>Ga0209048_10003383_pt1 | contig 15489 bp, 17 predicted proteins | sample FrelakmetCRP12CR_FD_187146 | JGI IMG/M metagenome (GOLD analysis project Ga0209048, IMG submission 187146) | Freshwater lake sediment microbial communities from the University of Notre Dame, USA, for methane emissions studies - CRP12 CR (SPAdes)... | ecosystem: Environmental > Aquatic >... | reverse complement strand
CGCGGGATTCGTTTCATCCCATCCGGCATTGGACGGGCACGGTGGCCACGGTGGCGGGCAAGAGTAAAAAGGCGGTGGCGAACTTCCTGGGGCACACGGACACGGCGATTACCGAGCGCTACCTGCACGCGCTGGAGCCGGAGATGTGGGAGGTGGCGAAGCGGGTCGAGGACGAGATGGCGGGTACGGAAGAGGCAAAAAAAGGCGAGGCGCAGGCGTAATGCTCACACAGCAGTCTCACACAGAAAACAAGAAACCCTTGCTGTGCCTCGCGATTTCGGTGGATATCTACACGCTCTCCAGGCGTGCCCCTTCGGCCACTCGGGCACCTCTCCCCTTGATTTTCCGGCCATTTCCGAACAGTTGAGACCACCCCAAACCACCTCCCGCGACCACGACCCGCACCACTTTATCCAAAGGGGGCCGGAGCCGGCGTCATGCGTTCCCCTTAGCCTGACACCGCAGCGACCGCAAGCGATCCGCACCGCGATCCGCACCGTGACGCACCAGAGCGGCGGACAAGCGGCCTGGAAGAGGATGGAATGAACGGCGCGCCGCACCCCTGGCGGTCACAAATTGTCTGACGAACGTCACCATATTTCTGACAGGCGGTACTAAGGTGAGGATGCGCCGGCGGCATGACAGAGACGCCAGATCTACTGGAGCGGGTTCGAACCGCCGCGGCGAAGCGTGCCCATTTTCTTCCGCACGCGCTGCAGCAGGTGTCCGCTCTGAGCGCATGCTTTCTACCGCTGACGTACGTCAAGTCCTGATCGATGGTACGGTGATCGATCGGCGTGGAGTTCATCCTCTACGTCACCACATTCGCCCCGTAGGCGTTGCGGCCCGGCAAGCGCCGGCTGGCGCGCGTGCAGAAACCAGCGGTCCAAGACGACGCGCCGCACGAACCACGCGCTGCCGAATAGTCGCCCCGCGATGGCACCGGCCATCCACTCCGGCAAGACGTTGGTTCTGCCCAACGCGCCCCGACGCAGTCCGAACCGGTCGACAACCTGCCGTTCGTACACGGCCAGACGATCGCGGGTGTACCTGCCGTCGGCCGCGAGAATCGTCTGCGCCGCGAAGAGGCCGGACTCGACCGCTGGCCGGATGCCCTCTCCGCTTTTCGAATAGGCGAGTCCAGCCGCGTCACCGATCACCAGCGCCGCGTCATCCGACAGCGGCCGCTGCGCGCCGCCGTAGAGAAGATAGGGGTGCCCGCGAAACTTCACCGGCAGACCGATCGGGATCTTGCCGTGCTGTTCGAGGAAGGCGAGAAAGTGGGCGACGTGTTCGCCCAGCTGATGCGTGTCCTGCCGGCCGAGGCCAATGTTGATGTACGCGCCCTTGCGGACGACCCAGCCGTATCCCTTCAGGTCACGCGTGAAGAATATCTCCGGCATGTCGGGCTCGACCCGACATGCGTCGCGCTGCCGAGGTGTGAGCTCGAACTCGGCTTCCTGCGCAGCGACAATGGGCTCACCGGCACCGAGACGCGCGCCGAGCAACTGGGCAACCGGGCAGAAGTGTCCGCCGGCACCGACGAGCATCTTGGCGTGGATCGTGTCGTTCAGCACCCACTCGTTGTTGAGACGGCGCAGGCTGTGCACCGGCTGCCCCAACTGCAGCCGCGCTCCCGAACGTCGCAACAGGTAGTCGTCGAACTCACAGCGCCGGATGGCGTAGCTCACTGTCCGGCCATAGCGGACCCGCGCCTCGGCGTCGCCGAGCCGGCTGATGCAGAAGCCATTGATAGGCTGAAAGGTCAGCCCTTCGGCCGCGTAGGCGTCCGGGTCGATCTCGATCTCTTCGAGGATCTGCGGAGTGATCCAGCCGGCGCAGATCTTGTCGCGTGGAAACGTTCGCCGGTCGCACACCACAACGTCGATGCCAGCACGTCGTAGCGTCCACGCGCACGTGGCGCCAGCGGGACCGCCACCAATGATCAGGACGTCACAGACGGTCATCACTCGCCCCGTCGCGCGGTCACTGGTAGAGATGCGCTCTCGTCCACGGGATCGCGTTGTGCAGCGGCCGCGCGAAGCTCACCTGAAAGAGCTGCAGTGAGCCGGTGCTGAAGGCGGCAACGGATCCGGCCAAATAGAGCCGCCAGGCGCGGACGAAACGATCGTCGAACATGCTAGCGACGCGATCACTGGCGCGCTCAAAGCGTGCCAACCAGTGCCGCAGTGTCGTCGCATAGTGAAGCCGCAGGTTCTCCACGTCGAGCACCGAGAAGCTGTACGGTTCGAGGACATCCATCATCTCGCGCAACGTCGGCGGATAAGCTCCCGGGAAGATGTACTTCTCCGTCCACGCATTGAACGCCAGTGGCCGGTTGCGACCGATCGTATGGAGGAAGCCGCGCCCGTGCGCCGGCAGGCAGCGGTCGATGACGCGGCCGAGGTCCCGATAGTGATCCATGCCGACGTGCTCCAGCATACCGACGGAGACGAAGGCGTCGTATTGCCCCGAGACGTTGCGGTAGTCGTCCTCGATGAACTCGACCCGGCCGGCGAGCCCTTCCTTTTGCGCCTGCGCGCGCGCGTAGGCGATCTGTTCTGTGGAGATGTTGAAGGCACGCACGGAGACGCCGTGCTGCCGCGCCATGTACAACGCCAGTGCGCCCCATCCACAGCCGGCCTCGACGACACGCTCTCCGGCCTGCAGCCCGACCTTGCGGCACACGTGCTCCATCTTGGCCAGTTGTGCATCCTCCAGCGACACCGCCGGTGTGGGGAAGTACGCGCAGGTGTACACCAGGCGCGCGTCGAGCCAGAGGCGGTAGAAGTCGTTGCCGAGATCGTAGTGGCGGTGGATGTTGTGGCGCGACCCGCGAAGCGTGTTGGCGTGCGGCCGCGGCGGCCGCCGCAGCAGCCGCTCGGCCCAGGGGCTGACGGGGACTCGATACAGCGCCTCCAAGAGTTCAACGAGGTCACCGTCCACGCGCAGCCGCCCGTCGGTGTAGGCTTCGCCGAACGCGAGCTCGGGATGAGACATCAAGCGCAGCAGCGTCCGACGGTCAGGCACCTGCACCGCTGCCGCGGCGGGCGCGCCCGCCGCGCACACGCTCTCCCCGTTCCACAGAACGACCCGCACCGCCGGGCTGCCCATGGCGCGGAGAAAAGCGCGCAGAAGCCATCGGTCAGCCGACGACACGCGCGTCAGGCGCGCACTTCCCAGCTTGCGGTCACCCGCAGCCGGCGCCGCGACTTCCGGAATGAACAACGGGATGCGAGATTCGGTAGACATACTATCAACCTCTTCTCCTGTGGGCCACTGAACACACCCACGGCGTCCACCAGACAGGGTGCCACAAAAGGGGCAGGTCGCCTAGAAGTCCGGCCGAGAAGCGCCGTTTTTCGGAATTGGGTTACCTGGCGAGAGCATGAGCAATAGGAAGGCGCCGATGAGCATCGGACTCGATCCGGAGCGCGTAGATGGCGAGCCCCGCTACAAATGTGGCCGGATAGAGCAGCAAATGAGCGCACGATGAATCCGGATGAGCGATAGCTGGGTGAGCGTGGCCACGTTGGGCCAACTATCGACGGGAGGTGCGTCGGGCATGGTCACACCTCACTCGACGTCGCGCGTCGGGCCGACGCGGAGCGTGATCCCGCCGTCGACCGAAATGGCCTGACCGGTGATGTTCTGCCCGTCCGCACTCGCCAGGAAGGCCGTAAGCTTGCCGATGTCTTCGGGGGTCTGCTCGCGGCCGAGCGGTGTCGCGTTGCGCACCTGATCGAGAAAGATGTCGCGCGGCTCCATGTCCGCATATTTCGGGACGCTCATCTTCAGCAGCATGGAGAGCATTTCCCACGCCCGCGTCCACAGAAGGCCGGGGCAGATGGCGTTGACGCGGATGTTCTTCGGCCCAAGCTCCAGCCCGAGGCTGCGGCTCAGGTGGATGACGCCCGCCTTCGCGGCGGCATACGCCGGAATGGTCGGGTTGGGCGTAATGCCGGCGATGGACGCTATGTTGATGATCGAGCCCGCACCGCGGCGTTCGAGGTGCGGGATGGCGGCCTTGCAGCCAGCGAAAGTCGTCCGCAGGTTGGTGGCCAGTTGATCGTCCCACCCGGCCTCCTCGACGCGCGTGAAGGGATTGCCAACCGAGAGCATGCTGTTCGGTCCGCCCCCACCGGCATTGTTGACCATGATGTCCAAGCCGCCGAAGCGTTCCACCACGGCGTCGACGGCGGCGGCGGCCTCGCGCTCGTGGGACATGTCAGCGGCTACGCCCAGCGCCGGGACGCCGAGGCCGGCGGCCGCACTTTCGGCTTCGGCGCCGTCGATGTCCACAATGCCGATCCGTGCGCCTTCCGCGGCCAGGCACCTGGCGATGCCGAGCCCGATTCCACGCGCGGCGCCGGTGACCACCGCCACTTGGTTCTGCAGTCGCATCCCGAAGTCCTCCCGCCGCTTCCCCTACACCACGCGCATGTCGTGAGTCCACTGTGGACGGTGGATAGCCCGAGCAACGGACGGAGGGTCTGTAGAGAACTGCGCACTTACTGCGCTGCCGACACCCAGGTGCCCGTTGGCCGACGACGCCTTCGTCGGCCTCGCCGCGCGGTCGTCGCCCAACCCATGTAGAGCAGGGCCTCAAATGGCGTGGGGCCGACGAGCGCCAGCGCATCGTCGCGATCCATCCGGCCGGTCGCCCGGTGCAGCAGTGCGCGGCCGATGCCGACGGGGTCGAGGCTCGGGCCGAGTCCCGTGAGATCACGGATCTCGAGCCCCGCGCGCGCCAGCGAAGCGCCGAGCTCCCCCGGAGTGATGAACATGTCCCAGTCGTGCGTGCCCGGTGCGACCAGGCCCAGCCACTCCTGGAAAACCTCGATCACGAACAACCAGGAGAGCCAGGTCCGGTTGATCGTGTCGAAGAAGAACAGGCCCTCGGGCCGCAGCACCCGCGTGATCTGGCGGATCACGGCATCCAGGTCGTCGACGTGTTCAAGCACGTCGCAGCAGGAAACCAGGTCGAAGCTCGCGTCTGGAAAGGGGAGCGCCTCGCCGCGCCCCTGCTGGTAGCGAATCGACAGACCCGACTCCCGCGCGTGGGCGCGCGCCACCTTGAGCGAGACGGTCGACGGATCGACGCCCGTCACCCGGGCGCCGCGGCGCGCGTACGCCTCGCTCATGAGGCCGCCGCCGCAACCCAGATCCACCACTTCGAGGTCCTGGTAGCGCAGCCCGCGCGCGTCGAGCACGCGGTCGAGGTACGCGAAGCGTCCCGGGTTGAGCGTGTCGAGCCCGCCGAGCGCACTGTCCGGCCGCCACCACGTCTTCGCCAGCCGGTCGTAGAGCTGGTTGTCCACGGGCATGACAGAATACGTATCGCCGACGCCAAACGGTCACGCAAGGCCGGCTGCGAGAGTGGAACGCAACGGCGCGGCAGTAGTCGCTGTCGAGCGTGGGGGCAAGATGAGGAGACGCCTGTCCCGCCCCGAGTCCGCGTGGCGCCTACCGCGGGTTGCCTCACCGCCGGCCCTTCCGCAGGACTCCAGCCCGGCCTCAAGGTTCGAAGAAAAGATAGTCGGTGTTGGCAATATACGGCGAGAGAATACTCACGTCCGTAATGACGCTTGAGTAGAGGAACGGCGTGGTACAGAGAGAGTAGTCGAAGGGGGTTCCGTCGGCATAGGTGCCGGACATGATGGATTTTCGCAGGGCCGCGAGCTTGGTCCCTTGGTCGGTGGCCGACGCATAGAGGTTCGCCCTCTGCGTGTCACGGATCAGCGGGACGACACCTGATGGCCGTCCGAGGCGAGCGATTCGCTGCAGCAGCTCGACGCGCGCACCTTTGATCTGCTCATCACCGATCTGCGCATGCCCAACGTCGACGGGATGACCCTGGTCCGCTCCGTGCGCGCGCAACAACCGGAGCTGGAAGTGATCGTGGTGACCGCCCACGGGAGTGTCGAGACGGCGGTCGAGGCGATGAAGCTCGGTGCGTTCGATTACCTGCAGAAGCCAATCGACAGTCCGGCCGAAATCCGCCTGCTCGCCGCACGCGCACTGGAGCGCCGCCAGCTGTTGGCGTTCCGCGAGAAGACGGCGCGGGAGGCGGGCGGCGAAGTGGCGCTTACGGGAATCAATGGTACGTGACCCCGAACATGAAGATCATGCCCTGCCCCGAATACGCCCCTGGGAGCACCAGCGCCTGGTCCGGCGGGATGTGGCGTTGCGACGGCACGCCATAGCCGGCCATGAGGTCGAGCACCCAATGATCGAAGGTCTGTCCCACGCCGATCGAGATTTTGGCGTCGTCTGTATCGAATGCGAGCGGGCTAACGCCCTTCGTGCCGACGATGTGCGATGCCCAACTGGCACCGAGACGAAGTAGCGTACGTTCCAACACTGCATGCTCGGCAGCAAGCGCAAACCTCCATTCGTCCTTGCTGTACGGCAAAAACCCGCTGTTCGCCTGCGGCGTCTGCTCGTACTCGATCGTCGACTTTCCGAGGGTCGTGGAGTTGGTGTAGCGAACCGCGCCGGACAGCGTCAGGCGCGGCAGCGCGCGCCACGTCGTGCCGAGAAAGACCTGCGCCGGCATCTCGAGGTCGGAGTGGACGCGCTGCCGACCGGCAGCCGGCACCGGCATGCTGCCACCCATCCAGATCATTCCCGGCGTGCGTACCGACACACCAAATGCCCACACGTCGGTCGGCCGCACCGTCATACCCACCATCCCCTGTACGCCGGGGCCGTTGATCTTGTAATGGAAGTCGAGCCCACCGAGCGGAAACCGGGTACGCAGCTGACCGAACAAGGGCTGCACCTCCGCTCCGATCGACACCTGATCCGTCAGCCGGTACGCGACACCGAGCGGGAAAGCGATCACGATCGACTCACTGAAAAAGCTCGGAACTCCGGCGGACGCACTCCCCTTGAAATCGAACTTCGAGCCGGTCGATCCATACATACCGATGGCCAAGCGCCAGTTGTCACGATACGGAATCGACAAGCCAAAGTCGGGCACACCGGCCCACATACTGGCCGTCTCATTGTACGGGATCGGTGCCGCCGCCTCGATTCGTGGTTGGCCGTAGGCAATCCCTAGCCCGCCCCCATACGTGGTCGTCTCGAATCTGGTCAGACCCGCGGGGTTCTCGAACAGTGCGGCGGACGGCGTGAGCGGATCGGCGACACGCGTCCCCTGTGTCGCACTGTCAGCGGCGCCCACGGCGGGTGCCAGCAGACCGGACGCGCACGCCGCCACCGGCGAGAGAATCACACATGCCGCAATCCACAGGGCGGCGGCCACACACCCCACCATCAGCAGTCTAGTAAAGGAGCCCTTCAGACGCGACAATGACCGACAGGGGCAGGTACAGCTGACCAAAGTCGGTGCGTCGAGCGAATCTTGGCAAATCTCGGTGCGCAGGGCTTCGCCGAACGGATTGCCGTCGCGATCGAGCAGCGGCACGGAGGGAGCGGCGATCCGCCGCTCGCGCAGCTGGCCTATCACTTCTCTGAAGCGTTACCTGGCGGCAGCGATGCGCGGAAGTGCGTCGACTACACGCGGCGCGCCGGTGCGCAGGCGCTCCAGATGCTGGTCTACGAGGAGGCGACGCTGCAGTCGATACACTTGGGACATGAAGGACCTATGACTGATCTCGACCGATGTGCTCGGGCACCCCTCCGCACCAAACTCTCACCATCAGCGGACCACCTTGCTGGCGACCGGGACCTCTCGCTTGGAGAGGGACAGACGGAAGTCGCTCTTCGAACCATCCGCCCCGCTGCTCGAATCTTTGCAGGCCGCGATGGTAACACATGCCACCAGGCAACATGCGAGGACTAATAAGGAGCCACATCGCTCGCGCTGCGTCGCCATTCCTCTAACCCTCCCGCTTCCAACTAGACTTGTAGCGGCGGGTTGTAGTGCTCGTCAACCGCGGCACAGACCCCTCCGACTGCTCGCCGACAACCGGCGGGGCCACAGGAGTGGATCAGAGAAAACTCGGCTGCAGGCTGCCGGTGCTCGACGGCGCTGCGATCCGTCAGCCGCGACCGCCGCGGCCGTAGCCACCGCCTCCCGAACGCGGACTGCGCGGCGCTTGCGGGCGAGCCTCGTTGACGATGATCTCGCGGTTCTCCATGCTGTGGCCGTTGAACATCTCGATTGCCTTTTGCGCGTCCTCGGCCGACGCCATCTCCACGAAGCCAAAGCCGCGCGACTGCCCGGAGATCTTGTCGCGAATGATGTTCACTGACTCGACCGCACCGGCCTGCTGGAAGAGGGCTTGGAGTTCCTCTTCGCGGGCCTTGAAGGGGAGGTTGCCTATGTACAACTTGGTCGCCATGTCCTGTCTCCTTGTCAGTCAACCTGCGTCCCCCGACGTACCGTAAGGTCCTCGCTCGTGCCGGCGCAAACCCGCGGGTCCTGGGAAAGCGGGCGAGACTGTACTGCTGGACGCGCCTCCGAGTCAATAAAAATCTTTGCCCCTGGTGGTCAACGCACTGCCCAGCATACCGTTAGAACAGCTCTCCCTATAGGCCTCGACGCCGCGACTTACCCGCGCAACCTGGGCCGGCCGGGACGCGTGACGGCCGCAGACTTGTTCACGGCGCCCGCACTCCGCTACAGAGGTCCGCGATGCCACGGCTGGACTCCGAGCAAGTCCGTCAGTTTCAGCGCCGCCTAGTGCGCTGGTACCGCCACCATGGCCGCGACCTGCCATGGCGGCGGACGCGCGACCCATACCGCATTCTCGTGTCCGAGGTGATGCTGCAGCAAACGCAAGTCGAACGCGTGCTCGGCTACTACGAACCCTTCTTGCGTCGCTATCCCACCATCGAGGCCCTGGCGTCGTCGTCGGAGCCCCAAGTACGTGAGGCATGGGAAGGCTTGGGCTACTACGCGCGCGCCCGCAATCTACACCGCACCGCACAACAGGTGGCCACGAAATACGATGGCAAATTGCCCGACGATCCGGAGAGCATCCAACGCCTACCGGGGATCGGCCGTTACACTGCGGGCGCCGTGTTGAGCTTCGCGTACCGCCAGGACGCAGCCATCCTCGACACCAATGCGGCGCGCGTGCTGCGCCGCGTCTTTGGCGTGCGTCACGTGAGGGCCAAGAGTCGGCTGCAACGCCGACTGTGGGAGGTCGCCGAGGCGGTAACGCCGGCCGGCCGCGCCGACCGTTTCAATCAAGCCATCATGGATCTGGGCGCCACCATCTGCCACGCGCGCACTCCGGAATGCCCCCGCTGCCCGATCAGGAACTACTGCCGCAGCGCACGCAGAAGCCAGTAATCAGTGAACAGTACCCAAAGACATTCACCATTCACCGTTCGCGCCTCGCGCTGTCCGTCTCTCCCATTCGCGCCGTAGGATGGAATACATCAGTCGGTCGACGCGCCTACCGTTGCGCAATTGCACATGCTTCAGGATGGGCTCGCGTACCATGCCTAGCTTTTCCATGGTGCGATACGAACGATGATTGGTGGTATCGCACACCGCTTGGATGCGGCGCAGATTGAGGTGCTTGAAGCCGTACTCGAGCAGCAGCCGTCCGGCCTCGACGTTGAGCCCCTGGCCCCAGTAGCGGCGATTCAGCGTGTAGCCGATCTCGCCGACGCCCCACAGGCGGCTGATGATGCGGATGTCAACGACCCCGATGACTTTGCTTTCCAGCACGTACTCGACGGCGAAGGTGATCGGCCCCCAGTCATCGGCGAGGCAGCGCCGGATGTAGGCCATCGTCTCATAGGGGGTGCGGTGTGGTTCCCATCCGGCGAAGCGCGTGACCGCCGGATCAGACGCGTAGCTGAAGACGTCATCGATGTCCTCGGGCTGGAAGTCGCGCAACCGGACGCGCCCTCCCCGCAGCTCCGCGTTCGCCATCATGTCCGATCGTCCTTCTCGTCTAAACCGAGACAGCGAAGGCGGGTGACCCGAGCACTCCCGTCCTAAATGTATCCGACGGTCGCGAGATACTCGGCTGTCAGCACCGCGCCCTTCGCCGCACCCATCTTAGTGTTGTGCGATACCAGCATGTACTTGATGCCGTTGTCCAGCGCCTGATCCTCACGGATGCGGCCGACGCTCGTGGTCATGCCGCCCTCCGCGTCGCGGTCGAGGCGAGGCTGCGGCCGGAACGGGTCGTCGTGCACCGTGATCAACCGCTGCGGTGCCGACGGCAGAGCCAGCTTCGCCAACTCGCCACCGAACTCCCGAAACGCCGCCGCGACCTCTGCCGGCGTACAGCGCGTCCCCAATGAGGCCGTCACGGCTTCGGTGTGCCCTTCGGTAACCGCGGCGCGCGTGCATGTCGCACTGACGGCAATGGCGGCTGGGACGATACCGCCCTCGCCCATCATGCCGAGGATCTTCCCCGTCTCGCGTGCCACCTTCTCTTCTTCACCCGGGATGTAGGGGATGATGTTGTCGACGATGTCCAGCCCCAGCACGCCGGGCGAGCGGCCGGCACCGGAGATACCCTGCATCGAGGTCATGACGACGCGCTGCACTCCGAAGCGATCGAGCAACGGCTTCAACGTGACCACCAAGCCCATCGTCGTGCAGTTGGGGAGTGGGGCAATGAAGCCGCGCCAGCCACGGCGGCGCCGTTGCACGTCGATCTGCGCTGCGTGTGACAGGTTGACCCCGGGCACCATGATGGGCACGTCGTCCTCGTAACGGAACGCAGACGCCGTGCTCAGCACCGCCGTCGTCTTGGCGTACTGCGGCTCCAGCTCGCGCGCCGCGTCCGATTCTACGGCGCTGAACACGATGTCGATGCCGCTGACGTTCAACCCGTCGCCGTTCTCCACCGGCAGATCGAGCACCGTGGCCGGCGGCGCCTCGGCGCACCACCAGCGACGCGCGCCCGTCTTGGCGTCGCGGATTGCATTGCCGAAGGTCTTACCCGCCGACCGCTCAGACGCGGCCAGCATGACGATTTCAAACCAGGGATGCCGATCGAGGGCGACGAGGAACTGCTGCCCCGCAATGCCCGTGGCCCCGACGACGGCGACTCGTTTCTTCATGGCACTCGCCTACACTTTCCGATCTGATTATAAGCCGCAAGCAGCGCCGCGTTGTCAACCAGGTACGCGCTCGATTCCACGCCCGTGTGCGCGGCGTGCCGCAACCGATGCCCGCACGGGACCCACATTGACAGTGCAGCACGAAGACTCTAACAGAACCGCAACCGCGGCACGGCAACGAAGCAACCCGCGGTGCGCGGCACGTCCGTAGCGACGATGCAGCTGGGGATCAACGGGTTGGAGACTGCGTGGGCGTCTTGGAGGGCAAGGCTGTGGTCATCACCGGCGGCGCATCAGGTATCGGCGGCGCCACGGCGCTGCGCTGTGCTGCCGAGGGCGCGCACGTCGTGATCGCCGACATCCAGGACGGCGCTACGGTGATCGCCGCGGCACGCGCGTATGATGTGCGCTTTCATCGCACCGACGTCTCCAGCGCTGCGCAGGTCGAGGCGCTCATACACGCGGTGGTTGCACAGCACGGGCGGGTCGATGTGCTCGTCAACGCGGCCGGCATCGGCGGCGGCAGTGCGGCGACGGCAGATTACGACGAGGCGGACTTCGACCGGGTCATCGCCATCAACCTCAAAGGTGTCTTCCTCTGCATGAAGCACGCGCTCGTCCAGATGCGCACCGCGTCCGCTGGCGCAATCGTCAACATCGCCTCCATTCTCGGATTGGTCGGCCTTCCGCAGACGCCGGCATACTCGGCGGCGAAAGGTGGCGTCATTCAACTCACCAAGGTCGCGGCGCTCGAATACGCCGCCCACAACATCCGCGTCAATTGCATCTGCCCCGGCATCATCGACACCCCGATGTTGCACGGCCTGCCGGCGGCGGGCCGGGAACTGCTGGTGAGCCACCAGCCAATCGGCCGGCTCGGGCGCGCCGAAGAGATCGCCGACACTGCGGTGTTTCTCGCCAGTGACGCATCGGCTTTCACCACCGGCGCGGTGTTCGCCGTCGACGGCGGCTTCACTGCACAGTGACGTTGAGCGTGCCGCTCTGATGACAACGAAGGGAGTTTTGATTAGGCTGCCCGACGCCACAAGTGTGCAGCGAGGCGGCACGCAAGCCTTGGGAGCGAGCCTGATGCCGAAGACGCGAGCAGATGAAACGGCGGACTTCACCGAAATCTACATCCGCCGCGCCCTGGAACCGAGGCTGCAAGGGCACGGCAAGATCGATGTGCGCCGATCCCGTCCCTGGGGACTCACCATCGTGCACCGCTATACGAGCGAATGGAATGGACGCCAAGTAGAGCTACCAGTGGCGCAACTGCGCCACCGCGGTCCGCAGCTCCAACTGTACTGGAAGCGCGCCAACGGACGCTGGGTGCCCTACGAGGCCGGCGAGTCGCCGTTCGTCGGTAGCCTCGATGCCTGCTTGAAAGAAATTGAACACGACCGCTGGGGGTGCTTCTGGGGATGAGTCACGGGCGACGGACAGCAGAGCAGACAACAGAGGACAGACAAGGACAGACAACAGACCAATCCTGGACGCTGACCAGGCTTTTGTCTGTTGTCTGTGCTCTGTTGTCTGTCGTCGCGCAGGTTTTGGGATAGCCTCTGAACCCGACGAAGAGAGAGGAGCACGCATGAGCCGCATCAAGTTTGGGCTGTTCGCCCCGCAGGTTGGTGCCCCGTTCAACGTGCTGAAGGAACGCGCGCAACTCGCCGACCGCCTCGGCTTCCACTCCATCTGGTTCGTCGACCACATGTGGAGCCGCGGACGGCCGGATCTGGACCACCTTGAGGCGTGGACGCTGATGTCGGCGATCGCAGCGGTGACAGAGCGCCTCGGTATCGGCACGCTCGTGCTGTGCAACTCGTACCGCAACCCGGCACTGTTGGCGAAGATGGCGTCGAGCCTCGACCAGATCAGCAGCGGCCGCTTCCTGCTCGGCCTTGGTGCGGGATGGATGGACGAGGAGTACCACGCCTATGGCTATCCGTTCCCTGCGGTGCGCGTGCGCATCGAGCAGCTGGAGGAAGCGCTGGCGATCATCAAGCTACTGTTCAAGGAACCGCGCGCCAGCTTCCAGGGCAAGTATTACGCGGTCAGCGATGCGGTGAACAATCCGAAGCCGCTGCAACAGCCACACCCGCCGATCCTCATCGGCGGTGCCGGTGAGAAGCGGCTGCTGCGGCTGGTTGCCGAGCATGCGGACATTTGGAACTGCCCGAACAACGCCGCCCTCGAACTGGAGCACAAGCTGGAGGTGCTCAAGCAGCACTGCGCCGCCTTCGGCCGCGACCCGGCAACGATTGAAGTCTCGGAGCAGACCATCGTCGTGCTCGGACGGACCGAGGCGGATCTGCGCAGCAAGCTGCAATTCGCCAAGCGCGCCCTTGGTGCCATCTTCGACATCGACAAGACCGCGTTGCGTGGCACGCCGGACCAACTCATCGAGGCGATCCAAGCACGCAGCCGTCAAGGCGTGACCTTCTTCACCATGATGTTCGGCGACCTGAACCAGCCCGAGACGCTCGAGCTGTTCGCCGAGAAGGTCGCCCCAGCTTTCGCGTAGCTGGATGCGGCCGGAGCGGACGAAGGAGGTGGTAATGTCTCTGGCAATGAGCAAATCGGAGCGTGAGGCCTTTCTCGCCGGCCTGCATGTCGCGGTGATCAGCATTTCCGAGAATGGACGCGGCCCGCTGACCCTGCCAATCTGGTACAGCTACGAGCCCGGCAGCGTCGTGCGGTTCGTCACCGGCGGCGGCTCCAAGAAGGCCGCCCTCATCCGCAAGGCCGGCCGGCTCAGCCTCTGCGTACAGACGGAAACCGCACCGTATCAGTACGTCAGCATCGAGGGCCCGGTCACCATCGGCGCGCCCGACTTCGAGCGCGACTTTCGGGCCATCGCACACCGTTATCTCGGCGCACAGATGGGTGACACGTACTTGCAGATGACGGCGGACGAGCGCACCAACAGCATCCTCGTATCCGTCAAACCGGAGCGTTGGATCTCAGTCGACTACTCCAAGATGGGTGCGTGAACGTGCTCGGCGTGGCGGCGGTCGGACCGCACACTCGCTTCCGTCCGCCGCCGCGTGCGCACAGGGGATGCACCTGGCGCGTAGCGCCACCGCGATGCTACACGCCTTGCTCGGGACCACGTGACGAGCATAGAGGAAGGTACGATGGCAGCAGTGCGAGCGGTGCTCTTCGACTTTGGCGGAACGTTGTACGACTACGCGACGCTCGAACCGGCGGAACGCGAGAGTTTGGTCGAACTGGCCCGCCGGGCGGGGATCGACGTGGAACCGACAGCCGTCCAACGCGCACACCGCGACGCCATGCGCCGCGTGTTCCGCTCCTACTTGCCGCGACGATTCTATCTGCATCGCGACCTCTTCCGCGACGCGGTCATCGGCATGCTGGAGGATCTGGGCACGCGGGTCGACGCCGCTGCGCTCGACCGCTATCGCGCCGCACAATGGGAACGCCACGCCCGCGACTTCACGCTGCGCGAAGGGGTGACCGACACCCTCAACGCACTCCGCAGGCGCGGCCTCCACCTCGGCATCGTCAGCAACATCGACGACGACCAGTTGGCGCATCTCTTGGAGCTCGCCGCGATCGCCCCGTATTTCGACTCGATCATATCGAGCGAGCAGGCACAGTCGTGCAAGCCGGATGCGAGCATCTTCGAAGCAGCGCTGCGGCGCGCCGGTTGTGCGTCAGAGGAAGCACTGTTCGTCGGCGACACGCTGGCGCAGGACATAGCCGGCGCGAACCAGGTCGGTCTGCAATCCGTTCTGCTCTGGCACCGTCAAGACCGCGATCCACCCACGGAGGAGCCGCGCCCACGTCACGTCATCCGACGGATCCCAGATCTGCTGGGATTACTCGAATGAACGTCGCGGACGTCGGCGAGGACGTGCCCCTCCTGGAAGGTATCCGCACCACCCGCGCGATCCGGCGGCTCAAGCCCGATCCGGTGCCGCGCGAACTGATTCGCAAGATATGCGAGGCTGGGACATTCGCGCCCAGCGGCGGCAATCGCCAGCCGTGGTTCTTCGTCGCGGTTACTGAAGCCGCGCGGCGCACCTGGGTAGCGGAACGCTACCGCCGACTGTTCCACAGCTACATTCAGCCAACCGTGGAAGCAGCCAAGGACCCGAGCTACCCCGAAGACAAACGACGCAACATGCGCGCCGCCATCTATCTCGCCGATCACCTGCACGAAGTGCCGGTGCATCTGTTCGTCGCCGGCTGGACGCGGCGCGGGCAGCCGCAAGTACAGGCGCTGTTTCCGGCCATCCAAAATATCTTACTCGCCTGCCGCGCCGTCGGCCTCGGCGCGTCGCTCACGACCATGCACACTGCCTTCGGAAAGGAACTCGACGAGTGGCTTGGCCTGCCAGCAAACTGCCCGACCTGCGCCTTGCTGCCGATCGGCTGGCCGCGGGGAAGGTATGGACGGCCCGCACGGCGGTCGGTTGATACGTGCTTGTTCTTCGAACGGTGGGGGGAACGTGACCA
>Ga0209048_10003382_pt1 | contig 15495 bp, 17 predicted proteins | sample FrelakmetCRP12CR_FD_187146 | JGI IMG/M metagenome (GOLD analysis project Ga0209048, IMG submission 187146) | Freshwater lake sediment microbial communities from the University of Notre Dame, USA, for methane emissions studies - CRP12 CR (SPAdes)... | ecosystem: Environmental > Aquatic >... | reverse complement strand
AACCACGTCTACGGGATGACGAAGGGCCAGCCCTCCCCTACCACCGAGCCGGACTGGGATTCCAAGCTCTCGCCGGGCGGCACCGGCGTGCGCTCGTTCCATCCGCTCGTCATCGCGCTCGCGTCGGGCGCCAACTTCGTCGCCCGCGCTTTCTCCGGCGACCCGAACGGCACCGCCGAGATCATTGCGCAGGCGATCCGCCATCCTGGGTTCTCGTTCGTCGAGGTGCTCTCGCCCTGCATCACGTTCCGCCCCGACCAGCGCGACTGGAAGAAGCTCGCGCACCCGGCGCCCGTCGCGCCGACCGATGACCCCGCGCGCGCCGCGCGGCGGATCATGACCGACGACGGCTTCAACATCGGCGTGCTCTACGCCGGCAGCCGGAAGCCCTATCCGGCGTACGCCGGCACGCCCAGGGCGACCGTCGCCGACCTCGAAGCGGAGTTCGCGCAATGAGCCCCCGAGCCACCGCTCCCGCTGCCGGCAGAAGGAAGGCTGCGAAGAAAGTCGCCGCGGCGAAGAAGCCGCCTGCGAAGAAGCCGGCGACCCCCGCAGCGAAGAAGCGACGCGCGCCGGAGCCCGCCGCCACCGGCGCGAAAGCGCGACGCACGGCGGCCCCGGCCGGCAGCGTGCCGCGAACGCTCGACGAGTTCATGCTGCAGGCGCTCGTCATGGAGAACGAGGCGGCGCAGCGCTACACCGAGTTCGCCGACGCGATGGAGACGCACAACAACCGCGAGGTTGCCGCGCTGTTCCGCAAGATGGCCGACATCGAGGGCCGCCACGCGCGGCAGATCATGGCGGAGATGGGCTGGAAGACCATGCCGCGCCCGGGTGTCGTGTCCTGGGAAGGCTTCGAGGCGCCCGAGACCGCGCCGGGCGACGAAGTGCATTACCTGATGCAGCCGTACCACGCGCTCGAGCTGGCGCTCGCCAACGAGCAGCGGGCCGAGCGCTTCTTCGCCCGGCTCGCGCGCGCCGCCACGACCGATTCGGTGCGCAAGGCGGCACGCGAGCTGCAGGCCGAGGAGCGCGAGCACGTGGAGCTCGTCCGCGCCTGGATGAAGAAGGTGCCCAAGCCCGACGCGGACTGGGCGAACGACCCCGACCCGCCGGTGTACACGGATTAGGAGATCCACGATGCAGGAACTGCTTCCCGAGGGCTGGGCGCCGCCGATCGGCTACGCCAACGGCATCGCGGTCGACGCCGGCCGCATCGTCTTCATCGCCGGGCAGGTCGGATGGGACGCGCAGCAGAAGTTCCACTCCGCCGAGGTCGCGCCGCAGTTCGAGCAGGCGCTCGCGAACGTGCTCGCCGTGCTCGGCGAGGCCGGCGGCGAGCCGCGGCACATCTGCCGGATCACTGCCTACTGCTGTGACAAGCCGGCGTATCTGGCGGCGCGGCGGGAGCTCGGTGCGATCTGGCGCCGCCTTATGGGAACGCACTATCCGGCGATGAGCATGATCTTCGTGTCCGACCTCCTCGACAGCCCGGCCAGGATCGAGCTCGAGGCGACCGCCGTCCTGCCCGCAGCGTAGGATCGCATGCAGCTCGACGGAAGAATCGCCATCGTCACCGGCGCCGCGCAGGGAATCGGCGCCGCGGTGGCGCGGACGTTCGCGCGCGAAGGCGCGCGCGTCGGCGTCGTGGATCTCGCGCTCGATCGCGCCGAGGCGGTGGCGGCCGAGTTGCGCGGCAACGGTGCCGATGCGCTCGGCGTCGCGTGCGACGTCGCGAAGCGCGCCGACGTCGACGCGATGGTCGCCGCGGTGCACGCGCGCTGGGGACGCGTCGACATTCTCGTCAACAATGCCGGCATCATCCGGCCCGCCATGCTGCACAAGATGACGGCAGCGCAGTGGGACGACGTGCTGGCCGTGCACCTGACCGGCAGCTTCAACTGCCTGCAGGCGGTGGCACCCGGGATGATGGAGCGCCGCTACGGGCGCATCGTCAACGTGACGTCGGCCGCCGGCGTGCTCGGCACGATCGGCCAGATCAACTACAGCGCCGCGAAGGCGGGCATTCTCGGGCTCACGATGTCCGCCGCGAAAGAGCTCGCGAAGCACGGGATCACGGTGAACGCGATCGCGCCCGGCGCCGCGACACCGATGACGGAGACGATCCGCACCGACGAGCGGTTCCGGGACAGGTACCTCGAGCGCATTCCGATGGGCCGGTGGGCGGAGCCCGAGGAGATCGCGCCCGCGTTCGTCTTCTTCGCGTCGGACGCGGCGAGCTTCGTGACCGGCCAGATCCTGGCCGCCGACGGCGGCATGACGATCCGGTAGCTGCGGCGCGCGCGGCGGCGCGCCGCGGTCGTTCGCGCCCGCATGGCCGCGCGTGTGCAGACAACCGCCGTCGCTTTCCCGGGATCAGAACTGCGTGCGCAGCCCGACCGCGACGCCGTGCGGCAGCAGCTCGATCGCGATCGGCACGTCGCGGCTGTGGGCGTACCAGCCCGAGCGCGTCCCGACCGCCCATCCGGCCAGCACGTCGTACCGGCGGAAGCAGGCCGGTCCGGGGTCGCCCAGCCTTCCGCGGCGGTATTTTCCCTGCAATATCAAGGGGTCTGCTCACGGGGAACCGACAGGGGCCGGGGCCTGCTAAACTACGCCCCCTTTCCCAAGGTTGCCCGCAATGGTCGATGTCCTGCAGTGCCTCAAGAAGTACGGTCAGCGGCTCGATTCCGAGATCGCCAAGGAAATGGGCATGCCGCTCGCAACGGTGCGCCAGCGTCTCGCCGGCCTTGCCGCCACGGGCGCGGTCATCACGTGCAATCTCACCCGCTTCGAAAACGGCAAGCCGACCGAATCGTGGCTGTGCCGCGTGTCGGGATACGTCCCGCCCGCCGCTCCCGGCCGAAAAGCGAAGCCGGCGGCGTAGTCGGCTCGCGGACGGCGCGGCGACCGGCGAGGACCGCGGCCGCTCGGGCCGCAGCGCGTTCGCCGGCGAGCCCGTCGCAGCGCTTGCACCGAAACACGCCGGGGTCCGCAGCAATGGCGACGACGCTATCTGTCGAGTACCGCATCGGGACGCTTGTCGGCGTCTGGAAAGCGCTGGGCGCCGGGTTAGTGGCGCTGGCGCTGGCGGGTGCCGTCCTCGCCGGGCCGACCGAGGATCTCGACGCGGCCATCACCGCCTATGGCGCCGGCGACTACGCGGCGGCGCTCAAGCTGCTGCGTCCGCTCGCGGAGCAGGGCAACCCCGGCGCGCAATACAACCTTGGCCAGATGTACCGAAACGGCAGGGGCGTGCCCCAGGATCTCGGCGAAGCGATCAAGTGGTACCGGCGGGCCGCCGACCAGGGCGATCCGCTCGCGCAGTACAACCTCGGCGTTCTCTACGACGAGGGGCGCGGCGTGCCACAGAGCCACGGCGACGCGATGGCGTGGTATCGGAAGGCCGCCAACCAGGGGGACCCGCGAGCACTGTACAACCTCGGCGTCATGTACGAGAAGGGCCAGGGCGTCGTGCCGGACAGCGCGCAGGCCTACGTCTGGTACAGCCTGGCCGCGTTCCGGTTCCAGGGGCAGGACGCCCAGGCTCGCGAGCTCGTCATGCGAAGCCGCGACCGCGTCGCCGCAACGATGAGCCCCGCGCAGCTCGCCGCCGCCCAGAAGATGGCGCGCGAGTGGCGTCCGAATTAGGGCCTGTTAACGCTATGGACACGAACGCGTTGCGAAGCCGAAAACGCGCAGCGCAAGGCGCGAAGGCGAAGGCGGGCCGGGCGCCCGGCGAGGCTTTGCAACGCAGCGATGCGCGTTTTCGGCAGCAACCCGAAGGGAACGGGCACAATGAGGCGCCACTCTTCGTTGCGCTCCTCGCCGAGACGCCCGGTCTTGGCTTCGTCGCGCGCCTTGATTGGCGCCTCATTGCGCCCGTTCGCGTTCGCGCCCATAGCGTTAACAGGCCCTAAACCCACGACGTTTCCAGGAGCACCCGATGACTCACTTCCGCCACCGCTCGCTCGTCCTCCTCGCGCTGCTCGCGGCGCCTCTCGGCGCGATTGTCGCGTTGGGCGGCTGCGCGACAACGCCGGCGGAAGACGCCCGGGTCGCCGCCGAGCGTTACCAGACCGTGATTGCCAGTCCCGTGCGCACCGACCAGGATCGGCGCATGGATGCGGCGCGGCATCCCGCGGAGTTCCTGGCGTTCACGCAGGTGAAGCCCGGCATGCAGGTGCTCGACGTTGCCGCCGGCGGCGGCTACACGTCGCAGCTGCTCGCGCTCGCCGTCGGCGCGAACGGACGGGTCTGGGCGCAGACGCCGCAGCCGGGCGCGACACTCACCAAGCGGCTCGCGGACCAGCCGCAGGCCAACTTCGTGATCGTGAAGCGGCCCTTCGACGATCCGGTGCCCGACGAGGCGTCCGGGCTGGACCTCGTCACGATCGTCCTCAACTACCACGACATCACCTACCTGCCGGTCGACCGCGCGAAAATGAACCAGCGGCTGTTCGCCGCGCTGAAACCGGGCGGACGACTCGTGGTCGTCGACCACTCGGCCCTCGCGGGCACCGGCATCACCGCGGGCAAGACCCTGCACCGCATCGACGAGGCAGTCGTCCTCGCGGAAGTCCGTCAGGCCGGATTCGTGCTCGACGCCGAGGGCAGCTTCCTGCGCAATCCCGCGGATACGCGCGAAGCGTCGTCGAGCGAGCCGAAAGTCCCGACGGACAAGTTCGCGCTGCGCTTCGTCAAGCCGCGCTGAGCGCGGCCGCGGATCGCACGTCTATCCCATGCAGAAGAAGTTGAGCTTGTTGCCGTCGAGATCGCGGAAGTACGCGGCGTAGAAGCCGTCGCCCCGCGGCCCCGGCGGTCCCTCGTCGGTTCCGCCCAGCTCGAGCGCGAGCTTGTAGGAGGCGTCGACTTTCTCCCTGCTATCGAGGGCCAGCGCCACCATGGTCCCGTTGCCGCGCGTCGCGGGCTTGCCGTCGAAGGGCTTCATGACGCCCAGTCCGGGCGAGCTCATGTCCCTGCCCCAGGCAATGCCCCGGTCGCCCTCGAAGACGCGCTTGGCGCCGAGCGAGCCCAGCAGCTTGTCATAGAACGCGATGGCCTTCGGCAGGTCGTTCGTACCCAGCGTGACGTACCCAATCATGCGGATCTCCTCGTCGGCGTCGAAAGACGCGCATTATGCCGCAAGGTCGCCGGGCGCAAACGGGGTGATTGCGGGCCACGGCGGCGCGGCCGACGCCCCGCCCGCCGTGCGCGCTCAGGGCTCCGCCATGAGCCAGCGCTTCATTTGCTCGTACACCGCCTTGCTGCCCAGCAGGTCGAGATGGCCGGTCCCGTAGGCGATCCACTGCCTCGATAGCGGAAACCGGACGCGCATGCCGGGGTCGGCATGCCGGCCGAGTGCGCTCCCGACCGGCACGAGGCCGTCGCCGCGAGGCAGGCGACCGCGATCGGGAGGGCGCGCGCTCAGGCTCCCCGCGATCGCGAACGCCGGCACGCCCCGAGGCAGCGGCTGCACGTGACGCAGATAGCCGGCGTGCCCGAAGCGGTCCCGACCCTGCCAGTCGTGGTCCTGCACCGAACCGTGACGCAGGTCGGTGATGCCGGCGCTGCGAATCTGGCCGAGCCGGGCGAACGCGGCGGTATACGGGCTCGCGCCGAACAGCCGGTCGACGCCGTGGCCGCCGCGCTCGAGCGGCGCCCCGTGGTGCGGCGTGCCCAGGAAGACGAGCGCGCGCAGCTGGCGCACCCAATCGTGCCCCGCCGCCTCGCCCGCCGCGCACGCGCTGCGGATGACCAGCCCGCCCATGCTGTGGCCGACGAGCACGAGCCCGGAGAGCGGGACGGGCCACGTGTCGACCAGCCTCGCCAGAAGAGCCGCGAGCTCGGTGCCGTTGGTCGACACGTGGCGGCCGCTGTTGTAGCGGAGGTAGACGACGTCGGCTCGCAGGTCCTGCGCAAGGCTCTGGCCGTGATCGTGCGACTGCCGATTCCAGGTCGCTTCGGTCAGGCAGAGGCCGTGGACCATCACGATCACGCGCTGCCGGGGTCGGGGCAGCCGCTTCGCGATCTCGTCGCGCGCGAGCGGCAGTGGCGCGCCGCCTGCGCGCAGCTGCATCGTGATCCGCAGCGGATTGCCGCTCGCTTCGAGGTGATCGCCGACCACGCCGTTGAGCGCGCCGATCACGGCGTCGCGTCCGGGTCGGTGCGAATCCCCGGAAAGCAGCGGCAGGAGGGGCGCAAGCACCGCATCGATGCTGCCGCCCACGAGCCGCGTGACGCCACGCACGCTCCGGTAGACGAGCCCGGTGAGTCCCCGCGTCGGCTCGTGCGTCGCCCGTCCGAGTACGCCGGGACGCCGGGCGACGTTGTGGTGCATCGTCTCGACAACCTCGGTCACCAGCACCGTGAGATCGATGACGAGGCGGCTCACGCCGCGCAGGTCGGAAAGCGGTGATGCCTTCACCGCGCGTTTCCGATCATCCGGGCCCGCCGGCACCACGCACGGGCACAGACCAAGGGGAAACGGTCGCTACGCGCCCGCCTGCAGGCGCACTGCGTCCTGCCGGCCGCGTTCGGGGGCGAATCGGATCAACGCCTGCTCGAGGTACCGGACGGTGCGGTCGACGTTGCCGAGCTTGTCCAGCCCGAAGAGCCCGATGCGGAAGCTCTGGAAGTCCGCCGGCTCGTCGCATTGCAGCGGAACGCCCGCGGCCGTCTGCAGGCCCTGCGCCACGAACTTCCTGCCCGACTGCACGTCCTTGTCGTCCGTGTAGGCGACCACCACGGTCGGCGCCTCGAAGCCGCCGGCCGCGACGCTCCTGATGCCGTTGCGGGCCAGCAGCGCGCGCACCTTGTCGCCCAGCTCCTGCTGCGCCGCGCGGGCTCGCTCGAAACCGAAGCTCGCCGTCTCCTTCATCGTGTCGCGCAGGCGGGTCAGGGCGTCGGTCGGCATCGTCGCGTGGTACGCATGGCCACCGCCCTCGTAGGTCTCCATGATCTGCAGCCACTTGCGCAGGTCGCAAGCGTAGCTGGTGCTGGTCGTGCCGTCGATCGCGGCGCGCGCGCGCTCGCTCAGCATCACCAGCGCGCAGCACGCGGGGCTGCTCCAGCCCTTCTGCGGGGCGCTGATCAGCACGTCGACGCCATTGGCCGCCATGTCGACCCACATGGCGCCGGACGCGATGCAATCCAGCACGAACATGCCGCCGACTTCGTGCACGGCCGCGGCCACCGCGCGCAGGTAGGCGTCGGGCAGGATGATTCCGGATGACGTCTCGACATGCGGGGCGAAGACCAGATCCGGCCGCTTCTCCCGGATGGCGGCCACGACCTCCTCGATCGGCGCCGGCGCGAACGGCGCCTGCCTGCCGGTCTCGACCCGGCGCGCCTTCAGGACCGTCGCTTCCGCGGGGATGCGGCCCATGTCGAAGATCTGCGTCCAGCGATAGCTGAACCAGCCGTTGCGGATGACGACGCACTTCCTGCCGGTCGCGAACTGCCGGGCGACCGCTTCCATTCCGAACGTTCCGCTTCCGGGAACCACGATCGCGGACTTCGCCCGATAGACCTGCTTGAGCGTGGCCGAGATGTCCTTCATCACGCCCTGGAACGCGAGCGACATGTGGTTGAGCGCGCGATCCGTGTACACCACGGAGTATTCGAGCAGACCCTCGGGGTCGACGTTGGGTAAGAGGCCAGGCACGGTCAGCTCCGGAAGAAAGGACGACAGGATCCTGCCGAGCTTAGCATGCCTGCGCAATTTCCTGCGTTGCCGATGGCCGGGGATCGCGGGCGAGCGATCGCGGCGCCGAGCGACGAGGACCGGCGCCGGCCATCCCGGCAGCGAGGGGAATTGTGCGATACTGGATCGAGCGCGCGGGGGCCGCGAACGCAGGTGCGCGGATGGCACGCGCGGCGGCGATCGTGCGGGACGACACCATGGCAAAGGGGAGGAAACGGATGAAGGCATGGATGGGTTGCGCGGCCGCCCTGGTCGCGGCGTTGCTGCTGGTTTCCGGCGCATCGGCACAGACGAAGGACTGGTCGACCATCAGGATCGCGACCGAGGGCGCGTACAAGCCGTGGAATTTCACGGATCCCAGCGGCAAGCTGGTCGGCTTCGAGATCGACCTCGCCGAGGACCTGTGCAAGCGGATGAAGGCCAAGTGCGAGATCGTCGCGCAGGCGTTCGACGGCGTCATTCCGGCCCTCAATGCCGGCAAGTTCGACGCGATCATGGCCGGCATGAACATCTCCGACAAGCGCAAGGAGGTGATCGCCTTCTCGCAGCCGTATGGCCGCACGCCGTCGACCTTCGCGGTGCTGAAATCGAGCCCGCTCGCGAAGCTGCCGGAAGCGGGCAAGGTCTATTCGCTCAACGCCGACGGCCTCGCCGCCGCGCAGAAGTCGCTGAACGACCTCAAGCCGATGCTCAAGGGCAAGGTGATCGGCGTGCAGACGTCGACGGTGCAGGCCAACTTCCTCGAGCAGTACTTCAAGGACGTGATCGAGATCCGCCAGTACAAGACGACCGAGCAGCACGATCTGGACCTGCTTGCAGGGCGCATCGACGCCGTGTTCGGTTCGATCTCGTACCTGAAGGGCGTGGTCGAGGCGCCGGATAACAAGGACCTGATGCTGGCGGGTCCGCGCTACGCCGGCGGCGTCCTCGGATTCGGCGTCGCGGTCGGCCTGCGCAAGTCCGACCCCGAGCTGCAGGCCAAGTTCGACGCGGCGGTCGGGGCGGCGATCGCCGACGGGACCGTCAAGACGATGTCGACGAAGTGGTTCGGCTTCGACGTCACGCCGCAGCGCTGACGCACACGGTCGCCGGACCAAGCCGGCGATGAGCTATTTCGAGCTCATGGGCTTCGGCCCCAGGGGCTGGGGCCTGCTGCTGCTGCAGGCGACGCTGATGACGATCGCTGTTTCCAGCGTCGCGTTCCTGCTGGGCAGCGTGCTCGGCGCGCTGATCGCCTGGGCCAGGATCGAGGGCAACCGCGCGCTCCGGTTCGCGGCCGAGGCCTACACGACGGTGCTGCGCGGGATCCCCGACCTGCTCGTGATCTTCCTGCTGTATTTCGGCGGCAGCGCGGCGATGACCGCCGTCGCCCACGCACTGGGCGCGCAGGGCTTCGTCGGCGTCAACGCCTTTGCCAGCGGCGCGATCGCCGTCGGGATCATCTCCGGCGCGTATCAGAGCGAGATCTTCCGCGGCGCCTTCGGTGCGATCGCCCGTGGCGAGCTCGAGGCGGCCCGCGCGGTCGGGATGTCGCGCCGGCTGCTCTTCCGGCGGATCGTCGTCCCGCAGACGCTGCGCTTCGCAATACCCGGGCTCGGGAACGTCTGGCAGCTCGCGCTGAAGGAATCGGCGCTGATCTCGGTCGTCGGGCTGACGGAAATCCTGCGGCAGGCGCAGGTCGGCGCGGGCTCGACGCGGCAGCCGTTCGCCTTCTTCATCACGGCCGCGGCGCTGTATCTGGTGCTCTCGAGCATTTCCGGCTGGGGATTCCAGAAGGCCGAAGCGTTCGGCATGCGCGGCGTCAGGCGGGCCTGACGGGAAACAGGGCGATGGATCTCGACTTCATGGGCAAGACCTTCGTGCAGCTCCTCGGCGGGGTTCCGCTGCTGCTGCAGCTCGCCGCGTTCTCGATCGCGGCGGGCGCCGTGCTGGCCACGCTGCTCGCGCTGATGCGCCTTTCCGGCAATGCCCTCGCCGACGCCGTCGCCCGCGGTTACGTCTTCGTGTTCCGCGGCACGCCTCTGCTGGTGCAGATCTTCCTGATCTACTACGGGCTCGGCCAGTTCCCGGAAATCCGCCACAGCTTTCTCTGGCCATTCCTGCGCGAGCCGTACTGGTGCGCGATGCTGGCGCTCACGCTCAACACCGCGGCGTATTCCAGCGAGATCATCCGCAGCGGCATCCTGTCGGTGCCCTTCGGGCAGATCGAGGCGGCGCGCGCGTGCGGGATGTCGCGCTCGCTCGTGTTCCGACGCATCGTCGTGCCCCAGGGCCTGCGCGTGGCGCTGCCCGCCTACGGCAACGAGATCATCCTGATGACCCGGGCCACCGCGCTGGCCAGCGTGATCACGCTGATGGAGGTCACCGGCATCGCCTCCAAGATCATTTCCGAGACCTTTCGTGCCGTCGAGGTGTTCGTCTGTGCCGGCGCGATCTACCTGATCGTCAATTTCGCGATCTCGCGCGGCATCGCGATGCTCGAACGGCGGCTGTCGCCACAGCTCGGCAGCGCGCCTGCGCCCACCACCGTCCCGAAGCTCGCGCGGTGATCATGAGCGCCGCCGGGCCGTCCAAAGGCGCGAAATGCGCCCTCTCGGGGGGCAGCGCAGCGGCCGATTTGGCCAATGAGGCCGCAAGCGCGGGGGCACACCAATCAAGCGCCGCCGGGCCGCCACCCAGTGTCGCTCGCCGCGTGCGCGTTCGCGGCGGGCTTAGGATGATGCATGCGCCCGCCTGCGAACCCGCACGCTGCGGCCGGTGTACCTCCGACCTCTCGGCACGAAGCGCAGCTGCGATCGAAGCAAGCGTGGGGGCACGATGAGCGACCCCGTCCTTCCCGCCGTCAGCGTCAGGGACCTGCACAAGCGCTTCTCGGGCCTCGAGGTCCTGAAGGGCATCTCGCTCGACGCGTACGAAGGCGACGTGATCTCGATCCTGGGCACGAGCGGGTCCGGCAAGTCGACGCTGCTTCGCTGCATCAACATGCTGGAGGTTCCCGAGCAGGGCGAAGTCGTCGTCGACGGCGAGACGATCGCGCTTCGCGCGCGCGACGACGGCCGGCGCGAGCCGGTCGACCGCGCGCAGGTCGACCGGATCCGCACGCAGCTCGGGATGGTCTTCCAGAACTTCAACCTCTGGTCGCACATGACCGTGATCGAGAACGTCATCGAGGCGCCGGTCCACGTGCAGCAGCGCCCGCGCGCCGACGCGCTGCTCGAGGCGGAAGCGCTGCTCGAGAAGGTCGGCATCGCCGACAAGCGCGACGCCTACCCGGCCCATCTTTCGGGCGGCCAGCAGCAGCGCGCCGCGATCGCGCGCGCGCTGGCCATGCACCCGCGGGTGCTTCTGTTCGACGAGCCGACCTCGGCGCTCGACCCGGAACTGGTCGGCGAGGTGCTGCGCGTCATGGTCGCTCTGGCCGCCGAAGGGCGGACCATGCTCGTCGTCACGCACGAAATGGGCTTCGCGCGCGAAGTCTCGAACCGGGCGATGTTTCTCAATCAGGGCGTGATCGAGGAACAGGGCAAGCCTGCCGACCTGTTCTCCGCGCCACGCTCGGAACGGCTGCGCCAGTTCCTTTCCGGCCACGTCGGCGGCCGGGCCGGCGGCTGAGTCCCCGGTCCTGCGCGTCGGCCGGTCGGTCCCGCCGGCCGACCGGCGATGGCCCTGCGCTCGCCGCTACTCCTTGCCCTGATTGACACCGATGGGCGACAGCTTGTTGCCTGCGAGACCGTACTTGGCGGCGATCTGGTCGTAGGTGCCGTTCTTCTGCAGCCGGTCGAGCGCGCCCTTCACCGCGTCGCGCAGCTGCGGCTCGGTCTTCGCCGTCGGGATGCCCATCAACGATTCGGTGAACGCGCTGCCGAGCACGACGTAGGTATTGGGCTCGAGCTTCTGGAAGTAGCTCAGCGTCTCGCTGCCCTGCACGCCGCCGTCCAGTCGCCCGGATTTCAGCTGCGTGCGCGCGTCGATCGAGCCTTCGGTGCCGACCGCCGTGATCGCCGGGCGGCCCTTGGCGACGCAGTTGTCCTTGCTCCATTGCTCGATCTGCGCGGGCCAGTTGGTGCTGCGGCTCGCGCCCACGTTCTTGCCGCAGAGGTCCGCGGGCGCCTTGATCGTCGCCGCGTTGGCCTGTGACGTGTAGAACTGGGCGCCGGACTTGAGGTAGTCGACGAAATCGACCTGCTCGCGCCGCCCCGGCAGGTCGCTCATCCCCGCCATGACGATGTCGACGCGCCCGGTGACGAGCGAGCTGATCATCTGCGCAAACGCCGTCTCCTGCCATTCGACCTTGACGCCGAGCTCCTTGGCGATCGCCTCGCCGAGCTCGATGTCGAAGCCCATCAGCTGGTTGCTGGTCGGGTCCTTGTACGAGATCGGCGCGTAGTTCGGCTGCGTCGCGGCGACGATCTTGCCGGCGCGCTTGATCCGGTCCGGGAGCTCCTGGGCGACGGCGCCTGCGGCCATTGCGGCAAGCAGCAGCGCGACGGCGGATTGCTTTGCGGTGTTCATGGTGTTCCCCTGTGTGGGCGTACGAAAAGGCGTCAGGATAGCACCGCGGCGATGAAGTCGCGGGTGCGCGGGTGCTTCGGGTTCACCAGCACTTCCTGCGGGGTGCCGGACTCGACGATCGCGCCGCGGTCCATGAAGACGACGCGGTTCGCCACCTCCTTGGCAAAGCCGAGCTCGTGGGTGACGACGATCATCGTCATTCCCGATCGCGCCAGGTCGCGCATGACCTGCAGCACTTCGCCCACCAGCTCGGGGTCGAGCGCCGAGGTCGGCTCGTCGAACAGCATCAGCTTCGGTTTCATCGCCAGCGCACGGGCGATGGCGACGCGCTGCTGCTGGCCGCCGGACATATCGGCCGGATAGGCATTGCGCTTCTCTGCGAGGCCCACGCGCTCCAGCAGCGCGATCGCCTCCGCGGTGGCGGCGGCACGCGGTCGCCGTTGCACGGTGACAGGACCCTCGATGATGTTTTCCAGCGCCGTCAGGTGCGCGAACAGGTTGAAGCGCTGGAACACCATGCCGCTGTCCAGCCGCTGGCGCGCGACGTCGCGGTCCGCGAGCTCGAAGAGCGCATCGCCCTTCTGCCGGAAACCGCACAGCTCGCCATCGACCCAGATCGCACCTTCGTCGGCGCGCTCGAGCTGGTTGACGCAGCGCAGGAGCGTGCTCTTGCCCGATCCCGAAGGTCCGACGACGCACAGCACCTCGCCCCTTCCCACGGTCAGCGAGATGCCGGTGAGCGCCGTGAAGCTGCCGAACCGCTTCACGACGTTGGCGGCGACGACCATCGGCGTCATCGGACGACCCCCGCGCTCGCCGCCTTCGCCGCTGCGCTCCTGCCCGGCGGACGCGTCATGCGCGCTCCTCCGCCGCTTCCCGGTTCGCCCGGTTGCCGCGCTGGCCGCGCGCGAAGTGCCGCTCGAGGAAATACTGGCCGACGGAGAGTACCGTCACGACGGCCAGGTACCAGATCGCGGCGACGATCAGAAGCTCCATCACCCGCGCGTTCGCGTAATAGATGGTCTGCGCATTGCGGAGGATTTCCGAGTACTGGATCACGCTCGCCACCGACGTGAGCTTCACCATGCTGATCACTTCGTTGCCGACGGGCGGAATGATCACCCGCATCGCCTGCGGCAGCACGATCCGGCGCAGGAGCGTGAGCCGCGTCATCCCGATCGCCTTGGCGGCCTCGGTCTGCCCGGCATCGACCGACAGGATCCCCGCGCGGACGACCTCGGCGGTGTACGCGCCCTGGTTGATGCCCAGGCCCAGCAGCGTCGCGACGAACGGGGAGATCACGTCGACCGTGCGCACCTCGAACAGGCCCGGAATGCCCAGCGTGGGAAAGATCAGCGCGAGGTTGAACCACAGCAGGAGCTGCAGCAGCAGCGGCGTGCCGCGGAAGAACCAGATGTAGAACTGCGCGACGCCGTAGAGCACCGGATTGGGCGACATCGCCATCACGGCAAAGAGCACGCCGAGCGCGATCCCCAGCGCCATCGCGCAGAGGGTCATGATGATCGTGTTGACGAGGCCCGCGAGAATCGCCTTGGCGGTGAAGAACTCGCCGACGACCTTCCACGCGATCTGGCCGTTCGCGAACGCGTGGATCAGGAACGCGAAGGCCGTGACAATGAGGGCGGCGGCGATCCAGCGGCCGTAGAAGACGCGGCGCACCAGCTTGAGGTGCGCGATCGAAAGGACGTCCGCCGGGCCTTCGATCGCGGCAGGTCGATCGTTCATGGGGCCGCAGTCAGCCGCGCGGACCGGCGCCGCTCGCCGCCCATCGGCGCTGCGCGTCGAGCCTGCCGGCCAGGCGATCGAGCTGCTCCCTGACGCGGACCGGCGCGGTGCCGCCGTAACCGACGCGCGCGGCCACCGCGGCTTCCGGGGTCAGGCAGGCCCTGACGCCGGGCGTGAGGCGCGGATCGACGGCCTGCAGCTCGGCGTCGCCGATGTCGGCGAGCCCCACACCCAGCTCCTCGCACCGCCTGACCAGCGCACCGGTGATCTCGTGCGCGTTCGCAAACGGCACGCCGCGCTTCGCGAGCCAGTCCGCCACTTCGGTCGCCAGCGTGAAGCCGGCCACGGACTGGCGCCGGAGCTCATCGTTCTGCACGCGCAGCGTTCGCACGAGGCCCGCCATCGCCGGCAGCACCGCGGCAAGCGCATCGATCGCCTCGAATGCGGCGTGCTTGTCCTCGGCCAGATCGCGGTTGTACGAGAACGGCAGCCCCTTCAGGGCGACCAGCATCGTCGTCAGCGCGCCGACGAGACGCGACGACCGGCCCCGCGCGAGCTCGGCGATGTCGGGATTCTTCTTCTGCGGCATGATCGAGCTGCCGGTCGTGAACGCGTCGTCCAGCTCGACGAAGGCGAACTGCCGCGACGACCACAGGACGATTTCCTCGGCCAGCCGCGACAGGTTGACACCCAGCATCGCGGTCACGAACAGGAACTCGGCGACGTGATCGCGGCCGCCCACGGCGTCTATCGAGTTCTCGCAGGGAGCGTCGTAGCCGAGCTCGGCCGCCGAGAGCTCCGGATGCACCGCGATCGCGGACCCGGCGAGCGCCGCGGCGCCGAGCGGCGAGCGCGCGGCGCGCCGGTCCCAGTCGATCATGCGGTCGGCATCGCGGAGGAATGCCTGCGCGTGCGCCAGCAGCAGGTGCGCGAAGACGATGGGCTGCGCCGGCTGCAGGTGCGTGAACCCCGGGGCCAGCGTTTCGACGTGCTGCGCGGCCTGCGCGGTGAGCGCGTCCTGCAGCGCCAGCAGGGCGCCGACCATTTCGCGCGCGGTGGACCGCAGGTACAGCCGCAGGTCGTTCGCCGCCTGATCGTTGCGCGAGCGTCCGGCGCGCAGCTTGCCGCCGAGGGGGCCGAGCCGCTCGACCAGCACTCGCTCGAGGAACGTGTGCACGTCTTCGTCGCCGGCAGACGGAGTAAGCTCGCCTGCGCCGAACTCGCGACGCATCGCTTCGAGCGCGGCGACGATCGTCGCGCATTCGGCTTCGGTCAGGAGCCCGGCGCGCTGCAGCTCGCGGGCGTGCGCCTGCGAGGACACGAGGTCGTACGGGGTGAGCCGGTAATGGCTGGCGGGCGAGCGCGACAGTCGCATCAGCGCCGGATCCGGCGCAGAGCGGAAGCGCGCACCCCAGAGGCGGCGCTCGCTCATTGCTCGGCCCCCACGCTTGCGGCTATCGCCGCTGCGCTGCCCCCCGAGGGGGCGCAATTCGCGCCTTGGGACTGCCCGGCGGCGCTCACCGTCGTCGCTC
>Ga0209048_10003381_pt1 | contig 15500 bp, 15 predicted proteins | sample FrelakmetCRP12CR_FD_187146 | JGI IMG/M metagenome (GOLD analysis project Ga0209048, IMG submission 187146) | Freshwater lake sediment microbial communities from the University of Notre Dame, USA, for methane emissions studies - CRP12 CR (SPAdes)... | ecosystem: Environmental > Aquatic >... | reverse complement strand
CTGTACGCCGTGGGCCCCCAGGATTACTTCCTCGGCGCAGCCGTCACCGCCGACCATGCCTACATCATGAACGCGAAGGGTTTCGACGAGAACGTCCACAACAAGAAGAAGCACGTCGTTCCAACGGGCAACGCTCAGGCCATGGGATACCTGCCGATCCGAGAGGAGAACGAGTACATGAAGGAAGAAGACCTCACGCCGCGCCAGCAGTCAGTCGCTACCGCAGCGAAGTCACTTGCCGAGGCGGCCAAGGACCGACTGTTCACCCAGCTCGGCGCGAAGATAGCCTACGGCATGAAGGGCGCTGAGCACCTCAACGCGGGCAGGTGTCCGTCGTGCGGCAGCGACAAGAAGGAGTTCAAGGACGCGCTCTCGAAGCGCGAGCACGAGATCTCTGGACTCTGCCAGTCCTGCCAAGACAAGACGTTCAAGGAAGAGCACATCGGCTTCGACAGGCTCGCGAAGAAGGTCCACTCGAAGGCCCTAGCTGCGTGGATCGGTCGACGGAAGTACGGCAAGGCCGGTATGGCCTCCAAGGCGGCTGCGGGGAAGTCCCATAAGAAGTAGTCAATGGCACAGCAGGGATTTGAATACGAAGAGAACGCGGTCAAGTTCTTAAAGAAGTACGGCATTGTGCCGAAGGACTTCTACCCTGCCGGCTCTTCACACGACCGTCCAGACCTACTCATCCAGAAACCGCACGGCAGAGAACGACCCACGGGTGCAGAACTTAAGATGTCGCCCAGCGCCTCGGGCGGCTCCCTAGTCATAAAGTACGACCTAAAGAATCACGAGTGGTCGTTCGACCAAGATGCGAGGGACGAGGGTGAAGAGAAGAGTTTTATACGTCGAGTAGCTGAGCAATCTGGCGCCTTCAAGTACATCAATCGCGCATGGACTAAGATACCCGCAAAGTTCAGCCTGCTCGAGGGAGTCATCAGCAAAAAAAAGATGTACGACCACGACCTCAAGAACTTTCGCGACGTCAGGGGCGACATCCCGGCGTCCAGCATCGAGCACTACTACAACAAGAAGGCTACCTACTACCTAAACATCGGCACGCACGGCTTCTATCTTCTTGGTCCGTCTGATCCACTCAACCTCAACGGCCAGGCCAGCCCCCAGGTACCTCGCTTCTCGAACTCGGCCTCTGCTGGCTATAGGGCCAGGGTGCAGTACAAGGGCAGCGACAACTACCAGTTCACCTTCGAGCTTACGTTCTCGTCGGTCGCTAAGTCTCCCTACAACATCGCTCCGATCGCTTCGAGCGGCTCGCCGACGATAGACGCGAGCAAAGTCAACGTAGACTGCTTCCTATAAATAGCCGATGAAGAAGCTCACACGCATCTTGAACGAGTACGGCGGGGAGGAGCTCTTTCACCACGTCGAGCATCCAGAAGACCTGGCAGTCGAGCGACCAGGCGAGGCGATCAATGCCCTGTCTGCCGTCAAGCGCGCCCTCTCCAAGGGCAGCACCAAGTCGGGACGGACCCGCATCTTTGCTAAGTACGACGGAGCTCCTCTGCTCCACGTAGGCCACGACAGGAGGGGCCGACCGTTCGTCGCGACTAAGTCGGGATTCAACAAAGCTCCGAAGATCGCGCGGACCCACGGCGAGATCGCTCAGCAGTACGGGCACGGCGGCAAGGCAGACAAGCTGCACACCGCCCTCAAGCACCTGCCGAGCGCGATACCGTCTAAGGGCGTCTTCGCCGGCGAGCTGATGGGCACGCACCGAGACGTCTCCGTCGGCAAGGTCAGGGCGTCTGTCCGACCGAACACCGTCAGGTACAGCGCGCCCCTCGCGTCGCCCGCTGGCCAGCGACTGAGTACCTCGGCCGTGAGCTTCGTTCCCCACACCGAGTACAGGGGGAAGGGCGTGATCGGCAACAGGCCCAAGACCCTGCACAACTTTACCGGGTTCGGCAGTCAGACGGCAAACGCGATCCTGCCCTGGGCGCGCGCTAAGAAGCTGACCCCGCACGAGTCGCGCGGCGCCGCGTTCCACCTCGGGGAGGCGCGCAAGATCAAGAAGGCGCTGTCGCCTGACTATCGTGCAGCCGTCGCTCCCCACGCCAACTTCTTCCGGGCCTACATCAACCAGACGGTGCGGGCCGGCGAGAAGCCGTCCCTGGGCGGACTGCGCAACCACATCCAGTCAACCATGGAGAAGCAGGTCCGCAAGGTGAAGACGCCCCTCGCGCGCGCGAAGTACCAGGCAGCGATGGCCACGGCACTGAAGCACCACGACCACAACAGACAGCACTTCGAGACGGCCCTGGCCCTGCACGGTCACATCCAGGCGGCCAAGAACGCGATGCTGACCGCGCTCAGTCCGTCGGCGAAGCTCACTCCTACGATCGGGGGCAAGAAATCTCGTACGGGAGAAGGATTTGTTGTTTCACACAGAGGAAAATTGATAAAACTTGTTAACAGAAGTGAATTTAGTAGAGCTAATTTTGCTGGTGGCCAAGCATGGAATAAGCAGCCTTTTTAGACGCCCAAGTCTTTCGCATCTTTATTTTGGTTTCTTCTGTGTGTGGCTTTCTCTTCTTTCCAAGTGCTGCTTTTCTCATATTTTCTCTACCTAATAATGAGGTATTAGTTCCAGTTCTATTTTTATTTCCTATTTTTGAACGACTTATATTCATGCATGCTTCCAATGAGCGCTTTTCGCCTTTTCGTCGCCTACCACCTTCGCCTATTTTCTTTTTATGCTCTTGAGAGAGCTTTCTACCCGGATACTTTCGACCATGCAATTTTTCTCTTCGTCGCAGTCTGCCTTCTTCTGTAAGAAAAGATGATGTATCACCGCCATCACCAGTCTCTAAACATAAATTTGCCCAATCTGGAGAGCCTACTATGCTGTAGAGTTCTGAGAGTTCTAAACCTCTCTCGCGTAAACTTTCGATAGTCTCGTGTATGCTGTCTATCTCGGTGTGAACATCATTGCCATGTATCTGGAGGTGCAGTGTCCAGTATTTGCCTGAACCCCTGTAGACATAAGGGTTCTGGGTCGTCTGACCGAGATATTTGAGTCCTGTCTGATTATGGGTTTTGACGTATAGATAGTACATGCTGGTCTCCTCACAGACTAGTGCCGGTGGGGTTGACGCCCGCGACCGGTATTCTATTTATCGCGTCCATAAATAGGCCGTAGTTAGCCCACGGGAATCCTACAGGACATATTTTGACAGATAGACACGCAGTCGTTAGTTTTGGACGGTTTTCTCCTCCACATTTGGGTCATAGCGGCCTTATTGGGAAGCTGCACCAGGTCGCCAGAAAAGTACATGGCGATCCTATGCTTTTTGCTTCTGCGACGCATGATCCTAAGAAGAATCCTGTCGACTATGATACTAAAGTAGGATGGCTCAAGTCTGCTTATGGTAAGATCGTAAAGCATTTGCCGAAGAACCAATCTAACCTAATTGGTGTTTTGAAGCATGTAGGGAAGACGCACAATCACCTGCACTTAGTGGCTGGAGCTGACCGGCATAAAGAGTTCTCGGATCTCATCAAAAAATATAACGGAAAAGAATTTCGCTTCAAAAGCGTTTCTTTTCACATTCCCCCGCGCGGCTACTCGGCTAGCCAGATGCGGGATCATGCTAAGACCGGCGACTTCGCCTCGTTCGAGTCGCACGTCCCTCGAGTGCTGCGCGATCGCGCCAGGGAGATGTACGACACAGTGCGCGCCGGCATGGGAATCAAGGACGTCCACGAGATATTCGGTCCGGCCGGGGGCACCGTAGACCTCGGGCAGAACATCAACGTCCTGCTGTACCTCGGCATGGCAGAGAAGAGCCTGCTCGACGTCTACAAGAAGGTCTGGCTAGACCCGTGGAGCGCCTTCATGGTCCCCCAGTACCGCCCGATCCTTCTGCGCATCTTCAAGATCATGCGCGACATCATTTTCGATAACTCCGATGTCTACAACCGCGTCAAGCTGGACTTGGTACAAGCGCGCGGTGGCGAGCACGAGCACATCCACGAGGGACTGACCGACGGCGCCATCGACCTGCTGCTGCGTCTCGGTCTCGACGACGTCCAGTACGCGGTGGTCAACCGACGGATCATCAAGAACCCCGAGATCGCGATCAATGACTCGTTCCTCCGCAAGAAGCTGTTCGACCTGTTCGTTAAGTTCAGGCGCTTCGTCGTCGCCGACAACTACATCTTTACTCGCGCTCAGACCTGGATCCGCAACCATCGGGGCACGTACCGGGAGGAGAAGAGTATAGAGGCGCTCCGCAAGAAGGCGAGGTACTACGGGGTTCCCTTCGACGTCGTTCTCGAGGTGTTCGATCGGGGGTGCAGCGCTGGAGGCAACGTAGCGACGAGATCTGACGCCGGCGATGACGTAGTCAAGGCGTTCGCCCGGGTCAACTCCTTCCTGGAGGGCGGTGCTGCAAGGGAGCTCGACCGAGACCTCCTGGAGTCGCGCCGGTCCTTCGGCAGATTCTTAATGGAATAAATAGGGCATGGCAAAGTCAACTTATAAGACCGTCGGCGAAGTTACCCGTGAGATACTTAGGCGCAGTCGCTTCGGGGTCCAGGAAGACGTCGGAGCGCGGTACCACATCGTGGCACAGGCTGTCAAGCAGACCGGCGTCGGCAACGAGACTACCAAGCACGTCTTTGTCTTGTACAAACTAGCGGCGGGCGGTGCTGCCGGACACACCAAGATCGGGGAGTATCCGACGCGAGCAGCGGCAGAAGACGCAGTGAAGGCGAAGGGGGGGATCGTCGAGAGCGTCGAGGACGAGATACTCGAGGGACTGAACCTCAAGAAGGTCGAAAAGGACAACCCAAAGCTCTACGCCGCGATCCAGGCGGCACTCGAAAGAGACAAGAAGAAAGACGAAGAGAAAAAGAAGGAAGTCAAGGAGGAGGGCGGCGCCGGCGACATCGGCACTCCGGAACTGACGCAGAAGCTGGTCGACGACACCCCCGGACAGGTCAACCCCCTCAAGGAGAAACTCGCGAAGGTCATCGAGGCGCGACTAGCGCGGATCAGAGAACAGAACATGCCCGTCGCGCCCCCGCGCGGACCAGACGACCCTACTGCTAAGCCGGGTAGAGCAGACTTCGATCGACGACGTCATAACTGGCGAGCGCAGGTGATGCGAAAGATAATCGACGAGGAGTCTGTGCCGCGCCGCAACCGCGGTAAGTTGAACCAGGGAGTGTTCCTCGAGTTCCTGAAGAAGAACAGTCCCGCGACGTTCGACCGCGTCATCGACAGCATCGGCGAGAAGGAAGGCAAGTAATGAGCGTACATGACGCACTCGACAACCTGGCCAACGAGATCTCGAAGGAGGCCATCGACAAGATCAAGGAGCTGATGGCGTCGGGCAGCGACCGCGATCCCGCAGACGTGCTTGCGGACATCGAGGACATCCTCGCCGACGAGCAGGCGGCAGAGGACGAGGCGGGCGAGGACGGAGAAGAGGGCGACGAGTTCAGTGACGAAGACGGAGACGAGGAAGGAAATGAGTTCGGCGACAAGAAGAAAGACGAGAACGGAGAAAAGGACGAGAAGGAAGGAGCCGAAGGAGACGAGTTCGGCTCTGGCGAGGATGATGAGACTACAGACCTCAAGCCGACAGATAAGAAGTTCAAGTCTGATGAGTCTGACGACGAGGATTCTGAAGAAGGGGGAGAGCATCCTGACGGCGACGAGAAGGATCCTGAGGGGAACCTGAAGAAGAAGAAAAAGAAGTTCGGCGAGGAGGACGGCGAGGACGAGGAGGGCGACGGCGAGTACGACGACGAGACCCACGGTCCTAACCCCCAGATCAACCTCCGGCCGGTGATCAACGACAAGGTCGTGCGCGAGGCGATGGAGCGCAAGCTGCGCAGGGTGATCGACTACGTGCTGGAGTCACGCTCCCTAGCAGACCGCAAGGAGCCGAAGTCTCACTGGCCAAACTTCTCGCACCGGATGACCCCCGACGAGATGAAGAGATACATCGAGGACAGGAAGCACTACTACGCGCAGGTGCTCAAGCGCGGTAGTAAGGTCAATGAAGAGGAAGAAGACTTCGAAGCAGGCTATCGGTCGTCTCCAGAAGCCCGTAAAAATGCTAAGCGCCGCCGGTCGTACCATATCAATAGAGGCAACATGGACGAACGAGGTACGCAGCGCGACAAGAAAAATAATCCCAAGAGCGACTCTTACGGCGGAAAGTATGAAGGACCGGCGAAGGGACGCTGGCCAAAAGACGTCATGAAGGAAGACATCGCTGAGGCATCTAAGTACGACCAGTTCAAGAACCGCGGGGCATGGGAGAAGATGGAGCAGGAGCACCGCGCCGAGGCGTCCCGCTACTGGAACGCCTACCTCGCCGACGCCGGGGGAGCGACCAAGGAGGGCTTCGCCCGACTGAAGGTGCGCCACGGCGAAGAGAGAAAGAAGATGGCAGAGCGACTCAGCGTCAAGGAAGAGCTGCAGACCGAAGTCAAGCACTTCCGCACCCAGTACGGCTGGGCAGGCGGTCGGAACGAGCGCACCGGGGGTACGTACAAGCACCCCGAGAGGATAAAGGTAGACAGAAAAAATAAACCGGGGATGAACCAGTTTGGGTTCCCCATCGATACTAGCGGTATAGCAGGTAACGATCACGCGAATGCTGCAGCCGCCGCCCGACAGCACAAAGCAAAGAAGGTCAAGAAGGCCTTCGAGCAGGCCGCCGACGAGCAAGTAGCTCGCGGGATGCGTCCGAAGCTCCTCGACGACCGACAGAACGGCCCGATACTTACAGAAGTAGGCATCGACGGTCAGACGGCCAAGGAGACGAACACCAAGAACGCCGTCAAGACGCTCAAGCCGACCAAGCCGCCGGTCCGCTCCAGCACGATGGACGCCACTACCAAGATCAAGAAGAACATCAAGGAGGCCCTGCTCGAGGCAAAGCGTGGTCGGCCTCGCAAGACGGCCAACATGAGCCAGGGCACCGACGCAGACATGAACATCCTGGTCCAGCTGCGCAAGGTCATCGACCTACGCAACGCGCCGCCCCAGGTACAGTTCAACGACGGCACGAAGGCGACCGTCCATCCAGAGCACGCCAAGAAGGCAATCGAGACGTTCGGCGGCCTGAGGACGCCTGCGGACAAGGCCTCGTACATGCGCACCATCAGTCACAGCCACAAGAACTTCAGGACGGCCCTGTCTGGATGGAAGCCGCCTGCTCCGAAGGGTCCGAGGGTTCCGTCGATGCCGTTCGGCTTCAAGCCGTCGGCTCCGACTGCAGCAGTCGGAGCGAGCAAGAATCCGAGTAACCCCGTCGCGCCGGGGTACGTAGCTAGGCACGCAGGCCTGAGGGACCTCGCCGCGCCGCCGGACGAACTGCCGGTGAGCGTCGATCGCGTAGTTAAGTGACAGTTCTAGGGCAGATAAATAGGTAAGAAACTAAGGAGAAGATTTCATGGCCCAGTGGGGAAGTCAAGACGCAACGAGTAACTCGGTCCTGTGGGCACCTGCGAAGGTCAACCTAGCGCCGAACACCGTCAATCGCAACTACATGTACGGCAACACGACCGCTGACGCCTTCGTTACTGGCGAGACGATCGGCATGTTCGGCGTCGGCGACCTCGAAGAGGCGGGTTCCGGCGAGATCAAGTCCGTAACGGTCATCGCTCCGGGCACCGGCTTGACGGCCGCTCGTCCTACCGCCACGATCACCGACTCTGCAACTGGTGCAGAGGGCGGATCGGGCGCGACGGCGACGGCTACTGCAAAGGCGGTCTCCGTCACTCTCGCTGCTAAGGGCACGGGCTACCAGGTAGCCGACGTCGTCTCCATCGACGGCGGTACCGCTTCTGTCGCTGCAAACCTCGCGATCGCGACCACCTCTGTCTATTCTGCAGTCATCAATGCTGCAGGCACCGCCTACCTGCCTAACGACCACCTCACGGTAGTCGGTACGGGCACCGCTGCTACCATCAACGTCAGTCACGCCAAGGCCCTGTCTGCTACGATCGTGGCATCAAATACCGGTGCTAACTTCAACGTCGGCGACGTCGTCCTCGTGGTCGGTGGAACGGGCACTGCTACGAAGCTCAACGTCGCGTCCCTCGGAGCAGCTAACTCTATCGCGACCTTCACAGTCAACGCCGCGGGCGACTACACGGTCCTCACGACGTTCACTAACGTCGCGGTTACTAACTCCGGCGGCGTCGGCGTCGGTACTGGTGCTCGCGCCAGCCTAGTAACCGGCGTCTTGACGGCAGTACTGCTGACCAACGGCAACTATACCGCTGCTATCACGACTCCGACCCACGCAGCGACGGCAAACACGACGGGCCTCGGAACGGGCGCGACCCTCAATATCGTCACGCAGGCGGAGTCCGTCACCATCTCTAACGCCGGCAAGTACACGGCGATCCCGTCTCGATCTGGCGCAGCTACTACCGCCCAGACCGGATCGGGCGCCTCGGCGACCGTCGACTCGGCATGGGGCGTCAACGACGTCACGATCACCGCGAACGGCGCTGGCTACGTCGCTCCCGTCGTCGCCTTCGGTGGCACCGGACTGTCTGACGCGCTCGGCTCTGTCCAGCGCTTCGAGGCTGCGGGCATCGCACACACCGGATGGGTAATCCGAACTGAGGGCTCAGGAGGACGCGCGGGCCGTGTTCAGTACGAGGTCCTCGTGGCGGGCGGCATCTCCGGCGACGCGAGCGACGACTCTATTCTACCCCCTTAACTTTCTTTTCACATATTCTGAAATGGTGGATCATGCCGGGCCCTCGCCCGGCTTTTCCACAATGTGAGCAGATATATTCTTTTTGGAAGTTATGAGTACCAGCACGCAACCGAGCATGACTGGGATTCTTGTCGCCTAAAAAGTGGTGTGTTCCTTCAGCTACTCGTCTTTTATTGATTTTACCACCTAAAAAATGATGAGTTCCATTCTCAACTCGCCTTCGTTGGACTTCTCCTCCCATGATTCCGCCGACAAAGGGATGCTTTCCATCAGCATACGCGCGTCTATTCAGTTCTTTTTGGAGCTGTTTATTGAGGAAGGGGTGGGTGCCTTCTCTGACGCGTTTTTTATTTTCAAGGATCATCAATCGTGACTTTTCAGTAGGAGTTATCTCCATTCGCGCGGCTATCAATAGACAAGCAGCATAGTCACCTTGTCTCAGGTGAATATCATAGTGTTCTTGAATAGTAACAGCGATCAGATTCTCTGGACGGTTGTCTGTTGGGTCACCATTTTTATGATGGATCTCATAAGAGCGTCCATTCGATTCCTTTGGAATCGAACCGTAGTATTGTTCGTATATCTGGCGATAAATAGACATGCTGGTAACCTCCCGAGGTCTAGTGCCAGTGGGATGGCCGTCCGCGACTGGCGACCTATTTATAACGAGGTAAAATGACTGACGAGTTCGTAGCAGTCTCTACCGTATCACAAATAACTACCCTGTCTCCCGGAGATAGGGTAGTCGTCTTGTTGGCGAACGGCGTCGTTCGCACGGTCAACACCGTCTCGATGTTCTCGAACGTGAGCCTGCTGGTGAAGCAGGTCGCGACGCCGTCTTCCTCTAGCTCGGTCACCATCGCCAACAATACAATCTACGGCACTGACGGCTCATACATCTACGTAGCGACGGGCGCCAATCGTCTCGGAAGGATCGCTATCTCGTCTTCCGGCACCGTTGAAAGTGACGGCGAACGCAAACTGCTTCGCGCTGACGCTGCCTACTACGTCGATAACGTCACTGGATCAGATAGCAATGATGGCAGTGCCGCGTGGCCGTTTGCAACGCTCAAGTATGCGTGGAAATATTTGTCAGGCACGCTTGATCTAGCACAATTCAGTCTTACAATTCATCTTGCGGCGAGCGGAACGCCGTATCGATTAAACGACACTGATGATGGTGTGCTGCTCAATGGCTGGGTTGGCGGATCATACGTTTTTATTTCCGGTGCCGGTTCGGCCGTCACCACGATGGAAGATACGACTATCGGCTTTGACAAGATTTTCAATATTGGACCGGGGATTTTCATAAATGGAGTGACGCTGACCGAGGCCACGCTTGGATACAATTACTATCAAACCGCGCGCGGGATGGTTGCGTTTTTTGACCCAGCATGGGGGGTGCCTGATATTGTCGTTGGTCACACTGTTGGTGAGTATGGTCATTTAACCATAGGCAATTCGGGCGCAGTGCTCGTGCTTAGCAATTATTCCGTAACATCAGATGCGACCACGCATCACAATGCCTTTGCTGGCGGCATGATTTGGGTTTGGGCGGAAATCACTCTTATCGGTAGCCGCGCCTTCGTGCAAGACTTTTGCTTCGCGGAAGCGCTCGCAGTGATTGATTACTCTGTCGCTACATTTGTGGGCAGTGCCACGGGTCAAAAATATCGTGTGGAAAGCAATTCAGTTGTCTACCCACCGGAAGGCGAGTTACCCGGCGATTTGCCGGGTGTCATTGAAAGCGGCGGGCAGTATAGCGGTTTGGTAGGAGAACCGGCACTCAGCCTACCTGCTGCCCCGACGACAGCCGACCTCATGCCGGGAATGTTCTCAGTGTTCAAGGATACAAGCGGCGGCGGCGTCGTTATTGCGTACAACGATGCTGGCACCATAAAGACCGCAGCGCTAACCTAGTTTATCTTACCCGGCAACGCGAAGGAAAAAAGTAATGATCTTCATACTCATCGCGGCGGTCGTCGCGGGCATCCTCGCGATCGTCTTCAGGGACAAGCTGTTCGGGACTCGCGCTCCCGCCGTCACCGTCCCGACCGGGGCGTTCCCGCTCGATCCCTCCCTGTGGGCCATCAGCGGCAGCGTGCGACTGCCCCCGAATCCCACGGCCGACGGTAGCGGCGGGTGGTACCTGGACATCCCCGTCGGGCCCGACGGGGCCGCCGCGTGGGCCGCCGCGTCCGTCCCGGCGGTGCACTACGTCATCTCCACGGTGAATGCGGACTTGTCCACAAAGACGATGGTGTCAGTTGACGTGGAGCTGATGGCGCTGGGCAGTCCTAAACTGCAGTACAACTTGCAGGCAGACAATACAGGGTCATTCCCCGCCAGCGTTCGCGTGCTGCTGCAGCGTACCGGAGATGACATGAGCTCGGCGGGACCTATGGAGTTTTATCGCTGGTGGTCTGAGCCGATACATTTTGAATTAAAGGATGGCACCGCCACTTTAGACGTTCCACTGCAGCCCGATCAGTGGCTCAGCGTGCTGGGCAAGAAGGGTGATGCTAGTGCTGATGCAACGGCTGGCTTCAGAGCTTGTCTGGCTAGTGTCGACAACATAGGATTGACGTTCGGCGGCGGATCATTCTTTGGTCACGGCGTCAACATTGACCAAGGCACCGCCAGGTTCTCCCTGACGCGATTCGCGGTGAGTTAGCCCTAAATAACCAACAACTTAACCGGCAACGCGAAGGAAAAAAGCAATGCCCCCGTCCTACCAGAAAACCTACACCGGTCCCGCCACTCCCGTGACCTACGACCCGGCGTGGCAGACGTACACGAACCTGTCGCCCACGCAGATCGCGATTTTCCAAGCGTTTCCCCAGGACCTCGTCAAGTACGCCCGGAACAAGCGCTGGCAGGTCGAGATCAGCAACCTGACGCTGCCCAACGGTATCCAGCTTGACATGAGCGACACCAGTCAGCGCAAGATCGCGGGTCTCAAGCAGGCCTTCGACAACGGCGCGCTGACCGGCACGGTGCCGTTCGTCGCCATGGACGGGGTGCACCAGGTCGACGCAGCGGCCGTCACAGCCGTCTACGACGCCTGCGTGGCGCGCGTGCAGGGAACCTACACCGTGCTGGCGACGCTGCTGGCGGGCATCAACGCGACCCCGCAGACGATCACCACAAGGGCGCAGGTAGACGCAGCGTTTGCCTGATGCCGCTAGGCTTTGCACCGCTAGCGGCGAGCGGCCGCTCGCCGCTAGCGCGCTCGTTCTAACTATGGTTTAGTGATGCATGAGTTACTGACGCAAGACAACTTCTTACTGTACGCGGCGCGTGCTTATGAAAATCGATCCTGCCACAGCACGAACGAGTTCCTAGAGGACATCAAGCGCATCAAGTACATCAAGAAGCTCCTGACCAGGTACCTCCAGACCGGCGAGCTGAAGGAGCGACTGATCCTCAACCACGTCATCGTGCTCAACAACGTCTTCGGCGCCTACCACCTGCCGAGGATGCTCTACCTGAAGATGGAGGACCAGCTGCAGTTCGTGAAGCCATTCCTCGTGGCTCTCGAGATCTTTCCGGAGGTCATATATAACGTGGGTGCCAAGGGCGCGAAGATCCTCACCGACGAGATACCGATGGACACAAAGATCGTAGAATCACTGAGGGCGCTGATGTCAGGAGCAAGAAATGAAGCGGTTTAGGCAGTTCCTAGAAGACGCGGTGCCCGCAAACGCGATGGGAGGCTCGTCGAGTCACTCAGGTCCGATCGCGATATTCGATCCGATCCTGCTGCGCGTCAAGAAGAAGCCCGAGGTGCTGAGGCGCAAGCCGCCGGGCGCTACTTCTTTCCAACGGTCGCATCTTCCCGGGCATGGATGATCAGAGAGTTCAGTATCTCCGTCAATCTATCGTTGAGCTTGATTATTCGTATGTCGTGCTGATCGACCTGTTTAGCAAGTAAGTCATTGGACTTAGATCGCTCGAGGTTCCAGACATTAAACTGGTCCTTCGGCATGCTGAATTCTATATTTTTTTGTAGGAGGCTAGTCCTGTCCTCGACGAGCTGCTTGAAGGCCTTGTGCTCCTCCTGCGTCACGTAGTCCTTCTGGAGCTTCTTTAGGTCTTCCCTGATTCCAGCAATTTCTTTTGTCTGGCGTCCGTCGGCCTCCTTGCGATCGGTTCGACTCAGAGCGACTTCCTTCTCTAGACTTCCGAACTGGTTCTGGAATATAGTCCAGCCGCCCCCGGCCAGCGACAGCACTAGTGCTACCGTGATGACTATGTTAGACCAGGTGAGTTCTAGCGACTGCCGAACTCCGTTGCCGTTCTCTGCCATTTCTTTCGCGTCCTCCCTCATATTTATCGGATGCTCGAGTTGACAACTTTTGCTCGATGGTGTATAATCTGCTAGGGTTTCGGGCACAGAGCCAGACTATAAATACCCCATCAAGAATTTACCACCAAAGCCAGAATGGAGAAGAAATAATGACTCAAGTTTCCCCGGTCAGTGCTCCTGCTATGCCTAACGCAGCAAGAGAACTACACCCGGGGATGGGACAGGCGGTCGCAAAACGTACCGTACTGAGGAAGCACTCCGACGGCTCCTTCGAGAGCTGGAGCGACGTCGCGCACCGCGTGGCCCTCGGCAACTCCCTGCTCTGCAAGAACGCGATCGAGGGGCAAGAGGAGTACAAGTACCTCACCAAGCACGTCGCTAACGCATCCCTCCTCCTCTCTGGCCGGCACCTCCAGCACGGCGACGAGACCCAGCCCGAGCGCAATCTCGAGGTGTTCACCAACTGCGCGACGGCCGCCGCCAACTTCGTCTCGTTCTACTGTCTGATGAACGGCTCGGGCGTAGGCAGGTGCTACGACGACGAGATCATCCTGGTCGACGTCGACAACGCGCCTGCTCTTCGGTGCGTCCTGTCGCACGAGCATCCCGACTTCGACTGGTCCGCGCACGAGTCAGAGCGAGACGCGGTTCACAAGTACGGACGCGACTCCAAGCGCGTGATGTGGTTCCGAGTGCCCGACAGCCGAGAGGGCTGGGCCCAGGCTCTCGAGGTGTGGGAGAACGCCGCGTTCGAGAAGATCCACAAGGACAAGATGCTGATCCTGGTGTTCAGCGACGTGCGCTGTAAGGGATCGCCGATCAAGGGCATGCAAGATCGACCGGCGAGCGGCCCGGTGCCGCTGATGAACGCCTTCCTCAAGGCCGCGTCACTCAAGGGGGCGGGACTCGCTCCGTGGAAGCAGGCCCTGTACATCGACCACTACTTCGGCGAGTGCGTGCTCGTGGGAGGCGCCCGCCGCGCAGCGCGGATGAGCACCAAGACGTGGCGCGACCCGGGCGTCGTCGACTTCGTTCGGATCAAGCGGCCCATCGAGTTCGAGGGTCTGGACGTCGACGAGGTCGCAGACTATCGCAAGAGCAACTCGCGCGTCGAGCCGTTCCTCTGGTCGTCCAACAACAGCGTGACCGTCGACGCCGAGTTCTGGCGCCTGCTCGACCTCAAGCGCGCCGACGAAGAGCACGGGTCCGAGCTGGCAAAGCACGCCCGGCGCGTCTGGAAAGAGGTAACGGCCTGCGCCTACGCCGACGGCACCGGCGAGCCGGGACTGATCAACGTCGACAAGCTGACTACCAACAGCGCGCCCGGCCTAAAGGGCGCGGCGTACCTCGGCTCAAAGAAGTACCAGCCTCGCGAGGAGACCGAGCTCTACCTGAGCCGCCTGGTAAAGCGCGCCTCGAAGATGAAGCATCCCATGATCACCAATCCCTGCATCACTGGCGATATGCTGATCGCGGTGGCTGATGGTCGCAATGCGGTGTCGATTAAGCAACTCGCAGAAGAAGGGTTGGACGTTCCAGTCTATTCTACCGATCCCGTTACCGGCCAAGTACAAATAAAGATGGGCAGATGTCCACGTCGTACTGGCGAGTCACGAGAAGTGTGGAAACTTACGCTGGATGACGGCTCCATCCTTCGTGCGACCCCAGATCACAAGGTGCTAACCAAGAACCTGCAATATGTGGCGCTTCAAGACCTGCAGCCAGGTGAGAGCATCTCGCCCTTCAACAGCTTCAACTCCAACGGCTATAGACAGGTGTGCGGAACCGGAGTTGAGATGCGTGGTGGTGCACGACGAAACAAAAGGCAATACCGTCTCATCTACGAGTATTACCTCGGCGGGGTTGATCCTAAGATCTATGCCATTCACCACGCTGACTTCGACAGCCAAAACGATGCCATGAGCAACCTCGAAAAGATGCTTCACGAGACACACCGTCGCCTGCATGCCGATCGAATGATGGGAGAAAAGAACCCTTATCATCGAATGGATGATCAATGGAAGAAGAGTTTTGCATCACACCCAGGTGAAACTAACGGTCGATATTCTGGTTACACCGATGCGCATCTGTTAGAAGAAGGCCGAAAGCTGTTTGAGAAGCATGGCATATTGAACACTCACATTTGGGGCCGGCATGCCAAGGAGCATGGACTGCCCCAGTCCTTCAGCAAGTTTAGGTTTGAGGGTGACTTCAACAACTTCAAGAACGACATGCAGCGCTGGGTCCGCATCGCCGGGAAGATCGCCCACTTCATGCACGTCAGGCTGGTCTCGGACGCCGCGGCCACGATGGAGAAGCGGGTCGAGATGGGCGTGAAGGCCGAGCTGCAGGAGAGGGGCTATGCCTTGCTGTGCGTGTCGTTTCCGCGCAGCGACCTGGATCTGCTGGCCGGTCAGGAGGATGCGCTCTACGAGGCCCAGTTCGGGAAGTACCAGAAGTGATCCCGAACCACCTCC
>Ga0209048_10003380_pt1 | contig 15500 bp, 14 predicted proteins | sample FrelakmetCRP12CR_FD_187146 | JGI IMG/M metagenome (GOLD analysis project Ga0209048, IMG submission 187146) | Freshwater lake sediment microbial communities from the University of Notre Dame, USA, for methane emissions studies - CRP12 CR (SPAdes)... | ecosystem: Environmental > Aquatic >... | reverse complement strand
CGCTTGAAGATCGCCTCCCGCTCGAGCTCGTAGAACTCCGGCGAGATCGAATCCTCGTACGAGATGGGTTCAGTGCCGAGCTCCGGGTAGTGCGCCGTCCAACTGCCCTCGGGCGGCTTGGGGAAACCGAACAGGGGCATGTGTCACTCCTCGGGTGCGGGGATTGCGGGTGCGGAACTCGGATCCAGGTCCGGGTCGAGCTCGAGGCCGAAGCTGTTGAAGGCCATGGCGAGGCAGGTGTACGAGCCGACGACGAACACCACTTCGACCAGTTGGCGCGGGTCGAGGTGTTCGGCCAACCGGGCCCACGTGGCGTCGTCGACGCGGTAGCGATCGAGCAACTGGTCGGTCGCGGCGAGCAGGTCGGCCTCGACTGGCGACCACGACGCGGCGCCACTGCCGGCGTCGATGCCGGCAACGGCGTCGATCTCCTCGGCGGTGATCCCGATTCGTTTCGCGAGACGCACGTGCTGCACCCACTCGTAGTTCGAGCGGGCGCGCCACGCGACCCGCAGGATCATCAGCTCGCGCAGCCGGGGGTCCAGCGCGGGGTGATCGAGGAGCACGCCGTTGAAGCCGAGCCACGGCCCGGCGAGACGGGGATGGTGCATCAACGTGCCGAGCACGTTCGGCATCGGGGGCGCGTCGGGCGCGTCGGACAAGAAGGCGTCGGCGGCACCGCCGAGGTACCCGCGCAGTGCCGCCCGGGCGTCGTCACCCCAGTCCTCGACGGGCACCGGCGCGAGGCGAGGGGCGGACGCGACGCTCACAGGACCGAGCCGCCGTTCACGCCGATCACTTGACCCGTGATGTAGCCCGCTTCCTCGGAGCAGAGGAACACGCACGCCGCGGCGACGTCGTCGGCCGTTCCCACCCGCCGGACCGGTATGTGGGCAGCCAGGGCGTCGAGGCTCGGCAGGTTGCCGGCTTCCTCGGCCCGGCGCGACATGGGCGTGTCGACGGCGGACGGCGGGATCGTGTTGACCGTGATCCCGAACGGGCCGTACTCCCGAGCCAACGTCTTCGTGAGGGAGATCACACCGCCCTTCGACGCGGCGTAGTGGCCCATGCGGGGCGCGCCGGTCTGCGCGCTCGACGACGAGATCGTGACGATGCGGCCCCACCCGGCCGCGACCATGTCGGGGATGATGGCCTGGAGGCAGTGGAAGGTGCCGGTGAGGTTCACCGCCAGGACCCGGTTCCACGACTCGATGGTGATGTCGGTGAACGACTCGAACGGCGCCAGCCCGGCGCTCGTGACCATGATCTCCACCGGCCCGAACTCGCGGCGGACCGTGTCGAGTGCCGTGTCGACGGCCGTCCGGTCGGCGACGTCGACGGTGCAGCCGAGCGCCGGAGTGCCGTTCGCCCGGAGCTCCCCGGCCGCCTGCTCGGCGCGGTCGCCGTCGAGGTCGAGCAGCGCGACCCGGTGTCCCCGGTCCGCGAGGTGCCGGCTGATCGCGAGCCCCATGCCCGAGGCGGCACCCGTCACGACGGCGACCCGGCCCATGCGTGTTCCCCCTCCGCTCCTCGGCTCCGAGAGCGTGAGTATGACCCATCCGCGAAACTGGCGCAAGGCTCCTCTCGCAATAGGAGAATGCCATTGCCACTTTCGTCGCGACTCGGTAGGGTCGGTACGTCGACGAACGGCTCGCGAAGGGGGACGGGATGCAGATCGGCGTGATGATCGGCCCCGAGAAGCAGCGGTACCGGGAGAAGGTGGCGAGGCTCGCCGCCGACGCCGAGGCCGCCGAGCAGCTCGGCTTCACCTCGATCTGGGTGCCGCAGGTACCCGGGGAGTTCGACGCGCTCACGGCGGTCGCGCTCATGGGTCGCGCGACGAGCCGAATCGAGCTCGGCACCGCGGTCGTGCCGATCCAGACCCGGCACCCCGTGGCCATGGCGCAGCAGGCGCTGTCCAACCAGGCCGTGTGCGAAGGCCGCTTCACGCTGGGGATCGGCCCCTCCCACCACTGGATCGTCGCCGACCAGCTCGGTCTTCCCTACGAACGCCCGGCCCACCTGGTGCGCAACTACCTCGAGGTCTTGAACGCCGCCTTCGCCGGCCCCGGCACCGTCGACGTCGAGAACGACGTGTACCGGGTGCACAGCCCCGTCGATGTCACCGACGTCGTCCCCACGCCGGTCCTGCTCGCGGCGTTGGCGCCCGTGATGCTCGGCATCGCCGGCGGGCAGGCGTCGGGAACGATCCTCTGGATGGCCGACGAACGGGCGATCGGCGACTACGTGGTCCCGAGCATCACGAAGGCCGCGACCGCGGCCGGTCGGCCCGCACCGCGGATCGTCGCCGGGGTACCCGTCGTCCTGTGCGCCAACGACGAGGTCGACGCGGCCCGCGAGTGGGCGAACGAGCGGCTGGGGCACGCCGAATACTCGCCGAACTACCAGCGGCTCCTGGAGCAGGGCGACGCAACCGACGTCGGCGACGTCATGGCCGCGGGCGACGAGTCCGCCGTCGCCGGGCGATTGCGCAGCTTCCGCGACGCGGGCGTCACCGACCTCGCGGTCCGGGTGCTCCCGTTCGGGAACGACCGCGCGGAACGCATCGAGTCCAAACTCCGGACCGAACAGTTCCTCTCCACCCTCTGCCCGGAGCTCTGATCCCGCACCGGGAGGTCCTGCCGTGCAACCCCCGGTGCGCAAGGCCGACGACGAGAGGTGGCCGGTGCGGCACGTGCCGGCCGTGCTCCGGGAGCGTTATCTCGCCGAGGGGTGGTGGACCGACGGCAGCCTCGGCGGACTCGTCGATCGTTCCCTGTGCGCGGCCCCCGATGCCACGGTCAACATCTGGTCCGAGTCGCGCCCGTGGCACGGCACCTACGCCGAGATCCGATCCGACGCGCTGCGCCTGGTCGCCGCGCTGACCGCGGCCGGGCTCGAGCCCGGAGACGTGGTGGCCTTCCAACTGCCGAACTGGCGCGAAGCGGTCGTCGCGTTCTACGGGCTCGCGATGGGCGGCTACGTCCTCGTACCCATCGTGCACATCTACGGCCACAAAGAGGTGCGCTTCATCCTCGCCCAAAGCGGTGCACGCGCCTACGTCTCGGCCGACCGGTACGGTCACGTCGACTACCTCGACATCGTCGACGGCGCGGCGCCCGGCGAGCTGCCGGACCTGTCCCTGCACATCGTCGTCGGCTCGGCCGAGAGCCCGGCGGACGCGCGCGTGCGGCGCGTCGGATGGGATCACGTCGACGCGGCGCAGCCGGCCACGCCCGCGTTCGACGCGGACCCCGACGCCGTGTGCGTGCTGGCATACACCTCGGGCACCACGAGCGACCCGAAGGGCGTGATGCACAACCATCGGAGCCTGCTCGCCGAGCTCGTTCACATACGGCTGTGGATCACGCCGGGATCGCCGAACCTGATGGGCTCGCCGGTCACCCACGCCACGGGCATGCTCGGGGCGGTCCTCGCGCCGATGCAGCTGGGCGAGGACATCCACCTCATCGACCGTTGGGACCCGGCGCGCGTGCTCGACATCATGCTGGAAGCCGGCATCGGCGCGGGCACGGGCGCGTCCGTGTTCCTGGCCGGCCTCCTCGACCATCCGGACTTCTCGCCCGAACACGCCCGCCGCATGGGCCACGTCGGCCTGGGTGGTGCCCCCGTGCCCCCTGCCCTCGGGGAACAGGCGGCGGCGCACGGCATCGCGATCGTGCGCGCGTACGGCTCGACCGAGCACCCGTCGGTCACCGGTTGCTCCTTCGACGATCCGGCCGAGCAGCGACACGGTACTGACGGCCGGCCGTTGACCGGCGTGGAGATCCGGCTGGTGGACGACAACGGCAAGCCGGTGCCGACCGGCACGGCCGGCGAGATCTGGTCACGCGGGCCGGACCTCTGCGTGGGCTACACCGATCCGGCCCTCGACGAGGGCGCGTTCGACGACAACGGCTGGTACCACAGCGGCGACATGGGCGTCGTGGATTCCGGCGGGTTCGTCACCATCACCGACCGCCTGAAGGACGTGATCATCCGCGGCGGAGAGAACCTCTCCGCCGCCGAGATCGAGGAGGCCGTCGCCGCGCTCCCCCAGGTGGCCGAGGTCGCCGTGGTGGCCGCACCCGACGCGCGGCTCGGCGAGCACGCCTGCGCGGTCGTCCGGCTCGCGCCCGGGTTCGCGGCGATCGAGCTGCGTGAGATCACCGACCACCTCGCGGGCATCGGGCTCGCCCGGCAGAAGTGGCCCGAGGAGCTGCGGGTCGTCGACGACTTCCCGCGCACCCCTTCGGGCAAGGTCCGCAAGGTGGACCTGCGCCGGGGATTGCGCGCCGAAGTGGAGTGACGGGGGTCCGACGGGCCACGATGCACGGATGGACACCACTTCGCTTCCGACATCGGCCGCGACCATCGCGGTGGTCCCGATCGCCGGCGCGCTCGGGGCCGAGATCACCGGGGTGGACCTGACGGGGGATCTCCCCGACGAGACCATCGCCGAGATCCGCCGCGCCTGGCTGGAGCACCTCGTCGTCTTCTTCCCCGACCAGGAGCTCGGACCCGGGGCATTCCTCACCTTCGCCAAGCGCATCGGCGAGCCGGTGGACTACCCGTTCGTGAAGGGGATCGAGGGCTTTCCCGAGATCATCGCCGTCACCAAGCTCCCGCACGAGACGGTGAACTTCGGCGGCATCTGGCATAGCGACACCGTGTACCTCGAACGCCCGCCCATGGCCACGCTGCTGATCGCGCGGGAGGTCCCGCCTTCCGGCGGCGACACCATGTGGTCGAACATGTACGCCGCGTACGACGCGCTCTCGCCGGGCTTACGGCGCATGCTCGAGGGCCTGCGGGCGGTGAACAGCTCGGCCCTGGCCGACGTGTCCGCGACGAGAGAGGACCGTATTGCCGACAGCGGGTTCGGGGGCGACCGCGAGTACCTGGCCGAGCATCCGGTCGTTCGCACCCATCCCGAAACCGGCCGCAAGGCGCTCTACGTCAACGTCGCGCACACCGCGCGCTTCACCGACATGACGGTGGACGAGAGCCGGCCGTTGCTGCGGTACCTGTTCGAGCACTCGGTCCGGCCGGAGTTCACGTGCCGGTTCCGATGGCGACGGGGTTCGCTCGCCCTGTGGGACAACCGGTGCTCGATGCACAACCCGATCAACGACTACCACGGTTTCGCCCGGAGGATGCACCGCATCACGCTCGCCGGCGACGTACCGAGCTGATCGGCGCCCGCGGATCGGCGCCCGTGCGCGTCAGACCCTGTCGAGGTCGAGCATCCGGATCGCGTTGCCCCGGAAGACCTTGTAGCGCTGCTCGTCGGTGAGCGCCAGTGTCATCTTCTCGAGCTCGTCGCGCGCGAAGGGCCACGTCGTATCGGTGTGCGGGTAGTCGGTCTCGAAGCAGATGTTGTCTTCACCCGCCGCGTCGATCGACGCCAACCCGTGGACGTCCATCGTGAAGCACCCGAAGATCCGACCGCGGTAGTACGTGGACGGAGGCTCGGGAATCGTCTCGAACGAGCGCGTCCAGTTGCCGTGGTACTTCCAGGTGTTGTCGGCGCGCTCGAGCGCGTACGGGAGCCAGCCGATCTGGCCCTCGGAGTACGCGAGCTTGAGCTCGGGAAACCGCACGAGCACACCCGAGAACAGGAAGTCGGCGAGTGAGGCCATCGAGTTGTTGAACGAAAGCATGGTGTCGACCGACGGCGGCGCGTCCGGTGACGCGGCCGGCATCTTCGACGACGATCCGATGTGCATGCACAGCGTGGTGCGCGTCTCCTCGCAGGCCGCGAACAGCGGGTCCCAGTATCCGGTGTGGATGCTCGGAAGGCCGAGGTGCGTCGGGATCTCGCTGAAGCACACCGCCCGCGCGCCGCGCGCGGCGTTGCGTACGAGTTCGGCCACCGCGAGATCGACGTCCCAGATGGGGATCAGGCACAGCGGGATGAGATGACCGTTCGAGCCGCCGCACCATTCCTCGATCATCCAGTCGTTGTAGGCGCGCACGCACTCCAGCCCCAGCTCGAGGTCGTTTCCCTCCTTGAACGTCTGCCCGCAGAAACGCGGGAACGTGGGGAAGGCGATGGAGCCGTCGACGCCCGCCAGCTCGAGGTCGGCGACGCGCGCGGCCGGCTCGTAGCATCCCGGCCGCATCTCGTCGTACGTGAGCGCACCGATGTACATCTTGGTGCGATCGAATCGTTGGACGTCGCCGTCGGGCGTGGCGTCGAGCGGGATCGCGACGTGCCGCTTGTGCACGTAGATGAGGCGGTCCTCGTAGAGCCAGTAGTCGCCCCATGCTCCGTCTTCGGTCATCTCCTGCTTGTACGACGCGCCGGACGTCAGCGCCATGTCTCCCCACCGCGCCCGTTCGACGCGCGGCCCTCGTTCACGCATCTTCGCGGGCAGCCGGTCCTGCCACACGTGGGGCGGCTCGACCACGTGGTCGTCGACGCTGATGATCTTCGGCACCTCGGTCATGGCCGACCTCCTCCGTCCCTGCTTCAGCTCTTGTCGGCGAGCGGATCGTGCTGGTGGCCCGAATCGAAGCCCCCGTGCTTGCGCATGAAGGTGGTCGAGCGCCGCCGGATGCGCCATCCGTTCTCCGTGCGCACGTACTCGTCGCGGTACCAGCCCAGACGCATCGCGTGCGTCTGCTGATCGATGAAGACGAAGTGCTGCATGCCGGTGGCGCTGTCACCGGCGAAATCGACCACCGGCATGTTGCCGATGAACTGACCCCGCGGTGCCGCGTCGAGCAACGCCGGGAAGCGCTCGAGCGTGTACGGCGTCCCGAAGGCGTTGTATTCGGCATCGGGTGTGAACACGTCGAGCCAGCGGTCCTCGACGAACCGGCTCGTGTACGACATGTACCGGGAGCACAGCGCGTGCAGGTCCACGAGGTCGGCGATCCGTTGCGCTTCGTCGGTCATGCGGGCCCCGTTTCGCTGTCGGTGAATCGGACGCGTCTCGCCGGATCCCGCGGTCCCGCCCGAGGACATCGCCCGGCCGATCCGGAGGCAACCGGTTCGTTTCCAAGTGCGGAAGTGGCGCACTCGGAATGCGAGAACGAGATTATCACCTCGCCCGTGCACTGCAACGGCCGGCTCCGGCGCTGATCCGCTCCGAACGCACGCTCGCGCCGGTCGAGTTTCCCTCGATGCTCGATCGCCGAAGCACGCCGGTGGCTCGACGACACCTCGACTCCGATGACGTCCCCTTCGAGACCCGGTCCCCAGGCTCGTGCGCATCGTGGGAGCGGCCTGCGAGACTGTCGCCATGCTGCTGGGGGGCAAGGTCGCCGTCATCACCGGAGCCGGGTCGGGCATCGGCCGGTCGAGTGCCCTGCGATTCGCGGCCGAGGGCGCGGCCGTGCTCGTCGCCGACGTGCGCGGTGACCGCGCGGCGAAGGTCGCCCACCTGGTGATTGCCGCCGGCGGGCGCGCGCTGGCCTCGGAGACCGACGTGTCGGACGGCGCGCAGGTCGAGGCGATGATCGAGACCGCCGTGCGCGACCTCGGTGGCCTCCACGTCGTGTTCAGCAACGCCGCGTGCAACCGTCCCGGCTCCGTCGTCGAGCTCGACGCCGACAACTGGGACCTGATGTGGCGCACCAACGTGTCGGCGCTCTTCCACGCGGCCAAGCACGCGGTGCCGCACATGGCCGAACACGGCGGCGGCTCGATCGTCGCCACGTCGTCGGTGTCGAGCGCGTTCCCCGACACCGACACCGCCGGCTACGCGACGACGAAGGCGGCCGTCGTCGGCCTGGTGAAGGCGCTCGCCGTCGATCACGCGAGCCAGGGGATCCGGGTCAACGCGGTGTGCCCCGGGGTCACCGCGACGCCGCCGATGCTGGCCGCCCTCGGAGGCGAGGACGGGTCGCTGCACGGCGCCCTCGTGCAATCCCAGCCCCTCGGCCGGCTGGGCCGCCCCGACGAGCTGGCCGCGGTCGCGGTCTGGCTCGCCAGCGACGAGGCCTCCTACGTCACCGGCCAGACGGTCGTGGCCGACGGGGGCATGACCACGGAGTCGGCGTTCTCCCGCCTGCGCCGGACGACGCCACGTCGCTAAGCACGCGCCACAGGAGGGACGACGGCGTTCGCCGCTTCGAGCTGCCGGTTGACGTCGCCGGGGTCGAAGTACTCGCGCCACGCGGCGATCTTGCCGTCGCCGGTCACGTCGAAGACCGCGACGAGATGGTGATCGATGTCGACACCGTTGGAGACGAACCGGTCGACGCGCTCGGTGAAGACCTGCCGGTCGTTCGACGCGATGGACAGCGGGTTGCACCGCATGTACGTGGCGAAACGGAGCTGGCGCGCGATGTCGGCTCGAATCGCCTCGCGGCCGTGCAGCGTGGGCCCACCCGGCACCCACAACTGCCACTCGGCGTCGTCGGTGAACATCGACACGATCGTCTCGACGTCGGGGTCACGTTGCGTACCGTCGCCCCAAGCCGCCATGAACGTCCGCACGACGCCCTCCTGCACTGCGCCCATCAACCGACCTCCTCACGCCCGTCGCTCGTCGCCTCAACCTACGTGAATCCGATTTCGAATGGCGCGACGTCGTGGAGCGGAACTCAACGCTCACAAGTCGCGCTTGAGCACCTTGCCCGTGGGGTTCCGGGGCAACTCGTCGAGGAACACGACCTCTCGCGGCACCTTGAAGCGGGCGAGGTTGGTGCGGACGAACTCCTGGACCGTCTCGGCGGTCAGTTGCGCACCATGGCGCACGACGACGAAGGCCTTCAGGCGCTGGCCGAACTCGTCGTCGTCGACTCCGATGACCGCGGCTTCGACCACGTCGCGATGCGACGAGAGGAGGTGCTCGATCTCGAGCGGGAAGACGTTCTCGCCGCCGGACACGATCATCTCGTCGTCCCGTCCCGCGACGCAGAGACGCCCGGCGGCGTCGAACCGGCCGACATCGCCGGTGCTCATGAAGCCGTCGATCATCTCTTTGCTCCCGCCGCCGGTGTAGCCGTCGAACAGCAGGCTGCTCCGCACGAAGATCCGGCCGACTCCACCCGTGGGCACCTCACGGCCGTCGTGGTCGAGCAGCTTCACGGTGGTGTCGCGCGGCGGGCGGCCGGCGGTGGTGGGGTCGACCCGCAGATCGGCCGGGGTGGCGATGCCACCCCACCCCACCTCGGTCGAGCCGTAGAGGTTGTAGAGGTTGTCGCCGAACTCGTCCATCCATCGCGTGGCGAGACCCGTCGGGATGGCGGAGCCGCTCAGGGGAACGATGCGCAACGACGACGTGTCGTAGCGGCGGCGCACGGAGACCGGAAGCTCCAGGATGCGCTGCAGCATCACGGGCACAGCCACGAGCGCACCGGCGCGGTGGCGCGCGACGTCGGCAAGAGTCTGCTCGGGATCGAATCGCCGGCGCAGCACGAGCGTCGACGTCAGCAGGATGGCCAGGCTCATGTTGCCGAAGCCCCATGAATGGAAGAGCGGCGCCGGGACGACCATCGTCTCGCCTTCGCGGTACGGGATCCGGTCGAGCATCGCGATGACCGGTCCGACGGGGCTGACCTGTTCGCGCGGTGCGCCCTTGGGTGTTCCCGTCGTACCCGAGGTGAGGATGATGCTGCGTCCGGGCCGGCTGGGCGCCGCCGGGCGCGCCGCGCCCGTACCGGTGATCAGATCGTCGAAGGTCGGCACCGCGCCGACGCCCTCGTGGCTGGCACCCTCGTGGCTGTCGCCTTCGGGCCAGGCCACCAGCTTCACGGACACGTCCGCGCCGTCGGCCACCACGTCGGCGAACTCCTCGTCATACAGCAGCGCGACCGCGTGATCGCGGTCGATCACCTCGCGCAGCTGGGGGCCGGCGAAGCCGGTGTTGAGGTAGAGGACCGTGGCGCCGAGCTTGCTGAGCGCCGCGGTCGCCTCGACGAACCCACGATGGTTGCGACACAGCATCGCGACGACGTGGCCCTCGTGCACCCCGCGGCCGGCGAGGGCCCGGGCCAGGGCGTTCGAGCGACGGTCGACTTCGCCCCACGTGAGCGTTCCCCGGTCGTCGACGACGCAGAGCCGATCCGGATACCGGGCCGCCGCCGCGGCGAATCCACCCGCGTAGTTCACGCCGAAGTGACGCGCCGCCAGGGCCGCCGCGACCAACCGGTGCGGCGCCAGCGGGCGCAGCAGGCCCGCCCGAGCGAACACCCGCAGCGAGACGAGCGAATCGCGCGCGCCCATCACTCAGAGCGCTGACGGCCGTCGGATGATCACGACCGAGCGTTCCTTGTGCTCGAAATCGAGGAACACCTGGATCGCGTCGGTGCGCTCGCGAGGCGGGGCTTCGCAGACGATCGCGATCTCTTCGCGCTCGGGCCGCCCTTCGAGCACGTCGCGCAGCCCGAGCATGCTCGCGGCGACCACCCCGCCCGCCACCGAGCGACGCACGCGGTCGACCGGTCGCAGGAGCTCCGATCCCTCGACGGCATCGGGATCCACCAACGGCCCGATGTCGTCGAAGACGGCGTCGTCCAAGAGATCCTCGTCGATGAGCTCACCGCCACGCGTCTGGTCGTCGTCCACGCGGCAACGGTACGCCACCCTCAATGGACCGGGGACGCGACCCACCCATCGGTGGGTCACCGGCGTGATGCTGACCTTGCCGGGATCACTTCGGTCTTCGTCGCCCCTTCGTGCGAGCGACTCGCGGGCCCCTCCCTCGCCTCCGACGATTCCGGCATCTCCGGGGACAGCGTTTGATCGTGGTGCGCTCCTGGTTTCGTATCGGACACCACGAGCGAGCCCGCGATCACCAAGACGTTGAATGCCGCGAGGAACGCGATCGCCGGCCGCCATTGGCGCGACGTTCGGGGCACCGGCACCGGCACCGACACCGGCACCGGCACCGTCCGTCGCGTCGAGGGCCACAGGCGCGGCGCGCGGCGCGCGCCGAGGTCTTCGGCCCAGCCGAACAGCACCGTCAGGCAGGCAACGAACACCGCGGTGAACGCGAGCAGCAGCACGACGAAGCCACCCCACGGCAACGACCAGTCGAGCTTCCACAGCAGTTGATACGCCAGGATGATCGCGGTCGTGTGCCAGAGGTAGATCGTCATCGACCGCTGGGTCAACCACGTGACACACGGCCCGATCCGCGGCATCGCGGGGACGCGCGCGAGCGTCGGCTCGCAGGCGAGAGCGAACGACAACCACGTGAGCCCGACCAGCAGCTGCGCGACGGCGGAGTAGTTGACGACGTGAAACGGCACCGGTTGCGTGATGCACCACGCGGCCGCGCCCAGCGCGAAGCCGGCGCACGCGCCGATGCGCGTCCGTCGGCCGAAGCGAGCGAAGAACCCGTCGTGGTGCAGGAAGCCCAACATGAACATCGTGACGAAGAGCCCGAGGTTCGCGAGCGCACCCAGCCCCATCTGCGCGTGTGTCGTCTCGCCCCGCGCCGGTACCCCCAGGACGAACACCCACCCGACCGAGACCGCGAAGCACAGCCGCGGTCGACGCCGCACGGCTCGCAGCAACATCGGGCCCAGGAAGATCAGCCAGAGGAGTATCGACACGTACCAGAGCGAAGCCGACAGCCATCCGCCCTGCCAGTGTGAGCCGGTCGGATAGACGATCGGCGCGATCCAGAAGATCGGTTGCCACCAGTGCAGCACGGTGTTGGACCCCGGCCGGGTGGCGTAGGCACTGACCATCACCACGAACGCGACCGCGCCGAAGACCCAGAACGGTACGAGCAGGCGGCGCAACCGGTCCGAGAAGACCGCCCGCACGGCGCGCCGGTCGAGCGAGCCGGCAATCAGGCTGCCGGAGACGAAGAACATGGCCGGTACCGCGGCCACGAAGTACGAGATCGCGGCGAAGCCGAACGCGTGCCAGACGATCACCCGCACGATCGCGATGGCGCGCACCGTGTCGAGAAATCCGTCGCGCCCGCCCGCGTCCGTGCCGTTCTCGCGGAGAACGGTCTCCACCGTCGTCGTCACCGTGCCCCCACCCCCGAGGAAAGACGGGCCCATCCTGGCAGGGACACGACACCGCTGTCCACGGCCAGGCAACCACGGTTCGCGACCAAGACGGGCGGGTTCGCGCCGGTTGGCTACCGTTCGCTCCGGCCGCATTCACGGCGCCGGCGAACGCGACGGCGAACGCGGCGGCGAACGCGGCGGCGAGCGGAGGCTACGCGGGAGCGGTGCCGCCGCCGCGGTCGTCCGCCGGGAGCTCGAGCTCCCGGAAGATCCGGTCGGCCACGGCATCGAGCGTCTCGAGGCCCTGGGCGTCGAGCCCCGGATGTTGGCGACGCGTGTCGATGAACTCGAGCAGGTCGGTGAGGACCTCGCGTCGCGCCGCGACGCCCCCGGTCGAGCGGAGCGCGAGATACGCGATGAGCGCGCTCGCGACGTGATTGAACACGCGCTCGCGGCCGAGCCGGTCGAGGAGTCCGGCCGTGAGCAGCCGGCCGTGCACCGGCGGGATGATCCCCGCCAACCAGAGCTGGACACCCAGGACGCGGAGGCGCTCGTCGATCTCGGTCAACGCGTCGATCGCGGGCACGTCGAGGTCCTGGGTGAGCGCGAGGTCGAGCACGACCACATCGGGTCGTGGATCGGCCTTTGTCGCGGCACGCAGGATCGCGTCACGGATCTCCGCCGCGTTGACGAAGAACAGCATCTGCTCGGGCTCGACGACGAGGATGCCCGGCGCCATGACCGCCTGCCGCACACTCGTGGTGTCGAGCCCGCTCCCCGTCGCACCCATGGTCCGGATCCGCGCTTCACCCGCACGCCAGATCACAACGCCGAGCGACGCGACCACCGCGATCCCGAGTCCGGGCAGGATGTCGAAGACCAACACGCCCAACAACGCGACGAGCGCGAGCACGAAGTCCGCCCGACGCAGCCGCCAGAGCCGCCGCAGCGGCTCGATGCGCTCCATCTCCGACACCGCGACGATCACGATCGCGCCCAGCGCCGCCTCGGGCAGATGCTCGAACAACGGCGTGAGGAACACGGCGACGAGCGCCGTCGCCGCGGCGGCCGCCAGGAGTGACATCGGCGTCTTCGCGCCGACGCGGTCGTTCGCCGCCGACTTGGACAGGCTCGCCCCGATCGGGAACCCCTGAAACAGCCCGGCGCCCATGTTCGCGCCGCCCAGGGCCACCAGCTCACGATTCGCGTCGACCTCGTAACCATGCTCCTTCGCGAACTGCTGCGCCGGGCCCATTGCCTCGGCGAACGCCAGCAGCGCGATCCCGACCGCGCCCGTGATCAGCAACGGCACCGATTCCCAGCCGACACCGGGGAGTTGCGGCGCGGCCAGACCGGACGGCAGGTCACCCACGACCGCGACACCGTGCGACGCGAGGTCGAACACGGCGGAGGCCGCGATCGACCCGACGAGCACGAGCAGCGCCGCGGGCAGTTTGGGCACGAAGCGCTGCAACCCGACCATCGCCACGACACATACGAGGCCGACACACAGCGTGACGACGCTGGTGTCGCCGAGGTGCTCGATCGTCTTCCAGAGCCCCACGAAGAAGTTCTGCTCACTGACCTCGATGCCGAGGAGTTTGGGGACCTGCTTCATCGTGATGATCAACGCCAGCGCGAACACGAACCCGAGCAGCACCGACGACGAGAAGAACTGCGCGATGCGGCCCAGGCGGCACAGGCCCGCCAACAGCGAGACGAGCCCCGCCAACAGCGCGAGCGCCGCGGTCAAGGCGACGTAGTCGCTGCTGCCCTGGGGGGCGAGCAGCACCACGGTCGCGGCGGAGGTGATCGCGACGGCCGACGACACGGCCACCACGAGCTGGCGCGAGGTCCCCAAGACCGCGTACAGGAGCAGGCCGATGGGCGCGGCATAGAACGCGGCCTCGGGACCGACGCCGGCGAGCTGCGCATACGCCATCCCCTCGGGGATGAGGATCGCGGTGACGGTCAGCCCCGCGATCAGATCGGCCCGAAACCACTCCCGCCGGTATGCCGGCAGCCATTCGGTGATCGGGAAGAGACGACGCACGCCGGGAGTCTCGCGCCGGGCTCGACCACCGGAACAACCGTTAGGATCCGCGGCATGGCCGACTACGAAGCAATTCTGTACGAGGAGATCGACGGCGTCGCGTGGATCACGATGAACCGTCCCGACGTCCACAACGCCTTCAACTTCACGATGCAGGCCGAGCTCAAGGATGTGTGGCGGAGCCTGCGCCACAACGACGACGTCCGCTGTGCGGTCCTCACCGGTGCCGGCGACAAGGCATTCTGCGTGGGCATCGACCGGATGGAGGCCATGGGCGACTGGAGCGAAGAGGACGACATCGCGACGACCTCGGCAGTGGGCACCGGCGCGGCGGGCACGGCCACGCCCTGGCATTTCGACGACATCGGCGAGAACATCGGCCCGAAGACCAACGACCTGTGGAAGCCGGTGATCGCCGCGGTGAACGGCATGGCGTGCGGCGGCGCGTTCTACATGCTCGGTGAGGTCGAGTTCATCATCGCGGCCGAGCACGCGACGTTCTTCGATCCGCACGTCACATACGGCATGACCGCGTGCTTCGAGTCCATGCACATGCTCCAGAAGATGCCGTTCGGGGAGATCATGCGCGTCGGCCTGCTCGGCGCGAGCGAGCGCATGACGGCCCAGCGCGCGCACCAGATCGGCCTCGTCTCGGAGGTCGTGTCCGCCGACGGGCTGCACGATGCGGCCGCGTGGGCCGCGGGCGAGATCGCGAAGTCGCCGCCGATCGCGATCCAGGGCACCGTGCGGGCGATCTGGATGGCGCGCGAGCTGTCACGTATGCAGGCGCTCGACGCCGGACGCGTGCTGATCCGCCTCGGCAGCGACCCGAAGTCGTTGATGGACGGGCAGGAGCGGTTCGCGTCGGGCGAGCGACTCAAACCGCGGACCCGCTGACCTAGCCGACGACTGGCGGCGCGAGCAGTTCGCCTCACGACAACGGCACGAGACCGGCCGCGTCGTAGGCCTGCCGGATCGCCTCGACCATCGCGTCCGGCAACGGTGGCTGCGGCGGGCGCGATCGCGCGTAGCTTCCGACCGGGAGCCCGAGCACGCTCGCGGCGGCCTTGAACGCCGAGCCCCAGTGTGTATACGGCGCGTCCACGTTCGACGCACCGAACGCGCGATGCAGGCTCGTCACGAGATCGTCCAGGCCCGACTCGTACCAGTGGTCGATGGCCTCGGAGAGTTGGTCGGTGACCAGGAGCTGCCATTGCGCGCTGTAGAGCATGTTGTCCGGCAGTTCGTAGAGGTACGCCGACCCGCCGAGGATACCGGCGGTCGTGATACCGCGGCGGAGAAACCCACCGCGGTACGCGAGCATGTCGCACTCCCAGATGACGAGCTCGGGCGCGAGGCGGTGCAACGCGGCGGAGTGGCTGGGGCGGAACATGCCGTTCTTCACCGCGCAGATCGCCGGGAACTCCTCGGCGAGCCGGGCGCATTCGTCGGGCGTGAGGATCCAGCCGGCCGCGTGCGTGTTGAACAACCCGAGAGCGATGTCGGTGCGCTCCGTGACGTA
>Ga0209048_10003379_pt1 | contig 15502 bp, 14 predicted proteins | sample FrelakmetCRP12CR_FD_187146 | JGI IMG/M metagenome (GOLD analysis project Ga0209048, IMG submission 187146) | Freshwater lake sediment microbial communities from the University of Notre Dame, USA, for methane emissions studies - CRP12 CR (SPAdes)... | ecosystem: Environmental > Aquatic >... | reverse complement strand
CCTTGTTCGGACAAATAGTTCGGACTTTAGAGCCATGAGGAGGTAGAAGTTGAAAAGATACGAAACTATTTTTATTGTCCAAATTGACCTTCCCACCGACGAACTCAGCAGCCTTATAGAACGATATAGAGCAATCGTAACTGCTCTTAAAGGCACAATCATCAAAGTCGAAAAATGGGGCAAGAGAAAATTAGCTTACGAAATCAAGAAGCAATCAAACGGTTTCTATGTCATGATCGATTTCGCAGGCAAGAGCGCCATCATCGACGAACTAGAAAGAAATTTCAAAATCGATGATAAAATCCTGAAATTCATGACAATAATGAAGGACGGCAATGTTGATCTGGCAAAGATCGAAAAAGAAAAACAAGAAGAGGGTCAGACTGAAACGCCGCGGACGACGCTGATTGTCGAAAGCCGGGAAAGTGCTGGGCCTAAGATAGAGCCTGATGCAAGCAAAGACTCCTCATCATCAGAGTCTATATAAACGCTGATATAACCGGGAAACGGAGGGGAAAAGTATAACAGATGCCTATACCATCAAGAGACTCAAGGACACCAAGAACGGATTCAAGACCGCAGAAGAAATTTTACCACAAGAGAAAATTTTGTCGCTTTTGTACGGACTCGGAGATAAGAATTGAATACAAAGAGCCTCTTGTCCTGAAGGATTACATAACGGACAGGGGCAAGATTATACCAAGAAGAATCACTGGAAATTGTGCCAAACATCAAAGAGAAGTTACTGTGGCCATAAAAAGGGCGAGGACCATAGCCCTTTTGCCGTTTGTCGTCTCCGAATGGTAGAATGAAATTGGAAGATGGCCGCCTCAGGTCAAAATTGACGGATTCAGACTTTGAGCAAAGAAAGGGGTGCATTCTTTAAGAGTAATTTTTTCAAGGGCATAGCCGTATCCTCCCTGGCCTTTCTTGCTGCATCGCTCATTCCTCTGTTGGGTAGTTTCTTTTTTATCCTAACACCCCTGCCGATTATCTATTATTATTCCAAGACGGGCAGGATACAGGGCTTTGCAATCTTACTCACATCTCTTTTTCTGGTCGCCATAGTCCTGACAATTTCGGGTTCTCTAGCGAATCTTCCGTTCTTATTTATGACGGGATTCTTGGGGCTCTTTCTTTCAGAAATTTTTCGCAGGAATTATTCCATAGAAAGAACTGTCGTCTATCCCGTGACTGCGGTTTTGATTCTTTGGTGCTCGTTTATTGTTATTGAAAGTCTCTCAGCAGGGGCAGAACCGTGGCGTATTGTTGAGGATTATATAGGGAGAAATATCCAGGAAAGTATTCAATTCTATGCCCAACTGGATATTCCGGCGGAGCAGATCGACCTTATCAAGGATAATTTTAAACAGATAACTAACTTCTTTGCAAACATCTTCCCTGCTCTTGTCCTGGTGAGCGCGTCCTTTATAGTGTGGCTGAATATACTGGCAGCAATAGAGATATTCCAGAGAACCGGAATGTCGTATCCCGATTTCGGCGATCTTTCACGGTGGAAGGCGCCGGAGAGGCTGATATGGCTTCTCATTGCTTCGGGGGGCATGCTTTTAGTCCCTGTTTCATTGGTGAATATTATCAGCCTTAATCTTGTGATCGTTTGCATGTTTGCGTATCTTCTTCAGGGTTTGTCAATCATAAGTTTTTTATTCAAGACAAAAAACGTTCACAGATCCTTCAGGATACTGTGTTACTTTCTTATATTTGCTCAACAATATTTGATCCTGCTTCTGGTTGCTGTGGGCGTGTTTGATCTGTGGGTCGATTTTAGAAAATTTATCAAACCAGTAACATACTCCGCCTCATAAACAAGGTTATAAAGACCGCGGGGTTGATCATCTTGCAAGAGAGGTATAAATAAGGCGAGCCTTGCACTATAACAACCATAGAGAGTATATATCCTGTGTGCGTGGTGTAACTGAAACTCAAATTGCACAGCATGCCCTAAGGGATGCGGGTCAATTTAGGTTATTGAGCTTATTGCGTACTCACTTACGTCTTAAATAGAGAAATTCAGATTTTACGAGGAGAGCTTATGAAGGTCATACTGAAGCAGAATGTTGATTCTCTCGGAAAGGCGGGAGATGCGGTGAAAGTGGCTGATGGTTATGCCAGGAACTATCTCATACCCAAAGGTTTAGCGGTGGAAGCAAGCAACCGTTCTCTGAAGGCTTTAGAAAATGAAAAAAAGCAAATAATGAAGAATATCGAAACTGAAAAGAAAAAGGCCGAAGCGATGATTGAGAGGCTTGCAGGCGTGGCCTTGAGCCTTACGAGGCGCGTCGGGGAACAGGACAAATTGTTCGGGTCAGTCACCACAAAAGATATAGAACAATCCCTCAATGAACTGGGAATAGAGATTGATAGAAAAATGATATTGCTTGAAGAAACCATAAAGACTCCCGGTGAATTCCTGGCTAAGATTAAACTTCAGCCGGGGGTAATGACGGAGATAAAGATAACAGTAATTGGTGAGGCGTAGAACAGTCCATGAAAGATATTGACACCTCATTGCATAGAGTGCCGCCCCAGAATCTTGAAGCTGAGCAGTCTGTGATCGGAGGAATCCTCCTCGATAACCAGGCACTGAACAGTGTTCTGGAAGTACTTCATGTCGAGGATTTTTACAGCGAAGCCCATCGTAAAATATTCGCTGCCATTATTGAACTCTATGACAGAAATGAACCGAGTGATCTCATCACATTAAGTAACATACTAAAAAGTAAGAATCAGCTCGATCAAGCGGGGGGGGCATCTTACCTATCGTCCCTCGCGGATAATGTGCCGTCAGCAGCCAATATAGATCACTATTCCAAGATCGTAAAAGAAAAGTCAATTTTGCGCAAATTGATAGGGACGGCAACGGATATCCTGAGCAAGAGCTATAGTGCAGGTACGGACATCGATACGGTACTCGACGAAGCTGAACGTGCCATCTTCGACATATCGGAGAATAAAATAAGGCCGGCCTTCAGCCCTTTCAAAGACATAATAAAGGAGAGTATCAAGACTATTGAGAGGCTCTATGAGAGGAAAGAGCTCGTAACCGGCGTTCCCACTGGCTTCGAAAAGATTGACGACCTTACATCAGGACTGCAAAAATCCGATTTAGTTATAATTGCAGGTCGGCCAAGCATGGGGAAAACCTCCCTTGCCCTGAATATTGCGCAGTACGCGGCTCTCGAAGCGAATGTCCCCGTTGCAATCTTCTCTCTGGAAATGTCCAAAGAGCAACTTGCCCTGCGCATGCTTTCCTCGGAAGCGAGGGTTGATTCACAGAGAATCAGAAGGGGTTTCCTGGGTGAGGCAGATTGGCCGAGGCTGATCTCCGCCGCTGGAAGGCTTTCGGAAGCGCAGATATTTATCGATGATTCATCGGCAATTACCGCATTGGAAATGAAGGCAAAGGCACGACGGTTGAAATCTACTGTCGACCTTGGCCTGATCATATTGGATTATCTTCAACTTATGAGAGGCGGTGGTTACAGGGAATCGCGAGAACAGGAAATATCGGAAATCAGTCGTTCACTAAAGGCCCTCGCAAAAGAATTGAATGTCCCGGTAATAGCGCTTTCCCAGCTGAACCGGAAGTTGGAAGACAGAACCAATAAGCGACCGCAGATGGCAGATCTGAGGGATTCGGGGGCAATTGAGCAGGATGCAGATCTGATCGCTTTCATTTACAGGGATGAGGTCTATGAGAAGTCTGAAGAAAATCCTGAAAAAGGCATGGCCGAGATAATTATCGGCAAACAGAGAAACGGACCAACGGGTATGGTTAAGCTGGCATTTCAGGACAAGTTCGCTCGTTTTGAAAATCTCGCCAGAGGGATTGACATGGAGTCGTAGTCATACGGGAATACTTCAATGGTCATTTTCGAGCTCATCATCTGCAAAGGTTCCCATATCCCCGTTTTCACCGAAAAATACTAGCCTTGTTGGCATTGTACAGTATCTGCCACATCCTGACGACGTTGCTACGTCTCAGCCCGGGAGCAGCTCCCGCTCCTTTCCTAAATATGGAATTGCCAGTCTCAATTTCTTAAGGGCCTGCTTTTCAATCTGTCTTGCCCGTTCCCTGGTAATGTTATACTTAGTGCCAATTTCCTGGAGGGTTTTCGGGCTGTCCGTCATTATACGATGTCTTACGATATAGCTCTCCCTTTCATTGAGATTTGTGAGGGCGCCGGCAATGTTTCTTTTTACGATATCCATCTCCTCCTTCCTAATCAAGGACGTCTCCTGATCCTCGCCCTTGTAAGTCAGATAATCGATATGAGCCGTCTCCCCTTCTCCACTGATGTATGAATCAAGCGAAAGATCACGGTAAGTAAGCCTCTGATCCATTTCTTCAATTTCCGTTTCCTTGACGCCAAGAGACTCTGCAATTTCGCCGAATTCAGGGTTCTTCTGTGAAAGGGCTTCAAGCTTCTTTTTCGCCTGCCCAAGCTTGAAAAAGAGTTTCCTCTGGGCCTGAGTAGTCCCGATCTTTACAAGACTCCAGGATTTGATTATAAAGTTTTGTATATATGCCCTTATCCACCACACCGCATAAGATATGAGCCTGTATCCTTTATAGGGATCAAACTTTTTCACGGCATGCATGAGTCCGATATTCCCTTCCTGAATCAGATCGGCCAGTTTAATTCCGTAATTTCTATATTCATGCGCGATCTTGACCACAAACCTCAGGTTCGAAACGACCAGTTTCTCGGCTGCCTCCATGTCATTATACTTCTTAAATTTCACGGCATACCTAAATTCTTCATCCGCACTAAGAATGGGATAGCGATTGATCTGTGCTATGTAGATCTCAAGGATACTCGTGACTGATGGCAGTTCCAATTAACGCCCCTCTGTTCCGATTTGATTATTTTACAATTAAGTAGTTTATTATGCCTTTAACCCTCCCGTCAACATCTTTGACATATTTTTTCTTCATTACGCATATCTTGACAGATTAACTATCCATGTTTACATTTATGAATGTAATTCGCAATTTGGACACGCATTGAGGGTGACAAGATAAAGAGTATGAAAGCGCAAGTTACGCCGTATTTTACTTCGTCTGAGGCGCGTATCCACGAAAGCCTTACGAGGGTTAATATACTGCTAATACGAATACATGGAACAGGGTGAAGCCCCGCATTATTGGAGGTATCATGAGATTTGACAAATTTACGTTAAAGGTTCAAGAAGCCCTACAGGAGGCTCAGACCCTTGCAAAAAAATACGGAAACCAGAACGTAGATGTCGAGCATCTTATTGCGGCATTTCTCATGCAGCCGGAAGGCATTGTCGGGGAAATACTGAAAAAATTGGGAGCAGATCCAAAAGGAATTGAAACTGAAATCAAGAAATCTCTGGAAAAATTGCCGAGAGTTGAAGGCGCCGGTATCAGCCAGACGTACTTGACGCCGAGATTAAATAAAGTATTGGATGATGCCATTGTCGAAGCAGCACGCTTGAAGGATGACTATGTAAGTGCCGAGCACATACTGGTTGTAATGGCGGAGGAAAAGGACGGAGTAGCCGGAAAAATTCTCAAGGGCAAGGGCGTTACGAAGGATAATATATTCAGGGTCCTTCTCGAAATCAGAGGCAATCATAGGATTACAGACCCGAATCCGGAAGAGAAATATCAGGCACTGAAACGTTATGCCCGGGACTTCAATGAACTTGCCAAGAAGGGATCTTTTGACCCCGTCATTGGAAGAGACGATGAAATCAGAAGAATCATGCAGGTGCTCTCCAGAAGAACAAAGAACAATCCTGTTCTCATAGGCGAACCGGGCGTGGGCAAGACGGCTATTGTAGAGGGGCTTGCGCAACGAATCGTAAACGGCGACGTACCAGACAGTCTGAAGGACAAGCGCGTTGTCGGTTTAGATATCGGCGCCTTGGTTGCGGGCGCCAAGTACAGGGGAGAATTTGAAGAAAGACTCAAGGCGGTTCTTAAGGAAATAACGAGCGCACAGGGGGAAGTCATCCTCTTCATAGATGAGATCCATACAGTAGTCGGCGCAGGAGCCGCTGAGGGTGCGGTCGACGCTTCCAATATGATGAAACCTGCCCTTGCCAGGGGTGAATTACGGTGCATAGGTGCGACGACATTAAATGAATACAGGAAACATATAGAAAAAGATCCCGCCCTGGAACGGAGATTCCAGCCCATCATTGTTAGGGAACCTACGGTTGAGGATACTATTGCAATCCTCCGGGGATTGAAAGAACGCTATGAAGTACACCATGGGGTAAGGATCAAGGATTCTGCAATCATCGCAGCAGCAACACTATCCGCTCGTTACATAAGCGACAGGTTCCTGCCGGATAAGGCAGTTGATCTGATTGACGAGGCTGCCTCTCGCCTGCGGATTGAACTCGATAGCATGCCCTCAGAAATCGACTCCATAGATAGAAAGGTGACGCAACTTGAGATCGAGCGGCAATCCCTAAAGAACGAGTCAGACAAAACGACGCTGGATAGACGCAACAAAATTGATAAGGAATTGAAAAAGCTTAGGGAATCAATGGAGAAGATGAAAGCTCACTGGGCCCGGGAGAAAGAAATCATCAAGAACATACAGGCTGTAAAAAGCAAGATCGAAGAGTTTAAGACGGAAGAACTAAACGCCCAGAGGGAAGGAAACCTCGCCAGGGCAGCCGAGATACGCTATGGAAAACTAGTCGAACTGAATGCGGAGTTGGAACGGAAGCACGCCAATCTTTCCGAGATCCAGAAAGATAATAAGATGCTAAAAGAAGAGGTCGATGCGGAAGACGTGGCGGAGGTTGTAGCAAACTGGACTGGCATTCCCGTGTCACGTATGATGGAAAGTGATGTTCAAAAACTCATCCATATGGAAGACAGGCTCAAGAAAAGGGTCATAGGTCAGGATGAGGGTATTGCTGCTGTGTCCAGCGCCTTAAGAAGGGCCCGTTCAGGTTTACAGGATCCCAACAGGCCTATCGGCTCCTTTATTTTTCTCGGGCCTACAGGTGTCGGTAAAACTGAGCTGGCGCGCGCTTTAGCAGAATTCATGTTTGACAATGAGCACGCCATGATCAGAATTGACATGTCTGAGTATATGGAAAAACATTCCGTTGCCCGTCTGATCGGCGCACCCCCAGGATATGTGGGGTACGACGAAGGAGGCTACCTGACTGAGGCTGTGCGGAGAAGGCCATACACGGTTGTGCTTTTCGATGAGATAGAAAAAGCACACATGGATGTGTTCAATATTCTCTTGCAAATTCTGGATGATGGCAGATTGACAGATGGCCACGGCAGGACTGTTGATTTTAAAAATACCATCGTGATTATGACATCAAACATTGGAAGCCAGTGGACGCAGGATATGTCCATAGGGGATGAAGAAAGGCGAGCCAGGACAATGGAAGCCCTGAGATCTACGTTCAGACCGGAGTTCTTGAATAGAATAGACGATATTATTACTTTCAGATCCTTGACCATAGACGATATCGATAAAATTATTGATATCCAAATCGGGCTGATTCAGAAAAGGCTAAAAGACCGCAAAATTACCATTCAATTGACAGAAAATGCGAAAAATTATATAGCTAAGACCGGATACAGCCCGGTTTACGGTGCACGGCCACTGAAGCGGGCCCTCCAGAAAATGCTTCTGGACAAGCTTGCCATGGGAATTCTTGAGGGGAAATTTGCTGAAGGAGAACATATTATCGTTGATACGAAAGACAATGGCGAGATGATTTTTAAGAAGAAAAATTGAAGATAATGAGGAGGTTTCTGCATGAATACCATTAAGACAGGTTTATTACTCGGCGCCCTGACGGGTCTGTTAATGCTGATAGGAGGATATTTCGGCGGTAAGCAGGGCGTCATCATAGCATTTGTTTTTGCCACGGCCCTGAATTTCGGAGCGTACTGGTTTTCTGATAAACTCATTTTGCGGATGTATAATGCCCAGGAAGTCAGTGAAAGCCAGGCGCCTCAACTCTACGTCATGGTGAAGGACCTGGCCTTGAAAGCTGGCCTTCCCATGCCGAAGGTCTATATCGTCCCCGGCGACACGCCCAATGCCTTCGCCACAGGACGCAATGAACACCACGCAGTCGTCGCTGTGACAGAAGGAATCCTAAGAATGCTAAACAAAGAAGAACTGGAGGGGGTTCTCGCGCACGAATTGACGCATATTAAGAACAAGGACATGCTTATCGGCTCCATTGCAGCAACCCTCGCGGGAGCCATCGTCATGCTGGCAAACATGGCTCAATGGGCGGCTATATTTGGCGGATCGAGCCGTGACGACAGCGAGGAAGGAAGCGGTGTCATAGGCCTCATTATGATGGCGATTCTTGCACCCATCGCGGCAACAATTATACAGATGGCAATCTCCAGATCCAGAGAATACCTCGCTGATGAAGGCGGGGCCCGTGTATCAGGCAAACCTTACGGTCTGGCAGGCGCCCTGGAAAAACTGTCGCGGGCATCACAGGTGGCCCCCATGCAGGCAAACCCTTCTACTGCTCATATGTTTATCGTAAACCCACTGACAGGGAAGTCTCTTATGAACCTTTTCAGTACGCATCCTCCTATTGAAGAACGTGTTGCAAGGTTAAGAAGTATGAGGCCCATGTGATCTGTTCAATCTAAAGCGGCTCAGGTGTTATTAATAATATGTAAACTTATTCTCGGCATTCAGTGGAGCGTCTACAGATGAACAAGGATGCTTGTTTGCATATAAGGAGAGTACTATGAACGATGGAAAAGAAGAGAAGGGATTTGTGATCAAGGATAAACGAATTTTTGATGAATCCGGAGAAGCACGTAGGGAAGATTTAAAGAAAGAAGCGACAACTGGAGACGAGAAATCAGAAAAGACATCGCCGGAAAAAGATGATCAGGCAAGTACCCAGGAAGAATATTTCCCGGAAGTCACCTTTTCCAGTTTCGTCCTTTCACTAAGTACAACGATCATGTATCATCTCGGTGATTTTCCTGACCCGGAAACAAAAAAAGCCAATAAAAATCTTGCTGCAGCGAAACAAACTATAGACATGCTCAGCATGATAAGAAATAAGACGGCAGGAAATCTCGATACTGATGAAAAACAACTCCTGGAGGGAATCTTGTATGAACTCATGATGAGATATGTCAAAGAGAAGGAAGCGGGATGATCAGTAAATTATCGCCTGCAAAAGTTAATCTCCACCTTCGCGTACTGGGGAGGCGGAGAGATGGCTTTCATGATATCTCAACATTGATGCAAAGGATTAGTCTTTATGACGAAATGATATTCGCCCCCGCTGTCCAAGGTATCACCTTGAGCTGCCCCGGCAGCTCCATTCCGGAAAACGGCAATAACATCGTGTACAGAGCGGCAGAGGCCCTCCTTTCTCCCCTGTCACATTCTCCAGGCATACATATTACCATTAAGAAAAAGATTCCCGTGGCAGCAGGACTCGGCGGAGGGAGTTCGAATGCGGCGACGGCCCTTGTTACAATAAATGATTTGATGGATTTTCACTATAACACCGATGATCTCATGAAAATAGGGACAAAGCTCGGAGCAGATGTTCCTTTCTTTATCTTCGGGAAGACGGCCTGGGCATCGGGTATCGGCGATCGGCTGAGAAAGGCCGAGAACATTCCTCCCCTGTGGTTTGTCCTGATTAATCCCGGCTTTGAAATCTCTACAAAAATGGTTTATGAAGGTCTCAATTTAAGATTGACAAGACGAGTTGTAAATTATAAAAGTCCAGAGCTTTATACTATAGATGACATAGTGAAAGTGCTCCATAACGATCTTGAGAGGGTCACTCTGGTCATTCATCCCATTCTGCGGTATTTTAAGAGTCTTTTAGTGCAAAATGGTGCACTTGGCGCACTAATGTCTGGCAGTGGCCCAACGGTTATCGGAATTTTTACAGATGAAGAAGGCGCGATAAAGGCCGAAAAGGCCTTGGTGAACGCCGGAGGAAACGAATGGTCCATATACAGGGCTCGCTCCATATGACTGGCATTCATCATGCCTGTCATCATCGTGTACCCTGTATACCTATACTGCTTCGTCAGTCAATAATGGGGCGTCGTCAAGCGGTAAGACACAAGATTTTGGTTCTTGCATACGGAGGTTCGAATCCTCCCGCCCCAGCCACAAATAATTACTATTTTTGAAGGGATTTAAATGCTTGATAGAATGAGAATTTTCTCCGGTAATGCGAACTTGCCTCTTGCCCAGAAGGTCTGTGAAAACCTGGGCGTATCCCTTGGCAAGGCCAACGTGACGACATTCAGTGACGGGGAGACGCGGGTGGAAATCAATGAAAACGTACGTGGTATGGATGCTTTCGTTATTCAATCAACTTGTCCACCCGTAAATATCACCTGCATGGAACTCCTCATCATGATCGATGCCATGAAGAGGGCTTCTGCAGACAGGATAACGGCTGTAATACCATACTATGGCTATGCAAGGCAGGATAGAAAGGTTGCCCCGAGGGCGCCAATTACAGCAAAGCTTGTGGCAGATATCATCACGGCAGCAGGCGCCTCGCGCGTACTTTCGATAGACCTTCATGCCGGCCAGATCCAGGGTTTCTTTAATATCCCTGTTGACAATCTGTTTGCCACCCCCGTTCTCTTAGATTACATCAGAAGAAACTATCAGGGCAATATCGTCATCGTATCTCCCGATACTGGCGGCGTGGAAAGAGCGAGGGCATTCGGTAAAAGGTTGGACGTAAATATTGCCATCGTAGATAAAAGGCGGGAAGGTCCCAATGAATCAGCGGTTATGAATATTATCGGCGATGTGAAGGGCGCGCGAGTGATTGTCCTCGACGATATGATTGATACTGCAGGAACCATAACACAGGCAGCGCGAGCCCTCGAGAGAGCGGGAGCCGTTGAGATATCCGTATGCTGCACCCATCCCGTCCTTTCAGGGCCTGCAATAGAAAGGATTGAAAATTCAAGCCTCAAGGAGATTATCGTCACCGACACCATCCCACTGCACGATAGGGCCAGGGCTTGCAGTCGCATCAAAGTTCTCTCTGTCGCCGGGCTGATCAGTGAAGCTGTTCGACGAATCTATTACAACGATTCAGTACATTCGCTTTTTATATAGGAGGAATAGATGGAAATAAGTGAATTGAAAGCCAGTCTTCGCACCACTTCTGGAAAAGGAGTTTCTCGAAGATTTAGAAAAGAAGGGTTGACGCCGGCAGTATTTTACGGCCCCAAAACTGAAGCCGTTCTACTGACGGTGAATTCTTCTGACTTGATGAAAATACTAAAGGGCAAAGAGGAAAACATTTTCATAAACCTGCTCATAGGCAACGGCAAAAAAATGGAAAAGTTCACTCTCATTAAGGAGCTGCAGATAGATCCTCTGAGCGGGAAATTCCTTCACGTTGACTTTTGCGAAATTGACATGGAACACGCCATAACCGTTGATGTGCCTATTCATTTCAAGGGACAGGCCATAGGCGTCGAAAATGGGGGAGATCTACATCACATAAGAAGGGAAATAAAGGTCTCATGCCTCTTTACAGTACTACCGGAATTTGTAGAGGTCGATATAAGTGGTCTCAACATCGGTGATTCGATAAAGGTACAAGAAATAAAATTGCCTGATGGTGTCAATGTCCTTGATCCTCATGATACGATCATAGTATCGGTTACGGCACCGAGGGTTGTCGTGAAAGCTGAGCCGGTGGTAGAAGAACAGGAAGCCGCAGAAACACCCGAAGAAGGCTCGTAAACAGTGAAGTTTCCCGCCCACGGTGCGGGGCTTCCCAGGTAAAGACAATATTCTTAGCTTCGCCCCGCCGGTGGAGCGGCTTTTGCGGGATGCATTCCCGGTCAAGTGTAAGACTTCTACTCCACTTAGAGGTGACTGTTTGAAGCTTATAATCGGACTGGGAAATCCAGGTATCAAGTACCAGGCCACTAGGCATAATAGTGGCTTCTTGGCGATTGATGAAATCGCTGCCGGCTATAATATCCAGGTAAATTTGAAAGGTTTTGACGCCTGCTTTGGAAAAGGCAGGATCGGTGATATTCCGGTCCTGCTCGTCAAACCTATGACCTTCATGAATATCAGCGGCTCTGCAGTGAAAAAGATTGTAGACTACTTCAAAGTTGACCCGGCGGATATAATCGTCATTCATGATGACATAGATCTCCCTTTCAGGACAATCCGTTTAAAGGTAGGCGGCGGTCACGCTGGTCATAAAGGACTAATATCCATAATAGACAGCCTCTTCAATCCGGACTTTATCAGGGTGAGAATCGGCATCGGAAAACCTTTTGATAGATTGATGGTTGAGAGATACGTCCTTGAAGAGTTTGCCGAGGATGAAATGAAACTGCTGCCCGATATCATGAAAACAGCAAGTGATGCAGTGACAATGATTGCTACGTCCGGAATCCAGGCAGCCATGAATCAGTACAATGAGAAATCCGCTAATCAATCGGACAAGGAGGATGCCGTCTTGCATTGATCTCTCCCGATACGATAAACAGCTATTAAGGAATCAAACTCTTGCAAGAACAGTAGCCTCATAAAGGAGAATGCTGTGGGCTTCATGTGCGGTATTATCGGGCTTCCGAATGTTGGGAAATCCACCATCTTCAATGCCTTGACCGCCGCAGGTGCCGCCGTAGCCAATTATCCCTTTTGTACTATCGATCCCAATATAGGGATTGTACAAGTTCCGGATGAACGGCTGCATAGAATTGCTGCTATCATCAGACCCCCCAAAGTTACTCCTACCACCATGGAATTCCTTGACATTGCCGGCCTCGTCAAAGGCGCCAGCAAGGGCGAAGGCCTCGGCAACAAGTTCTTGGGACATATTAGAGAAGTCGATGCTCTTGTGCACATTGTGCGATGCTTCGATCATCCCTCTGTCGCCCATATCTATGGCGCCATTGATCCTGAACGTGACGTAGAGATAATAAATACGGAATTGATCATTGCCGATTTAGAGACACTTGAAAATAGGATCGCAAAAATTGAAAGGCTCGCAAAGACAGGCGACAAGATTGCTCGTAAAGAGTTAGATACGTATCATCGTATCAAGGACGTTCTGGCCACGGGAACCACTGCACGCGAAATGACATTTCCGGAAGATGAGCAGATAACCGTGAGAGATCTTCACCTCCTCACAGCAAAACAAGTCCTGTATGTTTCTAATGTGAGCGAGGCTGTTCTCAAGGGAGCTACAGACTGCATGGAGAAAGTGGAATCGATTGCAAGAAAGGAAGATTCAAAAGCAATCGCTATCTGCGGGGATCTGGAGGCGGAGATAGTAGAGCTTCCCAAGGAAGAACAACAAGCATTTCTCAACGCCCTGGGCATTCAGGAGTCGGGTCTTACTAGGCTCGTTAGAGAAGGCTACAATCTCTTGGGATTGATAACGTTTTACACTACGGTCGGACCGGAACTCCGGGCATGGACGTTGCCTCGGGGATCAAAAGCGCCGGAAGCTGCAGGAAAGATACATAGTGATATGGAGAAGGGTTTCATAAAGGCGGATATCATACATTACAACGATTTTATCAGAATGGGCAGCCTGTCTCAAGCGAAGGAGGCAGGGCTCATCAGAATCGAAGGAAGGGATTATATTATAGCCGATGGCGATATTGCTTACTTCAGATTTAATGTCTGAAGGGAAGGCATGACTTCAAAGGAAGCAATCTAGGAGGTTCTGCTACTGTCAAGTTAAGTATCGTTCAGGACATATAATGGCACGTATTTTTGCTTGTAATCAATTGATGTGCTTATCAATCTTTTTTCGTTCTCTGATTAATTTATAACGAGAAATGCTTAAATGCTTGGCCGCTGCAGTCTTATTGCCGCCGCTTATTTCCAGAGCATTTTCGAGAATTTTTTCCTTAATATCACTCATGATCCTCTCCGTCACCACGGTGTAATCTATTTCACCAGAGGAGAGAGCGGGAAGAAATTTTTCAATTTCGACTTTGAGATATTTATAATTGGGAGCAGCCTTTATCTCGGCGGGAAGATCGTCAGGCGAGATAATTGTGCCGAGTTTCTGTAATATCATGACGCGTTCAATTATATTTTTCAACTCCCTTACATTCCCTGGCCAGATATAGGCTTTCAAAATAAGCTCTGCTTCTTTACTGAACCCTCTTATTTTTTTCCCGAACTTCCTGTTGAACTCTTCTATATAGTGCCTTGCCAAGAGAAGTATATCATCATATCTTTCACGAAGGGGCGGGATCATAATAGGGACAACCCTTATTCTGTAAAAAAGATCTTCCCGAAATGATCCTTCACTTACCATTTTAGCCAGGTCCATATTTGTTGAAAAAATGAATCTTACGTCAATGGGTATATTTTCTGTTCCGCCAAGACGCCTGACATAACCGTTTTCCAGCATTCGTAAGAATTTTACCTGCAGTTGGATGCTCATATTTCCGACCTCATCCAGCAGCAGAGTGCCCCCATTTGCATATTCCAGAAGGCCTATTTTCCTCTTTCGCGCGTCCGTAAATGCTCCCGCTTCATATCCAAAAAGCTCACTTTCCAGCAGCGTCCCTGGAATTGCAGCACAATTGACATCGACAAAGGGTTTGGAAGATCTGTTGCTCTGTTTGTGAATGGCGCGGGCAATCAATTCCTTGCCGGTGCCACTTTCGCCCTGAATCAATATGTTTGTATTATGCGACGCTACTTCCTCAATTACATGGAAAATACCGTTCATCTTCTTTGATTTGCCGAGAATATTGTGAAACCCCAAAAGGATACCTTCCCTCTCCTTTAGTTTTTCGACTTCCGTCTTGAGGGATTCCGCTTCAAGCGAAAGCATGGAATGCATAATCACGTTGTCATATGAGGTAACCGCATTCTTAGCGAGTATGTCCAGGATATTGATTTGATCATGGGTGTAGCTGCCTGATCGCTTTGCAAGATACAGCGCGCCTTTGAACTTGTCCTTGATATGAAGGGGAAATGCTATTTCCGAATGGAAACCATCATAAACAGGGTAGGTCAAAAATCCCTCATCAGTTTCCCGTCGTACGACAATGCTATGAGTATCCATTGCCTGACTGATAATGCTCTTGCCTATTATCCCATCATAAGCCTTTCTATCCTCGATAAATACCTTCCCACCATCAGTGACAAGGCACCGATCCTTTTCGATGTCCAAGAAATATACGAGGACTCTATCGGCGCTCGCAATTTCAAGCGCACTCTTGTTGAGAATGTCGATTATCCGATTATCAAGGATGCGACTCACATTTATCTCGGACACAGCCTCCTGAAGAATCATCAACTGACGGATCTTATCCGCATTCGTCGCAAAGAGCCTTGTGTTGTGGATAACAATGCTCATCTGACTGGCAAATGTCAAAAAGAGACTAATCTCCTCAGTGAAAAATTTTGTTTCCTCCTTGCACCACGCCGCTATTGTTCCTATGACATCATCGCCTATCTTAAGGGGCACACACACAATAGAACCC
>Ga0209048_10003378_pt1 | contig 15503 bp, 10 predicted proteins | sample FrelakmetCRP12CR_FD_187146 | JGI IMG/M metagenome (GOLD analysis project Ga0209048, IMG submission 187146) | Freshwater lake sediment microbial communities from the University of Notre Dame, USA, for methane emissions studies - CRP12 CR (SPAdes)... | ecosystem: Environmental > Aquatic >... | reverse complement strand
CGATATCGACGCCATGCTGGCCGAGCTCGTCGCTCCGCCAAAGGCCGCGCCCGAGCCGGCGCCTCCCAAGCCCGCCACACCGCCGCCGCCGGACGTGCTCAATCTGACCGAGGCGATGGCGGCGCCGACACCGCCGCGGGCACCCGCGCCAAGCTTGCACACCATCGACGGCGCCACGGACGTAGTATTTACCGACCAGCAGCCGGCCGAACCAGCCTTGCGCACGGACGCGCGCCCTCAATTCACGCGAACTGCCACGCCCGACCACGGCCTCATCTCGAACGCGACCATGTCAGCGGTGGACAGTGCATTCAATTCGCTCGCCTACACCGTGCTCGGGCAGAACGCGCGCACGCTCGAGGATTTGGTGAAGGAAATGCTGCGACCGATGCTCAAGTCATGGCTTGACGACAATCTGCCCGGCTTGGTCGATCGGATCGTGCGCGCCGAAATCGAGCGCGTCTCGCGCGGGCGAATATAAATTTCTTGAGCGCGTAATCGAAGCTTAAAACCATTTTCCATTTTTCGGGATTATACAGCAAGCGTGGCTTGCTACGACAAATCTCAAATAGTTTCATCGCGGCGGCGCACGAGCTGCCGCGAAAACCAAACGCCCAGTGTCAGCAGAAAAACCGCCGCGGTCAGGTAAAGCGGCACCGCCGTCAATCGGTCGAATATCACGCCGCCGGCGGCGACCCCCACGGTCTGTCCGAGATATAGCGCCGAAGAAAAGATCGCGACCGCGGTGCCGCGGGCTTCCGGCGCCATCTGCGTGGCGTTTGTCTGCAGCGTATTGTGCAGCATGTAGAAGCCGAGGCCGATGGTGGTGATGGCAAGCGGCGCGATCCAGGCGCGCGGCTCGAAAGCGAGCGTAGTATAAGCAAGTGCGAGCAACACGCCGCCGCCGGCAGCAAGTCCGCTGGGGCCGAGCCGGTTAACCAGCGCTTTCACCGATAGGCTGTAGATCAGTCCGCCAATGGCAAAGGCGCCGACGCACAGACCGACCAGTGTGAAGTTGAGGCCGAAGCGTAGATTTAGGTCGGCGCCCACATAGGTGAAGGCGCCGAACATCAGCCCAGACTCGATGAACGCCATGACGATCACCGCGCGCGCCCACGGCGAGCGCAGCACGACAGCATAGTTCGTAACGAAACCTTGCGTGCGTTGCACCGCCCCGTGGCTCGCATGTGTGATCGGGTTGCGCCACAGTTCGATGAACAGACCGAGCGTGGCTATGGCGAGCAAGCCTGCGAGCAGGAAGAACACGTTGCGCCAGCCAAAATAGTCGCCGAGCACGCCGCCGGCGGCCTGGCCGAACAACTGGCCGAGGATCTGCCCCGACAGAAAACGGCCGAGCACCTGCTGGCGGCGTTCATATGGGATCACGTCGCCGACGAAGGCCATTGCGAAGGGGATGATCCAACCGGTGGCAAGCCCGCAGGCAAGCCGCGCCGCCACCAGCACCGGCAGCGACGGGGCGAGTCCGCAGGCTAGCACCATAACCGTCGATAGGGCGGCGGCGACGGCGACGCAGAGATATTTGCCGAATCGGTCTCCGATCGGCCCAATCACCAGTTGCACCGAGCCGTGCGCCAGCAGGTAGGCCGTGACCACAATCGAGGCTGCGCCCACGGTCGCGTTGAGATCGGCGGCGATCTGCGGCAGCAGCGAATCGGTCACTCGCACCATTGCCTGGGCGGCGAAGGCCGCAATGGCCAGCAGCGTGATCGCGCTGGTGGCGTTGCCACTCGATCCGGGTGGGGTTGTGAGCACAAGTTGACTCTCGGTGGCGTGGTGGGCTTTCTAGCGCATGATCCCGAAAAGTGTGAACAGGTTTTCGGACAAGATCATGCGCAAAAAAATGTTAGTGACGGCACCGATTAAGACGAAACGGATCAGACTCGCGGGCGCGTCGGCATCTAAGCAAAACGCCAATGATTGATAAGACCTATCAGCCCTCGGAGGTCGAGGGCCGCATCTACCGGACTTGGGAGCAGGCGGGCGCATTCCGCGCCAGCCGGCCCGAGCGCGCCCAGGCGCAACCGTACTGTATCGTCATCCCGCCGCCGAACGTCACCGGCTCGTTGCATATGGGCCATGCGCTCAACAACACGCTACAGGATGTGCTCTGCCGCTTCGAGCGCATGCGCGGGCGCGACGTACTCTGGCAGCCGGGCACCGACCATGCCGGCATCGCCACCCAGATGGTGGTTGAGCGGCAATTGATGGAGCGCCAACAGCCCGGCCGCCGCGAAATGGGGCGCGAGGCCTTCCTCAAGCGCGTGTGGGATTGGAAGGCGGAGTCGGGCGGGACCATCGTCAATCAGCTCAAGCGACTGGGCGCTTCCTGCGACTGGTCGCGCGAGCGCTTCACCATGGACGAGGGGCTCTCGCGCGCGGTCCTGAAGGTTTTCGTCGAGCTCTATCGCGCGGGGTTGATCTACAAGGACAAGCGGCTGGTTAACTGGGACCCGAAGCTGCTGACGGCAATTTCCGATCTGGAAGTAGTGCAGGTGGAGACCAAGGGCCACCTCTGGCACCTGCGCTATCCGATCGAGGGCAAGACGTTCGATCCGAACGATCCGTTGACATTCATCGTGGTTGCCACCACGAGGCCGGAGACGATGCTGGGCGACACCGCGGTGGCGGTGCATCCAGACGACGAGCGCTACAAGGCGCTGGTAGGCAAAAAAGCGATTTTGCCATTGGTCGGACGGAAAATTCCGATCATCGCCGACGAGTACTCCGATCCGGAGAAGGGCAGCGGCGCAGTGAAGATCACGCCGGCGCACGATTTCAACGATTTCGAAGTCGGCAAACGGCATCAATTACCTCAAATCAAGGTTCTGACCATCGAGGGCAGAATTACTTTTGCCGAAGACGCATTTCTCGAGCCGGATCAAACGTCAGCCGATTTTAACGAGACAAAGAAACTAGAAGGCGTAGATCGCTTTGCCGCGCGTAAGCAGATCGTCGCGCGGCTGGAGGAGATGGGTTTGGTCGAGAAGGCTGAATCGCACACCAATGTTGTTCCGCACGGCGATCGCTCGAATGTCGTGATCGAGCCGTTCCTGACCGACCAGTGGTACGTCAACGCCAAGAAACTGGCCGAGCCGGCGATTGCCGCCGTGCGCGACAACAAGACCACATTTGTCCCGAAAAACTGGGAGAAGACCTATTTCGATTGGATGGAAAATATCCAGCCCTGGTGCATCTCGCGCCAACTCTGGTGGGGCCATCAGATTCCGGCGTGGTACGGTCCGGATGGAAACGTGTTTGTCGCATTGACTGAAGTCGAGGCGCAGATCGAAGCCCAGGAGCACTACGGCCAGCCGACGGCGCTTACGCGCGACGAGGACGTGCTCGATACCTGGTTCTCCTCTGCGCTGTGGCCGTTCTCTACCCTCGGCTGGCCGGACGATACGCCTGAGCTCAAACGCTTCTACCCGACCAGCGTGCTAGTTACCGGCTTCGACATCATCTTTTTCTGGGTCGCCCGCATGATGATGATGGGTCTGCACTTTTTGAAAGAAGTGCCGTTCCAGGACGTCTATATCCACGCCCTGGTGCGCGATGCCAGCGGCGCCAAGATGTCGAAGTCGAAGGGCAACGTCATCGATCCACTCGCCGTCATCGACGACTACGGCGCTGATGCGCTGCGTTTCACGCTCGCGGCCATGGCGGCGCAGGGCCGCGACATCAAGCTCTCGACGCAGCGCGTGGAAGGCTACCGCAACTTCGCAACCAAACTGTGGAACGCCGCGCGCTTTGCCGAGATGAACAATTGCGTCAGTCTCAAAGGCTTCAACCCGAAATCCGCGAAAGAAACGCTCAACCGCTGGATTGCGCACGAGACGGCGAAGGCCGCAACCGAAGTGACCGAAGCGATCGAGGCCTACCGCTTCAATGACGCGGCCGCCGCGGTCTATCGCTTCGTTTGGAACATTTATTGCGACTGGTATCTGGAGCTGGCCAAGCCGGTGCTGCTGGGCGCTGACGGAGCGGCTAAGCGCGAGACGCAAGGAATGGTCGCCTGGGCGCGCGATGAAATTCTGAAACTGCTGCACCCGTTCATGCCGTTCATTACCGAGGAGTTGTGGGCAGTGACGGCGCAGGCCGAGCGCAGCGCGCTGCTCGCGCTCAGCCAATGGCCGTCGCTCGAGGGCCTTACCGATGATAATGCGGAAGCCGAAATCGGCTGGGTGATCGATCTGGTCACCGCCATTCGTTCGCTGCGCGCGGAGATGAACATCAGCAACGCCATTCCGCTGGTGCTGGCTGGCGCCTCGGCTGAAACGAAAGCGCGCGCCGAGCGCTGGGCGGATTTCATCAAGCGGCTGGCGCGGGTGTCGGCGATTTCATCGGCCGATACGGCGCCCCATGGCTCGGTGCAGCTGGTGGTACGCGGCGAAGTAGCGGCTCTGCCGCTCATCGGTGTGATTGATCTTGCCGCTGAACGCGTACGATTGGCCAAGGAAATGGCCAAGGTCGAAGCCGACATTAAACGCGTCGACGCCAAGCTTGGGAATGCCGATTTCATGGCGCGCGCGCCCGAAGAGGTTATCGAAGGCGAGAAGGAAAAGCGCGACGAGGCACAGGGGCGTCGGGAAAAAATCGCCGAGGCGTTGGAGCGCCTCAAGGGCGCGGTATGACCATCGACCCCAACAACCGTCCCGGTGGGCCGCAGCTGATCTTGACTGCCAAGAGCGCTAACAAAGTGCAGTTCTTCGACGCGGTCACGCTGGCGAAGACAGGCGAGATCAACATGCCGGCCTCGACCCATGAGATGGTCCGCGCGCCCAATGGCAACAAGATTTTCGCGTCAGTCTATGGCGGCGGCATCTTTAGCAAAAACAAGGATCCCGACCGCCGCATCGCGGTGATCGACCTCGCTTCGAAGACACTCGAAAATACCGTAGATGTTGGCGACACCGTCGCCCCGCATTCGTTGATGATGGACGCAGCCGGCACGCTGTGGTCTACCGCGGAGCTTGCGCATGCGGTGCTGGCGATCGATCCCGACACGAATGAGGTCGAGCGCATCGATGTAGGCGGTTCACCTCATTGGATCGCGATCAGTCATTCGACCGGCAATCTGTTCGCCTCGTTCAAGACCAAGGACGCGGTTGCGGTGGTGGACACAGCTTCGCGCCGCGTCACCGGCATAATTCCGATCCCGCACGGCGCCGAAGGCATCGCGGTCACGCCCGACGGCGCAACTTTGTTAGTGTGCGCGCACTGGAAAGGCGTGGTGCACGTGATCGATGCGCGCAACGGCCAGCTTAGCCGTACAATCGCCATTGATGGCGCGCCGGGCGAGGCCAACCAGCTGCGGCGCGTGCGGGTGTCACCGGATGGTCGTTATATCTGCGCCTCATCGCACGTCGACAATTTCGCCGCGGTCTATGAAGCCGACACGCTCCAGCAGATCGGCGGGCTCAATACGCCGAAGGCGCCGATGGGTTTCGGCTTTGCGGCCGACGGCCGTCACGCTTTTCTGTGCTGTCACGACGCCGCAATCACATTGGAATTTGAGCTTCTGAGCGGCCGCGTCACGCGCCAGTTCGCCACGGCGGCTGGCTGTGAGTTCGTAATTTCGTATTGATGTTAAAGCGGTAATCCATCGAGGCTTGCTTCGCTAGCACCTCAAGATGACGGAAACGGCTTGCTCAGAAACTTCGAGCCCTTCAGTCCGTAGCGCCAAGGATTTTCCACCGCCTTGCTGATGCCGATGCGCGGGCCCACCCCGATCTCGGGCTTCGCGGCGCGGGCGCGCAATTCGAACGGCGCGCGGTCGAGCGCCAAGCCGTTGTGCCGGCGCGTCACGCCGAGCGCCTCGCATAGTTTGCCCGGCCCGGAGCAGAGCGCGCGCTTGTCGGTGAGCCCGCGCCGCCGTCGCATCAGGCCGATTCCTTCGGTCGGCTCCAGTGCGCGAATTAGCACCGCGCTGGCGCTGCCTTCGGCCTCGCACACGAAGTTGAGGCACCAGTGGATGCCGTAGGAGCGGTAGACATAAGCCGTGCCAGCCGGACCAAACATGATGGCGTTCCGGTCGGTCCGGCCAATGTAAGAATGCGCGGCCGGATCGGTGTGGTGGTAGGCCTCGACCTCGACGATGACGCCGCCGACGCCGTCCACCAATAGCGTCGCCCCGATCAACTCGGGAGCCACCTTGTGGACCGAGCGATCGAAGAAGCCGCGGCGGATTTTAGCGGTTAGGGCCACGCCCGGAGCAAATCCTGTGTCCTGTCTGCAACACGTTTAGATCATTTAAGCCATAACCGCTTAGCATCCCGCCGGCGCCGCGATTTAGCCACACCCTTCCACAAGATCGAAGGCAGCCAAGTGTGGCGCAAGCCGTTGCGGGGCTTCCGGTTTTGACTCCGGACAAATGACGTAATTGGGGCCTTTGGATCAAGCCGGCTGGTGCCGGCCGGCGGCGGCAGCAGGGGCGAGGGCCCGACGAGGACGATGGACGCGAAATCGAATTTGAAGGCCAAACTGCCGAGCCGGCACGCCACCGAAGGGCCGGATCGCGCCCCGCATCGCGCCTTCTATTACGCAATGGGTCTGAGCACTGAGCAGATCCACCAGCCTTTCGTCGGCGTCGCCACCTGCTGGAACGAGGCTGCGCCCTGCAATATCGCGCTGATGCGGCAGGCTCAGGCTGTAAAAAAAGGCGTCGCATCGGTCGGCTGCACGCCACGCGAATTCTGCACCATCACCGTCACCGACGGCATCGCCATGGGCCATGCCGGCATGAAATCCTCGCTACCCTCGCGCGAGGTGATAGCGGATTCGGTCGAACTCACAGTGCGCGGCCACGCCTATGACGCGCTCATCGGCGTTGCCGGCTGCGACAAGTCGCAGCCCGGCATGATGATGGCGATGTGCCGACTCAACGTGCCGTCGATCTTCATCTACGGCGGCTCGATTTTGCCAGGCACCTTCAAGGGCAAGCCAGTGACGGTGCAGGACGTCTACGAGGCGGTGGGCAAGCATTCGGTCGGGCAGATGTCGGACGCCGATCTCAAGACGCTCGAGCAAAACGCCTGCCCGTCGGCCGGCGCCTGCGGCGCGCAATTCACCGCCAACACCATGGCGACCGTTTCGGAAGCCATCGGCCTCGCGCTGCCCTATTCGTCCGGGGCGCCGGCGCCCTACGAGATGCGCGACAAGTTCTGCATGCTGGCGGGCGAGATGATTATGGACCTGATCGTCAAGAACATCCGCCCGCGCGACATCGTCACCCGCAAGGCGTTAGAAAATGCCGCCGCCGTCGTTGCTGCCACCGGCGGCTCGACCAATGCCGCGCTGCATTTGCCGGCAATCGCGCACGAATGCGGCATCGAGTTCAATCTGTTCGACGTCGCCGAAATCTTTAAAAAGACACCATATATCGCAGATTTGAAACCGGGCGGCCGTTATGTTGCCAAGGATATGTTTGAAGCAGGCGGCGTTCCGCTGCTGATGAAGACCCTGCTCGATCACGGATTCATGCACGGCGATTGTCTGACGGTGACCGGGCGTACGATTGCCGAGAACATGAAGAACGTGAAATGGAACCCGGACCAGGACGTGGTGCGTCCGGCCGACAAGCCATTGCTGGCGACTGGCGGCGTGGTGGGCCTGAAAGGTAATCTCGCTCCCGAAGGCGCGATCGTGAAAGTTGCCGGCATGAAGATGCTCAAGTTTTCCGGCCCGGCGCGCTGCTTTGACGGTGAGGAAGCCTGCTTCGCAGCGGTGAAGAACAAGAAGTATCAAGCCGGCGACGTGCTGGTAATCCGCTACGAGGGACCGCGCGGCGGCCCCGGCATGCGCGAAATGCTTTCAACTACGGCCGCACTTTACGGCCAGGGCCAAGGCGAAAAAGTCGCGCTCATCACCGACGGACGCTTCTCCGGCGCGACTCGCGGCTTCTGCGTCGGTCATGTCGGTCCGGAGGCGGCGATCGGTGGCCCCATCGGGTTGATCAACGATGGCGACATCATAGAAATCGACGCCGTGAATGGAACCCTGAACGTTAAGGTCTCCGATGCGGAACTCGCCAGGCGCAAGGGCCAATGGAAGGCTCGCGAGGCCGAATTCGGCTCCGGTTATTTGTGGAAATACGCCCAACAGGTGGGCCCCGCCGTCAATGGTGCGGTGACCCATCCCGGTGGGGCGGCCGAGAAGGCATGTTATGCGGATAGTTGAGACGCTGTTGCGCGCGATGGTGATTGGCTTGGGCCTACTGGCCGCGCCCACCATGGCGTTCGACGGCAGCAAGTCCGAGGACGCGATGGCATCGGCGCCGGCGGCCACGCCAATGGAGGCGTTCCGTTCTGGCGCGCACTGGTTAAAGGCTGGCGAAACCGCCAAGGCCGTTCACTCGCTCGAATACGCCGCCGAGAAGGGCCACGCGCTCGCACAGTGGAAGCTCGGCCGCATGTATGCCGAAGGCGAAGGCGTGGCGCAAAACGATCTCAAGGCGTTCGAATATTTCCGCCGCATAGCCGACAGCCATGCCGACGACAATCCCGATACGCCGGAGGCGCGCTTCGTCGCCAACGCATTTGTGGCGCTCGGCCATTACTATCTCGACGGCATCCCGAAGACCAAGATCCAGCGCGATCCGGAGCGCGCGCGCGAGATGTTCGGCTATGCGGCATCGTATTTCCGCGATCCCGACGCGCAGTATTATCTGGCGCGGCTCTATCTCGATGGGGTCGGCGCTCCGCACGATCCGCGTCAGGCAGCGCGCTGGTTCGGCCTTTCCGCGCAGAAAGGTCAATGCTCGGCGCAGGCGATGCTCGGCGCCATGCTGTTTGCCGGCGACGATGTTCCGCGCCAGGCGGCGCGTGGGCTGATGTGGCTCACGCTGGCCAAGGACAGCGCTCGCATGGCCGATCAGGCTTGGATCGCCAAGCTTTATGACAGTGCCTTCCAGCAGGCGACCGAGGACGAGCGCGCGATGGCGCTGGTCTATCTGAAGCGCTGGCTCGAAACCCGCCACGAGTAAAACTTTTCTCGTCATTTCTGGTGCGCGCTTTCGCGTAATTTCGACGCGCGCTGAAATCTTTTCACCGTAGCCAAACATGTCATCGCAAGTCGGACTTGTCCGCCTTGCGGTGGAAAGATCGACGTTCAGCGCTTGAGGCGGGGAAATTTGATCTAGTCTGTCGTTGAATTAGCGGTTCGCCGATCCACCGGTCGCGTTCGATTTTGGTTTATGAAAGCAATGGCGATTGCGCCTCAGCGCCCCTCGATATCCAGATCCACATAGACCGGCACGTGGTCGGACGGTTTGTCCCAGCCGCGCACGTGGCGATCGATCCCCGCGTCGATCAGCCGGTCGGTCGCCTGCGGCGACAGCAGCAGGTGGTCGATACGGATGCCGTCGTCCTTGGCCCAGGCGCCGGCCTGGTAATCCCAGAAGGTGTAGAGGTCAGATGCGTCGCTGGTAGCGCGTATCGCGTCGGTGAGGCCCAGATTGAGCAGCGCGCGGAATTTTTCTCGGGTCTGCGGCAGAAACAGCGCGTCTTTGGTCCAGGCGGCCGGATGGCGGGCATCGGCTGCGGTCGGGATGACGTTGTAGTCGCCGGCCAGGACAAACGGCTCTTCCAGCTTCAGCCGCTCATGTGAAAAAGCAATAAGCCTGTCCATCCATTTAAGTTTATAGCTGTATTTTTCGGTATCGGGCGGGTTGCCATTAGGCAGATAGAGGCTGATCACGCGCAACACGCCGTTTTTGGTAGACAGCAGCACCTCCAGGAAGCGGGCCTGGACGTCGCCGTCATCGCCGATCAGGCCGGGCGCCACCTCGTCGAACGGCAACTTCGACAACAGCGCGACGCCATTGAACGTCTTTTGGCCGTGTACCGCCACGTTATAGCCGAGCGCCTCAAATGCCTCCTGCGGAAAGGCCTCGTTCACGCATTTGATTTCCTGCAGACAGACGATGTCTGGCTTCCGCTCCGCCAGCCAGGCTTGCAGGCTGTCCATGCGCTGGCGGATCGAATTGACGTTCCAAGTGGCAATTCGCATGGCTCAAGGTTCCCGCCGGCTCAAATAAGCCCGTATCCGGCGTGTTTACCAGGCCGCGCAGGGATATGCACTTAGGCACGTTTATATGCTAGTAAAGCCGCCACCGCGGCCCCCATTGGTAAGACAAACGCTAATCCGCGGAATAGGGAGCGTCTGGGCAGGGCCCAAAAGAGCCCGGACCGAAAATTGCCGATGATTGAGCGAAAGTGGCTATTTGGGGTGGCGGCGCTCGCCCTAATTGGCATTGTCTTGCTCGCGCGCGGGTTCTGGGCCACCGACGACAAGGCGGCCCGTTCGCGAGCAGATGCCGCCTTTGTGGTGCCAGTCGAAACCGCCACCGCCGAGCGCAAACAGGTGCCGGTGCGCATTGAATCGCTCGGCAGCGTGACCCCCATCGCTAGCGTCGCCATCAAGGCGAGGGTCGATACCGCGATCACGGGCGTCCATTTCAAGGACGGCGCCGAGGTCACGAAGGGCGATTTGTTGTTCACGCTTGATGGCCGCGCTATCGAAGCCCAGATCGCGCAGACCGAAGGTGCCATTGCGCGCGATCGGGCCCAGCTTGCTGGCGCCGAACGCGATGTGGCGCGCTACACTGACCTGGTCGCTAAGAGCGCCACGCCTGTCATCAATCTCGACAATGCCAAGACCCAGTCCGAGGTTTTCCGGGCCGCGATCAAATCCGACGAGGGGCTGCTGGAGAATCTGAAGGTCCAGCTTAGCTACTGCACCATCACCGCGCCGATTACGGGCCGCATTAGCGCGGCGGCGGTGAAGGTCGGCAATTTCGTGCGTCAGGCTGATACGGCGGCGATGGCGACGATCAACCAGATGGCCCCTGTTTATGTCACCTTCACGGTGCCCCAGAAGGTTCTGCCTGAAATCCGCCAGGCGCTGAAGGCGCAAACTGCGACCATCGAAGCGATCATTCCCGGCGAACAGAAGCGCGCCAATGGCCAGGTAACGATGATCGAGAATACGGTCGACAGCACCACCGGTTTAGCCACGATCCGTGCCACCATGCCGAACGAGAAGGAAGTCCTCTGGCCCGGAACATTGGTCACCACCGAATTGACGTTGCGGCTTGAGGACGCGGTGGTGGTGCCATCGAGCGCCGTGCAGGTCAGCCAGACTGGGAGCTTCATCTTCGTCATCAATGACAACGTAGCCAAAGTCCAGCCGGTGAGAGTTGAACGGACGGTTGGCAACCAGTCGGTTATCGGTAGCGGACTGAGCGGTGGCGAGACCGTCGTTACCGACGGTCAATTGCTGTTGTCGAACGGTACGCGGGTCAATCCGCGTGGCGCAAAGGTTGCCGGTACCTGACCATGAATATCTCGGAACTCTGCATACGCCGGCCCGTCCTGACGACGCTATTAACCGCATCGCTGATCGTGTTCGGCGCCTTCTCCTATCGGTTGCTGCCGGTGGCGGCGCTGCCGGCGGTGGATTTTCCGACCATTCAGATCACCGCGCAATTGCCGGGCGCGAGTCCGGAAACCATGGCCGCATCGGTGGCGTCGCCGATCGAGCGCCAGTTGTCGACGATCTCCGGCATCTCGTCGATGACATCGTCGTCCGCGCTCGGGATCGCGCAGATCACCATCCAGTTTGATCTTGGTCGCAATATCGACGGCGCAGCGCTCGACGTGCAGACCGCGCTTGCTACCGCGGCACGACTGTTGCCGGTGGAAATGACGACACCGCCGTCCTTCCGCAAGGTCAATCCGGGCGATTTCCCCGTGCTCTATGTGAGCTTGCGTTCCGACACCATGCCTTTGTCGACAGTGGACGACTACGCGGAAACGGTACTGGCGCCGCAGCTCTCGCAATTGCCCGGCGTCGCCCAGGTGCTGGTTTATGGTGCGCAGAAGTTTGCAGTTCGCGTGCAGGTCAATCCGGTTCAGGCGGCGGCCCGCAACATTTCACTCGACGACGTTCGCAATATCGTCGCCAAAACAAATTCGAGCACGCCGGTCGGCACGCTGACGGGGCCAAAGCAAAGCGTCACGCTGACCGCCACTAGCGCGATCGAACATGCAGCCGACTATCGCGACGTCGTGGTGGCCTACCGTAATGGCGCGCCGATCAAGCTCACTGAGATCGCGCGCGTGATCGACAGCGTCGAGAACGACAAGATCGCCACCTGGTTCAACGATGCGCGCGCCATCGTGTTGGCGATCCAGCGCCAGCCCGACGCTAATACCGTCGAAGTGGTCGACATGGTACGCGCCAAGTTGCCGGCTATGCGTGCGCAAGTCCCGCCGTCGATCGAGATGCAGCCGCTGTTCGACCGCTCGATTTCGATTCGCTCAGCGGTGAGTGACGTGCAGGAAACGCTGGCGATCGCAATTACGTTGGTGATCATGGTGATTTTTCTGTTCCTGCGGAAGGTCTCCGCAACCGTCATCCCGGCTTTGGCGGTGCCGGTATCGTTGATTGGCACCTGCGCGGCCATGTATGCCTTCGGCTTCTCCATCAACAACATGACGCTGCTGGCGCTTACGCTGTCGGTCGGTTTCGTGGTCGACGACGCTATCGTGATGCTTGAAAACATCGTGCGCCATATCGAGGGTGGTATGCGCCCGTTCGAAGCGGCGCTGAAAGGCTCGCGCGAAATTGGGTTCACGATCGTATCGATCACCTTCTCGCTAATTGCAGTGTTCATCCCGGTGCTACTGATGGGCGGCATGGTTGGCCGCGTATTCCGCGAATTCGCGGTGTCGATCTCGGTGGCGATCATCGTCTCGGGCTTCGTATCGCTGACCCTGACGCCGATGCTGTGCGCGCGGGTGCTGCGCAGCCATCACGGCGATGAAAAGGAGAACTTCTTGCTGCGCGCCTTCGCCCGCATGTTTGAATACATGCTGCGCAGCTATGAATGGACGCTCGATCGCGTGCTTACGCACAAGTCGATTATGCTCGGCGTTACGGTGGCGACCCTGGTCGGAACGATCTGGCTGTACATCGTCGTGCCAAAAGGCTTCTTCCCGACAGAGGACACCGGTTATATCATCGGCATCACCGAAGGGGCCACCGACATTTCATTCCCGGCACTGTCCGCGCTGCAGCGCCAGGTCGCCGAAATCGTGCGCGCCGACAAGGCAGTGGCCTATGTTAACTCCACGGTCGGGGCGGGTGGCCCCAATACGGTCGGTAACAGCGGACGCATGCTAGTGGCGCTCAAGCCGCGCAATGAGCGTGGTGAGAGTGCAACGCAAGTGATTGCGCGGCTGCGGCAAGCGGCGAATGTTGTTCCCGGTATTGCGATTTTTTTCCAGTCGATCCAAAACATCAATCTTGGCGGCAAACTTTCCAAGAGCCAATATCAATATACTCTGCAATCCAATGACACCACGACGCTCTATCGCGTGGCGCCGGAACTGCGCGATAAGATTGCCAAAATTCCCGGTCTGCTCGATGTGACCACCGACCTTTACGTCAAGAATCCGCAGGTCACGATCCAGATCGATCGCGAGAAAGCGGCGGTCTACGGCGTAACCATCGATCAGGTGCGTCAGGAACTTTATGACGCATTCGGCGTTCGCCAGGTCGCGACTATCTATACGCCGGTGAACTCCTATCAGGTTATTCTTGAGACCGCGCCGGAGTTCCAAGTCGGCCCTGATGATCTCTCGCGTGTCTTTCTGAAAACGACTAACGGCACCACGGTGCCGCTCTCGGCGGTGACAGTCTTCGTGCGTACGGTCGGCCCACTGCAGGTCAACCACCAGGGTCAACAGCCAGCGGTCACTATCTCGTTTAATCTCGGGCCGGACTTCTCGCTCGGCCAGGCGGTCGATGCGATCCAGAATCTAGAGCGCGACGAGCGCTTGCCGGCCACCGTTACCACCGGCTTCCAGGGCACCGCGCAGGTGTTCCAGGATTCGCTACGTGGGCAGGGCATCCTGATCCTAGCGGCGATCTTCGCGGCCTATGTGGTGCTCGGCATCTTGTATGAAAGCTTCATTCATCCGATTACCATTATTTCTGGCCTGCCGTCGGCCGGCATTGGCGCGATCCTGACGCTGATCCTGTTCAAGATGGATTTGTCGGTGATCGCCATGATTGGCATCGTGATGCTCGTTGGCATCGTGAAAAAAAACGCGATCATGATGGTCGACTTCGCGCTTGAGCGCCGCCGCGTCGGTTTGTCGGCTGAAGCCGCGATCCGCGAGGCCGCCACCTTGCGCTTCCGTCCGATCATGATGACGACGTTCGCGGCGATCTTCGGCACGCTGCCGATCGCGCTCGGCACCGGCGCTGGTGCCGAATTGCGCCAGCCGCTCGGCCTCGCGGTGGTCGGTGGCCTCTGCCTGTCGCAGCTGCTCACGCTCTACATCACGCCGGTGATCTATCTCTATCTCGACCGCTTCGACCGGATGATCAAGCGCCGGTTAGAGCCGCAGCTGGAAGAGGTCGGCGAGCTGCCGAGGAAGCCGGCGGTGGCGGCCGAGTAATTACAGCGCAAAGCTGGTGCCGCAGCCGCAGGAGGCGGTGGCCTTTGGGTTTTTCACCTTGAACGAGGCGCCGATCAGGTCCTCGACGAAATCGATTTCCGAGCCGGCCATATAGTTGACTGAGACCGGATCGATCAGCACCACGGCGCCATCGCGCGCGATGACGATGTCGTCGTCGGCGCGTGAGCGTTCGATGTCGAATTTGTACTGAAAGCCGGAGCAGCCGCCGCCCTCCACGCTCACGCGCAGCATAGTTCCGGCTGGCTCACTTTTAAGGATCTCGCCGATCCGCCGGGCCGCTTTCTCGCTGACGGTGACGCTCGCGCCCATCGCTTGTCCTCTTGGCATCATGCTATTGGCAGAAGGCCTTACCGATAGTTAAGTGCGCTCACCAGCAAGGTCAATGTCGCGCATGATCCCGAAAAGTGGGCAGCGGTTTTCGGACGAGGTCATGCGTAGACTCTTTGAATAGGGCGTCATGGCGATCGAAAGCGGTTGCGAGCGAGCCGTTTATGCCGCCGATCCGGCCGCTAGCCGGGGGCGGCGCTATGCTGAGCCGGCCAGTCCGACCCGCAACGCGTTCCGGCGCGATTGCGACCGCATCATCCACTCCACGGCCTTCCGGCGGCTGGCGCACAAGACGCAAGTGTTTGTCTACCACGAGGGCGATCACTACCGCACCCGGCTCACCCATACGCTCGAAGTCGTGCAGATCGCCCGCTCGCTGGCGCGCGCCCTTGGGCTCGACGAGGATCTAAGCGAGGCGCTGGCGCTCGCCCACGATCTCGGCCATCCGCCATTCGGACACGCCGGCGAGCGCGCGCTCGACGAATCTTTAAGCCGGTTCGGCGGCTTCGATCACAACGCCCAGGCGCTGCGCATCGTTACCGAACTGGAACGCCGTTATGCCGCCTTCGATGGCCTCAACCTTGCCTGGGAGACCTTAGAAGGCCTAGTCAAGCACAACGGCCCGCTCACCGATCGCGCCGGCGGCGCGGTCGGCCGCTACGCCAAGCA
>Ga0209048_10003377_pt1 | contig 15504 bp, 13 predicted proteins | sample FrelakmetCRP12CR_FD_187146 | JGI IMG/M metagenome (GOLD analysis project Ga0209048, IMG submission 187146) | Freshwater lake sediment microbial communities from the University of Notre Dame, USA, for methane emissions studies - CRP12 CR (SPAdes)... | ecosystem: Environmental > Aquatic >... | reverse complement strand
GAAACGTTTGCTCGTGCGCCACGGGGGAGGTCGCTCTACGTGGTACGCATTGCAGTAGTGGTTCAGCCTCGTTTCGGCATCTATCGCCGTCTATCGCCCTCAAGCGAGATTTTTCGACGGTGTTTCTGACGGTAAATCTGGCGGCGCTTGATAATAGATTGATTTCATTCAAATGCTTGCAGCTTCCGTAGACAATTGAGTGGGAGTGAGGGGGCTGCCTTCCGAGTTTGCCGCGGTTCGCTCTGTATCCGTAACCCCGGAAAGCCGGGTGAATCTGGCAAAACCCGATTCGAACCCACGCCTGCGGCCCCCCAGCCGCCGGTGCGGATATTGATCTGAATTCCGATATCGGCGATCGGCAGGTATCGGGGAACGTGCTACCGCCGCTGTCGGCCAACCGGACGGTCGCGTCCTCGAAGGCCGCGCTTGGAAGCGGTCTTTCGCAGTCGATGCCATTCATGGTTTCCATGTGTAGTCACATATCGTGCGGAGTTCGATCAAGAGCGAATCGCTGCGCATACTCAAAATTGTTTCAACGTGGCAGGGCGTATGCGATGAGATAGTCGCCGCGGGTACTGTCGCCCTTGTACCCGCCGGCGGCGATCACGAGGTACTGCCGGCCATCAATGGAATAGGTCATGGGAGTGGCCTGGCCGCCCGCTGGAAGTCTTACTTCCCAGAGCAGCTTGCCGCTGTCGGTATCGAAGGCGCGAAAACGGTCGTCGAGACTGGCGGCGATGAACACGAGGCCGCTGGCCGAGACGATGGGACCACCAACGCCCGGCATGCCGAGATTCATATGAATGTATGGCGTGTCGCCGAGTGGAATCTGCCACTTGATCGTGCCGCGGACCATATCCACTGCTGTTAGCAAACCCCAGGGGGGCTTGACGCAGGGGATGCCAAGACTGGATGTGAATGCCTCCCGCCGCATGCCGTAGGGTGTACCGTTCTGGCGAGCAAATTCAAAATCCGGAAACTTGCCCGACGTGGCCTGCTCATGGAGCTGGGCGCGCGGGATGAGTGCGACGACGAACGGCAGATTGACGGTGTAGGCCAGCGCCAGCTGCCGCTTGGCGTCAAATGCGATGCCACCCCAGTTGGCACCCCCGGCATTGCCCGGCTGCATGAGGGAATCCTTGAGGGACGGTGGCTGAAAGATGCCCTTCGAGCGGTAGCCTTCGATGCGCTTGCGGCATGCGCGGGTGTCGAACCAGGCAACACCCCAGGCGTCATCCGCTGCAATCGGTGCCTGACGGGCCAGCGCGGGCGGCGCCACGGGATACGGCTGCGTGGGCGACGGGTGCTCGCCTGGCACCGAGTCCTGCGGGACTGGTCTCTCGACAATGGGAAAGACAGGCGCACCGCTCTCGCGGTCAAACGTGTAAAGGAAGCCCGTCTTGGTGGCCTGAATGACGGCCGCAACACGCCTGCCGTCATGCACGAGATCGGCCAGAGTCGGCTGGGAGGCCACGTCGTAGTCCCAGAGGTCATGGTGCACCAGCTGTTGACCCCATCTGAGTTTGCCGGTGTCGCCGTCCAGGGCCACCACAGAATTCGCCCAGCGGTTGTCGCCGGGTCGCTCGCCGCCGAAGAAGTCGGGGCTCGCAGAGCCCGTAGGGACGAACACCAGATGGCGCGCCGCATCGACCGACAGCGGCGCCCAGGCGTTGGCAGCGCTGGCAGTCCTGAGGCTCTCCGGGCTCCAATCCTTGTACACGGGATTGGAAGCGTCACGCGGAATCGGATCCCAACTCCACAGCAACTTGCCACTTCTGGCATCAAATGCCCGCACGGTACCCAGTTCCTCGAGCACGGCACGGTTGTCGCCGATGGATGAACCGACAATGACCTTGCCGTCCAGGATGGCGGGCGGTGAAGTGACCAGATAGTCCCGCCACTCGTCGCCTTCCTGAAACTGCGAGCGCACGTCCTGAAGCAGGTTCACCTCGCCGTGCTCGCCGAAATCAACGCACGATTTGCCCGTGCTGCCATCAAGAGCGAGTAACCGCCCGTCCAGCGTGGGAGCGTAAATGCGGGCGTGGCAGACGGCCTCGCGTGGGCTCGCCTCGTCCACCCACAGCGACACGCCGCGCGATACGCCATCCGAGTAGTGCAGGTCCTTGCGGCTTGCGCTGTCGTGGCGCCAGCGCAGCCTGCCGGTAGTGGCATTCACTGCGACCACGTCGGTGCTGCTGGTGGTGAGATAGAGCGTGCCGTCGTAGAGAATTGGCGTGGCTTCAAAGGCCGAACGGCTCCAGTCCTTCACGCCCTGACCCAATTCACCGGTGCGGAAGATCCATGCTATCCGCAGTTGACCGACGTTTGCCGGGGTAATTTGGGTGAGCGGCGAGTGCCGTCTGCCACCTGGATCACCACCGTAGGAAGGCCAGCCGGAGTCCGAAACTGGGGCGGCCACGGCGGTCGACACGGCGATGGATGAAAGCATGAACACCAGTATTTTGTGCAAGTGCGCGCTCCCGGCTGCAATGAGCCGGCAAATTAGCTGCCGCGCCAAACACTTACAACAAGGAAAGTGACAAACGGCGAAGGCACGGTGCGAGTGGCGCTAAATTGATGATCAAACCTCTAGGGGAATAACTGGCTTAGGCGCTTTCGGTAGCGTCTGCTGAAGCTCACAAAACTGCCATCTCTGAGCAGGATGCGGTAGTCGCCGTGATCCCAAGGTTGAATCTCGCGAATACGTTCGATATTCACAACTTGAGTGCGGTGCACGCGCGCGAATTGCTGGTCGCCCAGGCGCTGGGCCAGGCGCTCCAGAGAGCCCCGCAATCTATAGGATTCGCCGGCGGCGAAGATGAGCACGTAGTTTCCGTCGGCCTCAATACGATCGATGTCGCCGGCGTCTAGGATGAACTCCCGGTTGCGCTTGCGTACCACCAATCGGCTCAGTGGAGAAGAATTGTCGCGCGCATCCAGCAAGGCAGTCTCATCCGACTTGGACTGGCGTACGTCCAGCCACAAGCCGTAGATGCGGAACGCCAACAGTGCGCAGACGATGACGCCATAGGTCATGAAGTCCTTACGATATTCGTATAACCAATTGCCCCAGAACGGACCAAAATCGTAGCTGTCGCCAACCGCCTGGTAGGCGGCTTTTCGCAGCAACACCATGCCCCCTGTGTGCGTCAACGAGAAAGGCGCGGTCGCGAGCAGATGGGCCGGCAAACTCCGCCACCAGCTTTCCCTGGCAAAAGGAAACCGGTCGAGCGACCAGCCCAAAATTGGGATCAGGAGCCATATCAGCAGATGACTGGAGAACTCCCAAACCATGGGCTCCCACAGCGGAAGTGGGTCGGCATCGCGCGCTCGATCTGCAACAACGGTGTAGCTATTTTCGATCGCCGAGAACGTAAGCACCGCCGCGAGGAAGAGCATCTGCCAGATAAAGATCCTGTGTGCAGTCGTCTGATTTGGTTCCGGAGCGGCATCTTTCATTTGGATATTGAGTTGATCGACTGACGATGGGCCCATGATAGGCCAGAGCGATGCGCCTACTCACGTTGCCCGTACACTACCGTTAAGGGAGCCGGGCGTCTCGGCGCCGACAGTCGGCCGCTGAAATTGTTTGCCCGACACCAGATATTCATGAGAGGCGGATAGGGTTAATAATGCCCATTCGAGGTAGCCGCAAAATTGAGCACTGTTAAGTCGATGTGTTGAGGCCGAGGACCGCTGTCGCAAATCTTTGCCTATGTGCGACACCGGCCACGCGGTTTGAAACCCCGTGACTGTCGAAGTCCTCGGCCTCGCACATCTCGATCGGTCGCCATTTTATACGGTCACGGTGTTTCACTGCCGATATGTGGCGCCTGGCTGCCGAAGCACTTCGACCCTTTCGCCGTCTATCGGCATCAATTGTGCTCAAGCGGAATTTTCTGACGGTGCAGATGACGCTGAAATTGGAATGGTCTGACACGAAGTCTTTGTCCTTCAATTGCTTGTATGCGCCGGAGACGATTGAGTGGGACGGACCCGTATTATATGCAAAACTCTTGTATTTGTGTAGAGTTTTGCGTATGATTCGGCATGGCTTCGCTGGAGCAGTATCTTGGTGAACGTCTTGTCCACGGGCGGAACTACTTTGCGGGCAATGAGGCTCGCTCGGCGCTAGGTGTCTCGCAGCGCAATTTGGCCGCCGCCGTCACGAGGCTGATCAAGAAGGGACGGTTGGCGAATCCTCGCCACGGCTTCTTTCTCATCTTGCGTCCTGAAGACCGCATTACCGGTGCTCCCGACCCGGTGCGATGGATCGATCCTTTGATGAAACACCAGGGGCTCACCTACCGAATCTCGCTGTTACGAGCAGCAGCCTTCCACGGCTCATCGCACCAGGCGGTGATGGTATTCCAAGTCATCGTCCCCAAGCAGTTGCGCGACTTTGAGATCGGCAGGCACCGCCTCCAATTCCTTTACCAGGCGCCCCGAGCCTTTGCACAGGTCAATCTGCCAACTCGACTCGATCAGATGAAGAGCGATGAAGGTTTTGCGCAAGTGGCGGGTGTAGAGCTGACGCTGCTCGATTGTGCGCGTTACTTTCACAAGGCCGGCGGCATCAACGGTATCGCGCAGATCGCCAAGGACATCGGTGGCAAAGCGAATGCGCGCGCGCTCGCGGACGCGGCCGAAGACTATGAGAACTCAGCTGTGCGCCGCCTTGGCTATGTGCTCGATCTGGCAAACCACTCGCGTCAGGCGAAATCGCTGGAGCCATTCGTCAAGAAGGCGAAGACCCTCGTACCGTTGAATCCTGCCGCGAAGCCTATAGTTGCATCTCTCGCTGCGCCTGGTGAGCGAAATTCCAAGTGGAAACTCGTGATCAACGAGCCCGTGGAGGTCGACTCTTGATCCCACGGGCCTATATTCAGGCGTGGAGTACGAGGGCGCCGTGGCCCGATTTGCGGCAGGTAGAACAGGATCTCATCATCGCCCGTGCGCTATGTGATCTGTTCAACGCATCTGCGCTGAAGGGGAAGATTGCGTTCCGAGGCGGCACGGCGATTCACAAACTGCTGTTCGAGCGACCGCTGCGATATTCTGAAGACATTGACCTCGTGCAAACGCGCGCCGAACCCATTGGGGCGACCGTCGATGCCATACGCGACGCACTTTCTTGGCTCGGGAAATGCAACCGCGCGCAGGCCGGTCACTCGCTGCACCTTGTGTTCAAGTTCGCGCCGGAAATCGCTCCGCAGACAACTCTGAAACTCAAGGTCGAGGTCAATACTCGCGAACACGCCGGCCTGCACGGCCTCAGATCCTACCCGTTTGAGGTGGCCAATGATTGGCATCAGGCTACGGCTGAAATTGCTTCCTTCACACCCGAAGAGATGTTCGGAACTAAACTGCGCGCGCTTCTGCAACGAAGGAAGAATCGCGACATGTTCGACCTGCACCATGGCCTCGAACACCTCGCAATTGATGACGACAAGCTCGTGGCGTGCTTCTATCACTACCTGAAATTGGAAGGCATCAGATCACCCGCGCTATGGCTGAACAGCGCATGCTGCAGAAGCTGACGGCCAGCCTCATAGAAGATATCGCGCCGCTGCTGCCCACGGGTGTGCGCTATGGCGAATCAGATGCCGTTGAGGCATTCAATGCCATCTGGACGCGGCTCATAGTTAGACTCAAGGGTGAACCGTGGAAAGCGAGCGCTGAGGCCATCGCGGAACTGCGCATGAAGAGATTCCCTGGGTTGCTTCTGAGTCGATGAAGCCAGGCTCTAGGATGCGCGTTGTCGTTGACGGTGGTGCCGGGAACTTTGGCGCCCGCATTGTGTGCGCGCGAAGCTCCAAAGGTAAAATATGAGCGAGGTTTCGTGATCTATCGCCGTCTATCACCCTCAAGCGGAAATTTTTGGCGGTAGATGTGACGGTAAGTTGAGTATAGCCTGAGAAGAAATCTCGTATTTTCAGCTCCTTATACGTGCCGGAGACAATTGAGTGGGAGTGACCAGGGCGCTACCCCATTTTGGCACGGTCGGCCGCGGCAGTGAACCCCGAGTTTAGGGGCAAAACTGGCAAAAACTGTTTCTTATTTCGCGCTGGTCAATATTGGGCGCCCGTTAGCTGGGCAATGCGCGCCTTCCGCTCATTGCGTTCCACAAGCTCCAGCCTGTGACCTGGCGAGACAAGCCCCTCAACTCGCCACCCGTTTTGCCTTGCCCGCCTTCAGTGCGCGCTCGATAAGTTTCCAGGCTTCCTTGTAGGTCTCGACATTTTTGATCTTGTTCAGGTGGCACTTCGGCCACTGGCCGCTCGGGCCGACTTCGATCACCCGACGAACAACGGCTGCCGGAAAAACGTAACACTCCGGTGGGCGCTCACCATCTTTCGACGCTCTCGAGTCGAGGTTCAGCCTTGCAAACACTACGAAGCTGGCTTTCGGCTCCTTAATCGGAAAGCCTGTGGCATTGCGATAGAAGCGGCTTTTGACCTGAATACTGACTGACGTACCGCGTTTGGTATCCGCGGCAACGACGTCGATGCCCGCGCGACCTCGCTCGCATTTGAACGCGTCAATGTCCCGGAACATGAGCTGAGCGACGACGTAGTGTTCCGCGCCGGCGGCGGGCATATGCGTGTCCCGCCACGGCTTCGCCCATCGGTACCCGCGCTTCTTAGCCAGTAGCCTCTTCGTTTCTGTAGCTTTCAGCCCGGCGAAGTGCAACTTTGTCTTTTTGGATTGCCTCATGCTGGTGGCCTCGCACTCAATTCAAGCTCCAGGCACTTAATCCGCCATCTGGCAGGCCCGCGCCGTTGCCTGATCCGCATTACGGATCTCAACATACGGAGACTGGCCAGACCAATTCGACCATCGCTGTATTGAACTTGGCGGGCTCATCGACGAACGGCTCGTGGCCGGATTCTTCAAACCATACAAATCTCTTGGAGGGGGCCATTAGTACATTGAAGTAGGCCACGCTGGTATCTGAGGGAACCTGATGATCGCGGCGCCCGAGAAAGAAGAACACGGGCATTCGCAGCGAAGGCACCACCTGATTGAGGTTTATGGCGGATACTTCGGTCCACATGGCATCGAGAGAAAATCGAATGCCGCGCTGAATGTTGGGTAGATCGCAGATTGACGACTCCGGGCCCCCGAGTACAACTCGCCCAAACTCCCACGTAGACATCCCCCCTGGGTGCCCCGCGACACGATCAAGCCACGTGCGCTCGACCCACAATTGTTCGGCGGTATGGGGCGGCGCGCCGATGGCACGAAGCTCCTTGACGCCTTTTCGGTTGTTGCGGCGATCCAGCTCGGCGAGCACGAACGCATATGATGACAGCTCGCCTGCCGGCCAATCGCCAATCTGTCCGCTCCCTACATAGGCTGAAACTTTGTCTGGAAAACGCGCGGCATAAAGCACGCCCAGTGCAGAGCCCCAGGAGTATCCAAAGATCGCAACCTTGCGTTGTCCAAGACGTTTTCTGACCGTATCGACCAACTCATCCAGATCGGCGATGAACTGCTCGACCGTCATGGAGGACTTGGGGATTTTGCGGTCGAACGACTTACCGGCGCCGCGCTGGTCCCAGTTGACCACCGTGAAGCACTTCTCGAGCGGTGCATTGAAGTGCCGAAAGAGACGCATCTCCGTGAAACCCGGCCCGCCGTGCAGTAGGATCAAGGGTGGGTTGCTGCCGTCCTCACCGCGTAACATCACCCACTGATCGAGTCCGCCAAGTCGGTGATAGCTGATTTCCGCGATGCTGCCAGGAATGGTTTCACCCCCTGGTCCACGAAAAGGCGTCGTCTTTCCCAAATGCTTCATGTCCTTGTTGCTGAGCCGTGTTTCATGCCACAGGTGTGCTTTGCGGCTGTCGCGAGAGCTGCCCACCATTGGCAACGGCGATCGCTATTACGATGACCCACAACACGGCGGCGAATGCGAGATCAAAGGTCAACATAGGCACCCCGGATACCGCTGGAGGTATGAGAATCAGTTGACCGGCGGCGAGAGACGCATGCATGAGCATCACCACGAGGAGACTCTTGGTGCGGTCATAGACCCATATCATCAGGACCCTATAAGCGGGGAGCCAAGAGAATAGGAGTACGGCCAGGTAGAGAGGCGGCGCGACCGCCCCAGACGAACTGGTGCTACCCGAGAATAAAGGGAGGTGCCACAGTCCCCAGAGCAGGCCCATGAAAAGCCCGGTCGCGAAAATGCCATAGCGCTTTCGAAGCGTGGGAACCGCAAATCCAGTCCAGCCAAGCTCTTCAAAGAAGCAAACCACCAAGCCCAGCACGACACCGGTGAGCACGACGCCGCCCTTGTCTTTCGTGGTTAATATCGTGGGAAGAAATTCATGGGAGGTCAGCGAAATCACAAAGAGAATGGCCATTGTCAGTAGTGGGGCGGTCAATAGCGCGACCGCGTACCAGCGCACGCCTACTTGCCACTTGCACAATTGCGATAGGATCTCACGAAAGCCAGCCCATCTAGCGACGAGGCCTGTCACGAGGACACTTGCCACGCTCGGGCCAGCGAGCGCTGCGACGTACACAAACTGCGTCAACGCTCGTGGATCGTACTTGGCACTCAGGATTCCGGCAAGACCGACGACGACGAGAATACCGCCCCAGGAGATGGTGAACACTAAGACGTAGTAGGTCAGTACTGCGTGTCTCGTGATGAATGTCCTGGTGATCATCTAGGGTCGCTCCGGGCCAAACCACCTCCGTTGGCAGTATTCGCTTAAGCTAACAGGTCAGTGTCGGGATTCCCTCTTTTGAGGGTCAATAACTCGTCCGGAACGCGAACTATCGACCGCTACCGGGCTGAAAATCCAACTAATTGATCTACAACGGTGCGCATTTCGCGTTGTTCGCTAATTGCATTCCACGATATCAGAGCAACTTCCGCGTACTTCCATTGTGCGTTCCCGTACGGATCGCGTGCAGCGACCCATCTACACTCGTCGATGGTGCCGTCATGGCGCCGGCATGGACCGTTGCTCAGCTGAACAGGACGGTCCACTTCGTGGCGGTGCGGATCAAAGCGCATATGATTAACCTTTCTCGACGGCAGTTCATCGGCGCGGCGCCGGTCGTGCTCGGTGCGGCCGCCCTTCAGTCAGCTTGTGCGCGAGGAGCGGATCCTGATGGTTACGAAGCAGTCGCCGCGAAAATCAGGCGCGATGGCCCTGTGGTCGGTCCCGAAGGCGTAGCCCTCGGCCGCGAACTGGTCCGCTATGCAACTCTTGCGCCCTCTAGTCACAACACCCAGTGCTGGAAGTTCGCACTCGAGCCCCAGACGATTACGATCCTGCCGGACTTGCTCCGGCGTTGTCCTGCGGTGGATCCGGACGACCATCACGTCTTTGTTTCACTGGGTTGCGCCACCGAGAATCTCGTCCACGCGGCCTTGGCTCACGGACTCCGTGGCGAGATCGCCTTCGACGTCACACGCGAAGCCATCCGTGTGGCGCTGGCGCCTACTGGAGTCGAAGCGTCCTCATTGTTCAAGGCAATTCCCGCACGCCAGTGCACACGGGGTGACTACGACTCGAAGCCGCTGAGCAACGAAGAACTCAGCCTGCTCGAGCGCGCCGGTACATCCAACAGTGTGCGGGTGCTGCTAATCACCGAGCGCCCCACGGTCGAACGCGTGCTTGACTACGTCGTGCAGGCCAACACGGCCCAGATGGCGGATCCGGCATTCGTCAGGGAATTGAAGTCCTGGATTCGCTTCAATGGCGCTGAGGCGGTACGCACGGGAGACGGCCTGTTCAGCGTGGCTTCGGGCAATCCCAACGTTCCGACCTGGCTGGGTGAAATGGCCTTCAGTTGGTTATTCACTCCAAAGAGCGAGAACGACAAATACGCTCGACAGATCCGCAGTTCCGCTGGTATCGCGGTATTCGTCGGCCAGGCCGCCGACAAGGCTCACTGGGTCGAAGTCGGCCGCTGCTATGAGCGCTTTGCGCTGCAGGCCACGGCACTTGGAATCCGCAATGCGCTTGTAAACCAGCCGGTCGAAGTCCAGGCGGTGCGTCCGCAGTTCGCCGAGGCCTTCGGACTGACTGCCCAGCGCCCCGACTTGGTGGTGCGCTTTGGCCGTGGACCGGCCATGCCCTCCTCACTGCGCCGAACGGTTCAGGCCGTGCTGGTCTGACGACATGCCGTCCCGCGTCAGGAACTTCGAATGACGTGGTTCTTGTGGTTCGGACTGGCCCTGAGTTCGCTGGTCGTCGCTGCGTTCTGCCTCTGGACATACGGATCTAGCCGATGGGCCGGCAGCATCCGGACATTGACATACCGTCTAGAGGCGGCCCGAGTTGATGGCAAGACTCGCCCGACTACTGCGGCGCGCTTCAACTCGCGCGACCTCCAGGACCTGCCTGCTCCGGTGCAACGCTACTTCCGTGCAGCGCTTAAGGATGGCCAGCCCATCGTCACCGCGCTCTCGATCGACATGGCAGGCACCTTCAACATGTCGGCCACGGCCGAACAGTGGAAGCCGTTCACGTCGCGGCAACGCGTTGTCACCTGTCGCCCGGGCTTCCTGTGGGACGCGCGAATATCAATGTTGCCGGGCCTCACGGTGCGGGTGGTCGACAGCTACATCGCGGGGGAGGGATTGCTGCGCGCAGCGGTGTTGGGCCTGTTTACGGTGGCCAAGGTCCAGGGTGGAGGAGAGATTGCCCGCGGCGAATTCATGCGATTCTTCGCCGAGGCGGCTTGGTACCCGACCGCGCTACTGCCCAGCCAGGGGGTACGCTGGGAGGCTATTGACGAGCACTCAGCAAATGCCTCTATCGCGGACGGTCCGCCCACACTGACCCTGTTGTTCCGGTTCAATGATGCTGGCTTGATCGACTCGGTGCGCTCCGAAGCGCGAGGCGGCATGGTCGGCAACAAGGTGGTCATGATGCCCTGGGAGTGTCGCCTGTCCGACTACCAGCTACGCGACGGTATGACGGTTCCGATAACCGGCGAGGCGGCCTGGATACGGCCGGAAGGACGCAAGCCATACTTTCGAGGCACGATCACGTCGGTGAGCTATGAGTTCGCGCCGTGAGGACGCGCCGCGCGGTCGCCGGGGCGGTCGGACTGGTCCTCGCGATCGCCGCGCTGGGTGTCTGGTGGCGCTTCGACAGCGACATTGGGTGGGCCAGAAGCCGCGTCGCGCACGGCAGCCTGTTGCTCAACACGCGCTGCGGTCAGATCGAGTATCAGGAAGCCGGATCTGGCGTTCCATTGCTAGCCATTCATGGCAGCGGCGGTGGCTACGACCAGGGCATGGCTTTCGCCGGTGTCCTCGCCGACCAGGGCATCCGGGTGATCGCTATGTCCCGCTTCGGCTACCTGCGCACGCCGATGCACGCCGATGCCTCGGCGGCAGCGCAGGCGGATGCTCATGTATGCCTGCTCGATGCGCTGGGTATTCGCCAGGCCGCCGTCATGGGCGGCTCGGCAGGTGCGCCTTCCGCACTGCAGATGGCCATCCGCTACCCGGATCGGGTCAGCGCCCTGGTGCTGCTGGTGCCGCTGACCTACAAGCCCCCGGCGTTGGCCGACTCCGCGCCACCCATGCCAGCGTGGGTCGAGAACACGATGATGCGCCTGATCGGATCGGATTTCCTGTTCTGGGCTGCGATCCACGTGGCGCGAGATCAGGTGATCAAGGTCGTGCTGGCCACGCCTCCCGAGTTACTGAAAGCTGCGAGCCCCGAAGAGCGGGCGCGCGTTGATGCAATGCTCGACAACATCCTGCCGGTGTCTTCCCGCGCCGCGGGCTTGCGTAATGACACTGCTTCCGGCAAGCACCTTGCTCCGGCGCCGCTGGCGTCGATCCATGCGCCGACTCTGATCATCAGTGCACGGGACGACCGGTACGGCACCTACGCCAGCGCCGAGTACACCGCCACCCAGATTCCCGGTGCAACGTTCATTGGCTTCGAACAAGGGGGCCACACCTGGGTCGGGCACGACGCGGAAGTCCGCGCGGCGATCGTCAAGCTGCTCATGCCCTCGGGCAGGCCGTGACGCTCAGATCACGGTTCCAGCGCTTGCCGCTGCTCGGGTACTTTGGGCTGTCCTACGGCATCAGTTGGGGTGGCATCCTCGTGGTCCTCACCTTCACGGGCTTCGACCTGTACACATTGCGGCCGCTCGACACGGGCCTCATCTTCATAGTCATGCTGCTGGGCCCGAGCACAGCTGGACTGGCGATGACGACGCTGCTGGACGGCCGCCGCGGTCTGCGCGAACTCGTTTCGAGCATGGCGCGTTGGCGAGTCAGTCGCCGATGGTACGGGGTTGCGCTGCTGACCATGCCACTGCTCTTGTTTGCGACCCTGTGGCCCTTGAGTGCGTTTGTGGACCCGGCCTTTGCACCTGGCTTCCAGTGGCCGTTGTTCGCGATCGGGCTGGTCGCCGGGAGCTTCGAGGAAGTCGGGTGGACAGGATTTGCGACCCCGCGTTTGCTCGCACGACAACGCCCATTCATCGCCGGTTTGTCGCTTGGGTTCGCGTGGGCGTTGTGGCATGCGCTGGCCGACTTCCGCCAGAACTTCAATACCCATGGCGTCCTCTGGCTGCTTGAATTCGCGCTTCTCTATATGGCCGCTCTGACCGCCTACCGCCTGCTGATGACGTACGTTTACGCTCACACGCAGAGCCTGTTGCTGGCAGTCCTGATGCATGCCAGCTACACGGGGTGGTTGTTCGTACTCTATCCCAGCACTTCGTTCAGGCAAGGCTTGGTCTGGCAAGGAACCTTTGCCGCTATGCTGTGTGTGGCGGTAACCGTGATCTACGCCGGGCGTTCTGGCACCGGGCCACGGCTCGAAGGCAGCGTGGGTCTTCTCTCGAAGCGCTCTCTGGCAGCCGATGAGGCCGCACTCCGCTTGTTGCACCCGGCGGACAAGCGCGAATAGATTGAGTCGTTCGGCATCTATCGCCGTCTATCGCCCCCAAGCGGAATGTTTTGGCGGTAGATCTGACGGTAAGTTTGGCGCAGCCTCAGCAGAAATCCCGTAATTTCAGGCGCTTATAAGTGCCGGAGACAATTGAGTGGGAGTGAGGGGGCTGCCTACAAAGTTTGCCACGGCTCGCAGTCAATAAGTAATGCCGGAAACTGGGGCGAAACGGGCATGAACCTAGCTTCTCAGGCGATTGATAGCACCGTCGGCCGCTTTGCTCTTTCCTCGAACCGCTCACTCATAGTGAGTGATTCATGCTTGCCACCGGTTGCGCGCGTTAGAATTGCGAATTGTGGAGATTCGGTAGCGGTTGCGCCGTTTTGTGGCACGTCAGGGTTTCAAAATGAACGACAGATAGGCTAGGGAGAGAGCGCCGGCGGAACAATGCCCACCTGTGAAGCGCATTTGTGAGTCCCGAACAGTTCGAGCGGAAGTGTCCCCCTGGAGCTTTCTTTTTCCTGCACGTCTGCACGGCGTGGCCCGTGGGGGTCATCGGACTTGCGCTGGGAAGCAGCCTGGTCAAGGCCGGGGTCGCCGTCCACCAAACGGCGACCATCATCGCGGCGTCAACCTTGGCGTTTACGTTGGAGTTTGCCTGGGCACCAATCGTGGATTCCTCCCTGACCCGACGACTCTGGTACATCGTCGGTGCGTCGAGCATGTGCGTGGGCCTCGCGTGCTTGATCATCGCGCCTTGGACCGCCGCATCGGTGCCCCTGATGACCACGCTCGCCTTTGCGTCGTCGTCCGGCGCGGCCATAGCAGCGGTAGCTGTCAAAGGGATCATGGCCTACGACGTGCCCGGCGCGAAGCTCGGCTCCGCGAGCGGTTTCTATACCGCCGGCGGGACGTTCGCCAAGGCAGTGGCGGGTGCAGGCACCCTCTGGTTGCTGACTCACTTGAGCAGTCGGGGGCCTGCGGCAAGTGCAAGTATGGCGATCGCCGTTCTGGCTGGCGCGGCCATTCTGTTTGTGGCGCCAGGACGGTCACCGTCGTTGCAGGAATTCCCTGCACGGGTTGGCAGTGCGCTAAAGAATCTATGGGTTCTCCTGTGCACGCGCGAAGGCGTGATGATCGCCGTGCTGTGCGCGATTCCCTTCGGCTCGGGAACCGAGGCTGGTCTGATCGGCGCCATCGCACACGAGTGGGCCGTAAGTCCTGACCAGCTTGCGAGCTTCAGCGTGATCGGGGCTGTCATGGGCGTTGCGGGCGCCGTTTTCGCGGGCTGGCTGTCCACTCGGATAGGCACCTGGAAAACCTATGTGCTGGTGGGATGGTCGATGATTGCCGTGATGGTTGTCTTCGCCGCCGCGCCACGAACGGCAAACTTCTTCCTGGGGATGGAACTCATCTACCGGACGCTGGCGTCCGGCGGTGCCGCGGCTCTGCTCGGCATGATCATGACGGCGGTTGGCATGGGTGCAGCCTCGACGAAGGCGGCCGCGTTATGGTCGCTCGCCAATTTTTCACTGGTCGGGCCCACTTTCCTTGAGGGGCAGGTGCACGATCGGCTTGGCACCCAGGCGATGTTGCTGACCGATGCCGGACTCGGTATTGCCGGCTTCGCCCTCCTGCTGGTCGTGTCTCGCTGGGTGAAGTTTCGTTCCGATGATTTTGTCGAAAGTCACAGTTAGATTGGAGTACGTCATGAGGAGAATGTCAGTACTTTCTGCCGTGACTGCTTCGCTATTACTGGTGTCTGTTGCAGTGGCCGTCGGGCCGGACGCTACCACTGGTGACACGGCCACGCTGACCGCGTTGGGCTGTGAAATGGGGCGCGCCTACGCCCGCCAGGATCTTGCCACCTTGGACAGGCTCAATGCAGAGGATTACACGCAGACGGACACGCGCGGTGTTGTGGTGACACACGACGAATACCTTGAATATGTCCGTCAGAGAACAGCGGATACATTCAAAAACGGCGTATCGACGCTCTCAATTGACTGCGAAGACATTGAGGTCCGGTTGTATGGTGATGCAGCAGTTGTCACTGGTGAGTGGACTTATAGGACCCAAAAGCCCGACGGAGATGCGAGTAGGCGCGCGCGGTGGACATCGATGTGGACTCGATACCCTGGAGGTTGGAAGCGGCATGCGTTTCAGAACACTTGGCTGAACCTGGATGCGAATCGGCCTGCTCTCGTGGCCGCAGTAACTCAGGTAGGCACCCATCCCGACACGGCGAGTTCTAATGACGTCGCAACTTCCGATCGCCAAGTGCCGCTTGAGCTGCGTCGGGCGATCGAATCGCTTTCCGGATCTTGGACCATCAGCGAGGAATACCCCCCGAGTGCGCTGTATCCGAGAGGCAGCGTTGGGCGTGGCACAGAGGTCTGGCGCGCGGGACCGGGCGGCATTGATCTTGTGTACGAATACCACTCGACCAACCCGAGCGGTGAAATGTGGGCGACGGCAGTACTCTGGTGGGATCCCCAGGCGAAGAGACTGCGCGAGCTATGGTGTACCAGCCGAAGCCCGAGTGGCTGCGTGCTCAGTACTGCGGACATTCACTGGGAAGGAGGCGAGCTTGTCTTTGCCGATTCAT
>Ga0209048_10003376_pt1 | contig 15510 bp, 16 predicted proteins | sample FrelakmetCRP12CR_FD_187146 | JGI IMG/M metagenome (GOLD analysis project Ga0209048, IMG submission 187146) | Freshwater lake sediment microbial communities from the University of Notre Dame, USA, for methane emissions studies - CRP12 CR (SPAdes)... | ecosystem: Environmental > Aquatic >... | reverse complement strand
GCGCTTGCTCGCCCAGACCAGCGCCGTCTCCTCGGCGTAGAGGAAGATCTTCGAGCCGAAGCCGCCGCCGACGTCGGGCGCGATCACGCGCACCTTCGACTCGGGCAGGCCGAGCACGAAGGCGCACATCAGCAGCCGCTCGACGTGCGGGTTCTGGTTCGCGACGTACAGCGTGTAGCTGTCGTCGTGCCGCGTGTAGACGGCGTTCGCGGCGCGCGGCTCCATCGCGTTCGGGATCAGCCGGTTGTTGGCGAAACTGAGCTTGGTGACGTGCGCCGCCTTCGCGAACGCCGCGTCGACCGCGTCCTTGCTGCCATGGCCCCAGTCGTAGCAGACGTTGTCGGGCACGTCGTCGTGCACCGCCGAGCCCGCCTTGTCGGCGGTGGTGATGTCGATCACGGGCTTGAGTTCCTCGTAGTCGACCTCGATCAGCTCGGCCGCATCCTTGGCCTGCAGCACCGACTCGGCGACGACGAGCGCGACCTGGTCGCCGACGTGGCGCACCTTGCCCTGCGCCAGCACCGGGTGCGGCGGCTCCTTCATCGGCGAGCCGTCCTTGCTGTGGATCAGCCAGCCGCACGGCAGCCCGCCGACCTTGGCCTCTGCGAGATCGGCGCCGGTGAAGATGCGCACCACGCCGGGCGCCTTCGCAGCCTTGGAAGTGTCGATCGCCTTGATGCGTGCGTGGGCATAGGGCGAGCGCAGGAAGACGCCATAGGTCTGGCCGTGGAGCACGACGTCGTCGGTGTACTGGCCGGAGCCGGTGAGGAAGCGGTAGTCTTCGCGGCGCTGCAGCGCCTGGCCGATCAGGCTGAGCGGGGGGTGGGAAAGGTCGGTCATCGCATTCCCCTCAGGCCGTGGCGCCGACCTTGCCGCTCTGGCAAAGTTGGATCGACTTGACGATGTTGTGATAACCCGTACAGCGGCAGATGTTGCCGTCCAGGCCCTCGCGGATCTCCTGCTCGGTGGCGTTCGGCTTGTCTTTCAGCAGCGCCACCGCCGACATCACCATGCCCGGCGTGCAGTAGCCGCACTGCAGGCCATGGCTCTCGCGGAACGCGGCCTGCATCGGGTGCAGTTCGCCGTCTGTCGCAAGGCCTTCGATCGTCGTGATCTCGCCGCCCTGGGCCTGCACTGCGAGCATCGAGCACGACTTCACCGCACGGCCATTGAGGTGCACGGTGCAGGCGCCGCATTGCGCGGTGTCGCAGCCGACATGCGTGCCGGTCAGTTGAAGATGCTCGCGCAGCAACTGCACGAGCAGCGTGCGCGGGTCCACGGTGGCCGTCACGGCCTTGCCGTTGACGGTGAGGGAAATGGCAACGCTCACAGCAGTCTCCTCGATGTTCAGCTGCCGCAGCAACTTGCGCGGGGCAGGGGTGGATTCTTCGTGCTAGTGCACGCCCACAAAGTACAGACGTTCCCTTATGACCTCTCGTGCATAGCGATTCCGCCTCGCGCGTTGGTCTCAATGCGGCGGAGGCGTCGCACCGAACCGCTCCGGTCAGGGCAATGCGAAACCGTACTGCGCCAGCACCGCTTGCCCCGCTGGCGAGAGAAGGAAGGCGATGAAGCGGCCAGCCTCATCGGAGCCGCCCTTCATCAGTGCGACGCCATAGCTGGCACTGACGTTGACCTCGGCCGGCACGTCGACGCTGCGCCAGCCCGGCACCTCGCGCACGGCCACGACGGCGTTCGTGCAATAGGTGATGAAGATGTCGGCCTGGCCGGCCGCCATCACGGCGGCGTAGGCGCTGCGGTCGACCGGCGGCGGCGGCGAGTTCGGGCCACCGGTGAGTTGCAGCGCCTTGCCGCTGAGGGTCTTGAATGCACCGCCATGGCCTTGCTGATCGATGCGTTCGAACATCGCCCAGGTGTAGTCGCCGGAGGGATCGGCCTTGGGCGTGGACGTACCGATCCGGGTCTTCGGATCGAGCATCCGGTCGACCAGCGTGGCGGTCGAGACGTCGAACCCTGGCGCGACCAGCGCGCAGAGCTGATTGCGCGCGAATGCCTTCGGCGGCGCCGCGCGACCCGCAGCTGCCAGCGCCTGAGGATGCTCCATGTTGGCCGACGCGAACACGTCGGCGGCTTCCCCGGCGGCGAGACGGCCCTTCAGCAGGCCCGAAGCCCCGAACGTGAATTTCACCCGGGCACTCGGCTCGGCGGCCTGCCAGGCCTGCGCCACCTCGGTGAGCGCACTGCGCAGGCTGCCGGCCGCGTAGACCGAGACTTCGGCCGGTTGCGCGAGTGCCGCCATCGCGGACGCGGCGCTCACGGTCAGCGCCAGCAATGCTCGTGGAAGGCGTCGCATTCGATCACTTCCCGTCGGCATTCGGGAAGAACAGCTGCTCGCCGCCGATCTTGTAGCTCGCGATCGTCGCCTGGCCATCGGACGAGAGCACCCAGTCGGCGAAGGCCTGCGCCAGGTCGGTCTTGACGTGCGGGTACTTGGCCGGGTTGACGACGATCACGCCGTACTGGTTGAACAGCCTCTTGTCGCCCTCGACGAGCACCGTCAGGTCGGCGCGGTTCTTGAACGACAGCCAGGTGCCGCGGTCGGCCAGCACGTAGGCATTCATCGATGCCGCCATGTTGAGCGCCGGCCCCATGCCGCAGCCGCACTCCTTGTAGCCGGGCACCTTGCCCGCCGGCGGATCGATCCCGACCGCTTTCCAGTAGCGCAGCTCGGCGGCGTGCGTTCCGCTCTTGTCGCCGCGCGAAACGAAGGTCTCCTTCGACGAGGCGAGTTTCTTCAGCGCCTCGACCACGTCGTTGCCCTTCAGGCCCGCAGGGTCGGACTTCGGGCCGACGACGACGAAATCGTTGTACATGACCGGGCTGCGCTTGAGGCCGAAGCCTTCGGCGACGAACTTCTCCTCCGCCGCCTGGTCGTGCACGAACAGCACGTCGGCATCGCCGCGGCGGCCCATGTCGAGCGCCTGGCCGGTTCCGAGTGCGACGACCCGAACGTCGATGCCGGTGGCCTTCTTGAACGCCGGCAGCAGGTGTGCGAACAGCCCCGACTGGTCCGTGCTCGTCGTCGACGCCATCACGATGAACTTGTCCTGCGCGCGCACGGGCAGGCCCGCCGCCAACGCCGCGCCCGCAACCACCAGTGCCAGTGCCGCGCGCCTTGCGCCGCTGCGAGTCATGATTCCAATTGCCATGCCATTTCTCCTTTGAGGAACTGATCGGCCCGCGCACCGGCACCGTCACCGAAGAATGCTCCGGTGGGAAGGTCGCGCTGAATTTCGCCCTGGTCGAGATAGACCACGCGCCTGGCCAGGCGCTTGGCCTGGCCGAGGTTGTGGGTGCTCATCACCAGCGTCATGCCGTCGGCCGCGAAGCCCGCCAGCAAGGCCTCGACCTCTTTCTTGGCCGTCGGATCGAGGCTCGCCGTGGGCTCGTCGAGGAACAGGATCTGAGGCTGGATCGCCCAGGCGCGCGCCAGTGCGAGACGCTGCTGCTGCCCGCCCGAGAGGGCGCGCGCCGGCCGCTCGCCCAGTTCGGACATGCCGACGCGGCGCAGTGCCAACGCCGCGCGCCCGGCCCATTCGCCGCGCGGGACGCGCGCCAGCCACAACGCGAGGCGCAGGTTGTTCGCCACCGACAGGCGCATCACGAACGGGCGCTGGTACACCATCGCCTGCACGACCGAGGTGTCGGCGAGCTCGCGCGTTCCCTCGTGCCCGAGCATCCCGTGAAGGACGCGCAGCAGGGTAGTCTTGCCCGAGCCGTTGGGGCCGACCAGCGCGATGAAGTCACCGCGCTGCACGTCGACCGACACCTTGCGCAGCGCCTGCACCGACCCGAAGCGCACCGATGCGTCGCGCAGGCAAACCAGCGGCCGCGCGGAACCGCTTGCCAAGTCTCTCATCGCACCCCCGCCAGCGCCGAGCCGTGGCCGCGCTGGGCCATTCCGATGCCGGTGTTGACGACGCCGACCACGGCCAGTAGGACGATGCCGAGCGCCATCGCCAGCGGCAGGTCGCCCTTGCTCGTCTCGAGCGCGATCGATGTGGTCATCACGCGCGTGATGCCGTCGATGTTGCCGCCAACGACCATCACCGCGCCGACTTCGGCGATGGCGCGCCCGAAAGCGGCGATCAACACCGTCAGGACCGCCCAGCGGTCATGCACGAGCATCAGCAGCGCACAGGTCATCGGCCCGGCGCCCATCGAACGCAGCTGGTCGCCGCCGTCGCGCAGCGAGTCGCCGACGAGTTGGCGCGTCAGCGCCGCAACGACCGGCAGGATCAGGATGGTCTGGGCGATGACCATGGCGGCCGGCGTGAACAGGATGCCCCAGGAGCCGAGCGGACCGCTGCGCGACAGCAGCAGGTAGACCACCAGTCCGACCACCACCGAGGGTAGTGCGAGCAGCGTATTCAGCAGCAGGACGAGCATGCGGTGGCCGGGAAAACGGGCAACGGCCAGCCACGCGCCGAGCGCCAGCCCGAGGCCGGCCGCGAAAATGGTCGCCGTGCCGCTGACCGAAAGCGAAAGCCCAACGGTGCGGAGCAGGACGGGGTCGGCATGGACGATCAGCTCAACGGCAGTACGAACGCTCTCGGCAAATGCGCTCATCCAACTTCTCTCATACTCATGCCATTTTCAGTGCCATTGAACCGGCCTTGCCATATGAAGCAACATGCATAGGGTGCATCTCACCTACACGCTGGCCGGCAGGCACGACAGCCAGCGTGACCTGCACCACCCGCTGATGGCATTGCTGGCCGCGGTGCACGACAGCGGCTCGATCAGCGGTGCGGCGCGCGCGCTGTCGCTCTCGTACCGCCACACCTGGGGCGAACTCAAGCGCTGGGAGATCGAACTCGGCCAGACGCTGGTCTCGTGGGTCAAGGGCCAGCCTGCGGTCTTGTCGCCGTTTGGCGAGAAGCTGCTGTGGGCCGAGCGGCGAGCGCAGGCCCGGCTCGCGCCGCAGGTCGAGGCGCTGCGCAGCGAACTCGAACGTGCGTTCGCTATTGCCTTCGACGATAGCGCGGGCGTGATCCCGATCTCGGCGAGCCACGACGACGCGCTGCCGCTGCTCCGCCAGCTGGCGCAGAGCCAGCACAAGTTGCATCTGGACATCCAGTTCACAGGCAGCGTCGACGCGCTCGCCGCGCTCAACGAAGGCCGCTGCCTGCTCGCCGGCTTTCATGCGCTGACCGATTCGCCGCAGCGCTCGCCGACTGCGCGCGCTTACCGGCCACTGCTCAAGCCCGGCCGCCATAAGCTGGTGAGCTTTGCCCGGCGCACGCAGGGCCTGATCGTCGCGGCGGGCAACCCGCTCGGGCTGAAGGGCCTGGCGGACCTGCGGCGCCCGCAAGTGCGCTTCGCCCATCGTGAGCACGGCACCGGCACGCGCGTCGTGCTCGAGGAACTGCTGGCGGCGCAGAAGATCGACCCGGCAGAGATTGAGGGATTGGATCGTACCGAGCCCTCGCACCGTGCGGCCGCCGAGGCGGTGGCCAGCGGCATCGCGGACGCTGCCTTCGGCATCGAGGCGGCTGCCCGCGCGCGCGGCCTGGGCTTCGTGCCGCTGGCGCGCGAGCAGTACTTTCTGGTGGCGCTGCAGCCGTCGCTGGACCATCCGCACGTGCGCGCGCTGCTGGAAGTGCTGCGCAGTGAGGCCTGGCAGGCGCAGCTCAATGCATTGCCGGGCTACACCGCCGACCGCAGCGGCGAGGTGCTGTCACTGCGCCGTGTGCTGCCTTGGTGGAGCTACCGCAAGCCCAAGGGCTGAATAGCCCGACGGCCCCAAGCTCGCGGCCCTCATGCGGGCGCTGCCCACCCCCTTCGGGCGGCCCCGCGGCGGGCTATCCGCCGCCGCGCTGCATATAGAGGTCGAAGTGGCGCATGAAGCGCTGCCGCGCATCCTCATCCACTCCGTCGAAGCGGAACTGCGCGGCAAGTCGAGGCAGTCGCACCAGGGCAATCTTTCGTGGCGCGAGAACCTGCCAGCGCAGTTGCAGGCAGCCGGCGCCAATGCCGATGCCAGCCTTTCCCTGGCCCACTGTCAGCGCATGCCCTTGCGCCGCTCCGGGAAGCCAGGACAGCCACTCGCGCTCGGTGCAGCCCATCTCTCGGTCGAAACTCGCCGTGTAGTGCGACTGCATGTACCCAGGGTCAGCCGCCTGCGATCGGAGGCCAGATGGCCAGCACGTCGCCATCCGTCAGAGCGTGCTCGGCGCGCCGCTCGGGCGGGATGAACACGCCATTGACGAGTACCAGGTGCACGAGCTTCATCGGCAGGCCGAAAGGCGCTATCGCCTGCAGAATCGTCGCTCCCTCGGGCAGCGCGAGCGGCATCGAGTTGCCAATTCGCACGTCGGGCGGCAAGTGCTGTGTCAGGCTTGCATAGAGCTTGAACGTGATGTGCATGGTCACACGAGAGCGTGCGCTTCCTGGGCCTGCGCGCGTGCGAGATAGGCCTCCATCAACCGGGTGGGGTCGGCGAGCAACCTGTCTTTCCACGGCCCGAGCCGGACCTGGCCTTCGACCAAACCGCGCATCACGCCCACATGATCGGTCCAGCCGACGCTGTTGCAGCCCACCAGCACGTCGCCGTTGAAATGCAGGCTCAGGTGGCGGCCCCTTCCGCCATCGGCCTTGCGATCGGTCAGCTCCACGTGCTGGCCGCCGGGAACGCCCTGCCAGTCGCCGAAGCTGGTGGAAACCAGGCCCAGCGTATCGAGCACGTTGATCTGCGTGACGCCGTTCAGGCGAGCCTTGCGCCCGGTCATGTTCATCGCCGCGACGTAGGCCTGGTCGGCGGCATTGGGCTGGATCGCACTGACGATCATCTTGCCGCTGGCAATGTCGAGCGCCTCGGCGCAGTCGCCCGCGGCGTAGATGCCTGGCACATTGGTCTGCATGTGCTGGTCGGTCAGCACGCCGAGCAGGCAGGTGATGCCCGTGTTCTCGAGGAAGCCGATGTTGGGTCTGACGCCGGTAGCGCTGATCACGAGGTCGACTCCGACCTGCGCTCCGTTCGACATGCGCACCCGCAGCGGCGCCTCGGCCTGGATGGCCTCGACGCGTGTCCCGGTGTGCACCGTCACGCCCCTGGCTTCGCACCACGCCTTGATCATGCCGCCGGCGGTCGGTCCCATCATGCGCGGCACCATGCGGTCGCCCATCTCGACAACCGTCAGCTGCACGCCGCGCGCGGCAAGCGCCTCCACGATGATGCAGCCGATGAAGCCGGCACCCATCTGCAGCACCCTTGCGCCCTTGGTGGCCAACTGCGCGATGGCGCGCGCATCCTTCAGCGTCCAGCAGGGGTGAACGCCGGGCAGGTCGATCCCGGGGATCGGCGGGCGCATCGGGCTAGAACCGGTGGCAATCAAGAGCGTGTCGAAGGCGAGCGTGCTGCCATCGTCGAGCGCGACGCTACGCTTGGCTGTATCGACCGCCGTGGCGCGCGCGCGCCTGACACCGATGCGCAGCTTCGGGTAGTGCTGGGCATCTTGCCGCAGATGCGTGCCGGACTCGGCGATGTTGCCCATCAGCAGGTAGGGAATCGCCATCCGCGAGTACGGCGGCTCGGGCTCGTCGCCGACGATGACGATATCGTCCTTCGGCGCGTGCTTGCGGATCGTCTCGGCGGCGATCACTCCGGCCGGGCCGGCACCCAGGATGACGTGTCTCATGGTTTTCAGTCCTTGCAAAAAAGCAAGGCGGTCCGAGAACCGCCTTGCGTCAGCTCCGGGCGCTCGCCCGTCCGTTGTCAAAGGCCCAGGCGCGTGCGGGTCTCGGCCTTGAGCCGGCCTTCCTTGTCCCAGCCGCGCACTTCATAGTACTTCGGCAGCATCTCGGGCAACTTGCTCACCAGGCCCTTCGCCGGACCGGTCTTGGCCGGTTCGGTCAGCAGCCGCTTCGGTAGCGTGTCGTCCTTGGACGTGAAGCCGGCGCGGTTGTTGAAGTCGCGCTCCATGTTCCAGATGCGCTCGCCGATCAGCGCCACGTTCTCGAGCGTGAACTCGGGTCCGCAGGCCGGCGCGAGCTGGTCGGCCAGGTCAGGCAGACCCCAGGCGAAGGTGGTGAAGATGCACAGGCCGGACGAATCGAAAGCCGCTGTCGCGTCCTGGAAGGCCTTCACCAGATCGGGCTTGCCCTCGGCGACCAGCGGGTCGGTCTTGACCGGAATGCCGAGCACTTCGCTCGCGACGGTGTAGCCGCGCAGATGGCAGGCACCGCGGTTGCTGGTGGCGTAGGCCAGGCCCATGCCCTGGATGCCGCGCGAGTCGTAGGCGGGGAACTCCTGCCCCTTGACGGTCATCGACAGGTCGGGGTGGCCGTACTTGGCGGTCAGGCGCCTGGAGCCCTGGCCGATTTCCTTGCCGAAGCCCTCGCCCTTGGCGGTGATCTCCGCGAAGTGCGCCAGCGCCTGCGCCGAGCCGAACTTGGCGTCGACGCCGAGTTGCTCTTTCGTCAGCACCCCCATGTCGTAGAGCTCCATCACTGCGCCGATCGTCGCGCCGAACGAGATCGGGTCCATGCCGTGCTCGTTGCACAGCAGGTTGGCATACTGCAGCGCATCGAGGTCGTTGACGCCATTCGCGGCGCCGAGTGCCCAGGCCGCCTCATATTCGAGACCACCCGAGGCGCCCCAATACTGCGGCTTGTTCTCGACCGAGAAGTGGCCCTTGTCGACAGTCTGCACGCGCCCGCAGGCGATCGTGCAACCGAAGCAGGCCTGGTTCGTCACCAGGGGCTTCTTGCCATCGGTCTTGCGCGGCGTCGCCATGGCCTCGGCGCCGATGTCCTTCGCGCCCTCGAACTGGCTGTCGCGGTGGTTGCGCGTGGGCAGCGCGCCGATCTCGTTGATCACGCTCATCAGCACCTGCGTGCCGTAGGTCGGCAGTCCCTGCCCGGTCACGGCGTTATCAGCGAGGATCTTCTTCTTTTCGTAGGTGACCCGCATGAACTCCTTCGGGTTGGCGATGTTGCCGACCCCCTTGGTGCCGCGCACGGCGATCGCCTTCAGGTTCTTCGAGCCCATCACCGCGCCGACGCCCGAGCGCCCGGCCGCGCGGTGCAGGTCGTTCACCACCGCGGCGTAAAGCACCTGGTTCTCACCCGCGCCGCCGATGCTCGACACCCGAACTTGCGGGTCCTGAAGCTGCTTCTTCAGCGTCGCCTCGGTTTCCCACACCGTCTTACCCCACAGGTGGGCAGCATCGCGCAGCTCGGCCACGTCGTCCTGGATGAACAAATAGACTGGCTTCGCCGATCTACCCTCGAAGATGACCATGTCCCAGCCGGCCATCTTTAGTTCGGCACCCCAGTAACCGCCCGAATTCGAGCAGGCGATCGCGCCGGTCAGGGGCCCCTTGGTCACGACGGTATAGCGCCCGCCGGTCGAGGCCATCGTCCCAGTCAACGGGCCGGTGGCCCAGACGATCTTGTTCGCCGGCGACAGAGGGTCGACCTTTGCGTCCATCTCCTCGACGAGGTACTTCGTGGCCAGGCCGCGCGAACCGAGATACTGGTGCGCCCAGTCCATGTTCAACGGCTCCGACTTGACGGTGCCGGCGGTAAGGTTGATTCGCAGAATTTTTCCAGCCCAGGACATGTCAGTACTCCTTATGCCGCAGCGGGTTGATTGCCGAGCTTGTCGGCCCACGCGGCCATCTTGTTCAACCCGGTCCAGTTGGCGTCAATGTAGGTGATGGCGCCGGTCGGGCACGCCTCGGCACAGGCCGGCGCGCCTCCGCACAGGTCGCACTTCTGCACCTTGCCGGTCTCCTGCACGTAGTTGACGGTGCCGAACGGGCACGCGATGGTGCAGACCTTGCAGCCGACACAGGTGGTCTCGTTGACCACCTTGGCACCGGTGAGCATGTCGAGCGTGATCGCCTCGACCGGGCAGGCGTGCAGGCACCAGGCCTCGTCGCACTGGGTGCAGGTGTAGGGCACCTTGCGCCCGGTGTGATGGAAGTCGAACACCTTGATGCGCGATCGGGCTGGGGCGAAAGTCGCGTAGTTCTCGAACGAACACGCCATTTCGCACTGCAGGCAGCCGGTGCATTTTTCGGGGTCGATGTGCAGCGATTTCTGCATGGTCCTGTTCCCAGTGGTTGAGTGAAGCGCGCCGGCTCGGCCGGGGGCGGGGCCCGTCACGCGCGCCGAACGGGATCATATGATGTCCACTGCATATGTCCGAGCGAACAGGGGTAAACACCTAGGGACATCTGAGGCGCTCGACTCCGGCGGCGAAGGCCGCTTCATCAGCCCCCGGCGGCGGCGTTGCGCCTACTCGCCGAGGTAGGCGGCGCGAACCTTGGGGTCTTTGAGCAGTTGCTTGGCGTCGCCGCTCATCGTGATTTCGCCCGAGTCCATCACATAGCCACGCGACGCGAGCTGAAGCGCGCGGCTGGCGTTCTGCTCGACGAGCAGGATCGTCACGCCCTGGCTGTGAATGTCGGCGACAACCTCAAAGATCTTGTCGACCAGGATCGGCGAAAGGCCCATCGACGGCTCGTCCATCAACAGCACCTTCGGCCTCGCCATCAGCGCGCGGCCCATCGCGAGCATCTGCTGCTCGCCGCCCGACAAGGTTCCGGCGAGCTGGCTGCGCCGCTCCTTCAGGCGCGGGAAGATGCCGAACACCTTCTCGAGATCGGCATCGATCTCGGCGTCGCGGCGCACGAAGGCGCCCATCATCAGGTTCTCGGCGATCGTCATGCGCGCGAAGACCCCGCGGCCCTCGGGCACCATCACCAGGCCCTGCGCAACGAGGTCCCAGGCGCCCTGCCCCTTGATCGAGCGACCCATGAATTCGATTTCGCCCGCGGCCACCGGTTGCACCCCGGTGACGGCCTTCAGTGTGGTGGTCTTTCCCGCACCGTTCGCGCCGATCAGGCTCACCAGTTCACCCAGGTTGACTTCGAACGAAACGCCCTTGACGGCCTGGATGCCGCCGTACGCGACCTTGAGCCCGCTGACCTTGAGCAGTGTGTTTGCCATGGTTGTCATCCAGCTCAGTGGGTCTTGTGACCGGCGCCGAGGTAGGCCTCGATCACCTTCTCGTTGCGCTGCACGTCGTACGGGTTGCCTTCGGCAATCTGCTTGCCGTAGTCGAGCACCGTCACGCGGTCGCACAGACCCATCACGAGCTTCACGTCGTGTTCGATCAACAGGATCGTCCTGCCGTCCTTGCGGATCTGATCGATCAGCTCGCGCAGCACGACCTTCTCGGTCGCGTTCATGCCCGCCGCCGGCTCGTCGAGCGCGATCAGCTTCGGGTCGGTGGCGAGAGCCCGCGCGATCTCGAGGCGCCGCTGGTCCCCGTAGCTCAGCGTGCGCGACTTGAAGTCGGCGTACTTGCCGATGCCCACGTAGTCGAGCAACTCCTGCGCGCGGCTGACGATCGCCTCCTCTTCGTGCCTGAAGCCCGCGGTGCGAAAGACCGCGCCGATCAAGCCCGAGTGGGTTCGCGCGTGACGCCCAACCATCACGTTCTCGAGCGCCGTCATCTCGGCGAACAGGCGGATGTTCTGGAAGGTGCGCGCGATGCCGGCCTTGGCCACCTCGTGTACGGCGCTCGGCTTGTAGGGCTTGCCGCCGAGTTCGAACGTCCCGGCGTCGGGCAAGTACAGGCCGGTGAGCACGTTGAAGAAGGTCGTCTTGCCGGCGCCGTTGGGGCCGATCAGCCCGTAGACCTGGCCCTTCTCGATCGTGATGCCGACGTCCGACAGGGCCTGCAGGCCACCGAAGCGCTTCGACACGCCGGCCACTTTGAGGATGGTTTCGGTCATCGCTTGCTCCTACTTTGCAGCTGGGGCTGGAGCAGCCTTGCCATGCTCCGAGGATGGCCACAGGCCGCGCGGTCGTGCCAGCATGATGCCGATCATCGCCAACGCGATCAGCAACTGGCGCAGGATCGACGCATCGAGACGCCCGCCGGACATGGCCTGCAGCGGCCCCGCCACGTAGCGCAGCACTTCAGGCAGCGCGGCCAGCAGCAGCGCGCCGAGGATCACACCTGGAATGTGGCCGATGCCACCGAGCACGACCATCGCGACGATCATCACCGACTCCATCAGGCTGAAAGACTCCGGCGAGATGAAGCCCTGGAAGGTGGCGAACATGACGCCCGACACGCCGCCGAAGGTGGCGCCCATGCCGAATGCAAGCAGCTTCAGGTTGCGGGTGTTGATGCCCATTGCCCTGGCAGCGACTTCGTCCTCCCGGATCGCCATCCACGCGCGTCCGATGCGCGAACGCTCGAGCCGGTAGCAGATGACGACGCTCGAGATGACCAGGGCCAGGAAGAGGTAGTAGTAGAGCGACACCGACGGCAGCGAGATGAATCCTAGATCGAGCGTCTTGCCGAGGTCGAGCCCGAAGAACTTGATCGAGTCGATCTGCGTGATGCCCTTGGGACCGTTGGTGATGTTGACCGGCGCGTCGAGGTTGTTCAGGAAGACGCGAATGATCTCGCCGAAGCCGAGCGTCACGATCGCCAAGTAGTCGCCGCGCAGCTTCAGGGTCGGTGCACCGAGAAGGACGCCGAACGTCCCGGCGATGGCCGCGCCGAGCGGGATGACGACCCAGATCGGCGCGTGCATGCCTCCAGGGAACATCGCCTTGATCGCCGGGAATGTCTCCCACAGGTGCGGCGACGCGAGCAAGCCGAACATGTAGGCGCCGACCGCGTAAAAAGCGACGTAGCCGAGATCGAGCAGGCCGGCATAGCCGACCACGATGTTCAGGCCGAGCGCGAGGAGCACGTACAGCAGCGCGATGTCGACGATGCGCACCCAGGCGTTGCCGAACTGCTGCGCGATCAACGGAACGATCATCAGTGCGACGGCGGCGATCAGGAAGGTGAGGAGCTTGCTGCTTTTCATGGTCGTTGCTCCGGTTCAGGCCCGATCCGCCACGCGTTCGCCGAGCAGGCCCTGGGGTCTCAGCGTGAGCACCCCGATCAGCACGATGAAGGCGAAGATGTCGGAGTAATGGCTGCCGAGCACGCCGCCAGTCAGCACGCCGATGTAGCCGGCCCCCAGCGACTCGATCAGCCCGAGCAGCACGCCGCCGAGCATGGCCCCGGCCAGGTTGCCGATGCCGCCGAACACGGCCGCCGTAAAGGCCTTGAGCCCTGGCAGGAAGCCCATCGTGTGCTGCACGGCGCCGTAGTTGGCCGCGTACATCACGCCCGCCAACGCGGCCAGCGCTGCACCGATCACGAACGTGGCCGAGATCACCATGTCGGGTTTGACGCCCATCAGGCCGGCGACGCGCGGGTTCTCAGCCGTGGCGCGCATCGCGCGGCCGAGCCGGGTATGGTTGACGAGGTACATCAGCCCGGCCAGCGTGATCGCGGTGGAGACCAGGATCAGGATCTGCGTCGTATTGATCACCGCGCCCCGGACGTGGAACGGCTCGCTCGGAAGCAACAGCGGGAACGACTTGAAGTCGGGCTTCCAGATGATCATGGCCAGCGTCTGCAGCAGCAGGCTCATGCCCATCGCGGTGATCAGCGGCGCGAGGCGAGGCGCGTTGCGCAACGGCCGGTAGGCCACTTTCTCGATGACGAAATTCAACACCGTGCAAACCAGGATGGCGGCGACGAGCGAGATCAGCAGCAGCAGCCAGCCCGGCAATCCCGCGTGGGCGAACACGGTCACCACGGTCCAGCTCGTCAGGGCACCGACCATCAGCACCTCGCCATGGGCGAAGTTGATCAGGTTGATGATGCCGTAGACCATCGTGTAGCCGAGCGCGACCAGCGCATAGACGCTGCCCAGCACCAGGCCGTTGATGATCTGTTGGATGAAGGTGTCCATCTGCACGTCTCCTGCGATTGCATGACGCCATGGCCCAATGACGCCGGGGTCGTCTCCCTATCGGGACCGAGCCCGACTCTAGCCGCAATACATGTGTCGCGGGCCGCGTGCCGACCCTAGGGTCGCCCTGCTCGAAGTCGAGTAGAAGCGCGAATTGGCGCGCATTCTAGGCTCCGCTCACGTGCCACGCGCGGAACTGCAGATGTCCTGCGCGCCGAACCAGCAGCGATCACACCTTGCGCCGCCTCGGGCCCGCCTGCTCGTTCAGCTTGCGCAATTCGTCGAGCTTCTCCGCGATGCGCGACTCCAGGCCTCGCGGGCGCGGCTGGTAGAAGTTCGGCAGCGGGGTGTCCTCAGGCCCGTAGTGCTCACCCGCGGCGAAGCCCCCCGCCTCGTCGTGCGCGTAGCGGTATCCCTCGCCGTAACCGAGATCCTTCATCAGGCGCGTCGACGCGTTGCGCAGGTGCAGCGGCACCGCCAGGGTGCCGTTCTGCGCAATGAACGCGCGCGCCGCGTTGTGGGCGGTGTAGACCGCATTGCTTTTCGGCGCCACGGCCAGGTAGACCACGGCCTGCGCGAGCGCGAGCTCGCCTTCGGGCGAACCCAGGCGCTCGTACGTCTCGCTCGCATCGAGCGCCAGACGCAGCGCGCGCGGATCTGCGAGGCCGATGTCTTCACTCGCCATGCGCAGCAGACGGCGCGCGGCGTAGCGGGGATCGACCCCGCCGTCGAGCATGCGGACGAACCAGTACAGGGCGGCATCGGGATCGGAGCCGCGAACCGCCTTGTGCAGCGCCGAGATGGTGTCGTAGAACTGCTCGCCGCCCTTGTCGTAGCGGCGCAGTTGCTCGCCCAGCGCGCGCTCCAGCGCCGCATCGTCGATCAGCTTCGTCTCACCTACCGCACGTGCCACGGTTTCCAGCGTGTTGAGCAGCCGCCTCGCGTCGCCATCGGCGTAGCCGATGAGTCGTCGCGTCGCCGCGCCGGAGAGCGGCGGCGAACGCAGCAGTTCGCTGCCGCGCGCCAGCACCAGGCGCAGATCATCTTCGCCCAGAGCTTGCAGCACGTGCACGCTGGCACGCGAAAGCAGCGCCGAGTTGAGCTCGAACGACGGGTTCTCCGTCGTCGCACCGATGAAGGTGAACAGCCCCGACTCGACATGCGGCAGGAAGGCGTCCTGCTGCCCCTTGTTGAAGCGGTGCACTTCGTCGACGAAGACCACCGTGCGGCGCCCACCGGCCCGCGCGACCTGCGCCCGCTCGACCGCCTCGCGGATGTCCTTCACGCCGCCGAGTACGGCCGAGATGGCGATGAACTGGGCATCGAAGGCGTCGGCCATCAGGCGCGCCAGCGTCGTCTTGCCGACACCTGGCGGCCCCCACAGGATCATCGAGTGCAGCCGGCCAGACTCGAACGCGGTGCGCAAGGGCTTGCCCGGCCCCAACAGTTGCGCCTGGCCGATCACCTCGTCGAGCGTGCGCGGGCGCAAGCGTTCCGCCAGCGGCGCATCCACCGGCGCGGCCAGCGGCAACGGGAGCGAACTCATGCGCCGATTGTGGCAGGCGCTCCTGTGCCCGATCGCCGAGCCGGCGGCTTGCTCAGTCCTGCTCCAGGAACCGCTGCGCGTCGAGCGCCGCCATGCAGCCGGTGCCCGCGCTGGTGACCGCCTGGCGGTACACGTGGTCCTGCACGTCCCCGGCGGCGA
>Ga0209048_10003375_pt1 | contig 15511 bp, 14 predicted proteins | sample FrelakmetCRP12CR_FD_187146 | JGI IMG/M metagenome (GOLD analysis project Ga0209048, IMG submission 187146) | Freshwater lake sediment microbial communities from the University of Notre Dame, USA, for methane emissions studies - CRP12 CR (SPAdes)... | ecosystem: Environmental > Aquatic >... | reverse complement strand
CCCATCTCGTCCCGACGACGCAGGACGTCGTCCTTCTTGTCCCACGCGTTGACGAACGGATTCACCAGCGCCATCACGATCGTGACGATGTTCATACTTGACCTCTGTTCTGTTTGATGTTCCCGCCAGTCTGCGGGCCTCTCCCAGTCTGGGTCACTCCCCCGGCCCCGATCCATAGGTCGCAGGACCCAAATCACCAGGTCGCACAGGGGAGGTTCCGGCAGCCGGGTCGGTCCTCGCGCTGCGACATCGGGTCCGGATGCACGTGAATCCGGTGGCACGCTGGTCACCGACCGGGCACCCGATCGGTGAGCTCAGTCGAGTTGGATGAGCCCCAACCGCACGGCCCGCAGGACCGCCTGCGAGCGGTCGTGACAGCCCAGCTTCCGATAGATGGAAGAAAGGTGGTTCTTCACCGTCTTCACGCTGATGAAGAGCCGGTCGGCGGTTTCAGAGATCGACAATCCGGTGGCCATCATCCGCAGCACCTCTACCTCGCGCGGCGAGACCAGTTGGGGCGATGCGTTCGGCCACCTGGTGACGCCGCCCGCCGAGTGGCCCGTGCCGTCCGCAGCGCCGCTCGCCGGCTCTGGCACGATCGACGCCGAGCGCACCTCTTCGCCGGCGGCCACACGGGTCACCGCGTCGACCAGTTCGGCGGTCGTGCAGTCCTTCACCAGATAGCCGTTGGCCCCGGCCTCGAATGCCGAGGAGACCGCCATCTGGTCGGACAGCATCGACAGGACCAGCACCATGGTGTCCGGCATGTCCTGGCGGATCCGCTGCGTAGCTGCGGCCCCCGACAGTACGGGCAGCGAGAGGTCCATCAACACGATGTCCGGGGCGTGCTCCCTGGCCAGTTCGACGGCCGTCTCCCCGTCCCCGGCCTGGGCCACCACCTCGAACCCTGCGTGCTCCATCGCCCGTACGAGGCCTTCGCGGACCATCGTGTGGTCGTCGGCCACCAGGATCCGGATGGTCAAGGGGCACTCCACCGGGCGCGGACGACGGTGCCGCGGCCCCGCTGCGAGTCGATCTCGAGCTCGGCGCGGATGGCATCGGCGCGCTCCTGCATGCCCAACATCCCGAAGCCGCTCGTCGCGTCCGGGCAGTCGGTGACGGTCCGGCGCAGGCCCACGCCATTGTCGGCGACCTCGAGGAGCACCCCGCGTTCGTCGCACCTCCAGAGCACCGACACGTGCGTGGCCCGGGCATGGCGCTCCGCATTGACGACCGCCTCGTGCGCGATCTGCCACAGCTCGCGCTCGACCATGGTGGGCAGCCGCCCATCGCACTCGACGCGCAGGGACGCCCGCACGGCCCCCCTCCGGTTGATCCGGTCGACGAAGGCGCGCAGCAGCATCCCGATGTCGGCGTCCTCCGAGACGTCACTGCGCAGGTCGACCAGCGTGTCCCGCAGCTCGGAGGCCAGGATCCCGAGGCCGCTCCGGAGGTCGACCAGGTCGTGCTGGATCGCCCGTCCCAGGTTGAGGTCGGCCAGGCGGTCCACCTCGAGTCCCAGGTACACCACGGATTGGCTGATCCGGTCGTGGAGGTCCCGGGCGAGCCTGGTCCGCTCCTGGTCGACGCTCAGGACACGAAGCCTCTGGAGCCAGCGCGCGTTCCCGACGGCGAGTGCGGCCACTTCGGCCAGGTCGCCGATCGTCTCCTCCGACGGTGGTCGGGTCGGCTCGCCCGCACGGCACTCGACCGCTAGCATCCCGAGGAGCTCACCCTGCGATCGCAGGGGCTGGTACAGACCCCACTCGCACCCACCGCCGAGCCCTTCGTGGGAACCGTCCACCACCACCGGGCCGTCGACATCGGCGGCCTCGCACAGTGCGGTGGGCAACGCGAGGAGCGGGTCCTCCTGGACCCGCAGGCCCTTGGCCACGGCCACGCTCCAGACCCCGGTGGACGGGTCGCGGAGGAGCACGGTGACGACGTCCGCCGGGTACATGGCCTCGAGTCGGTCGAGGACCCACTGTGCGGTCCCGTCGACGTCGAACGGGGTCGCCAGCTGCTCCGCGGTGGCGTGGAGATCCACCAGCAGACCGTTCATCGTGGAGAGGTGCTCGACCTGTGCGGCCAGGCCCCGCCGCAGCTGGCCGGTGTCCTCGACGAGGTAGCGGCAGTAGCCGCCCACGCCGGCGACCAGGACGATCAGTGTCGCCAACTGGGCGCTGGCCGCACTCGTGGCATCGTGCGGGAAGTAGATCGACTGGGCGAGCAGGATGGTCGGCACCGCCACCGACAGCCCGGCCAGCACCGCCAGTGCCGACAGGAGCCTCAGGCCTCCCGCGAAACCGGCGATCGTCGTGGCACCGCACAGCGTGATCAGGAACGGGGAGCTGCTGAACCCGGTCACCTCCACGATGGCGATGCCCAGTGCGACCTCGGCGAGGAGCACCGCGCTGATGCGCCATCCGCCCCGGTCGTAGCGCGGGGGATGGGCGGTCAGCCAGATGGCGACGACACCCAGCAGGCCCGCGCCGAGGAGGGTCTCCCGGAACCGCCCCTCACTCAGTCCGATGACCATGGCGAGGCACAGGGTCGTCCAACGGAGCACGCTGAAGAACGCGACGAACCGGACGAGGTCACCCGGGGATGCCGGTGGTATGCGCTGCGCCAACCACGCAGCCAGCTCGCCGCGCCGGGACCTAGCCGGTGGAGCGCCGACCAGGTCCGTCGGCCCGCGGCCGAGCGCGGGGGCCCGCTCGTCCTCCAGCATCGATGAGGGGGACTCCCTCAGGTCCGACATGCATGCCCCTTTCCGCCAGGCGCCCTGGTCCATTGGCCTGGTGCGAGTGCGCAACAACCGATTCTACCGCTGGCAATGCCGGCGGAACAAGGATTTAACCGGGTTCCCGCCACTTCTGCGGACGCCGTCCGAGGTGTCGCAGGGCGCGCTCCCCGGTGACGTCGTGCGCTCGGCCGGTGGGGCGGGGGTAGGGGTCAGCGACGCGTCGTCGGCGATCGCTGCCGTGCTGGATGGGACCGCTGCTCCTCCTCCATCCGTCGCCGGTCCCAGCTGGGCAGCCGCTGTCGCCGCCCGGATCCGAGCCCGAGGAACACCCAGAGCGCCCCGAGCCCGATGACGGCAAGCGCTGCGGCGGCGATGAGGGCGCCGGCGTGCGCGGTGGTGCCGGCGGCGCCGGGGCCCGTCAGCGGCGCGATGTCGTCGAGGTAGGGGCGCAGCGTCAGCACGCTCACCGTGTTCCGGGGGTCGCCGAGTCGGCCGGATGCCTGATCGTCGACGACGACCAGCTGGCCGGAATTGCTCGCCGCGAACAGGTGCCCCTTGCCGTCGGTCGTCCCCTGGTCGATCTGGAGCCCCGGGATGGTCATCGTCGACAGGACCTGTTGGGGGTGCGCCGGATCGACCTGCATGATCGTTTGGCCGCCGAACAGGTAGAGCGTCCCGGTGACGCGGTCATAGGCCATCCCATGGCCGGCGGCGATCTGGGTCAGCACGCGGCTGGTCGTGGCGGTGGCGAGGTCAAGCGTGCCGAAGTTGCCCGGGCCGTCCGATTGGCCGGTGGTGTAGAAGGCCTGTCCGCTCCCGTCGAAGGCGACACCGGTGATGGTGACGTCGTCGCCGCGCAGCACCACGGGTGCTCCCGGCCGCAGTGGGTCGGTGCGCAGTTCGCACAACGGCCCCGGGTTGCCCGCCGTGTAGACCGTGTCGCCGGGCGGATCCAGCGCCAGGAGGAACGAACCCGGACATCCCGAGGGGACACTGGTGAAGCTACCCGAACCGAGATCCACCGCCAGCACCGCGCCCGTGGACTGCCCTCCGACCATGGCGGTGCCGTCCGGCTCGAATCCGACGCCGTCGGCGGCAGGCAGCTTGGCCACCAGCACCTGTTGCCCGAACCGGGGGGTACCCCCGTCGAACCGGTAGCCCACCTTGTAGAGCGCGGTGTGGGTGTACGTCGTGAAGTAGAGCTCGCCCGATGCTCCGCCACCGCGGGTCGCGAGGGTCACCCCTCCGAGCACGACCAGCCCGATCGCACAGGCGAGGGCGACGCCGCGTGCGACACGTTGGCGGGGGGAGCGGCCGCGCTCGACGGGATCCGCCACGACTCAGCCCTGCCCGTTCCCGACGGCGGCCGGTGTCGGTGACGTGCTCCCGTCGGGGGCCGACGCCGACACGGAGCGGAACACGATCGACTGATCGGTCCGCCGGACCACCGTCCACGCGGGGTCGTGCTCGAGGAACACCGCCAGGGGACTTCCGGTGGGCCACAGGACGTACTCGACCCCGTAGCGGCGCAGGACGGCGTCCGGGTCGCGGGTCAGCCCGTTGACGGCCAGGTACTGGTCGAAGACCGGGGTCCCGGTGAACAGCTCGGTGCGCCCGTCGATGAAGTCCGGGACACCCCGGTAGACCAGGTAGTCGTTCCAGAGGTAGGTGGAGAAGACGCGCCCGGGATGGGCCGCCAGGTAGTCCACCGCACCGACGGGGACACTGGCCGATGGCTGACCGGCCGGCACCACCGGCCCGGACAGGAAGGCGAACCCGAGGAGCACCAGGACCGGCCACACCAGGACCGACGGGCGCAGTGTCTCGCGGGGCAACGGCGAGCACCGCGCCGCCAGGGCGCACCAGGCGATGGCCAGGTAGGGCAGGAACCGGACGGCGTCGAGGGTCGCCACCAGCAGGAACACCGTGAGGGCCAGCTCGGCCGTCGGCACCGGCCCCTTCGAGAACAGCAGGTACGCCAGGGTGAGCACCAAGGGGACCACGATGAGCGCCATGGTCGTCGTGTCGTGGAAGTCGGGTGACTGCCACTCGCCGATCAGCTGGCGCACGACGGCGTTCGAGCTGACACCGAGGGCGCTGCGGTAGACACCGAACCCGAACGGGTTCACCAGTGTGGCCAGCCCGGACGCCAGCAGCAGGAGGAGGGCGTCACGCCGCACCAGCGGGTGATCGACCGACAGCCGGCCCATCCGGGCCGGCAGATAGGCGGCGACGGCCTCCAGGGCCAGGATCACCAATCCGAGCAGGAAGCTCCCGTGGAGGTTGGCCCACAGCACGAAGAGGAACGGGGTCGCCACCAGGACGGAGCGCCGGCGGCGGCCCGCCGCGAGCAGGACGAGCAGCACCGCCACCAGGAAGTAGCTCACCACTTGCGGCCGGTCGTCGAGGAAGAGGGTCACGGCGGCACCGACCTCGATGCTGAGGACGCCCGTCCACAGCCACCCGGCGCCGTGCATCCGGCACAGGACCGCCACGGTCACCACGGTCAGGGTCGCCATGCCGGCGGAGAGCAGCCAGAACCCCACCGGCCCGACGACGCGGACGGTCTCGGCCAGGAGCAGGCCGTAGCCCCACTCCGGAGTGATCCACGAGTGGCCCGTGATGGTGTACGAGAACACGTCCCGGGTCATCACCGCATGGTGCTGGATCATCCAGAGCCCGGCGGCGTGGTGCCAGAACGAATCGTCGAACTGACCTGTCCGTATGGCCGTGCGCCACGGGAGCAGGCAGGCGACGACGACGCCGATGCTTCCGACGGGCAGGGCCAGCCGCCGCCAGATCGACCGACCGCCGGAGTCCGCCGTGGACGCATCGGAGATGTCAGGGTGCTCCGGCTCGACCGTCGCCAACACAGTGACGGCAAGCTAACACAGGGCCTCGGAGCGCCGAGTCACCCCCGGGCGGCACCCTCTCCGCTACGGGCGGCCGGTCGGGTCAGCTGTGGGCCGGCTCGTAGTACGGGTTGGTGCCGTCCGCATGGTCGGTCACGTCCACCACGTTGGCGATCTCGGGGATCGCCTCACGCAGGATGACCTCGATGCCCTGGGACAGCGTGGCCTTGGCCATGCCGCAGCCCTGGCACCCGCCGCTCAGGCGCAGGTAGACGGACGAGTCCTCGACGGCGACCAGGTCGGCACGGCCGCCGTGGGAGGCGATGCTCGGGTTCACCTGCTCCTCGAGCACCGACACCACGCGCTGGGCGAAGGGGTCGGACAGGTCGACCTCGGGGATCGAGCCCAGGCCGGCGAGCGTCGCCGGCGCCGGGGTATTGGGGTTCACGATGACCAGGCCGCCCTCGCCCGAGGCGTCGGTGACGAAGTCGAGCGAGGCGCCCTGGAGACGGGCCACGCTGTCGGCCGGCACCACCACCGGCAGGTCCTGGTCGGGCTGGACGACGTCGCCGGCCCCGGCATCGGCGATCGCCTGGAAGTACATGTCGTAGGTGTAGGCCCCACCGGCCTCGCCGCTGACCTCGAGCCACAGGGCCAGGGCGTCCGACCCGGACTCGTCGGCCAGTACCTCGAGCACGGTCGCCCGGGCCTCACCGGTGATCGTCAGCACGGGTGCGATGTCCTCACGGTCTTCACTCATGCCTGACATCATAAAGGCGTGACCCCTTCCCACAAGCACGTGCCCGACGACGCCCACGAGTGGGTCAGCTTCGACGATCCGGGCGAGGAGCGGACATGGCTGTTCGACGTCACCTTCCTGGCCAGCGCATGGACCTGCATCTTCGGGTCCGGGTGCCAGGGGGTGCTGACCGGACCCACCCCCGAGCTGGTACAGGGCTGCTGCTCCTACGGCGCCCACTTCACCGGGAAGGAGGACGCCGACCAGGTGGCAAAGGTGGCGAAGACCCTCGGCCCCGAGGTCTGGCAGTTCCACGCCAAGGGGAAGAGGGGCGTGGTCAAGAAGCTGGCCGACGGGGACCTCGGGACCAAGCTGGTGGACGACGCCTGCATCTTCCTCAATCGTCCCGGGTTCGCCGCCGGTCCGGGCTGCGCCCTCCACGTCGAGGCCGAGGCCCGGGGCGTGAGCCACGTCGAGCTCAAGCCTGAGGTGTGCTGGCAGCTCCCGCTCCGCCGCGAGGACGAGACGACGCCCGACGGCCGGGTCACCTCGGTCGTGCGTCAGTGGGACCGTCGCCACTGGGGCGACGGAGGGGCGGAGTTCCACTGGTGGTGCACCGAGGCGCCCGAGGCATTCGTCGGGCACGACCCGGTCTACCGGACCATGCGCACCGAGCTCGAGACCATGGCCGGCACCAAGGTCTACCGGCGGCTGGCCGCCTACCTCGATGAGCGGACCAGGTCGGGGGCCCGGGTCACCCTGCTCCCCCACCCCACCGTCCGCCGCTGAGCCCGGCCGGTCCGGCTGCCGTCGGGGTGCGGTCCTACTCGGCCAGCGGGTCGTCCTCGTCGGGCGAGGCGCGGCGCGGGGCGTTCCCGAGGATCTCGTCGTAGTCGTCCTCGGTGGCCAGGCACCAGGAGGCGTGCTTGTCCTCCGGCTCCGCTCCGCACTCGGGGCAGTTCCTGTTGGCGGTCGCCACCGACCGCTTCAGACTGCGCGCTTCTTCGAAGCGGCGATGGCGTCCCTTCTTCACGAGCCCAACTCCTTGCCCCACCAGGGGTGGCCTGTTCCCGGCGCACGGCGCGCCCGACTCACCACCTAAGAACGATGCACCAAGTGTAGTGCGGGGTCCACCAGGTCGTGACGACACCGACCCTTGCGGCGCGGGCCGCTACAGTCGCATCGTGGCCGACGAATTCGATCCCCAGGAGATGGTGGCGCGCTTCAGGGCCCGGGCCGAGGCGGTTCGCAACCGGGGCCTCCCGCCCATCGAAGGGCCGGACCGCCAGAGGTTCATCGAGCAGGCCAGGACCGACTTCATGGACTACGCCATGCTGGGCGACGCCGAGGCCTCCATCGAGGAGGGGGTCCTCGTCTTCCGGATCGACCTGCGGCCGACGGCGGACACCCCCGAACCCTGAGCGCCGTCCCGGGCCGACGCCCCGGGGCTCCTCAGCCGCCGTAGTGCATGCGGGTGTCGCCCATCGACAGGACCGTGTCGTCGTCGCCCTCCGAGGCCAGACGCTCCGTCTCGCCTGCGTCGACCACCTCGCCCACCACCAGGACATGACTGGCCCCTTCCTGACCGGACCCTTCCGGACCGGCTCCGTCCCGAACGTCTCCGTCGTCCCACCGGTGCGCCGACCGCACGGAGCAGGCGAGCCAGGCCACCGCCGCCGACGGGCACGGAAGTCCGTCCGCCACCTCGACCACCGGCTCACCCTGGAGCGAGGTCGCCACACCGGAACCGTCGACCTCGACGTCGCGGACCGGCTTCACGAACCGGCGGACCAGGCCGCGGTCCGACCGGGCCAGCAGGCTGACACTGAACGAGCCGCCCGCCTCGATCAGCTCCCGGGTGAGCGACCCGGACTCCACGGCGATCGCCACCAGCTTCGGTGTGGTGGCCACCTGCATCACCCAGTTGCACGTCATCAGGTTGCGTCGGGCGCCCGAGCGGCTTCCGACCACGAAGAGGCCCGAGGGCATGGCCCACAGCACCCGGCGCCGGAGCCGGTCGAACTCCTCGTCGTCCGGCGCAGGGCCTGCCGGGCTCACGTGCCGCCGCCGAACGGGTCGCCGCCGCCCTGCGGGGCGGTGGTGTCCGTGGTCGGGGTGCGGCCGGTGATCGACTCGGCGTACTGGACGGCAGTGGCCAGCAGGGCCGACGCCCGCTTCCGCTCCGTCGCCGAGCGGGCCAGCAGCCGCGAGTTGCCGGCGGCGCCGTTGTAGCAGTCGCCGGCGGCGGTCGTGGCCTCTACGTACGCCGCGTTCAGCTGGTTGGTGAGCGAGTCGTCGGGAGCGGGCAGGTTCCCGATCGAGGTCTGGGCCTCGTTGCTGAGCAGCGCGCACACCTCCCGGATGGCCGCGGGCGAGTTGTGCTGGGACAGGGCCAGGTCCACGTTGCGCGACGCCACCTCCACGTTGCCGATGCCCGAGCCGCCGCCTCCGTCGATCCACGTGGTGATCCTCTGGGCCGGGGTGCCCGATTGCTCCTGACCCGCGCACCCGCCCAGGGCCACGGCCCCGGCCACCAGGGCCAGGACCACCAGGGGCCCCGCCGCCCGTGAGCGGGCGCGGCGTACCGGGAGACACCCAGCGGTTGCCGGCATCAGGCCGGGTAGCCGGTCCAGTCCGGGCTCCATGCAGTGTCGAGCTGGCGCAGGAACTGCGCGCAGCGCTCCTCCTCCGCCTGCTCGCCGATGGCACCCGCGGCCGAGCGCAGCCCGTCCAGGCAGCGCAGGAACCCACGGTTCTCCTCGTGCGACCAGCGCACAAGTCCCGAGCCCTTCCACCCGGCGCCCCGCAACGCGTCCAGGCCCCGGTGGTAGCCCACCCGGAAGCAGGCGTAGGCCTCGACGTCGTCCCGGGCCAGCGAGCCCAGCGCGGCCCACGCCTCCAGCGACCGCGGCTCGGCGCGCACGACGTCGGACACGGCGTGGCGACGAAGCTCCCCCGGCTGGGCCAGGGCGTCGCCGAGGGCGTCGCGCAGGGCCTGGGGCTCGGCGGGCAGGACGGTCTCGGGCAGCCCGGTGGTCAACCGGACGGCGGACACGTCGGACGGGTGGCTACCGGGTGCGCTCATGGCCGTCAGTGTAGGACCCGTCCCCGGCCGCCCTCCCGCGCCCCGGACGGATCCGTCGAGCCCGGGCCTCAGCCGAACCGGACCAGGTGATGGTCCTTCTTGCCCCGACGCAGCACGAGGTAGCGGTCGGCCACCAGGTCCTCCGCCGTCAGCCGCCGAGTGACGTCGTCCTCGCGCCGGTTGTTCACGTAGGCCCCGCCCTGACCGACCGCCGTCCGGGCCTGGCTCTTCGACCCGACCAGCCCGGACTCCGCCAGCAGGTCCACCAGCAGGACGCCGTCCTGGTCCAGGACGCTCCGGGCCAGATCGGTGGAGGGGGCGTCGGCGAACACGTCGAGCAGCGTCCGCTCGTCGAGCCCGCCGATCTCCTCGCCGAACAGCGCGGCAGCCGCCTGCTCGGCACGATGGGTCTCGTCCTCGCCGTGCACCAGTGTGCACACCTGGCGGGCGAGCTCACGGTGGGCCGCCCGGCGCTCAGGGTGGTCGGCCGTCGCCTGGTCGAGGGTCAGGAGCTCGTCGTGGGACAGGAAGGTGAAGTACCGGAGGTAGGTGCCCACCATGGCGTCCTCGCAGCGCAGGAAGAATTGGTAGAGCTGGTAGGGCGAGGTGCGTGCCCGGTCCAGCCACACGGCACCGGACTCCGTCTTCCCGAACTTGGTCCCGTCGCCCTTGAGCACCAGCGGCGTGGTCAGCCCGAAGGCCTCGGTGTGGCGGACCTTGCGGATGAGCTCGATGCCCATGGTGATGTTGCCCCACTGGTCGCTCCCGCCGATCTGCAGCGTGCAGCCGAAGTCGTCGTGGAGCTGCAGGAAGTCGTAGGCCTGGAGGAGCATGTAGGAGAATTCGGTGTAGGAGATCCCCTGGTCGGCCCGGGACAGGCGCGACCTCACCGACTCCTTGGCCACCATCTGGTTCACGGTGAAGTGCTTGCCCACGTCGCGCAGGAAGGTGAAGAGCGGCATCGGCTTCAGCCAGTCGGCGTTGTCGACCAGGATCGCCCCCGAGTCGCTCCCCTGACCGAACTCCACGAACCGGGCCAGCTGGCGGTGGATGCCGGCCAGATTGGCCTCGAGCTGCTCGTCGGTCAGCTGGGACCGCTCCGCCGACTTGCCGCCGGGGTCGCCCACGAAGCCGGTGCCACCGCCGGCCAGGGCGATAGGCCGGTGCCCCGCCTCCTGGAGCCGGCGCAGGGTGCACACCTGGAGGAGGTGGCCGACGTGGAGGCTGTCGGCCGTCGGGTCGAAGCCGGAGTACCCGGTCATCCGCCCGCCGTCGAGGCGGGGTCCGAGCTCCGGGTCGGTCATCTGGTGGATCAACCCCCGGAAGCGGAGGTCCTCGACGAAGTCGGCCATGGCCACAGCCTGCCATGCCGCCGGGCCCGGACCGGACGCTACGATCCCGGTGCCGGCCCGACCGCCGCGGCCGCCGAGGCAAGGGCGAGGACCCATGGTGAACCCGTATCTCCAAGGCAACTTCGCGCCGGTGCTCGAAGAGCGCACCGACCAGCACGACCTCGACGTCACCGGCGTCGTCCCGCCCGACCTGGAGGGCCGGCTGCTCCGCAACGGCCCCGACCCGGTGTCGACCCCTGCCGACCCGTCCGACTACCACTGGTTCTCCGGCGACGGGATGATCCACGCCATCTCGCTGGCCGAGGGCCGGGCCACCGGGTACCGGAACCGCTGGGTCCGCACCCGTTCACTGGCCGCCAAGGTGGGGACGGTCCCGCCGAAGGGGCCGAGCGAGGCCATCGACGGGCCGGCCAACACCCACGTGATCCGACATGCCGGCACCACGCTCGCCCTGGTGGAGTCGGGCTTCCCCCACGCCCTCTCCCCCGACCTCGACCGGGCCCGGGTGCACGACTTCGAGGCGGCGCTGTCCTCGCCGATGACCGCCCACCCCAAGGTCGACCCCGTGACCGGCGAGCTCGTCTTCTTCGGCTACGACGTCTTCGGCCCGCCCTTCCTCCGCCACCACGTGGTGGACGCCGCCGGTCAGCTGACCCGCACCGAGGACATCGACATCCCCCGGGCCACCATGATCCACGACTTCGGCGTGACCGACACCCGGGTGGTCTTCATGGACCAGCCGGTCGTGTTCGACATCGCCCTGGCCGTGCAGGGACGTCAGCTCCCGTTCCGCTGGTCTCCCGAGTCCGGGTCGCGTATCGGGGTCATGCCCCGCACCGGCGGCAACGACGACATCCGGTGGATCTCGATGGACCCGAGCTACGTCTTCCACGTGGTCAACGCCTTCGACGACGGTGACCACACGGTCCTGGACGTGGTCCGCTACGACGCCGTCTTCGACACCGGCCCCGGCGAGGTCATCACCCGGAGCACGCCCTCGCTCCACCGGTGGACGGTCGACCCGGTGGCCAACCGGGTGCGGGAGGAGAAGCTCGACGACACCCCGGTCGAGTTCCCCCGGATCGACCCGGCCGTGGCCGGCACCCGCCACCGCTACGCCTACGCCACCCGCCAGGGCACCGACCCGGGCGACCCGACGTTCGAGGGCCTGGTGAAGTTCGACCTCCACCGCGACGACGCCGTCCGCTTCGACCCGGGGGCCAACCGGTCCCCCGGCGAGCCGGTCTTCGTCCGGGCGGCCGACGGCACCAACGAGGACGAGGGCTGGGTCCTGTCGGTCGTGTTCGACGCGGCCCGGGGGGCCAGCGACCTGGTGATCCTCGACGCCACCTCGTTCGCCGGACCCCCGGTGGCCACGGTCCACCTGCCGGCTCGGGTGCCGTTCGGGTTCCACGGCTCGTGGGTCCCCTCCGACTCCTGAGGCCGTCGCCGCAGGGTGACACCAGGTGGGGTGTCGTCCATGGGAAACTACCCACGCACGTCCGGGCGAACGACCCCGGACCCGCCCACCGGGTCGTCGACCCGGGGCGCCCGCACCCCCCCATCCCACCTTGGCACCCGACGACACGACACCACAGCGACCGCCCCGACCGTCGGGACGTCCCGCTCCCCGGCCCACCGGCCGCCCCCGCGGCACCACGCCGGGATCCGGTCGGGGCGCCAGTGAGTTCTCGAGCCCCATCCTCGGCGGTCAGGTGGCCATCCCGACCCGGCGGGAGCTCCGCAAGGCGCACAAGAAGCGGCGCGGCGTCGGGGAGCGCATCCTCCGCTGGCTGATCGCGCTGGTGGTGGTCGCCCTCGTGGTGGTGGCCGCCGGATTCGGCTACTTCAAGTACCAGTGGGCACAGATCCTGTCGGCGCGCTGCTCCACTTGCGTGTCCGCCGCCAACGGCGCCCCCTACAACCTGGTGCTCATCGGCTCCGACAGCCGGGCGGGCGAGACCGCGGCCCAGGCTGTGCAGTTCGGGTCCACCACGGCCGCCGGGGGCCAGCGGGCGGACACCATCAAGGTGGTCCACGTCGACCCCACGGCCGGCACCGCCTCGACCCTGTCGATCCCCCGCGACACCTTCGTCACCATCACCGGGCTGCCCGCCAACACCCAGCTCGCCACTCAGAACAAGATCAACGCCTCCTTCTCCGGGGGTCCCGACGCCGTGGTCAAGACGGTGGAGAACACGTTCGGCATCCCGATCAGCCACTACGTCGTCATCAACTTCTTCGGCGTCCAGGACGCCGTCAGCGCCCTGGGCGGGATCTCGCTCGACTTCCCCTATCCGGCCCGGGACATGGACTGCTCCAACGGCACCTGCAACAACAACTCCGGCCTGGTCGTCCCGACCGCCGGCTGCCAGGTGCTGGACGGCAAGATGGCCCTGAGCCTGTCGCGGTCGCGCTACTACCAGTACTACGCCAACGGCTACTGGCACTCCGACCCGTCGTCCGACCTCGGTCGCATCGAGCGCCAGAACCTGGTGATCGCCGCCGCACTCAACAAGGCCAAGTCCACCTACAACCCGCTGCGCCTCAACTCGCTGCTCACCTCGGTCGTCCACGACTTCTCCAAGGACGACAACCTGTCGGCCGGCGACCTCCTGTCCCTGGCCAACCGCTATCACGCGTTCTCCGGCTCGTCGCTGGCTTCGTTCACCCTCCCGACCCAGGGCGCGGTGTCCTCCTACGCCGGGGACGTGGAGGTGGTGCAGCCGGACGCCGCGGCGGCCACCATCACCCAGTTCCTGGGCGGGCCGTTCGGGACCATCATCACCCCGCCGGTCGACCAGCACGGGAACCCGCTCACCCTGACGGTCCCCACCACCACGACGACCCCGGTGGCACCCACGGGGACCACGCCCCCCCAGGGCACGCTGCCCCCGGCCTCGAAGGCCAGCACCTCGCCCTCGTACGACCCGACCCCCTGCTGACACCGGTCCTGCGTCGGGCCCCCGCCACCGACGGTTTCCCCGGCCGGCCAGCGTCAGCCCCCGACGGCAGCCACGATCGCCGCATTGACCCGATGGTGGGCGGCCACATTGGCCGACCGGCCCGGCAGCCGGACCCGCACGACCGTCCCGCCCCCGCGCCCAGCTGCCCGGGCCAGTGCGCCGGCCAGGGCGTCGGGGCCCGACCTGGGGTCGAGCTCCTCCACCGCCCAGCCGGACCCGGCGGCGACCGCGGCCACGTCGGCGGACTGCGGCGTCCCGAACAGCCGCTCGAACGTGGCGGCGTCGACCGTCGTGGCCGGCGGCAGGAACGAGAAGATCCCTCCACCCCCGTTGTCGGCCACCACCACGGTCAGTGGCGCCCGCTCGTCCGCCGGGCCGACCAGGGCCGACACGTCGTGCAGGAAGGCCAGGTCGCCGACCAGGGCGACGGTCGGGCCGCCGGCCAGGGCCACCCCGAGCGCGGTCGAGACCACCCCGTCGATGCCGTTGGCGCCCCGGTTGGCAAGCACCCGGGTCGGGTCGGGGCGGGGCGATCCGAAGGCCTCGACGTCGCGGACCGGCATCGAGGACGAGACCACCAGGCGTGCCCCGGGGGGCAGCGCCGCCACCAGCTGATGGGCCAGGGCCGGCTCGCTCCACGGCGGGCCCGGGGCCAGTGCGTCGTCGATCACCGCTCGGGCCCGGACCTCGGCCCGCAGCCAGTGGCCGGCCCACTCCCCCGTCGACCCCGCACCGCCGACCGGCGCTCCGGTGACGGCTGCGGTCAGCTCCCGGCACAGGAGCGTGGGGTCGCACCGGACCAGGCGCTCGGCGGACCGTTCCGGATCGGGCCACGCCCCGGTCGGTGCGACCACGATCCGCACGACGCCGCCGAGGAACGTGGTGACCACCTTCGAGGCCCACCGATCGCCCAGCACCAGCGCCACGTCCGGACGGTGGTCGCCGGCGAACCCCGGGGCACGCAGGATGCCGTCGGCCGCCGCCACCACGGCCGGATGCGGTGACCGCAGCCCCGAGCGCGGATCAGCCAGCACCGGCCACGACAGCGCCTCGGCCAGGCCGAGCACGGCTACGGGGTCCCCGCACCCGGCCCCGGCGACGATGACCCCCCTGGCCCCGGCGACGAACCCGGCCGAGGCCACCAGGTCGTCGACCAGGCCGGCCGGCGGCGGCCCCGGGCCGGTCGCCACCCGGTGCCAGGGCGCCCCGCCGGGCCTGCCTCCCGGGACCCCACCGAGCCCGGCGTCGCCCAGCAAGGGCTCGCGGAACGCAAGGTTGAGGTGCACCGGCCCCGGGCCGAGGGGGCCGTGCACCGCCTCGGCCACGGCCCGTGACCCGAGCGACCGCCACGAGGGGCGCGACGCCTCGTCGGGGACACCCGGGTCGGCGAACCAGCGCACCGACCGTCCGTAGAGGTGGGCCTGGTCGATGGTCTGGGGAGCGCCCACGTCACGGAGCTCGGGAGGCCGGTCGGCCGTGCCCACCAGCATCGGCACACCGGCCAGATCGGCCTCGACCACGGCGGCATGGAGCTCGGCGGCGGCGGTGCCGCTGGTCACCACGACCACCGCGGGCCTGCCGGTGGCCAGGCCGATCCCGAGGGCGGTGAACCCCGCCGAGCGCTCGTCGAGGCGGACGTGGAGGGCGAGTCGGGGCTCGCCGGCGATGGCCAGGGCCAGCGGTGTGGACCGCGAGCCGGGGCACACCACCGCGTGGGCCACGCCGGCCCGCACCCACTCGTCCACCAGGGTGGCGGCGAACGCCGCCTGCC
>Ga0209048_10003374_pt1 | contig 15511 bp, 14 predicted proteins | sample FrelakmetCRP12CR_FD_187146 | JGI IMG/M metagenome (GOLD analysis project Ga0209048, IMG submission 187146) | Freshwater lake sediment microbial communities from the University of Notre Dame, USA, for methane emissions studies - CRP12 CR (SPAdes)... | ecosystem: Environmental > Aquatic >... | reverse complement strand
CGGCACGGTCTTGACGGAAGGCTGCCCGAAAGTGCGCGCAAGCCACTGCGCGGCCTGCCCGGCGATCTCCGGATAGAGGACGACGTTGAAGTCCGCTTCGCCGAGCCTGGCCAAGTCGGCGGGACAGGCGCCCAGCGGTGCCGTGACCACGACGTCGACGCCAAGCGTGGCAAGCAACCTCAAGATTTCCTGGAGGTCGTCGCGATGCCGAAAGCCCAGCGCCGTGGGGCCGAGCACGTTGCAGCGCGGACGTCGCCCGGCGTCCCGTGGCGCGCGCGACGTGCCAGGCACCGGTGCCGTGGGACCGGCGAGCGCGCGGACGAGTTGGTAGAACGTTTCCGCGGCGCCCCAGTTTTCCTTGCGTTGGTAGGCGGGCAACTCCAGAGGCACGACCGGAATCGGCAGGTTCAGCGCTTTTGCCAGTCCGCCCGGGTCGTCCTGGATCAGTTCGGCGGTGCAGGACGAGCCGACCAGCATTGCTGCGGGCGTGAAGCGCTCAAATGCGTCCCTCGCCGAGGTCTTGAAGAGTTCCGCGGTGTCACCGCCTAAGTCCCGCGCCTGGAACGTCGTGTAGGTGACCGGGGGCCGCTTCGTGCGGCGCTCGATCATCGTGAACAGCAGATCCGCGTAGGTATCGCCCTGCGGCGCGTGCAGCACGTAATGCACGTCGTCCATGGCGGTCGCGATGCGCATCGCGCCGACATGCGGCGGTCCTTCGTAGGTCCAGACGGTCAGTTGCATGGGCAGCGAGTCATGTCAGGCCACCAGCCGGGCGCGGCGCTTGAGCGGCCGCGCGAACAGTTCGGCGAGATCGCCCGTCTGGTCGTAGCCCTGGATGGGCGTGAACACCAGTTCGATCGACCATTTGGTCGTCATACCCTCCGCCTCCAGCGGATTGGCGAGTCCCAGGCCGCAGACGACAAGGTCGGGGAGCGCGGCACGGCAACGATCGAGCTGCCGTTCGAGGTGCTGGCCTTCGCTCAGCATCGTTCCCGCAGGCAGCAGCGCGAGTTCCGCGGCGAGATGCTGGCGGTGCAGGAAGGGCGTGCCGACCTCGACTAATTTCATGCCGAGTTCGCGCGCGAGGAAACGCGCGAGAGGCACCTCGAGCTGCGAATCGGGAAAGAAGAAAATACGCTTGCCCTCGAGTTCGCCGCGATACCGTTCGAGCGCGCGGCGGGCGCGTTCGATGCGGGGAGCGGTGACTTCGCGAAAGCGGGCGGGATTAGTGCCCCATGCCGTGGCTGCGGCTTGCAGCCATGCGGTGGTGCCTTCGGCGCCGAGCGGGAACGGCGCCGCAAGCCGCGCCGCACCGCGCTCCTCGAGTGCGCGCGCGGTGTCGGCAAGAAACGGCTGCGCCAGCAGGAACCGCGTAGTGGGGCCGACCGGTGGCAGGCGATCGGAGCGCCGCGGCGGAAAGAAGTGAACGGGGCCGATGGCGAGTTCGTCGAAGAGGCGCTGCATCTGGTCTTCGACGACATCGGCAAGTGCGCCGACCACCAGCAGCGCCGGCGCCGCCTCTGCCGACGCCATGGGCAGTTCGGGCACCAGCGACGCCAGGCACGCGTCCTCGCCTTGCGTGAAGGTGGTCTCGATGCCGCTGCCGGAATAGTTCAGCACGCGCACGCGGGGCGAGAACGAGTGGGAGAGACGCGCCGCAGCACGGGACAGATCCAGCTTGATGACCTCCGACGGGCACGAGCCGACGAGAAAGAGCAGCCTGATGTCGGGGCGTCGCTCGAGCAGGCGCGTGACCACGCGATCGAGTTCGGCGTTGGCGTCCGCGAGTCCGGCCAGATCGCGCTCGTCGATGATCGCGGTCGCAAAGCGTGGTTCCGCGAAGATCATCACGCCGGCGGCGGACTGGATGAGGTGCGCGCAGGTGCGCGAACCGACCACGAGGAAGAAAGCGTCCTGGATCTTCCGATGCAGCCAGATGATGCCGGTGAGTCCGCAGAACACTTCGCGCTGGCCGCGTTCGCGTAATACAGGTAGGTCAGCACAACCGGCGGCCGGTGCTGTTGCGGGGATTGGCTTGAGCGCAATCATTCGCCGAGCGCCAGCGCCGGTGAGGATTCGTCGCGCAGCTGCCGCTGCCCGAGCCTGGCTGCGCGCAGCTTGAGCAGGAATTGCGTCGCGTTGATGAGGTAGGTCGCGTAGGCCGCCAAGGCGAGATACATCTGCGCGCGTGCGTCAAGTACGCCTAGCAGAAGCGATGCGAGATACGCGGTGTGCAGCGCCAGCACCACCATGCTGAACATGTCCTCCCAGTAGAACGGGCGGGCGAACAGGTAGCAGCCGAAGACTTCCCTTTCCCAGATGGAACCGGTGATCATGATCGTGTACAGGACCAGCGTCTTGACGACGATCGAGACCGTGGCGGCCTGCAGTCCTTCGCCGGTGGCCAGGTAGCGCAGGACCAATCCCAGGCTGATCGCGAACACCACGAACTGGATGGGCGCGAGAATTCCCTGCACAAGCGTCCACGGCGTCGCGTCTCTCCGCCGGCGTTCCTCCGCGGTATACAGGGGCTGCTGGCGACTTTGACCTGATCGACGAAGCTGCACCGCGTTTTCCTCCTCGCTGTCATGCGGGCGCGGCACGGGGTCCGTCACGCCGCTTCTTTGCTTTCCGTGAATCCTTCTACACATCGGCGTCCGTGTCAACTCATATGGACGTAAACAAAGCTTGACAAGACCGGGTCGATTGGTCTGGAATGTGGGCTGCGATCTCCGGATCTGTCGGATCCAGGTATTCGCGGCGACGTGAAGAATCGTGCCGAGCGGGTGCGCCCGGACCTATCGGGCGCAGCGTTCCAAGCGGAAACTGTCGGGGGGAGAAATCATGGAGCAATCGCTTCCACCAGGCGCCGATCGGGGGGCGCATGATGACTTGACACAGGGTCGCGACGATCCCGCCCGGAACGGGGCGCTACGCGCGCTGGCATTACGCCGGGACGGTGGCCACGTGCCGGGCGACACCGCCATTCAGGGCAATGAAGTAAGTGCTCACTTTGATTATTTGCTACGTTTTGCCAAGTCCTGCGCGCCATCTGTCGAGCCTGAGTCGGACCGGCTGACACCCCGGGACATCGACGAATTTGCGCAGTCGGTCCTGTCCGGCGGTACCGCCGTGGGCCTCCAGCGCATCGAGGAATGGCGTGCCCGCGGGATGAGGCTCGACAGCATCTATCTCGATCTGCTGGGGCCGGTGGCGCGTCATTTGGGGACGCTGTGGGAAGAGGATCGTTGCGACTTCACCCAGGTGACCATCGGGCTGGGTGGATTGCACCGCATTCTGCGCGAACTCAGCCCGCAGTTCAGGAGTGGAATAGAATGCATCAATACGGATGTCCATTCGGGTGGCATTTCAGGTGTCAATTCAGGCAGACGGTTGCTCCTGGTCCCGGCGTCCGGCGAACAGCATTCACTGGGACTTCTGATGGTTGCCGATTTCTTTGCGCGGGCGGGCTGGGATGTCTGGGGTGGCGAAACGCCGGCAGGCGGTGAATTGTTCCGGCTGGTTCGGGACCAGTGGTTCGACGTGGTCGGGTTGGCCGTGGGCTGCGAACGACGTCTGGAGCTTCTGGCCGCCGACATACGTTCGCTCCGCGCGACCTCCCGCAATCGCGCCGTACGGGTGATGGTCGGTGGTCCGGTGCTCGTCACGCATCCGGAATATGCCGCCGTGGTGGGTGCCGACGGCATGGCCGTCGACGCGTGGGAGGCACTTCGGGTGGCGGAACGGCTGGTGGCGCATTTGAGCGCGGCGCAGGAAAGTGCGGAGTCAACGAAAGGCGATAGCGGAACGTGATGCCGACGGATACAGGGTTGCTGGGAAAACAGTTCGGGGCACCGGGCAAGACGCTCGGCGGTCTCGATGCCGAGACGGCAGCGGCCGTCATTTCGGCGGCTTCGGATATTGCATTGATTCTCGACCGGGACGGCGTGATCCGCGACGTTGCGTTCGGCAGCGACGAGCTGGTCCGGGAGGAATACGGCAAATGGCTCGGCCAGCCCTGGACCGACACGGTGACCGCGGAAAGCCGGTCCAAGGTCGAGGCGATGCTGCGCGATGCCGCATCCAAAGTTCCGCCCCGTTGGCGGCACGTCAACCATCCGTCGTCGCGTGGGGCCGATGTTCCCGTCGTCTATTCCGCGGTGCAGGTCGGCAGCGAAGGCCGGGTCGTGGCGGTCGGCCGCGATCTGCGTTCGGTCGCCGCGCTCCAGCAACGGCTGGTGGAGGCGCAGCAGTCGATGGAACGTGACTACTGGCGCCTTCGTAACGTGGAGACTCGCTACCGCATGCTGTTCCAGATGGCTTCGGAGGCCGTGCTGATCGTCGACGCCGCGACACAGAAAGTGGTCGAGGCCAACCCCGCTTCAGCGGTGCTGCTCGGCGAAAGCGAACGGCGCATCGTCGGGCGTCCTTTCCTCTCCGTGTTCGAGCCCGAGAGCGCACAGGCCATCGAGACCATGCTGGGCGGCGTCAAGCTGGCCGGGCGCGCTGACGACGTGAATGCGCGTATGGCCGGGAACGAGCGGCAGCTGGTCATCTCGGCGCAACTCTTTCGTCACGAATCGGCCTCGCTGTTCCTGGTCCGCCTCTCGCCGCTGCCGCTGGATGCCGGTCCGTCCGCCTTGTCCAAGTCGACCGCTGCGATGCTCGCGGAAGTTGTCGCCGGCGCCCCGGACGCCTTCGTCATCACCGACCCGGAAGGCAAGATTCTTGCGGCCAACCCGGCGTTCATCGATCTTGCGCAGCTGGTGACCGAGGAGCAGGCACGCGGTGAATCGCTGGAGCGCTGGCTGGGCCGCCCCGGCGTCGATCTGAACGTCATGATCACCAACCTGCGCCAGTACGGCATCGTCCGCCTGTTCGCGACGACGATGCGCGGCGAACATGGTGCCGATGCCGAGGTCGAGATCTCCGCCGTCGCTGTCCTGCGCGGCGCGCAGCCCTGCCTGGGGTTTACCATTCGCAATGTCGGGCGCCGACTGAACGCAGATACCCGCGCGGGCAGGGAATTGCCGCGTTCGGTGGAACAGCTGACGGAACTCGTCGGCCGCGTCCCGCTGAAGGGGCTGGTGCGCGAGGCGACGGACCTGATCGAACGTCTTTGCATCGAGTCCGCGCTCGAATTGACCCAGGACAACCGGGCTTCGGCAGCGGAAATGCTCGGCCTCAGCCGCCAGAGTCTGTACGTGAAGCTCCGCAGGTATGGACTCGGCGATCTCGCGGACAGCGTCGAGTAGCGCCGATGTTGCGCCCGAGCAGCCGGACGACGCGATCCGGCGTGGCCGGCCGGCGACACGGGTGCGCGACGGCGGACGGGATCATCGGGCCATGAGTACGGCGCACCCGGTACCTGCGGGCGGGGCACCGGTGCGGCAATGGCCGGCACCCTCGGCGATCGCGCAACTGCTGAAGCCCATCACGTGGTTTCCGCCGATGTGGGCCTTCGGTTGCGGCGTCGTCGCGTCTGGAGTTCCGCTCGCAGGACGCTGGCCGCTGGTCGTTGCCGGGATCGTGCTGGCCGGCCCGCTGGTGTGTGCGACGAGCCAGGCGGTCAACGACTGGTTCGATCGCGATGTCGATGCGATCAACGAACCGCAACGGCCCATTCCTTCCGGACGCATGCCGGGACGCTGGGGTCTCTACATCGCAGTCGCGTGGACGGTGCTGTCCCTGCTGGTGGCCAGCGCGATCGGTCCGTGGGGCTTCGGCGCCGCGGCCGTGGGACTCCTGCTCGCCTGGGCCTACAGCGCGCCACCCGCCCGGCTGAAGCGCAACGGCTGGTGGGGCAATGCGGCCTGCGCCGGCTGTTACGAGGGGCTCGCGTGGGTCACGGGCGCCGCGGTCATGACCGGAGGCGCGATGCCAGGGACGCAAACGCTGCTGCTGGCCGCGCTCTACAGTGCAGGCGCGCACGGCATCATGACGCTGAACGATTTCAAGGCGATCGAAGGCGATCGGCAGATGGGCATTCGCTCCTTGCCGGTCCAGTTCGGCGTGGCGAAATCTGCGCGCATCGCCTGCATCATCATGGCTGTTCCCCAGGTCGTGGTCGTGTTCCTGCTCATCGCGTGGCAACGCCCCGTGCACGCGATTGCCGTGGGCTTCATGGTGTTTGCCCAGCTTGCGCTGATGGACCACTTCCTGGATCGGCCCAGGGAACGGGCGACGTGGTACAGCGGTCTGGGCGTAACCCTGTACGTCATCGGCATGATGGTGAGCGCGTTCGCATTACGCGGGCTGGCGGGAGGTCAATGATGGCAACGAACGACATTTTCGACGCGGTGGTGGTGGGCGGCGGGCCGTCAGGTGCCACGGCCGCGACGGATCTCGCGCGCCGGGGGCGCACGGTGCTGCTCCTCGATCGTGCCGGCCGCATCAAGCCCTGCGGAGGGGCCATTCCGCCCATCCTGATCAAGGAATTCGAAATACCGGAAGCGTTGCTGGTCGCGCGCGTCACATCGGCCCGCATGGTCGCGCCGTCGGGAAAGAATGTCGACATGCCGATCAACGGCGGCTTTGTCGGCATGGTCGATCGCGAGCAGTTCGATGAATTCCTGCGTGAGCGCGCGGCGGATTCAGGCGCGGTGCGATGCACCGGCGTCTTCGAATCCATTGCCCATGATGCCGATGGCGTTGCCGTGGTGAACTACCGTGCCCAGGGCGCGGCCAGGGGCGACGAGATCCGAAGGGTCCGCGCGCGGGCGGTCATCGGCGCCGACGGTGCGGCATCCGCGGTGGCCAGGCAGTCGATACCGGGCGCTGAGCGCGTCCGCTACGTGTATGCGTACCACGAGATCGTGCGTTCACCGCGTGAAGGCGAAAGGGACGCCGCAGGCAAAGTCGCGGGTTTCGATGGCACCCGCTGCGACGTCTATTACCAGGGTCCGCTGTCGCCGGATTTCTACAGCTGGATCTTTCCGCACGGCGATACGACCAGCGTGGGGACCGGCACGGCAAACAAGGGTTTCTCGATCCGCAACGCCGTAGGCGCGTTGCGCGAGAGCGCAGGGCTCGCCGGGTCCGAAACGATCCGCCGCGAAGGCGCGCCGATTCCGCTGCGTCCGCTGCGCAAGTGGGACAACGGCCGCGACGTGGTGTTGGCCGGCGACGCCGCAGGCGTGGTGGCGCCGGCGTCCGGTGAAGGCATCTACTATGCAATGGCAGGAGGACGGCTGGCAGGCGATGCGGTGGAAACCTTCCTCGCAACACGGGACCCGCGCGCGCTGGCCGCCGCCCGCAAGCGGTTCATGAGGGCGCATGGCCGCGTGTTCTGGATACTGGGCATCATGCAGCGCTTCTGGTACGCAAACGACAAGCGGCGCGAGCGTTTCGTCAGCATCTGCCGTGATCCGGACGTGCAGGAACTCACGTGGCAGGCGTACATGCACAAGAAACTGGTGCGCGCCAAACCGATGGCGCACGCGCGCATCTTCTTCAAGGACCTCGCGCATCTGACGGGCCTGGTTCGCCCCTGATGGCGCAAGGCGCGGTGCGATGGAGGCACTTCCTCGTCGCGGCGGCGGCGGCGATTCTGGCGGGCGTGCTGGGCGCCCTCGCCACCGAACTCGGACCCTGGTATTACGGACTGCGCTTTCCGCCGTGGAAGCCGCCGGACTGGCTGTTCGGCCCGGCCTGGACGCTCATCTTCGCCTTCGCAGCCACGGCTGGCGTCTACGCGTGGATCGGGGCCCGCTCCGCATCTGCGCGCATGGGGATACTCGTGCTGTTCGCAATCAACGTGGCCCTCAATGTCCTGTGGAGCGGGTTGTTCTTCCGGCAGCAGCGCCCCGATTTCGCACTCGCCGAGGTCGGTCTGCTGTGGCTGTCCATCGTCATCCTGATCGTCGTGCTGCGCCGGTATTCCACGGCCGCAGGCTGGCTGCTGGCACCCTACCTTGCGTGGGTCACGTTTGCGGCGGCGCTGAACCTGGCGGTGGTGCGCCTCAACGGACCATTTCCCGGCACGTGACGCGGGTCAAAGTTCCCGGAGCACTTCACGCCCATGACGGAGCACGAAGGCCTTGAAGGCCAGTGCCGCAGGCGGCAGTCGCTTTGCGGCGAGGTGCACGACGAACCAGTGCCGCATGACGGGCAGACCGCGCACATCGAGGACCACGAGCTTTTTGCTCTCCAGCTCCAGGCCGATGGTGTGGCGCGAAAGAAAGCTCACGCCGATGCCGGCCATCACCGCCTGCTTGATCGTCTCGTTGCTCGTCATTTCCATGCCTGCCCGGATCGCGAAGCCCTGATCCTCGATGAAATTCTGCATTGCCGAACGGGTTCCTGAACCCGGTTCGCGCACCAGGAAGGTTTCCGCGGCCAATCGGGCCACGGCAATCCGCCGCCGACCTGCCAGCGGATGATCGGGCGCGGCTATGATCACGAAGGGATGCGGCGCAAAGGGTTCCGCGACGGTGGCAAGCGCTTCCGGCGGCCGGCCCATGATGGCGAGATCGACCTCGTTGCCGGCGAGCTGTTCGATCACGAACTCGCGGTTGCTGACCGCGAGCCGAAAATCGAGCGTCGGGTGCTGTTGCCGAAATCGCGCGAACAGCTGCGGCGAGAAATATTTGGCCGTGCTCGTGACGCCCAGGTTCAGGTGTCCGCCCCGCAACCCCTTGAGCGCATCCAGGGTGTCCTCCGCGTCCTTCAGCGCGCGCAGGATTTCGTGCGTGTGGCGCAGGAGCTCGCGGCCGGCCTCGGTGATGTGCATCTTCCTGCCGATGCGTTCGAACAGCGGCAATCCGGCATGTCCTTCCAGCTCCTTGACCTGCATCGACACGCCGGGTTGCGTCAGGTGCAGCTCCGCCGCGGCCCGGGAGAACGACTGATTGCGCGCGGCCGCGTCGAAGACCTTCAGTTGGCGCAGCGTCACGTGGTGCATCGGCATCGGAGCCTCCGGAACTAGGGCCTGTTCACACTATGGGCGCATACGCGAACGGGGTGCCTTGGCATGCCAATCGCGGCAGCCGACGAGGCCAAGACTCGCGGTCTTGGCGAGGAAAGCAACAAAGAGCGGCGTGCCAGGGCATCCGTTCCCTTCGCGCAGTTGGGTCAACTGAGGCCGAAAACGCCCACCGCTGCGTTGCGAAGGCTCGCCGGGTCCCGACCCGCCTTCGCCTTCGCGCCTTGCGCTGAGCGTTTTCGACCGTGCAACGCGTTTGTGTCCATAGTGTGAACAGGCCCTAATATCAGCTAAAGCTTATTATACTGATCAAAAGACGTGACTATTACTTATAGAAACATCCGGCTAGAGTCGGGGTGCACTCAAACCATTCGCAGCCAAGGAGGAGGTCCCGTGGGAAACATGGCCGACCGCTACAAGTCGGGCGTCATGCCGTACGCCCGGATGGGATACTGGGACGCGGACTACGTCCCGAAGGATACCGACGTCATTGCGCTGTTTCGCATCACGCCGCAGGAAGGCGTCGACGCGATCGAAGCCGCCGCTGCGGTCGCCGGCGAGTCCTCGACGGCGACCTGGACGGTCGTGTGGACCGATCGCCTCACCGCATGCGAACTCTACCGCGCCAAGGCCTATCGCGTGGACCCCGTACCGAACACCGGCCCGGGCACCAAGGCGGAACAGCAGTATTTCGCGTATATCGCCTACGACCTGGACCTCTTCGAGCCGGGCTCCATCGCGAACCTGACCGCGTCGATCATCGGCAACGTGTTCGGCTTCAAGGCGATCAAGGCGCTGCGGCTGGAAGACATGCGCATACCGGTGGCCTATCTGAAGACCTTCCAGGGGCCGGCTACCGGCATCGTGGTCGAGCGCGAGCGACTGGACAAGTTTGGCCGGCCGCTGCTGGGCGCCACCACCAAGCCCAAGCTCGGCCTGTCGGCGCGCAACTACGGTCGCGTCGTGTACGAGGCGCTCAAGGGCGGCCTCGATTTCGTCAAGGACGACGAGAACATCAACTCGCAGCCGTTCATGCACTGGCGCGACCGCTTTCTCTATTGCATGGAGGCGGTCAACAAGGCGTCCGCCGCAACCGGAGAGGTCAAGGGCCATTACCTGAACGTCACGGCGGGCACGATGGAGGACATGTATGAACGCGCCGAATTCGCCAAGTCGCTGGGCTCCTGCATCGTCATGATCGACCTGGTCATCGGCTACACGGCGATCCAGTCGATGGCCAAGTGGGCGCGGAAGAACGACGTGATCCTCCATCTGCACCGTGCCGGCAATTCCACGTATTCGCGCCAGAAGAACCACGGGATGAACTTCCGCGTGATCTGCAAGTGGATGCGCATGGCGGGCGTCGATCACATCCATGCCGGCACCGTCGTCGGCAAGCTCGAGGGCGATCCGCTGATGATCAAGGGCTTCTACGACACGCTGCGCGAAACGCACACGCCGGTGTCGCTCGAACACGGCCTCTTCCTCGAACAGGACTGGGCCTCGCTCAACAAGGTGATGCCCGTTGCCTCGGGCGGAATTCACGCCGGGCAGATGCACCAGCTGCTGCATTACCTGGGCGAAGACGTGGTGCTGCAGTTCGGCGGCGGCACCATCGGCCATCCGATGGGCATCCAGGCGGGCGCGGTCGCCAACCGGGTCGCGCTCGAAGCGATGATCCTGGCGCGCAACGAAGGCCGCGATTACCTGGCGGAGGGACCGCAGATTCTTGCCGACGCCGCGAAGTGGTGCACTCCGCTCAAGGCCGCGCTCGATACCTGGGGCGAGGTGAGCTTCAACTACGAATCCACCGACACGGCCGACTTCGTGCCGACCGCCACCGCCAGCGCCTGAGCCGCCAAGGGACCCTATCATGATGACCAACCACGGCAATCGCCTGACGCAGGGACAGTTCTCCTTCCTGCCGGACCTCACGGACGCCCAGATCACGGCGCAGATCAAGTTTGCACTCGCCAACGGCTGGGCCGTGAACGTCGAGTACACGGACGATCCGCACCCGCGCAACACGTACTGGGAAATGTTCGGCATGCCCCTGTTCGACCTCAAGGATCCCGCAGGCATCCTGACGGAAATCAACGCGTGCAGGAAGACGTTTCCGAACCACTACATCCGGGTCACCGCGTTCGACAGCGCGCGCGGCTGGGAGACGCCACGCATGTCCTACCTCGTCAACCGACCCAAGGTGGAACCCGGCTTCCGCCTGGTACGGCAGGAGGTCGATGGGCGCGCCGTGCGCTACACGATCGAGAGCTACGCAGCGCAGGCGCCAGAAGGCATGCGCTACACGTAACGGGCGCCAGGCATGACCATCGAGACGACGACGCCGGCGATCGCGGCAACGGACAGCGTCGACCTGGCGTCGGTGTTCGCGCATTCGCAGGTCAGCGAGGTTCTCGAGAAGCTCGACCGGGAATTGGTCGGATTGGCACCCGTCAAGGCGCGCATCGGTGACATCGCCGCGCTGCTGCTGGTCGACCGCGCGCGGACCTCGCTGGGCCTGTCCACGGGTTCGCCCTCGCTGCACATGTCGTTCACCGGCAATCCCGGCACGGGCAAGACCACGGTCGCATTGCGGATGGCGGAGATCCTGCATCGCCTGGGCTACGTGCGCAAAGGGCATCTGGTGGCGGTCACCCGCGACGACCTGGTCGGCCAGTACATAGGGCACACCGCGCCAAAGACGAAGGAAGTTCTGAAAAAGGCGATGGGCGGCGTGCTGTTCATCGACGAGGCCTACTACCTGTATCGTCCCGAGAACGAGCGCGACTATGGTCAGGAGGCCATCGAAATCCTGCTCCAGGTCATGGAGAACCAACGCGACGATCTGGTCGTCATTCTGGCCGGGTACAAGGACCGGATGGAGACATTCTTCCGATCGAATCCCGGCCTTTCCTCGCGGATCGCGCACCACATCGAGTTCCCTGACTACGCCGAGGACGAACTGCTGGCCATCGCGGAGCGCATGCTCGACGGGATGCAATACCGCCTGAGTGCAGGCGCGCGCAGCGCACTTGCGGAATACATCGGACTGCGCCGGGCGCAGCCGCACTTCGCCAATGCGCGCTCGATCCGCAATGCGCTCGATCGCGCGCGGCTGCGGCAGGCGACGCGCCTGTTCGCCGAACGCGGACGGCAGCTCGACCGCGGCGCATTGATGACGATCGAGGCCGTAGACATCCGGCAAAGCCGCGTATTCGCGCCGGCCAATCCGCAGGCTTAACAGCAAGTTGCGCGCGGGCACCGGAAACGTCCCGGTGCCGCGGGCCGAACGAAGGAGAAGGTGGCCATGCCGGATCGTCAGAAGACGCTCACCGAGTTCATCATCGAGGAGCAGCGCAGGTTTCCCGAGGCGACCGGCGATTTCACGGCGCTGCTCAACTACGTCCGGCTCGCGTGCAAGCGCATCAGCTTCCTGGTGGGCAGGGGCGCGCTCGGCGGCATGCATGGTCCCGCGGGCGCCGCGAACGTCCAGGGCGAGGCGCAGCAGAAGCTCGACGTCATCGCCAACGACATCTTCCTGCGCACCAGCGAATACGGCGGGAATCTCGCCGGGATGATCTCCGAGGAGATGGAAGGCGTCTACACGATTCCGGCGGAATACCCGCGCGGGAAATACCTGCTCGCCTTCGATCCGCTGGACGGTTCATCCAATATCGATGTCAACGTCTCGGTCGGCAGCATCTTCTCGGTCCTGCGCGCCCCCGAGGGCGTGGCGAACCCGACCGTCACCGATTTCCTGAAACCGGGCACCTGCCAGCTCTGCGCGGGCTATGCGATCTACGGCCCCACGACAATGCTGGTCCTGACGCTCGGCCGGGGCGTGCACGCATTCACGCTCGATCGCGGTTTCGGCGAGTTCATCCTCACCCACCAGGACATGCGGGTGCCCGAGGACACCAGCGAATTCGCGATCAATGCGTCGAACGACCGCTTCTGGGAGCCGCCGGTCAAGCGCTATGTCGCCGAATGCCTGGCGGGCAGCGCCGGTCCGCGCGGGAAGGACTTCAACATGCGCTGGATCGCCTCGCTGGTGGCCGAAGTGCACCGCATCCTCGTTCGGGGAGGGCTCTTCATGTACCCGAAGGACACCCGGAATCCGGACAAGCCCGGCCGGCTGCGGCTGCTCTACGAGGCCAACCCGATGGCGATGATCATGGAGCAGGCGGGCGGGGCCGCCTCGACCGGACATGGCCGCATCCTGGAGTTGCCGCCTACCGCGCTGCACCAGCGCGTACCCGTCATACTGGGATCGAGGGCCGAGGTCCTGCGCATCGAACAGTACCATCTCGAGCACGATCAGGGCCTCGACCAGCCGTTCACGTCGCCGCTGTTCAACGAGCGCTCGCTGTTCATGCAGCCTTGAGGTCCAGCCAGGAAATTCATCGTCGCCGGAGAATGAAATGTCCGTGAAACACCCCATCATCGCAGTCACCGGGTCGTCCGGCGCCGGCACGACGTCGGTAACCAGGACCTTTCAATGGATCTTCACGCGCGAGCGCGTCAATGCCATCGTCGTGGAAGGGGACTCGTTCCATCGCTATGACCGCAGCGAGATGAAGGCGAAGATGGCAGAGGCCGCGCAGGTCGGCAACAAGCACTTCAGCCATTTCGGGCCCGAATCCAATCTGTTTGCGGAACTGGAGGATCTCTTCCGGTCCTACGGCGAAAGCGGTCGCGGCCGTTTGCGCAAATACCTGCATGACGCCACGGAAGCGGCGCCCTTTGGACAGCCGCCGGGAACGTTTACGCCCTGGCAGGACATCGCAGCGGAATCCGACCTGTTGTTCTACGAGGGTCTGCACGGTGCCGTCGTGACCGACACCGTCAATGTGGCGCGGCACCCGGACCTGATCATCGGCGTGGTGCCCATCCTCAACCTGGAATGGATCCAGAAGCTGCACCGGGACAAGTCCACCCGAGGCTATTCGCAGGAAGCCGTCGTCGACACGATCCTGCGCCGGATGCCCGACTACGTGAATTACATCTGTCCGCAATTCGGCGAGACCCACATCAACTTCCAGCGCGTGCCGACCGTGGATACGTCCAACCCCTTCATCGCACGCTATATTCCCACCGCCGACGAAAGCTTCGTCGTCATCCGTTTCCGCAACCCCAAGGGCATCGACTTCCCGTATCTATTGTCCATGCTGCATGATTCTTTCATGTCGCGGCCCAACATCATCGTCGTGCCTGGCGGTAAAATGGAACTTGCAATGCAGATCATTCTCACACCGTTGATCCTGAAGCTCATGGACGGACGCCGCCGGGCGCTTGGCGCTGTGCCGACGAAGGGCACGCCGCCTTGACGCGGGGACGGCACGTGCGCATGCCGGTTGCGGTTGGCGCGGAGCGCCGGTGATGATGGCGTTGTTTTCCACGGGGCGCGTGGTCGACCTGATTCTCCTCTTCATATTTCTGGAAGCGGTGTTCATCGCGATCCACCGGGGAAAGACCGGCCGCGGCGTTCGTCTGCGCGAGGTCGCGAGCGGCATCCTTTCCGGCGTCTTCCTGCTGCTCGCGTTGCGCTGCGCGCTGGTCGGCGAGCGCTGGCCATGGATCGCCACGTGGCTGCTGGCCGCGCTGATCGCCCATCTTGCCGACCTGGCGGGTCGTCGGACCCGCTGACACGGGGGACCGGCGGAAACAACGGGCATCGGGCGCGGCCACGCGGCGTCAGTCCTCCCGCGGCGTCGGTCCGAAGCGGCGCAGCGACGGCGCATGGCGCGCCGGCACGCCGACGAGCTTTTCTCCCGTCTTGGCACTGCGGGTGACGACGCCGCCACCGCCGACGATGACTCCGGACTCCAGCCTGACGTTGTCGATGACGATGGCGCCGATGCCGAGCACGCCGTTCGCACCGACGGTTGCATGGCCCGCCACCGCCGCGGCGGCGGACACCCACGCGCCGTCGCCGATGGTCGTGCCATGGCTCAGATAAACCAAGCTGCCGATCTTCGCATCGTGGCCGATCGTCGTGTCCGATAGCATGCCCCGACAGACGCAACTGTTGGCCCCGATGTCCACCCAGTCGCCGATGCGCACGCCGCCTAAGTGGGGAAAGAACGCGCGCCGGCCATCCTTGCCCTGGTGGTAGGCAAGTCCGACCCAGCCGATGACGGCGCCCGGGCCAATGCTGCAATTCGCGCCGATCGTGCATCCGGCATAGATCACGGCGCCCGGACCCACGCGCGTTCCGCGACCGATGAATACGCCTTCGCCGATGGCGGCGGACGCAGCGATCTCCGTATCGGCCTGCACGCGGGCGGATGGGTGCACACCGGGCGCGGGCTCGCGCGGCCGCGCGGACTCCGGCAGCAGCAAGGCGACGACGCGGATGAACCATGCGCGCGGATCGTCGACGACGAGCAGCGTCTGGGTCCGCGTGGGTTGCGCAGGCGCAGCGACGGCGATGACGGAAGACTGCGAGGAATCCAGGCGATCCTGGGCGTCGGCGGCATCGCAAAAGGTCAAGGCGCCGCGATGGCCCGGCAGCAGCGCCCCCAGTCCCCGCACTTCCCGATCGGGATCGCCGACGATTCCGGCGACCCCGGGCACACGCTCGACCAG
>Ga0209048_10003373_pt1 | contig 15517 bp, 9 predicted proteins | sample FrelakmetCRP12CR_FD_187146 | JGI IMG/M metagenome (GOLD analysis project Ga0209048, IMG submission 187146) | Freshwater lake sediment microbial communities from the University of Notre Dame, USA, for methane emissions studies - CRP12 CR (SPAdes)... | ecosystem: Environmental > Aquatic >... | reverse complement strand
GCAGCCGGTTGACCGGCACCGAAGCCGCCCAACGCTTGATCGTTCGAGGCGGATTGTACGGGATACAAGTCCAGAACGTATCTGGAAACCTGACCGACAACTACGACCCGCGCACCAAAATCCTGCACCTGTCGCAGAGCGTGGCACAAAATGCGTCTATTGCCTCGGTGGCAGTTGCCGCCCACGAACTCGGTCATGCCCAGCAGGACGCTGAAGGCTATTTACCACTGCGCTTTCGCGCCGCGCTGGTACCGATGGTCAACATCGGCTCATACCTGGGCTGGATCCTGGTCATGCTTGGGCTGTTATTGAGCTATGCTGGTATAGCCCTGGGAGTGAATATTGCCTGGCTGGGAGTAGTAATCTTCGCCGGTGGCGCGGTCTTTGCCCTTGCAACCTTACCGGTGGAACTGAACGCATCTACCCGCGCCCGACACCTTTTGGCTGAGACCGGCATCATTTCCGGCCCTGACGAAGAGCGCGGCGTCAGTACGGTACTTAACGCTGCCGCACTGACTTACGTGGCCGCGCTGGTAACGGCCTTGCTGCAATTGCTCTATTACGTTACCCTGGTCGGAGGTCTAGGCCGCAGGAGGAGATAGTCCGCGACAGCCAGAATAAATTTACGATTGCCTCCCGCAAGCCATTGGTCTGCGGGAGTTTTATTACGGAATAAAATCCAGTATAATTCCTGAAATGCGGAAAATTATCATCGTGATCGTCGTGTTACTCGGCGTTGCATTCATTGTTTTTAGTCTCGCTGAACTTAAAAATATCAGTGATACTCTTAAGCATAGCAACTGGCGGTTTTTAGCAGTCGCCCTTTTCTTTGAATGTCTCTGGCTTTATAACGTCGCCATTACTTTTGGCACTTTATACCAACTTGTAGGCTTGCACGAGGATAAGAAACGGCTGCTTTTGGTCTCAACGGCAGCAACTTTCGTGAACGTGGTCGCGCCTACAGCAGGAATCGGGGGCATGGCCGTTTTTCTCGATGATGCCAAACGGCGTAACCATTCTTCGGGACGCGTTACCGTGGTCGGTGCATTGTTTATTCTGTTCGATTACATCGCCTTCCTGATCGTCCTGGCATTGGGATGGGTGGTTCTAATCCGGCGTAATAATCTAAACGCTGGGGAAATTACTGCTTCTCTTATCCTGCTGGGATTGGCAATTGCTTTCGCTGTCCTCATTTATCTGGGCTACCGATCGGCAACGATATTGGGGAATTCGCTGGCCTGGATGGCACGTCTGATCAACCGAATCTTGCACCCGTTCATCCGCCGGGATTACCTCAGTGAAGCACGCGCCCACGAATTTGCTGCCGAGATGGGAGAAGGACTTTCGACCATCCGTGGCAAGAAGAAAGATTTAATTTGGCCGTTCCTGTTTGCACTGAATAACAAGGCTTTGCTCATCTGTGTCATGGCATTTTGCTTTCTGGCCTTGGGCACGCCGTTTACGGTCGGAACCCTGGTTGGAGGATTTAGCATCGGCTATTTGTTCCTCATTGTTTCCCCCACTCCTTCTGGCCTTGGAATAGTGGAGGGTATGCTGACGGTGGCGTTGAACACGCTGCGGGTCAAGCTGGATGCGGCGGTACTCATCACCCTGGCCTACCGTGCCCTGACATTCTGGTTTCCGCTGGCAGTTGGAGGCATAGCATTCCGGTTGTTGCAGGGAAAACCTAAAAGCCAACCGGCAGCACTTGACAAAACAGAATAAACGTTTATTTATCATTCCAGGGATCTTGTACGGACTTTTTCAGAACACCTCTCCCTAGGTAAATTTTTTCCCATATTATGTCTATTCAGTCCTTGCTGTCTCGCTGGCGTATGGACCCGGAAACCGCCCCAAACCTCCCGATCTGGCGGACAACCCCGCCGCGCCCCGCGGACCTGCGCCCCTTCCCGGCAGACCTGCCGTCCGTTCTATCAGAGTCACTTGCCGGGCGAGGTATCAACTCACTCTATAGTCATCAGACGCAGGCTTGGGAAGCTGCCCGGCGCGGGGAAAACGTTGTCCTTGCCACCGGCACCGCCAGCGGCAAAACCCTTGGCTACAATTTGCCGGTCCTAGCCGAGCTGCTCGAAAATCCGGAAGCGCGCGCCCTCTATCTTTTCCCCACCAAAGCTCTTACACAAGATCAACTCTCCGGACTCAATTCTTTTCAGCCCGCGATCAAAATTCTTAAGTCCGCAATCTATGATGGCGATACCCCTCCATCCCACCGTTCGGCCATCCGTAAGAATGCCAATATCATCTTCACCAACCCCGATATGCTCCACACCGGAATTCTTCCTCACCACACCAACTGGGGCGACTTCTTCCGCAACCTGCAGTTCGTAATCATTGACGAGATGCACATATATAGGGGAGTTTTTGGTTCGCATGTGGCCAATGTAGTTCGCAGGCTCAAGCGGGTAGCTAAATTTTACGGAACTGACCCGCAATTCATCCTGACCTCCGCCACCATCGGCAATCCGCAAGAATTGGCAGGACGTCTTATCGAAGCCCCAGTCACACTCGTGAATGTGGATGGCTCCGCCCGCGGCGAACGTCATTTTCTTGTTTACAATCCACCGATCGTTGACCCAGCCCTGGGAATACGGAAAAGTTCGACAGAGGAAAGTATCCGCCTGGCTCAAGATTTACTGGCGCAGAACGTGCAAACCGTCGTTTTCGCCCGTTCAAGACGTACAGTGGAATTTCTATTGACTTACTTGCAAGGAAAAAGGGAACGGGAAGAAATGGAGAACAGCCGATCTCCTAATCTCCATTCGCCATCTCCCATACGCGGTTATCGTTCCGGCTATCTCCCTTCTCAGCGCCGCGAAATCGAAAAAGGCCTTCGTGATGGAAGCGTCCGACTGGTAGTCGCAACCAACGCGCTCGAACTGGGCATTGATATCGGCAGCCTAGAGGCGGCGCTGCTAGTCGGTTACCCCGGTACAATTGCATCCACATGGCAGCAAGCGGGTCGTGCAGGCCGCGGGGACACTCCGGCTGTGGCAATTTTCGTCGCCACGGCCAACCCTCTCGACCAGTTCTTAGCACACCACTCCGATTACTTTTTCGCCCGCTCGCCCGAACAGGCGCTGGTCAATCCAGACCATCTTTTAATCTTACTCAACCACCTGCGCTGTGCCGCGTTCGAATTGCCCTTCCAACCGGGCGAAGGCTTTGGGGAAATGCCTGCTGAAAAACTCAAAGAATTTCTCGATTTCCTGGTCAGCAACCAAGAGCTGCATCTTTCGGGCGACCAATATTTCTGGATGGCAGACGCCTACCCCGCCGCGGCGGTCTCGCTGCGCTCTGCTTCGCCTGATAACGTCCTCCTACGTATCGAGGATGGCCTCGCACCACGCATCCTTGGCGAAGTGGACCTGGCTTCTGCTGTATGGATGGTCCACCCGCATGCCATCTACCTGCACGAAGGACAACAGTATTTTGTACAGGACCTCAACTTAACCAATAAAACCACTACGCTGATCCCAGTGGCACTTGACTATTACACCGAGCCACTGCGCCAGACCGACGTGAGTTTACTGGCAACGCTGGAGAGTGCCTCATGCCCTTCTCCCGCAGGGTCAGGGGAGGCCTGCACTAAAGCGTACGGAGAACTCCAAGTCACCATGCACGTGACCGGTTTCCGCAAGCGGGCGTGGCTGGGCGGCGAAAACCTGGGTGAGGAACTGCTCGAACTACCACCGTCTGAACTGCAGACTACCGGTTACTGGCTGGCATTATCCGAGCTGACCATTGAAGCTTTACGGGCGGCGGGAAACTGGACAAACGATCCGAACGATTATGGCGCCAACTGGAACCGCCTGCGGGAGGGGGTCCGTCACCGGGATGGTTACCGCTGCCAGGTATGCGGTGCTGTTGAGAGTGGAAACCGCCAGCACGATGTACATCACAAAGTACCGTTTCGGCAGTTCCTTTCCGCCGTGGAGGCCAACCGCATGGACAATCTCGTCACGCTCTGCCCGTCCTGCCACCGCAAAGCTGATACCAACCTCCGCATGAAGAGTGGACTAGCCGGACTGGCATCGGTGCTCAGTCAATTGGCACCGCTCTTCCTGATGTGCGATAGTGGCGATCTGGGGGTTTATACCGATCCAGCCTCCACGGTCTTTGGTCACCCGTCGGTGGTTTTGTACGACCAGGTCCCGGCGGGTATTGGTTTCAGTCAGAAGTTGTTTGAAATTCACAGCGAGTTGCTGAGGCGTGCGCTGGAACTGGTGGAGGAGTGCGAGTGCAAGGATGGTTGCCCTTCATGTGTTGGTCCTGCTGGAGAGAATGGGATGGGAGGCAAGCAGGAAACGCTGGCAATATTGAAAATATTAGTTTCTTAGGTTAAATTTGCTCCTTATATAAAACCCCCACCCAGCAGAATCTTGGTTCTCTGGATATCGGCGTATCAATGGGACAAATATATATATAAGTATTGCGGCGCTCTTTTTTAGAGCGCCGCAATTTTTGTTGTCATGAAGATTAAGAGGCGGGGGGCAAGGGTTCCTGCGGGGGCAGGACATCCACTGAGGCAGCCGCAGGTGCGGACTTCTTTTTGCGCAGAGTTAGAACCGGGACCAAAATTGCAATGACAATGAATATCAGCGACACGCAAAGCAAGGCAAAGCCGATCCAGCCCGGAAAATTTCCATTTCCAGTCCAGTAATCGGGCATTGTCCCCGTGGCAGCCCATATGCCGAGCACGCACATGCTCAACCCGGGGCAGCCGCACAACAGGATGGCCGCTATTGTTCCAATGATGGCGCCGGTTTTATTGGGTTTCTTCTCTTCCATAAGTCATCCTCCTAGAATGATATTATTAATTGTGAGTATACATGCGACAGGCGCTTAATGCAAGCACTTGATGGTCAGGTTCACCATCAACTCCGCAGCACCGCCCCCAATTCCTGCTCCAGATGGCGAAGAATGCGGGCACGCATCCCGGCTACATCTTTGTCTGAGAAGGTCTTGTTCACAGCCTGATAGGTCAGACTATAAGCCAGACTTTTCTTGCCTAGCCCGATCTTCTCATCACGGTAAACATCGAACAAACGCACCTCGGTCACCACTTTCCCGCCAGCCTGGCGGATGAGTTCTGCCACGTGCTCAGCTGGGACGCTTTCATCGACCACGATGGCTAGATCTTCCAGTACAGGTGGCAAGGTTGGGACGGATTCTGTTTGGTAGAGAGCAGGGATGAGCGTCAGAAGGGAATCCAGGTCGATATCAGCAACCAGTATCGGAGCGCGGAACGAAACAGGCCAGTCATATTGTTCACGCACTTGCGGATGTAATTCCCCGAAGACACAAATCTGTCTTTCACCAGATATCACTTTCGCACACTTTCCTGGATGGTAACTGGGGTGAACTGCCTTTTCAAAATGGACCTCAGGGATGTGCAGGCCATTGAGGAGGGTGGTGAGGACTCCTTTGAGATCGTAGAAGTCCATTGGACCGTTATCCACAGGTTGCCAGCTGGGCAGGGAACGCAGACCTGCGAGAAGAATAGCAAGGTGCTGGATCTCGTCGGGCAAATCCCCGCCTTCGGAGATCAAAAAAGCCGGCCCGATTTCAAATAGTGCCAACCGGTCCCGCACGCGGGCATTGCGCTCGGCAGCATCCAATACGCTGGCAAGAACGCTGTGCCGCAGGACAGACTTATCGGGAGCAATAGGGTTGGCAATGCGTACATATGGTTTGTCGTCGAGCGGGGTGTTAGGCTGCAAACGGCGCGATTCGCGCTCGGGAGTGGTGAAACGATAACTAACGATCTCCTGCAAGCCCTGAGCAACGAGCAAATCTCGGAGGCGTTCTTCGTCATCGATAGCAGGGTTGCCAAGTTGGGGCGGGAGTTCGTCGGCCATGCGTGTTTCGGGGATGTTATCGTAACCAAAGACGCGGGCGATCTCTTCAACGATATCAGCTTTGCCAGTGACACCCTCGCCAATGTCAATGCGGTGGTCTGGAACGGCCACCAGCAAACACTTGCTAGATTTAAGTGTACATGTGAACTCAAGACGTTCAAGGATGGACTTCATTTGCTTAATAGATACTTCAATACCCAGCCAGCGTTTCACATCGGCCGGTGTAATTTCAATAGTTGGATCTTTGGGTGGAAGCGGGTAGTCATCCACCAGGCCAGAGGCTATATTGCCGTTTGCCCAGGCTTTCATCAGGTTCAGCCCGCGCCACACACCGCGCTCAGCCATTGCCGGATGGACCCCACGCGAGAAACGGTAGGAAGCTTCCGAGTGGATGGCATATATGCGAGCGGTTCTGCGGATATTAATAAAGTTCCAGGCTGCACCTTCGAGCAGGACATTGCGCGTCTTGTCGCTGACTTCGGACTCTTGCCCGCCCATTACACCTGCCATCGAGAGAGCTCCGACCTCGTCACACACCAATACGGTGGTTGCGTCCAATTTGTGCTCCACCCCATCGAGGGTGGTAAGGCTTTCCCCAGGCCTGGCAAGTCGAGTGATGATCTTGACTTTTTTGCCTTTGGCACGTTCGGTCAGTACATCGTAATCAAAGGCATGCAAGGGTTGGCCGATTTCAAGCATGACATAATTGGTGACATCCACAATAGTGTTGATGGGGCGCATTCCAGCCAGCTTAAGGCGTCGCTGGACCTGGGCAGGACTGGGGCAAATTTCTATTTCTTTAATTAGGCCCAGTACAAAGCGTGGATTCATTTCAGGATTGGTGATCTCAATTTTAGCAAATTTGCCAACACCATCCTGTGGCTTATTAGGGTAAACGTGTGACGTTTTCAAGGGCTTCTTCGTGATGGCAGCAATTTCGCGCGCCAGGCCCAGAATGCTGGCGCAACGTGCAAAACTAGGCAACAGTTTCACGTCTAGAACTGCGTCGCCCAGAACATCCGCAAGCGGAGTCCCTGCTATCGCATCGTCGTTAAGAAACATAATGCCTTCATGCTCGTCGGAAATTCCCAGCTCCTTCTCCGAGCAAATCATCGAGTATGACTCAACGCCGCGGATTGTGAGGCGTTTGAGTTTGGTCAGTACCTGGTTGTCTTGATGGCCATCGTAAATCTGGGCGCCTTCCTTGGCATAAGCCACCTTGAGAGCTTTGGGGAGTAGGCCGATCCCCTTGAACTCGAATAAGTTCGGCGCCCCGGTCAGTACAATATGTTCCTGCAAGCCGTCAAAAAGTTTGCAGAGGACCAGCCGGTCGGCGTTGGGATGAGGCATCACTTCCAAGATAGAAGCAACAACGATTTTCTCGCGGTCCCATTCCAGACCAGAGAGACGCGCGTCCACACTACCGGGGGCAGGCATGGGCAGACCGATGACAAGGAGTTCTTCCACCTCCATGCCGGCCATGGTAAGGAGGTGGGCCAGTTCGGCAATCGAAATATCAATATCTACAAAATCTTTTATCCAGGACAGAGGTGCTTTCATCTCCAGCTCCTAAAACTGCTCAAGGAAACGTAAATCATTTTCCCAAAAATAACGGATGTCATTGATGCCATAACGCAGCATGGCAATCCGCTGGGGGCCAAGGCCGAAGGCGAACCCGGTGTAATGTTCCGGGTCATAGCCGCCATTACGCAGGACGGCTGGGTGCACCATTCCGCAGCCGCCGATTTCAAGCCAGCCCCCACCGCAGACATTACAGCCCTTACCACCGCACAGGAAACATTCAATATCAAATTCGGCACTTGGCTCGGTGAAAGGGAAGAACGAAGCCCGGAAGCGGGTGCGAACTTTCTGCCCAAACAACCGCCGAGCAAGGTCAACCAGGGTGCCCTTCAAGTCACTGAAAGTAATGCCCGGGCCGACCGCCAGACCCTCGAGCTGGTCGAATTGAGTCTCATGGCGGGCATCAACCTGCTCGTAGCGGTAAACCATTCCCGGCAGCACAATCCGAACCGGTGGCGGGTTATGGGGGTTACGGGCCGCATATTCGCGCATGGCGTGGATCTGTCCTGGAGAAGTGTGTGTCCTTAAAACAACCGGGTTGTCGCCGCGCTCATCACTTTCCACGAAATAGGTATCTTGCATATCACGCGCCGGGTGCCCGACCGGGAAGTTAAGTAACTGGAAGTTGTATTCGTCACTCTCCACTTCGCGCGAACGATATACCTGAAAACCCATCTCGCCGAAAATGCGGTACAGTTCACGTAGAATTTGGGTGTCAGGATGCAGGCGGCCCAGTGGGACACGCCGTCCCGGCAAAGTGACATCCAGCCGCTCCTGATCAATCGAGCGTTTTAATGCCGCCTGCCGGGTCTGATTAGACTTGGCACCGAACGCCGCTTCGAGCGTCTTTTTCACCTCGTTGGCACGTTGACCGACTACCGGTCTCTCTTCCTTGGTGAGCTGCCCAAATCCGTTAAAGAGTTGCATCAGCGCCGAGCTTCGCCCCAGATGCGCCACACGCCAGGCTTCCAGTGCTACCTCGTCCTGAACTGTTTGTAGAGCATCCAAACCACGGCGTTCGATTTCATTCAGCTTTTCGAGCATACTCACCTCCAATAAACAAAACTCCCGTCCACTCTGGGACGGGAGGGTCTTCCCGTGGTACCACCCATATTAGCCATCCTGAGCATCGCAGAAGGACAGGCTCACTTTGCGCTGACCATTATCAGCCTCCCCGTCAACGTTGGGAAAACGGCTCAGACTACAGACCCAAGAAGGGTGTTCCCCTGAGCGGCTCAAGAGGGAACTTCGGTCAGTTTCCGCCGGATGCAGGTCTCAGTCTGTGTCTGCGTCTCCCTGTCGGTTTTCGCTGATCTACTTTCCTCTGTCATTGCTTTTAGTATATTAGGCTCGCCTGTTGCGCTTTATTATCCGCAAAAACAACGGGCTGTCAAGGGCGATTGAGCTCCCAGATAATCCGCAACCCGTCGAGGGTTAACCAGGGAGCATGGATCTGGATAGCCGTTGTTTCTTTCGCTACTAACTCAGCCAGGCCACCAGTGGCGATGATCTTCATATGAGGGCCAAGTTCCTGGCGAAAACGCTCCACCATTCCCTCAGTCATGGCAACGTAACCAAAGATCAAGCCTGATTGCATAGCGTGCGTTGTATTCCGCCCAATAACGGACGGAGGCTTTTGCAAATTAATACGCGGCAATTTAGCTGCATGTGTGAAGAGTGCCTCGGCAGCCAAGTTGATCCCAGCTGTGATCGCCCCACCGAGGTAATCGCCATCTTTTGTCAGAGCATTAAAGGTGGTGGCAGTACCAAAGTCAATGATACATGCTGGTCCGCCGTAGAGGTGCATGACCGCTACCGCGTCTGCGACCCGATCCGCACCGACCCCTTTCGGATCTTCGTAGCGGATACGGATACCAGTCTTAACACCCGCATCCACCACCAGCGGCTCCTGCTGGAGGTACTCGCGGCAAGCCTGCACAATCCGCCCAGTCAGCTGGGGGACCACCGATGCCAGGCATATACCGGTTAGGTCGGAAATCGTTCGCCCGGCGTTCGTCAGCAGACCGAGCAATTGCAGGCCGTACTCGTCTGGCATGCGGTTTTGGTCTGTGGCCAGCCTCCAATGATGCACCAACGTTTCGCCCTGGTACAAGCCAATGGTCAGGTTCGTGTTTCCGAGGTCAATTGTGAGCAGCATATTCTTATTATAATGCTTCAGCAGGGGATATTATTGCATCGCTCGAGCGGCTACTTTACCGCTTCCACGATTTCTGCAATCACATCGTAGCGGTTAAACTGTGGCATTAGGTATATCCCCTGCCCCCACGATTTTATCTGTTCCGCCAGCTCCACCGTGATGCGAATCCCCTCCTTTATGCCATCTTCGCCTGCTTTTTCCATGCGCTGTCGCATCACATCGGGGATGCTGATCCCCGGCACTTCATGATGAAGAAAATGCGCGTGCCGGGCACTAAATAGTGGCAGGACACCCACCAGCACTGGCTGTTGCAATTTTCCATACTCGGACTCATACCGTTTCAGGAACTTCTGTGCTCCGGCGGGATCATATATAGGCTGAGTCAGGAAAAAGTCCGCGCCAGCCTGAACCTTGCGGCGGGTGCTTCGAATTTCCTGGTCTGGCTCAGCAGGTTTCAAGTTGAGCGCCGCTCCGACGAAAAAACTAGTCGGCTGCCCAATGCTCGTCCCAGAATGGTCTACGCCGGTGTTAAAGCCCTGTTTGATCAGCCTGATCAAGCCCGACGGGACAATATCATAATTATCCGCTGCTTCGGGATAATCACCAATTGAGGTGGGATCGCCCATCACGACGAACACATTACGAATGCCGAGGGCATACGCCGCAAGCAAGTCACCCTGCACCCGCAAAAGGTTGCGCCCGCGCGTGGGGAAATGGAGTGTCGTCTCGACCCCCACTTTATGCTGGACCACATCTCATACTGCCCAAGCCGACATACGCATACGTGCCATCGGGCTATCAGCCACGTCAATCACATCTGCACCGGCTTCCTGAAGCAGGGAGGCACCAGCAATAAGTTTATGGGTGGAAAGGCCACGGGGAGGGTCCATTTCGACAGCAATGATGAACTTTCCAGCAGCCAGTTTCTGTGCTAGGTTGGATGGTTTCAAATCGTCATCCACTACCTCCACTGGCTCGAAAATGTCCACCGGCTGAATGTCAACGGTCAGCGTCGAAGAGGAGTCCAGAGCCTTGCGCATGGAGGCAATGTGGGCGGGAGTCGTCCCGCAGCACCCACCCACGATGGAGGCTCCAGCAACGCGGAACGAAAGAGCGTAATCACCGAAGTATTCGGGATCGGCCGGGTACATGATGCGCCCGCTGACCTGCTCCGGCCACCCGGCATTTGGCTTAATCCAGAATTTCATTTGCGGCACGACCTGGCGCATCTGCTTGAGAATACGCAGAAGTTGGGTCGGCCCACCGGAGCAGTTAACACCAATTACGTCCGCACCGGATTCAGTCAATGCCCGGGCGGCTTTTTCGGGACTATCGCCCAAGATGGTGCGGTCATCGCGGGTGAATGTAGCAGATACTACTACCGGGATGGTACATGTTTCTTTCGCAGCACGCACAGCCTCCCGCGCTTCGAATAAATCATTCATCGTCTCGATGACGATCAAATCAACTCCAGCGGAAAATAACACCGAAATCTGCTCGGCGAAAGCGGCGCGCGCTTGTTCGGGCAGGACTCGCCCAAAGGGAGCCAGGTGCACGCCCAATGGGCCCACATCCCCGGCGATGAATACATCTTTGAAGGAACCTGCTGCAACTCTTTTTACCAGTTCAACGCCAGCGCGGTTGATTTCATTGAGTTTGTCTGCCAGGCCATGTTTCTTTAGTTTAAAGCGATTGGCGCTGAAGGTATTCGTCAAAATGATCTGTGCTCCGGCTTCGATATATTCACGATGGACTTCTGCAACGACCTCCGGCTTGGTCAGATTGAGTTCGTCGAAACATTTCTCGAAACTTATCCCGCGCCCATTAAGCATCGTCCCCATCGCTCCATCTGCGAGAAGGGTTTCTTTTATGATGAGATCAAGGAATTTATTTTTAGTCATTGCTCCCTACTTCATCAATTGTTCTACGCGGCTTTCACCGGTGCTGTAGTATTTGGCATCCTTATGATGCAAGATAATCGCGGCTGTGGACTGCTCGGGGATGAGCTGGAAGGCAGGTGATAACTGCATGCCGAGTTCTTTCTCGACTGGCAACAGGTCAAATACCTTGCGATGATCCTCCAACTCGGGGATGGCGGGGTAACCCCAGGAGTAACGTTTGCCCTGTCCCTCGGGGATGCCCATCTCGCGCCGAATATGCTGGTGCAAATATTCGGCGGTGGCCTCGGCGGTTTGAACGGATAAACCATGTGTAAAATATGCCTCACTGTAATTGCCTAAAGATTGGAGTTTATCGAATTTCTCGGTTGCATCCAGGCCAACGGTGACCACCTGGAAGGCAACAATATCCATTTGACCGGAGTCGACCGGGGTAAAATAATCAGAAAGGGATAGATGCTCGTCATATGGCTGGCGGGGAAAGTGGAAACGGACCAGCACCTCAGAAATATTCTCTACTCGCAGGTTCTCAGGCTTGTAAATAATTAAATCATCACCATCAGCCTGGCAGGGAAACAAACCGTAAACAGCCATCGGTTTAAGCCAGCCTTCCTTGAGCACCGCTTTGGTCATCTTTTCCAGACGTGCATCAAACACGGTTTTGAGTTTGTCCCATTCAACACCATGCGTGTTCTTTGCACCCCAAGAAAGGCGATACAACTCGTTGATGTTGAGATGCTGCAACACCATTTCGAGCGGCATATTTTTGACAACACGGATGCCCCATTTTGCGGAGGAAGGCAACTTGATCGGCGCAGGGACAATGTTCGAACGTGTGCCTTCGATCTGGCGGTAAGCAGGAGTCTGGGAGGCGCGTCCCATTTCCATATCGGCTTCTTTGCGAAGTTTCTCCATCAGGGCGGGCTTGAGCTGCGGGTCAATCAGTTTATCCATCGTATCGAGGCCTTCGAAGGCATCCTTGCAATAGAACACACCGGGATTGTATACAGTGCCATCCTCGGTGAATAGGATACGACGCCCAAAGCGCCGATTAATGGCTGCTCCGCCCACTAACACCGGGATTTTGTGCCCGCGGCGCTGGAGTTCGTTGATAATCAGCGGCATTTGTTTGGAGGTATTGACCAACAAAGCAGAGAGGCCGATGGCGGTTGCGTTGACTTCGACAGCCTTCGAGATGATCGTCTCAGCCGGAACCTGTTTGCCCAAGTCGATGACGGTGTAACCATTATTGGCGAGGATCGTTTTGACGAGGTTTTTACCTATGTCATGCACGTCGCCGTAAACAGTGGCGATAACAACCGTGCCTTTGGTGACTCCTTCCACTTTTTCGAGGTAGTTTTCGAGGTGGACGACAGATTTCTTCATAACTTCAGCGGATTGCAGCACGAAGGGTAAAATCAATTCGCCCGCGCCAAACTTGTCGCCGACTTCTTTCATGGCAGGAAGCAGGACGGTATTCAGAGTGTGGACAGCGCATTCGTGACGCGAGGGGAAACCACCGCGGTTGATGATCTCGTCAATATCCGCTTCCACACCTTCCTTGTGGCGGTGAACGATGCGCCAGTTCAGGCGCTGTTCGGGGGTCATGCCTTCGGTCGGATCGATGGCAGCGTTTTCAGCTGAAACGGGCGATACCTTCTCAAAATGCTCAATAAAACGCTGCAAGGCGTTGGGGTGTCTATTAAATATCAAATCCTCGGAAAGATCTTTCTCCTCGGCGGGAATATCCGCATAGGGAGTGACATGTGCAGGATTAATGATGGCCATATCCAATCCGGCCTGCACGCAATGAAAGAGCATGACCGAGTTCAGGGTTGGGCGGGCCTGCGGTGAAAGGCCAAACGACAAGTTCGAGACGCCAAGCGAGGTGAGTACTCCGGGAATGTTATGTTTAATAAGCCGGATACCCTCAATGGTTTCGAGGGCAGATGCGGAAAATTCGGGGTCGCCAGTAGCCAAGGTGAAGGTCAGGGCATCGAATACAAGAGCCTCGGGGTGCAGACCATGATCGTTGACTGCAATGTCGTAAATCCGTTTGGCGACTTCCAGTTTGCGACCAGAAGTCTTGGCCATACCGTTCTCATCGATGACCAAAACAATGACCGCAGCATTATGCGTCTTGGCCAATGTAAAAATCTTGTCTGCTTTGCTACGACCCGCCTCAAGATGAGTCGAGTTGATGAGACAGCGGCCGGGGGCGGTTTTAAGCGCAACTTCGAGCACATCCAATTCAGTCGTGTCGATTACCAAAGGTACTTCGACACCCATTTCCAGTTTTTTGACCGTCTTGCGCATCAGTTCCAGTTCATCGGGGCGCTCGGTGACAGCGCAGGAGATGTCAAGGGCATGCGCACCAAAATTAACCTGCTCGCGGGCGACCTCGAGGATCGAGTCGTAGTCTTCATCAAGCAGCAAGCGCTTGAACTTTTTACTGCCCTGGGCATTGCAACGCTCGCCAATCAACAGGGGTGGCGGATCCTGTCGCATGGCAATGGCAGTTATCGAAGAAGATAGGCGAGGGGTGGATTCAGTTGGGCGGGCAGGATGGGAACGGGAATTAAGTTTCTCGACCAAGATTTTCAAATGAGCTGGTGTCGTCCCGCAGCATCCGCCTACGATGGAAATGTTATTTTTCTCGACAAATTCAAGCAGTGCATTGGCGAAAGGCTCGGGTTCGAGTGGATAGACAGCCTGGCCATCGACATTGAGCGGTAAACCCGCATTGGGGATGCAGGAAACCGGCAGGGTAGATTGCTCACCAAGAATGCGAATGGGTTCGCGCATGTGTTCGGGGCCAGTGGAGCAGTTCAAGCCGATGACATCGATCGGCATGCCTTCGAGGATGGTCAGCGCAGCCATCATATCGGTACCGAGCAGCATGCGTCCAGTTGTGTCGAGCGTGACCTGGGCCTGGACGGGCAGAGATATGCCGGTTTCTTCGAAGGCTTTCTGGATACCGGTGATGGCGGCTTTAACTTCGAGAATATCCTGCGAGGTTTCAATCAGGAGCAGATCGACCCCACCCTGGATGAGACCGAGGGCCTGCTCGCGGAAGATGTCAGCAAGTTCGTCAAAAGTAATATTAGAAAGCTCCGGGTCATTGGCGGAGGGAAGTTTGCCGCTGGGCCCGATCGAACCGGCAACAAAACGAGGCTGTCCAGTTTTAGAGGCAAATTCGTCAGCAAGGCGGTGGGCGAGGGAGGCGGCAGCCTGGTTGATTTCGATGGTGCGTTCCTGAAGTCCGTACTCCGCCATAGTCAGGCGGTTGGCTCGAAAGGTGTTGGTCTCGATAACGTCCACACCGACTTCGAGGAACGAGCGGTGAATTTTTTCCACGGCTTGGGGATAGGAGATGACCAGGTAATCGTTGCAACCATTAAATCTTTCCCCGCCGAAGTGTTCAGCGGTAAGATGCTGGTTTTGCAGATTGGTGCCCATTGCACCATCGAAGACGAGGACCTTGTTTGCGAGAACGTCGAGGTAACGACGGTTAGTGTATATACGTTGAGTCATACTTTCTCCATAGAAAATACAACCACAGCAAACATGGAGTTTCAATAAACAAAACCGCCTCACGAAGATCCAAGAGGCGGCAGGGTGGACAGGAGTGTATCACAGCGGAATTGTCATGTCAAACGATAATCCGATACCATAGGTGCGAGGAACGCACTTCATGTGGCCAACAGGCTCAGAGGTAATCAGGAAATTTCAGTTAAACCGCGTGCTGTGCCCGAATAGCATAGGCTGAATAAAGATATACCTAGGGATTAACGCCCGTGCCAATGGTCCCATTTTGCAGGCCAATCAGCACATCCTGAGCCAGCCGCATTTTGGCATCACTGAGCAGGTCCGGGTTGACATCGGCCAAAATCAACTGAGTGGGAGCGATTTGTCCACCGTTACCCGCTGCCAAGTCCGGAAAAATGCGCTGAAGGGCAGAAATGAGGTCAGGCTGGATGCTGGCAATCCAGTTGGAGCGG
>Ga0209048_10003371_pt1 | contig 15525 bp, 16 predicted proteins | sample FrelakmetCRP12CR_FD_187146 | JGI IMG/M metagenome (GOLD analysis project Ga0209048, IMG submission 187146) | Freshwater lake sediment microbial communities from the University of Notre Dame, USA, for methane emissions studies - CRP12 CR (SPAdes)... | ecosystem: Environmental > Aquatic >... | reverse complement strand
CCCATCAGCTTCGACAACGCCGAGCTCGAGGACTTCGTCATCGTGCGGTCCAACGGCGTGCCAATGTTCCTCGTGGCCAACGCCATCGACGACCCGGCCATGGGCATCACCCACGTCATCCGGGGAGAGGATCTTATCAACACCACTCCCAAGGTGCTGTTGTTGCGCGATGCGCTGGGCGTCACCGAGCGACCGGTGTTCGCCCACCTGCCCTTGATCGTGAACGAGAAGCGCCAGAAGCTCTCCAAACGCCGCGACGACGTGTCGATGGGCGACTACATCGAGCGCGGCTACCTCCCCGAGGCCATGCGCAACTACCTGGCCACGCTCGGGTGGGGCGCCCCCGACGGCGTGGAGATCCGGCCCATCGCCGAGATCATCGAGCAGTTCCGGCTCGACGACGTCAACAAGTCGAGCGCCTTCTTCGACATGAAGAAGCTGAACCACTTCAACGCCGATTACATCCGGCGGCTCCCGGTGCACGAGTTCGTCGACCGCTCGACCCACTGGCTGTTCGACAAGGCGCCCTGGCCCGCGGCCAACTTTGACGCTGGCCGCTTCGAGGCGCTGGCCCCGCTCGTGCAAGAGCGGGTCGAGATGTTGTCGGAGGTACCCGGCTACGTCGACTTCGTGTTCCTCGACGATCCCCAGATCGACGACGGGTCGTGGCAGAAGGTGATGACGAAGGCGCCGGAGAACGCCGCCGCCATGCTCGACGCGGTCGCCGAGGTCTACGCCACGTGCGACTGGTCGGCCGAGCAGCTCATGGGCGCCATCGCCGAGCACGGCGAGCGGCTCGGACTACCCAAGAAGCAGTGGCAGGCGCCGGTACGGGTGGCCGTCACCGGTAGATCGGTCGGCCCGCCGCTGGGCGAGTCGATGGTGGTGTTGGGTCGGGACGAGGTGCTGCGGCGCATCCGGGCGGCCCGCGACCGGCTCTAGGGCGGTCCATCCCGATGCTGCGACTCATCGTCAAGATCGCGCTGGCCGTCGTCGGCCTGGTGTTGGTCTACGTCGGGTTCACGTTCGCCCAGGTGTGGTTGGCCTCGCGGCACGACGCCGCGTCCGGTGACGCGGCGCCGGCCAGCGCCATCGTCGTGATGGGTGCCGCACAGTGGAACGGCAGGCCCTCTCCCGTGCTGAAGGCCCGCCTCGACCACGCCGCCGAGCTGTACCAACGGGGCCTCGCGCCGTACATCGTGGTCACCGGGGGCAAGCAGCGGGGTGATCGGGTGACCCAGGGCTTCGCCGGGTACGACTACCTCCGGGGGATCGGTGTGCCCGAGAGCGCCATCAAGGTCGAGGTCGACGGCACCAACAGCTACGAGGAGCTCTCCGCCTCGGCGGTGATCGTGCGCAACACGGGACTCCCGCCCGACGTGTACATCGTGACCGACCCCTACCACGCCCTCCGGGTGGCCGACATCGCTGACGAGGTCGGGCTCACCCCGCACGTCTCACCGACCTCGACGGCCAGTTCGTGGCGGTCGTTCGCCCGCGAGACCGTCGCCGTCGCGGTCGGTCGGATCATCGGCTTCCGGCGGCTGAGCAACCTCGCCTGAGCAACATCGCGTGAGCAACCGGCCGGAAGGCCCAGGTCCGGGAGCACCCATGTCGGTGGGAGCACGTCGAACATCAGGTCCGGTCGCTTGGCTACGCTTCGATGCCTCACGACCAAGGGGGGCCGGCAGTGCACATGGCGTCGCCGGGAGCGGGGTGACCGAGCGCGAGGCGCCGTCGACGGCGCGTCCCGTGTCGGTCGCGCAGGTCCGCGAGGCCCGCAGCGGCCGGTTCTCCTTCCTCTTCACCGATCTCGAGGGCAGCACCCGGGCTTGGGAGGACGCACCCGAGGTGATGAACGATGTGCTGGTTCGTCACGACGCCATCCTCCGGTCGGCGATCACGTCGGCCGGCGGGTATGTCTTCTCGACCGCCGGCGACGCCTTCGCGGCCTCGTTCCCCACGTCGGACGCCGCCATCGGCGCCGCCGTCGTGGCCCAGCAGGCGTTGGCGGTCGGTCCGTGGCCCGGTGGGCTCGACCCCTCGGTTCGCATGGGCGTGCACGTCGGGATGGCCTACGAGCGAGACGAGAACTTCTTCGGGCCCACGCTCAACCGGGCGGCCCGCATCATGTCGGCGGCCCACGGCGGCCAAGTGGTTGTGTCGGGCGACGTGGTCGCCGACGTGGCTGAACTGCCACCTGGTGTGTCCACCCGGCGCCTCGGCGCCTACCACCTCAAGGGGGTCAGCGGACCGGTGGAGATCTGGCAGCTCGTGGTCGACGAGCTGCGTCGGGACTTCCCACCACTGAACACGGTGGCGACCGTCGAGATCAGGGTGCCCCGGGCCCGTACGAGCTTCGTGGGGCGCGAGCGGGAGATGACGGACCTGTCCCGCCGACTGGTCGGGTGCGGGGTGGTGACGCTGGTAGCCGCAGGGGGTACGGGCAAGACCCGGCTCTCCCACGAGGCTGCGCTGGCCGTCGCGGGCTCGTTCGCCGACGGTGTCTTCGCCGTGGAGCTCGCCGACGCCGACCCCGGCGAGGTCATCGACCGGGCGGCGCGCTCGGTGTTCGGTGAGGCTCCGCTGGCTCGCACCGAAGGTCGTGGTGACCTGCTCGGCGCGCTGCGCGATCACCTCGCGTCGCGCACCGTGCTGCTGGTGGTCGACAACTGCGAGCACGTGCTCGACGAGGCGGCGCGGCTGATCCAGACCGTCGTCGACGGGTGCCCGAACGTCTCCGTACTCGCGTCGAGCCGCGAGCGGCTGGGTGTCTCCGGGGAGCAGGTCGTCCACCTCGCGCCGCTGTCGACGGCGGCGGGGGCCGACGGTCGCTCCGTCGCGGTCGAGCTCTTCTGCGACCGGGCCCGGGCGGCCGACTCCGGCTTCGACCCGGGGCCCTTGCAGATGGCGCCGATCGCCCGTATCTGTCGCGAGGTCGACGGCCTGCCGCTCGCCATCGAGTTGGCCGCGTCGCGCGTGGGCACCCTGACGGTCGACCAGATCGCCGACCGGCTCACCGACGCGTTGGGTCTCCTGCGCAGTCGGCGCGCTGGTACGGCCGCCCGCCACCATTCGCTCGAGGCCACCATCGCCTGGTCCTACGAGCAGCTCGACGCGCACGAGCAGACCCTCCTCGCCTGGACGTCGGTCTTCGTCGGTGGGTTCGCCGTCGAGGCGTTCGAGCAGCTGTGCACGGTCGCCCTGGGTCGGCCCGACGGCCTCGATCTTCTCGAGTCGTTGCGGGACAAGTCGCTCTTCAGCGTCGACGCGGTGGGCGGGGCCACCCGGTTCCGGCTGGCGGCCCCGATCCGCCAATTCGCCGCAGCACGCCTCGACGAGAGTGGGCGCCGGGACGAGGCCGAGCTGGCCCACCTCGACTACTTCCAGGCGTTGGGCCGTAACACCCCGGTCGAGATCGACGAGCGTCCCGACCAGCGGGTCGTGACTGCGCTCGCGGCCGAGAACGAGAACTTCCTGGCCGCCATCCGTCGGGCCTCGGGTCGGGGTGACAACCCCGCCGCGCTCAAGATGGCGATCGGCCTGCACACGTTCTGGGAGGAGACCGGCAACCTGGCCGAGGCCAGCGAGATCATCGAGTCGCTGATCGGCGACGATCTCACCGATCCGGTCACCTTCCAGGGCCTCGGCGTGCTCGTCGCCTATGGGCCGATGTGCGGCAACATGCGCCGGGCCGGCGAGCTGGCCGACCGGCTCCGGCCCGCGCTCGACCAACCCATCCCACCGATGCTCGCCGGGCGGTTGCGCTTCACGCTCGGGTTCCTCGATTCAGCCCGAGGCGATCTGACCGCCGCGGCCGAGCTCTGGGCCGATGCCGCCGCGCAGCTCGATGACGTCGACGTCTTCCTCGCTCGCCAGGCGCTCTGGAGCACCGCCCACTCGTGCACCTTCGCGGGGCACTGGGAACTGGGGCGGTCCTACCTCGACCAGGCCCTGGCCCTTCCACCGCCGGTACAGGGCTGGTTCCCCCACCAGGAGCGCACGACACGCGCCCTCATCGACATCTACACCACCGGCCAGGGGGTAGACCGGCTGGTGGCGGGGGCTGTCGCCCTCGACGAGTTGGGCCTCCGCTTTCGCCTGCTGTTGGCCAGCGTCGACGCGAGTCTGGGCCTGTTCCGGGCGGGGCTCCCGCAGGCAGCCGAGCGCTGGTGGCGGCGGCTGCTCGACATCGGGCTGGAGGCCGGCAACCTCTGGACGACGATGGTGGCGCTGGAGTTCGCGGCGTGGACCCAGGTCGAGCAGGGCGACGACCAGCGGGCCGGCGAGCTCTGGGGCTGCCTCGACGCCTTCGCCCTCGAGCGGGGATACGGCTGGTGGGACCTCATCGCCCGCGGCGACGCCGAGCGACGGGCCCTGGTCGGGGAGCGCTCGCCCGAGGCCCTCGCGGCCGGCCTCGCCACCGGTGCGACCCGCACGTTGCACGAGGAGGCCGCCACCGTGGCGGCCTCGCCGATACTCGACGAAGGGATCCAGCTGTGACGACCCCGGAGGAGTCCGACCGGCCGAAGCGCATCGTGATCGTCGGAGCTGGCCCGTCCGGGCTCTCGACTGCGTTCCACCTCACCGATCCCGACATCAACCCGAACTGGCGCGACCACTACGAGGTCGACGTCTACCAGATGGGTTGGCGGGCCGGCGGCAAGGGTGCCACCGGCCGCAACGCCGACGCGTGCGAGCGCATCGAGGAGCACGGGATCCACGTGTTCGGCAACTTCTACTTCAATGCCGTGCGCATGCTGCAGAGCGCGTTCGCGGAGATCGACTGGGACGACGGCGACAAGTACCGCACGATGGACGAGGTGTTCCTGCCGTCGAACACGTCCTCGGAGACCGAGTACGTCGACGGGCGGTGGCAGCACTCGGTCGGGGTGCTCATGAACTCGCCGGGCAACCCGTGGACCGGTCCGGTCGATCTCGACGAGCGCGACATCGTCGGGCGCATCCTCGAGAACATGGACCGGATCCTTGCCGCCATGATGGCCACGAAGCACGGCGGCGACCCGTCGCTGTTCGATCGCATCATGGGCATCTTCCGCCGCCTCGCCGGGGACGAGCTCGAGCGGTGGGCCGATCGCATCGAGCAGTACCTCGACGAGCACAACCGCGACCCGGTGCCCCCCAACAAGGCCCGGCACAGCGAGATGGTCGACCAACTCGCCGAGCTGGCCCGCGTGCTGGGCGCTCTGCACCTTGAGCTCCCGCACAGCACGCCGCTGCGCGACGGCTACATCGAAGCCGACCTGATCGTGGCCGTGCTTCGGGGCTTGGTCGACGACGACGTCGCCACGCGGGGTATCGACGCCATCGACGGCGAGAACTACCGCGACTGGCTGGCCCGCCACGGCGCGTCGCAGACCACGCTCAAGTCCGGGCGCCCGCAGGCGCTGCCCAACACCGCGCTCGGCTACGAGTGCGGCGACACCACGGCCATCCCCACGATGTCGGCCACCGCGTACGTGAACTTCTTCTGCCGGTGGGTCATCGGCCACGGGCCGGGCGGGCTGTTCTTCCGCGAGGGCACCGGCGACACGCTCATCAAGCCTCTCTACCGGCTGCTGGTGCAGCGGGGAGTGCGCTTCCACTACTTCCACAAGCTCTCCGACGTCGTGCCCGACGCCGACCCCGACGATCGGTCCGTGGCCCGGCTGGTGTTCGACGTGCAGGCCACGCCGCTCGGTGGCACCTACGACCCGTTGCGGCGTCTGGACGATGGTGGTCTGGTGTGGCCCAACCGGCCTCTCTACGACCAGCTGGCCGAGGGCGTCGCCCTGCAGGAGGGAACCGAGCTGCATGGCCGGGGCTACGACCTCGAGTCGTGGTGGACGGCGTGGCAACCGGTGGGGTCGCTCACCCTCGAAGCCGGCCGCGACTTCGACCAGGTCGTGCTGGCCACGCCGATCTCGACGCTCGAGCACACGTGCAGTGGGCTGATCGAACGGTCCGACGACTGGCAGAGAATGGTCGCCAACGTGAAGTCGGCCGCCACCCAGGCGGTGCAGATCTGGATCGACCGGCCCACGGGCGAGATCGGCTGGGACCAACTCCAGGGCACCGACCGCTACCTCGGCGGCATCTTCGCCCAGGACCTCACCTCCTACTGCGACTTCAGCGACCTCATCGCGGAGGAGCGCTGGCCCGAGGCCAACCGCCCGAAGGGCTTGATCTACCTGATCGGCGCGCTGTCCGATCCCGACCGGATCCCACCCTTCGACGACCACGACTTCCCCCGACGAGAGGAGGACAGGGTGCGGTGGATGACCGTGCAGTTCCTGCGCACCATCGACGGGTTGTTGCCGAACGCCTCGCACAGCCCCATTGACCCGCGCTCGTTCGACTTCGGGATGCTCGTGTCGCCCCAGCCCTCCGACCCACCGAGCCGGGGCGTGAATCAGTTCGCCCAGCAGTACTGGCGGGCCAACGTCGACCCCAACGAGCGCTACACGCTCAACGTGGCCGGCTCGATGCAGCATCGGCTCGAGGCATGGGGCTCGACTTTCGACAATCTCGTGCTCACCGGCGACTGGATCTACACGGGCTGGAACGTCGGGAGCTTCGAGGGCGCGGTCATGTCCGGGAAGTTGGCATCGCTCACCCTCACCGGCGCGCCCGGACTCGACCAGGTGTGGGGCTACTCGTTCCTGCAGGCGTCGCGGCCCGCACCGCCGCCGCCGAGGCTCGACCTCACGGCCACCACGTAGCGGGCGTTTTCGACCAGGCCGGGCAGACCGGTACACTGTCGCCTCGCCCATCCGGTCGCTTGGATCGTGCCGGTTCGGGCCACCCTTCGGGGGTGGTGTAATCGGTAACACGGGTGGTTCTGGTCCACTTGTTGGGGGTTCGAGTCCTCCCCCCCGAGCCACAGCGAGCGCCCGTCGATGCCGGCGGGCGCTCGTCGCGTCCCCGGCGCCAGCGTGGTGACCGCGTCGGGCCGCGTTTGGGAGCCCTGAGGCGCGCCGCTAAGATGCTCCGGTCCTGCCCCCATCGTCTAGCGGCCTAGGACACCACCCTCTCAAGGTGGCGGCACGGGTTCGAATCCCGTTGGGGGTGCCACGAAGTGCAGGTAAGAGGGGTTGCGGCGACAAGCTACAGCCCCTCTCCCAACTTTGGTCTTGCGTTCGGCCATAGTTCCTCGACGACTTGCGCCTCGGACCGGATGGGTTCTGCGGAGGGTGTTCCTCGACGGTCATCTCCGCGCGTTCGAGCACTTCGGTGACGTCCCGGGCCGGATCCGCTTCGACAACTTGAACGCCGCCGGCGAGCGTGTCCTCGAGGGCCGGGACCGGATCGAGTCGGACCGATTCATCGCCCTGCGATCGCGCTATGGGTTCGAGAGCTTCTCTTGTCAGCTCGGCATCAAGGGCAGCCACGAGAAGGGCGGTGTGGAAGACGAGGTCGGCCGGTTCCGTCGCCGTCCCATGGTCCCGGTCCCGCACGTGGCGTCGATGGCCGAGCTCAACGAGCTTCTCGTCGCGGGCTCCACCTGGGACGATGAGCGGTCTATCGCGCGGCGGCGCATCAGCGTCGCCGCGCACTTCGCGCTCGAGGCCGACGCGCTGAGACCGCTGCCAGGCGAAGCCTTCGATGTCAGGGTGGTGGCCAGCCACCGCGTGGACCGCAAGAGCCGCAGCTCGGTTCGTGGCTGTCTCTACTCCGTGCCCGCGGCGCACGCCGCCGAACGGATCGACGTCCGGATCGGCGCCGACAGCATCCAGGTCCTCGACGAAGCGCTGGTCGTGGCCCGCCACGCCCGGGCCCGCGAGGGTGACGAGGTCCTGGCCCTGGACCACGACCTCGAGGTCCGGGCCATCAAGACCGGGGCCTTTCAACGCTTCGTTGACCGTGTTTGAGCGTCGAGGTTCCCAAACCGGGATCCAGGCGATCCAATCGAAGGCGTCAGCCCTCTTGCTCCGTCGGGCGGCCGAGCATCTCGTTGATCGCGACGCGGCGCAGCGCGCCCGGTGACGCGCCTATCCCTTCCTGCTTCCGGCGCACATCGATCGCTGACCATCCGGCCTCGTGCGGTTCGCGACCCCGTCGCGTCCAGGGTCGCAAGGGTGCGGCGGAGGTGCCATTGGGCCCTGGGCGTCTATCGATCCCATTCGTACGTTTTAGCCATGGCCGATCCAACGAATGAAGGCACTGCCTCACCAGGTGGAAGTTCATCAGGTGGAAGTTCATCCTCCAAGAGCAACAAGGGGTGGATCATCGCGTTCGCGGTGGTGACCGTCCTGCTGATCGTCGCCGTCCTGTTCATCGTGCTGCGGGGGAACGACTCGGACCAGACCGCAACCACCGGGACCACGATCGGGCCGGTGGCGACGTCGGTGTCCACGACGTCGACCACGAAGGGCCCGGTGGCGCCATCGGTGTCGACGACGTCGACCGCTGCCTCGGGACCGAGCTCATCGGCGAGTGAGCCTTACGAGATCGTGTGCACGCCCGGGGACCTGTTCGCAGTGATGGATCCCACGGTGCTCGCCGAAGGCGCCACGGTGGTGGCCTACGGGTGCGCGCCGGCGACGGTGGGCGACGCCGTGAACGCCTACGCATGGGCCCGGCTGGAGTCGCCCGGCGTCGAGCCCCTCGTGGTGTTCTACTCGGGCACCGCTCGCGACCCGGCGACCTCGCCGCACGTCATGAACTGGAAGGTCCTCAGCTACGGAACGGCCGTGTTCTGCGAGGACGTCATCCCCCGGCAGACCTGCGACCTGCTGCCCGGGGCGCCGCGGCAGTGACGACCCACCACGGAGGGATGCGAACCGCGCCGGCCATGGCGGGATAGCTCGTCTCGTCTGGCGGGGGGTCGAGGAGCGTACAGCAGCCGGACGTGTGAGTGACGTCGGGACACCTACCTCGGATCATCAGCGTCGCCGTACACCGATCCGCCCCCTGCCGCCATCGAGGCCGCCCGAACCGTCCCCCCGTTCGATGTGCTCGTGGTCATCCGGTTCGCCTTCGACCCACAGGCATGGCAAACCTCCAAGGAACGAAACGCCGACACCGCCGAGCGCAAACTCGGCCGGCAACGGGTCCTGCTGACCCGCGCCAACCCCGATCCGGGAATGGACGACGAGCTGCTGAAGAAGACCGGTGCCGGCAACCTGTTCACCGTGTTCGGCGAGCCCGACGTGGACATCCGCGCCAACGGCGACGAGGTCGTGGTCGAGGTACACGGCCTCGATGTGTACGACCCCACGATCGGCGAGGTCCGCTCGTCGACCACCGACGACATCGCGGCCTGGTTCATCGACAGCGACTGCGACGGCCGCAGCTTCTTTGTCCCCCACGCCTGCTTCACCGGCGGGCACAAGCCCAACGAGTCGCTCCAGCGGGCGTTGAAGGCGGAGATCGACGCCGAGGCGTGGGCGTCCCTGGCCGGCTTCCATCTCTGAACGTGATCGCTGGTCCGACGAACGCGACTGGTTGTTTCGGCTGGCGGTCGACTGCGGCAGGCGGTGGACCCGCACTTGACGCAACTCTCCGCAAGTAGACGCGAGTCGCTGGAGTCGAGGCGGCCAGAACAACCATTAGGCACCTAAGGAATAAGCCAATCGCGGCAACCGTGGCCGGCCATAGTTCCTGAGATCCAGATGTCTCCAATGGTCTCCAAGGGGGCCGCGAAAGAAAGTGCGTCGGAGCGCACTGTCCCTGGAAGGGCTATTGGAGTCCCCCTCTCGAGGTGACGGCACGGGCTCGAATGCCGTTCCGCGCCGCCGCGGCGTTCAGGCCGCGATCACGTCGTCGAGCGTCCGGCGCGGGCTGCGCCCGGCCTCGATGGTGGGCACACCGATGCGGAAGGCGAACACGGTGGTACGACCTTGCGGCGTCAGGTCGGCCAAGGGTCCCTCGAACACCGACGGTTGGCCGAGGCTCCGGTCGCGGTTGATCCGTTCGGTGACCTGGTGCAGCGGCTGCATGGCCAGGCCTTGCGTCGTCGCCCACAGGTGGAGCCGCTGGAAGGCGCGGCCGACCTGGAGGCGGGCCTCGGTGGCGTTGGGGTCGGTCACGCTCAACAGGCCGTACGCAGCCGCCGTCTTGACGTGCACCTCCTTGGTGTTGCGGAGCCACGTCTCGTCGTTCTGCTTCTGTGAGGTGGGTGGCAGGATCTTGGCCACGAACAGCGTCACGGGCGGGAGCCCTTGCGCATCGAGCGTCATCCCGTCCCGGTGACGGTCGATCTCCTGGCTCCAGGACGCCACCCGCGACCTGGAGCCAGGAGAGGTGTGCCAGTGGCAGCGAGCCCAGCCGGGCGGCCCCCTCCGCCAGCGTCGCGGCCGCGACCGTGCGATCGGAACGGTAGGGTCCGCGGTTCGTGTGCCGGGCGGTGAGCGCGGAGACGAGGTCGATACCATCCACCGGCCCGCCGGACGTGAGCGAGAAACGAGCGACGGTGGGCCCGGTCCCGCCGGTGGTGACGGTGGCCGACTTCCCGGCCGCAGCCGCCGCGACCGTCATGTTCTCGATCGCGCATCCGAGACCCGTGACCAGCTCGATGTCGGTCAGGTCGGTCGCCGGCAGGGCCCGTGAGCGGTCGGCGATCACGTCGATGGCATCGTCGGCCAAGGCGAAGCGCCACGGTTGGGTGTTGTGCGGGTTGGCGCCCAGGACCGCGGCGGCGACCAGCGCGCGCGGTCTGCCGTCGCTGGGCAGCGTGCTCAAGGCGTCCTAGGGGGAGCCTTCCCCGGCAGCGAAGACGCCGGCCGCGTTGGCGCGGGCACCCACGCCCGCGGTCAGGGCGACCCCGAAGCCGAGCGCCGTGATGCCGCTCACCTTGAGCATGTCTCGTCTGGTCATCGTGTTGTCCGTCATGGTGCCCACCTCAGCTCGTGGCGATCATCAGGGCGCTGCTGCCGAGCACGAGTCCACCCGCCATCAGCCCGGCACCGAACCCGCCGGCGAGCATGGCCGGCGCCCGACGCCGCAAGGCGGGGGCCACGCCGCCGCTCGTCGCCAGCCCGGCGACGAGCACGACGACTGCGGCGACGGCGACACTCGGCCAGGACCGGCCGAGAAGCACCGTGAGCAGCAAGCCGACCGCGACGACCAGGCCCGCGGCAACGGCAGCGCCGTAGAGGAGCCACGCGCTGAAGCCTCCGTGGGAGGAGCGGCCGGCAGGCGCGTCGTCGTCGACGGTCGCGGCCTCGACCGTCGGCCCGTCGTTCTCGGACGGGATGGCGGACAGGGGGAGTACCGCGCCGGGCGATACGGGTGCTGGAGTGCGGCCGGCGTGTGAGAGATCGTTCATTTGTGGGCTCTCCCTTCCGATGGCTGTGTGGCGGTCATCCCGGTGCCCAGCAACCGCATGAGGGTGTCGACCCGTCGTGCGAGATCCTCACCTCGCGTCACCAGCTCGGAGTACTCCTCGACGCCGTTGAACGCGCCGAAGATCGTCTCCGCGATCTGCCGGGCTCCGAGGTCGTCGCGGATCGTGTCCTCCTGCTGGCCACGCCGCACCACGGCCTCGATGCGGTCGATCCAGAGGAACAACGTGGCCTGGAGCTGGGCGGCCAGGTCGGGGCGAGCGACCACCAGCTCGGGCACGAGGCGCCCGATGGCCCGCAGGCGCCGGTTGCGGCTGTACGCCTCCACCACGAGCGCGGCCATGCGCTGGGCCTGCTCTAGCGCGGGTGCGTCCCCATCTCCAGCGTGCGAGACCGCCGAGGTCCACTGATCGCGAAGATCGTCGATCACCGCCAGGGCCAACTCCTCCTTGGCGGGGAAGTGGAAGTAGAAGGCGCCCTTCGTGAGTTCGGAGCGGGCGATGACCTCGTTGAGCGAGGTCCCGGCATAGCCATCCCGGGCGAAGGCCTCGGCGGCGCAGTCCAGGATCTGGCGCCGGGTCACTGCCGTGCGATCTGCCTGCGTCCGAGCCATCGAGCGTCCTGTCCTCAGCGGGGGAAAGAATAATACCGACCGGTCGGTATGTCCCGCCGCCTGCCGGTGTTCCGCCTGCCGGCGCGGGCGTCGACACGGGGCCGCACCCCGGACGACTCGGCCCGACGGGTGGACCTCCGGCTCTTGCGCGACGTCGAGCCGCTGGCGCACGTTGGGGCGTGGGCTCGGTGGTTGCCCGCGCCGGACGCCGAGCGCTGAGGCAGGGCGGCGCGGAGGGGACGATCGACAACGATGAAGGCGATCGTGTGAGAGGCCTACGGGCCGCCGGAGGTGCTCCGGCTCTCGGCGGTGCCCACGCCGTCACCGAAGCGTGACGACGTCCTGATCAGAGTCCACGCGACGACGGCTGCGGCGGCGGACGTCGCGATGCGCGACGGCCACTCGATCCTCAGACGAGCGTTGGTCGGCTTCACCAGGCCGAGACGTCGGTTCAGGATCCTGGGGCTCGAACTGGCCGGGGAGGTCGAGCGCGTCGGCGCCGCCGTGACGCGATTCCACGTGGGCGACCTGGTCTACGGGTTCACCGGCTTCCGTCCCGGCGCCTACGCCGAGTACGTCTGCATGCCCGAGACGGGGTCGTTGGCGGTGAAACCGGAGACCATGACCTACGAAGAAGCGGCCGCGGTGGTCGATGGCGCGTCGACGGCCCTGCACTTCCTGCGGGCCATGGCGAGGGTCGGACCCGGCGATCGGGTGCTCGTCAACGGCGCGTCCGGAAGCATGGGCACGGCTGCCGTCCAGCTGGCGAAGCACTTCGGGGCGGATGTCACCGCAGTGTGCGGACCGACCAATGCGGAACTGGTGAGGTCGCTCGGCGCGGACGAGGTCGTCGACTACACGAGGGACGACTTCACGAGAAGCGGCGCGAGCTACGACATCGTCTTCGACGTCATCAGCGGGAGTTCGTTCTCTCGCTGCAAACCTCTGCTGGCACCTGGTGGCCGTTACCTGGTGACGATCCAGGGTTGGAGAGTGGTGATCCAGACGTTGTGGACCCGGTTCGTGGGCGACCGGAGGGTCATGTTCGCGTGGTCGATCAACAAGGCCGACGATCTCGCGTTCCTGAAGGGGCTGATCGAGGCGGGTGAGCTCGAGGCCGTCATCGACCGGACGTATCCGCTGGAGCAGATCGCCGACGCCCATCGGCACGTCGAGACGGCCCACAAGCGGGGAAGCGTGGTCATCACCGTCGACGGTGACCGGGGGAGCTGACGCCCGGCGGCGGGACAGCCAGGTCTCGGCGCGACTGGTGAGCCAGGCGCCGTCGTCAGCCGGGGGAGGTGGCCGCGGCGTGTGCGGCGGCCATGTGATCGAGGTACACGAGGATCTCCTGGGTGTTGGCGGCCGGGTCGAGGATGCGACGCCGGTACACCTCCAGCACGAGTTGCTGAGCCTCGGGATCTCCGGAGTCGGCGTACCAGGCCCAGTCGGCGAGGTGGCAGGCGAGGGGAAGGTCGGTGGCCGCGAGGGAGCGGGCACGGGCGGCGAGGGGGCCGATGCCGCCGGCGAGCTCGACCACGGTTCGGGCCTGATCGGCGAGCGGGGCGGGGGACCAGTGCGAGGGGACGTCGTCCCACCAACCGGTCCATCGCCTGGCCACCATGCGGCTGATGTCGCGTGCTGACACGTACTGTTCGCGCAGCGTTGGATGCGAGGCGAACGGCTCGGGCCAGGTGAGCGTCTCGGCCACGAGGTCCTGTCGCAGTCCCTGGTTGAGGGCATCGACGGTGTGATCGACGATGTGGGCGAGCGCGTCGGCGAGGATCGTGAGCTCGGCAACGATCGTGTCGGGATCGCTGAGCGCCTCACCGTGGCCCGGCAGCAGGACCGTGGGCGCCAGCCCGGCCATCTCACGCAGGGCGTAGATCCAGCTCTCGGCGTCTCGCTGGCGGCGCTTGCCGTTGCCGAGGTTGGGGAGGAAGCCCTGGTAGTAGTCGGCGCAGGCGAGGACCCGCCGATCGGGAGCCCACACGTAGCACTGGTCGTCGGTCTCGGCGGGCCGCCATCGCAGGGCGAATCGCTCGCCGCCGATGTCGAGGTCGAGGTCGTCGCGGAAGGTGTGCGTGGGCCACGCCACGTCGTAGTCGCTGGCGGGGAGCTCGTCGACGGGCTGGTTCATGTAGCGGGCCAGCGAACCGCGCAAGCGGATGTAGGAGCGGAGACGGTCGACGCAGCCCTCGGTGGCGACGATCTCGGGTCGTTCACCCGCCTCGAGAAGTGCCCAGGTGCCGTAGCAGTGGTCGACGTGGCCGTGGGTGTAGACGACGGTGTGGACCGGCGCCTGGCTCACCGAGCGGATGGCCTCGACGAGCGCTGGCCCCGCGGGGGCCATGCCCGTGTCGACGACCACGAGACCGTCCGAGGTCTCGAACACGACCGAGTTGACGATGGGCAGGCGAACCAACCAGGTGCGCGGCGCCAACTCCTGGACCTCCGTACCGGCTCGGACCTCTTCGATCGCCCGTCGATGGGTCGGGCTGAACATGTGACCGGCGGCCGCACGCGACCACCGGCCGCCGAAGCTGCCGCCTTCGACGACCCGGGCCATGAGCTCCGGGTCGTCGAGCACGACCTCGGCGCGGGCCTGCTCCAACGCCTGCCGGTCCCAGTGCGGAGAACCGGGTCCCGGGTCGTGTGCCATCGGTCGATTCTCCCATGCTCCTCGGCCAGCGTCGGGTGTCGGGTCCCTGTCCGCGCCATTACGCGCTGCGCCCGATCCTCGACGGGGGACGGGTTCGCCGCGCGTCGCCGAGAGCCATGAACGAGGAGTCAGCCCCCGTTTGCGTCGAGGCCGATTCGTGCACCACGGGTGTTCACCTTCGGCCCCTACCTTCGGGTCGAGCGCGCTCGGCGATGGGGACCTGGTCGACCTGGTCGCCGGGGCCCACGGGAGGATCCGTCGAGAAGGCAGGCCCATGGTGAAGGCGAGTCGGTGGATCGTGCTGGCGGTGGCGCTGGTTGCCCTGGTGGCGGCGTCGTGCTCCTCGTCGAAGAAGCAGGACGCCTCGGCATCGGCGGCCGGCCCCGGCGCCGGCAAGACCGACTTCTGTCGGGGGTTCGACGCGGTCGGAACCCTCGTCGCCACGTCATCGGACACGTCATAGGCCGACCTGGCGGCCAAGCTCAAGGGCGTGGCCCGCGAGATCCGCGGCAACGCACCAGCCGACGTCGCCGACTCGGCGCGCGCCCATGCGGACCTGCTCGACCAGGCCGTGGACGGGGTCGCGGGTGCGAGCTTGAAGGACGCGGTCGCGAAGGCGGTCGCGGGCGTCGACGCGGCGTCGGGCGAGGCCATCAAGCCGGTCGTGGCCTACGCCGCCAGCAACTGCACGGGTTCCTGATCCCGCGTCACTCGCGTGTAACCGGACCCGGCGGTGAACGTCATGGTGGTCGAACCCACCCGAGACCTGGAGCTGCCTGATGGCCGACGAAGAGCTGACCCCACGCGAGAGCGTCGAACTGATGATCCAGGCGCGTGATGCGCTCGAGTCGGCGCTGCAACAGGCCCTGGCCGATCTTCCCGCGAACGAACGCGAGGGTCTCGCCGACCAGGAGGTCATGGGGTACTCCGCTCGTCGTTTCGGCCGCACCGGTTCGGTGCACATC
>Ga0209048_10003370_pt1 | contig 15526 bp, 11 predicted proteins | sample FrelakmetCRP12CR_FD_187146 | JGI IMG/M metagenome (GOLD analysis project Ga0209048, IMG submission 187146) | Freshwater lake sediment microbial communities from the University of Notre Dame, USA, for methane emissions studies - CRP12 CR (SPAdes)... | ecosystem: Environmental > Aquatic >... | reverse complement strand
CTGTTGTCGGTTGCCGTCGGGGTCGACGTACTCGACGCTGCTGACGTGGGTGCCGCCGTCATGGATGAGGCGGGTCACCATGCAGCTGGAGCGCAGCTGGCAGTTTCCGCTGAGCAGTGCCTCCCGCAACGTCGTCACCGCGGGCGAGCATTTCGAATTGTTCGGGCACCCGTAGCCGCTGCAGAAGCCACAGTCGACGCACGGCGGCCGCCCCCGATATGGTCGGGAGTTGACGGCGCTCGGATACGGAAACGGCGTATAGCCCTGGCTCCGCACGGCGTCGCTCAAGACATTCGCCACATACATCGGCACGCCTGGCGGCATCAGGTAATCGCTGCTTCGCTGCGATGCGAACGGATCAATGCCCTGCTGCCCCTGGACGCCGGTGAGCCGCTCGGCCTCGGCGTAGAACGGCTCGATCTCGTCGTAGGTGACCGGCCAATCGCTGAAGTTCGTCCCCGCATAGCTGATGCCCTTGGACTGCAACTCCGAGGCGATTCGGAAGTCCACCGCGTTGAGTCGCGGGTACTTCATGTCTGCGTGGACAGCAGCTCCGCCGACATTGCGCGGCAGCGTATTCACGTTCTCGTTGACCTGAGCATCGATGCTGGAGTCCGTACGGAACGTGCGTGGCTCGAGCAGCGGATCTTGGTCGATGAAGTTACGCACCGTCAGCTTGATCTCGTCGTTGCTGAAGAGCGGCACCGGCATATTCGGTGCGGGATCGTCAAGGCCGATGAAGTAATTGGGGCCCGACTCAAGGATGAGGACCTTCTTCTCGCCTACAACGGTCAGCGTCCGGGCTGCCATAGAGCCGCCCGCGCCGCTGCCGATGATGATGACATCAAACTGGCTCAGGCTGGTATTGCCCAGAACGCCGGGAACCTTCGAAGGCAACGTACTCATTCGATCCCTACTTCGGGAAGTACGGCGTGCCGGGGGAGGCAACCTTCACCAACAGGGTCAGGAACTGTTGCGTGATCGCGTCGACGCCGCTGAAGTCCTCGTCGGGGTTTTGGGTGGAGTTCGGTTTGTCGGGCCGCTCCTTGTAGGTCATCGTCGTTTCGTCGAAGATCGAGTACCCGAGCGGCTGGCTGTCGCCGTCGTAGCCGATCAGCTCCCAGCCAACCCGGTTGATATTGCCACCGTATTCCGGGGCGCAAAACATGCCTTCGAGTATGTGGCCGGTGATCAAACCGACGAACGTTTGATCGGTGGCCTTGAGGACAGCGTCCTGTTGGCTGGGTGTCAACGCCGCAAAGGCGGCGCTGAACATTTCCGTGCTCATTGCCTCAATGGCAGCAATTCCGGCGCGATATTGAGCGCGCCAACCCACCACCGACCCGAGCATGCCCCCACTTGAATCCGCCCCGGGCACTGCGGCACTGCCCAGCACCTGCACTCGCCAGCTCATCAATTGTAGACGGGTCAACGGGATGAACTGCGCGAAGTTGTTCGGGGGGACATGCGTTGACGGCGTCCCAGTCGTTGGATCCGGAAACGGATTGCGGTTGCTGAACGGTCCGCCGGCGAACACGTACGCCGGTTCGTTCTCGTCCGGAACGACCGAGAGCAGCCGATCGATGTACTGCGGTGCCCCCGCTTCGACGGCACCCGGTCGATCGTCGGTCGGCACTACGCGCGCCGCGATGGCACGCACCGCTTGCTGCTCTTCCGCCGTCAGGAAGCTCGGGATGGGCGTGGGCGTCGCAGTTGGAGGGATGGCCGTTGGTGTGGGCGCGGGCGGTGCAAAGGCATCGTCGTCGCCGCAGCCCAACAAGCTCGTGGCGGGCAGTGTGACAGCAACCCCGCCGGCCAGCCCCCAGCGGAGAACCTGCCGGCGCGTGACGAAGAGCGACACGACGGGGACTCCGCTTACGCCTTCTTGCGGGGACGAAAATCGAGGTCCGGTGGCGGCGTATCGGGCAGCTTCCACACGATGTAGGGCTTGTCTTTCAGCTCATGGTACGCGTTGCCGGCGTCGATGGCCTTGTGAAACGCTTCCTCGAAGGCCTTGAAGTCCTTCTTGGCGATGGCGTCCTGGAGGGGCTTCCAATTCTCCTCCATGAACTGATTGAGTGCATCCTCGTGCTTCGGACGCGTGAACGCGCCGAGCTCCATCAGGCCTTTGATTTCCTTCGCTTCGAACGTTGCCAGGGGCCAGTTCTCGGCCTTGGCGGCGTAGTACAGCTTCCAGGTGCGGTTGCCGACCTCGGGCATGATCCGCCCCAGACCCGGCTGAATCGTGGCCACGTCTTCCAGGCACATCTCGCGATGCCCGGTCCAGACCGTCAGTCCTTTGAGGCGTTCCAATAGTTTCTCGTCGTCCATGCGAGTCACTCCCGAAGAAATGTTTAGTTGGGCTCCTAGCATGCGTGTCAAAGCCCTGTCTAGCCCGTTTGTTCTTGCGCGCTTGTTGCGGCCGTCGCGCGAAGGTAAGGTCCCGGCTGGTGGCAACCAACTTGGACAACCGCGGTGGGGTCAGTGGCTCAGCGGTCATCGCTGCGCTCTTTCTGCTGGAGGTGGCGCTTGGAGTTGGTTGCAGTTGGGCACGAACGCCCACCGCTGCGCGCCGCGGCGCGCCGGCGGGCGCGGAATCAATCATCGACGTCCGCGAGCCATCGGGCGTGGCTCGACCGCAATGGCCGATCTCCGTCGGCGTGCCGTTCCCGTCCGGTCTGGTGACAGACGCGTCTGGACTCAGCGTCCTCGATGGTACCGCTCCTGCCCCGGCGCAAACGCGTGTGCTGAGTCGCTGGCCCGACGGCAGCGTGCGGTGGGCGCTGCTGGATTGGCAGATGGACCTGCGACCGCGAGAGGCCCGACACTGGCGCGTGGGGACCGGTCGCGTTCCAGTTGAGCGTGCCGTGAAGGTGACGGACGGCAGCGATCGGATCGACGTCGACACGGGGCCGTTACAGTTCGCTGTAGCCAAGGATCGCTTTGCACCGTTGACAGCGGTCCGATTGAACGGCGTCTCAATGCTTGGCGGACCGGTAACGACTTTCTTCGACGTCGACGGCAAGCGCCTAGATCCCCAAGCGCCCACGAGCGTAAAGGTCACCGAACCCGGGCCGCTGCGCACGCGCATCGAAGTGCGTGGCCGGTATGCGGCGGCCTTCGACTACGTCGTGCGCATCGATGCTCTCGCGCAGCAGCCGTTCGTGCGCCTGTTGTTTACCTTCGAGCAACACGACCCGCAGCCGTATACGTTCGTGCGTCAGCTGGCGATTGTTCTGCCGCTCACCTTCGCCGGCCCGGCGTCCTACACCGCGGGTCGGGAGAAGGGGCCGCCGGCCGCGGGTCCGGTGCCCGATGCTGGGGTTACGCTGCTTCAAGAGGACAACGAAACGCTGCGTATCGGTGTGCAGCGCTCCGCCGAGCATGCCGCCGGGTGGATCGACGTGCACGACGCGACTCACGGGGTCGCGCTGGCATCGCGTTTCTTCTGGCAGGAGTACCCGCAGAGTTTCGAGCTGCGTCCGAATGGGCTCACCTACAATTTGTGGCCGCCGGCGGTGCCACCGGCCAAGGTCGGCATGGGTGTAGCGAAGACACACGAGTTCGTCCTCTACTTTCACGGCAAGGCGGTGCCAGCGCCTGGGCTGCTGGCGGCGTTCGGTGAGCCACTGCTCGGGCGCGTCAACGCGCGCTGGACGGCGGCCACGGGAGCGTTGCGGAACGGCATCGCACCGGGCGCGTCGACCGACGGCTTCTTGCAAGACCTCGGCACGGGTTACCGCGCCTACCAGGAGCACGCAGCGGTGGAACGCTGGGATGAGAGCGGCCAGGCGCGCTGTGCAGCGCCACCAGCGACACGCACGGCTCGGACGCCGGCCGCTGAGGCGTCACAGGCAGAGCACCCACGGCGCGGCTTCTACGGCATGTTCAATTGGGGCGATTGGAACTTTCCCGGCTACCACGACACGACCAAGGGCTGCGATGCGTGGGGCAATCTCGAGTACGACATGACGCAGGTGCTGGCGCTCGCCTACGCCGCCACCGGCAAACCGGCGTACCACGAGAGCATGGTGGCGGCGGCCCGGCACTTCATGGATGTCGACCGCATCTACTATCAGCACGCGCACCCGAATTGGGTGGGGATGAACCATCCGAAGAATCCGCTGCACTTCGCCTTCGAGATCGGTGGTGTCGATTTGGGCCACACGTGGACGGAGGGGTTGCTGTCCTACTACTACCTCACCGGTGACGACCGTGGCCTCGATGCGGCGCGGGGCATCGCCGACTACCTGGTGCGTCGGTCGCGCGGCGCCGCCCTGCGTGGCAATCCGCGGCAGTGGGGCTGGCCGCAGATCGCGCTGGTGGCGGCGTACGAGGCCACCGGTAATGCGGAGTACAAGAGCGTGGCGCAGGCGTATGCACGTGGCGGGATGGCGGCGTTTCCGCCGGATAAGCTCGTCGGATGGAAGATGGGTATCCTCGCCGATGGCCTATCGTACACCGACTCGGTGTCACACGATCCGGCAATTCGCGATTGGCTCGTACGCTACGCCGCCGCGGTGCGCGCGCGCGGCGGTGACGTCGATGCGCGCTTCCTGCCAGCCGTAGCGTACGTGGCGCGCCTGACGGCCGGCGACCCAGATGCGGCGGTCGCGGCGGTCACGCGGCTGAAGTTCGGCAACTGGGGCAAGCCGTTCACGATTGCCGGCCGCACCGGGTTCCGGATTCTCTCGTTGAACGCAGCGCCGGCAGCGAGTTCTCGCGGGAAGAAGAGTGCGGCGGCCAACGACCCACCGCACCGCTGAAGGCAACTTCGAGGTCAGGTCGCTCTCGAGAGGGCTAAAGCGAAGAAATTGTTGGGTGGGGTGTGCCAGTCGACAGGCTGGAAGCCGGCAACCCGCAGCGCCGTCTCGACTTCATCACGGGTGAACTTGCGGCTGATCTCGGTGTGGATCGTCTCGCCGGCTGCGAACGGCACGGTGAGATCGAGTCCGCCGATCGCGACGCGCTGGGCGCTGCGGGCGCGCAGGTGCATTTCGATCTGCGACTGCTCGCGGTTGAAGAAGGCGACGTGCTCAAACTCGTCGAGGTCGAACGCCGCGTCGAGATCGCGGTTGATCACTCGTAGGATGTTGCGGTTGAACTCCGCGGTGATGCCGGCGCGATCGTTGTACGCTGCTTCCAGGATCTCCACCGGCTTCACCAGATCGACCCCGAGCAAGAAATAATCGCCGGAGCCAAGCTGGCGGCGGAGCGCCCGCAGGAACTCTGCCGTTGCTGTCCGGGTCAAGTTGCCGATGGTGCTGCCGAGAAACAGCACGAGGCGTTGCCGGCCGGGAGGCAGACGGTGCAAGTCGCGCTCGTAGTCGGCGACGATGCCGTGGATGCGCAGGCTCGGGTACTCACGCAGCAAAGCCAGTGCGGCGCGGCGCAGCATGCCTTCGCTGACGTCCATGGGCACGTAACAGACGTCGCGCCGCGCTCGTGCCAGGGCGTTCAGGAGCGTCCGTGTCTTGCGCGATGTGCCGCTGCCGAACTCGACGAGGACGGACGGCCGTGCGGCGCGCACGATCTGCGCCGCGACACGGTCGAGCAATGCCTGCCCGGTGCGTGTCAGGTAGTATTCCGGGAGGTCACAAATGGCATCGAACAACTCAGAACCACGATCATCGTAGAAGTATTTTGGCGGCAGTGTCTTTTGCGGTGCGAGCAGGCCGCGCCGGACATCCTCTGCAAGCTCAGTGCTACCTGCGGTCCGGCGGTGGACATCGATGCGCAGCCGGTCGCTGCTCTCCGCGAGGCGTTCGCGTCCCTGCGGCGCGGCGCTTCCCGCGAACGGTTCGTACGACATTCACGATAGCATGCTGGAGTTGCATGCCGCCTGCAAGAGAGGTGGTGAGGTCACAAGATGGAGCGATCCCCGAGGTGACCATCGATCTTGGCCAGCGCCCCATGCTACAAGAATAGGGGGTTGCGCGGTGGATGAGTGTTCAGACGAGGAGGTGTGCATGGCAGGCATCGTGCGGTACGGCAGCTACGTTCCTTACTTCCGCCTGACGCGGGCGGCGATTGGCGCGGGGAAAGGTGAGCGCGCGGTCGCCAGCTTCGATGAGGACGCGGTGTCGATGGCTGTCGAGGCGGCGCGCGATGCGGTGCGCGGCGCAGTGACTGTCGACGCACTGCTGTTTGCAACGCTCAGCCCGGCCTACGCCGAGAAGCTCGACACGGCGACGATCCAGGCAGCGCTCGATCTGCCGGAGACGGTGAGCTCGGTTGCGCTCGGCGGGTCGTCGCGCATGGGGCTGGCGGCGCTGCTGCTTGGGCTCGACCTCGCGGCGGCGGGACAGCGGGCGCTCGTCTGTGCCAGCGACCTGGCCACCGGCGCGCCCGGTAGTGCACGCGAAAGCCAGGGCGGAGATGCCGCTGCGGCGTTCGTCACCGGCGCGGATAGTGACGCAATCGCGCGCGTCCTCGGCCGCGCATCGACGACGATCGAGATTCTCGATGTCTGGCGGCTGCCGGAGGACCGCTTTGTCCGGCAATGGGAGGAGCGCTTCACGGCCGACACCATGGCGCCGGCCATCATCGACACGGCGAAACGCGCGCTGCAGGCTGGCGGCGTTGATCCGTCGACGCTGTCGAGCGTCATCCTCGACGGTACCAACCCGCGCTCGATGGCGAATCTACCCAAAGCGCTGGGTCTCAAGCCCGAGCAGATCGCTGACACGCTGGGCGCGACCGTCGGCCGCACGGGCTGCGCGCACGCCGGGCTGCTGCTGGCGCGTGCGCTCGATCACGCTAAGCCCGGCGACCGCATCCTCGTCGTGTGCGAGGCCGACGGTGCCGACGCTCTCGTCCTCGAAATCACCGAGGCGATCAAGAACCTACCGCCGGTCCACAAGGTGGATCGCTGGATCGCCTCGAAGCGCAACGACCTGGCGTACAACACATATCTCAAATGGCGCGGCATCCTGCCGTTCGAGCCGCCGCGGCGCCCCGACCCCGAGCGGCCCGCCGCGCCGCCAATGCGGCGGCACGAGCGCTGGAAGCTCGCGTTCGTCGGCTCGCGCTGCGCCACGTGCCAGACCGGTCATCTGCCGCCGCAGCGCGTGTGCGTGAAGTGCGGCGCGGTCGACCAGATGCGCGACGAACGCTTCGCCGACACCTCGTGCCGGGTGGCGACCTACACGCTCGACCACCTCGCGTACTCGCTGCAGCCGCCGGTCGTGGCCGCGTTCGTCGACTACGAGGGCGGCGGCCGTTTCTCGTGCACGCTGACCGACGTCGACCCGAACGAGGTGGCGATCGGCAACCACTTGGAGATGACCTTCCGGCGACTGTTCACCGCGCAGGGCGTGCACAACTACTTTTGGAAGGCGCGGCCGGGAAGGTGAAGCAATTGCGGATTGCGGATTGAAGGAAGACGAATGAAGGAATGCGAATTGCGGAATGAGGAATCCCGGTAGCACTTGCATCGCGGCCGCTGCACTTGTCTTCAAATCCGCAATCCGCATTCCGCAATCGGTCTGTTCCGTAACGGGGAGTTTGACGCTAGAAGAGAATCCGGAGGAAGCCATGGCTAGCAACGGTATCAAGGATCGCGTCGCCATCGTCGGCATGGGTTGCACCGCATTCGGCGAGCACTGGGACAAGGGTCCCGAGGATCTGCTGGTTGACGCCGCCCAGGAGACCTACCGCTCGGCGGGCATTGATTCCGCTCAGGTGGACGCCTACTGGCTCGGCACGATGGGCAGCGGCTATTCGGGCCTGATGCTCTCCGAGGCGCTAAAAATTCCGTACAAGCCGGTGACGCGCCTGGAGAACATGTGCGCCACCGGCAGCGAAGCGATTCGCAACGCCGCCTACGCGGTCGCCAGCGGCGCGTACGATCTGGTGATGGCAATCGGCGTCGAGAAGCTCAAGGACTCCGGTTACTCGGGCCTCACCGGCAGCAATCCTCCGAACGACGGCACAGCATCGAGTATGACGGCACCCGCGACCTTTGCGTTGCTGGCGCCGGCGTATGCCAAGAAGTACGGCGTTGACGAAGGGCAACTGAAGCAGGTGCTGGCGCGCATCGCGTGGAAGAACCACAGGAACGGGGCGAAGAACCCGAAGGCGCAGTTCCGCAAGGAAGTGCCGATCGAGACGATCTGCAAGTCACCCGCGGTCGCCGGCATGCTTGGCATCTTCGACTGTTCGGGCGTCAGCGACGGCGCCGCGGCGGCGATCCTCTGCCGTGCCGAGGACGCGCACAAGTACTCACCGCATCCGATCTTCATCAAAGCACTGTCCTTCGCAGCCGGCCCGGCCCACGGCTACTACAGCCAGGAGTACGACTTCACCACGTTCCCCGAGGTCGTCGCCAGTGCGCAGGACGCTTACAAGCAGGCCGGGGTGAAAGACCCGCGTGCAGAGATCAGCATGGCGGAGGTGCACGACTGCTTCACGCCGACGGAGTTGGTCCTCATGGAGGACATGGGTTTCTCATCGCGCGGGCAGGCCTGGAAGGACGTGCTCGCGGGGCGTTTCGACGGCGACGGGCCGCAGCCGATCAATCCCGACGGCGGGCTGAAGAGTTTTGGGCATCCGATCGGCGCCAGCGGGCTGCGTATGATGTACGAAATGTGGCTGCAACTGCGCGGCGAAGCTGGCGCGCGCCAGATCACGAATCCCAAGCTCGGGATGACACACAACCTCGGCGGTGCGCCGGGACGCTGCGTGAGCTTCGTGTCGGTGGTCGGTGGCTGACGATCAGGGCCACGGCCGGCGCCTAGCATCCGCCACTCCCCATGAACCGTGCAGGCGAGACGCCTGCACCACAATAGCCCAGCAAGCTGGGGCTGGCGCGCCGTTGTGGTGCGGCTGTCTCGGCTGCACCCGCTTGAGACAAGACGCTCAAACCGGCGCGCGCCGGTTTGGGCTTTCAGTCAGCGGTAGAGCAACACCGCATCGCGCTCGTCGCGCCAAGATGTTTCATCGGGTAGGGTGATCGCTTCCAGGTCCGCCGCCGTGGACGCGGTATCATCGACCCACCGTCGCAGCAGCTCGCTGCCGTTGAGCACGTCGATCGCCAAGCGACCGGACTCGTACTCGTAGACGAAGTCGCGCCAGAGAGCGTACTCCGGACACAGTGTGCGCAACGCCTTGAACGCCAGGGCAATGAGGCGCCACGGGCGGAAGGCGGCATGGTCGTACGCTGGATCATCAACGTGGATCTGCACGCCCGTACAAAGCGCGCTCGCGTGCTTGTGGAACGTCGGCTCGAACCAGCAGGTCCGTAGGCGGCAGCCGCGCAGCCATTCCGGCGCCAATGCGGCCATGCGTGCCAGCAGCGCCTCCGGCTTGATGTCCGGCGCGCCGAAGAGCTCGAGCGGGTGTGTGGTGCCGCGTCCTTCGGACAGCGTCGTGCCTTCGAGCAGCACCGTGCCGGCATAGCAGCGCGCCATCCACAGATTCGGGGCGTTCGGGCTCGGATTGACCCAGCTGCGTTCGCCGAGCGGCCACCCGTAACCCGGAGCGCTTGTCGGCTCCCAGCCTTCCATCGTGACGACCTCGACGTCGACATCGAGGTGAAGGGTGCGCACGAACCACCGCGCCAGCTCTCCGAGCGTGAGGCCGTGCCGCATCGGCAATGAGCCGGCGCCGACGAAGCTCTCGCAGCCCGCGCGCAGTCGCAGCCCTTCCACCACGCGACCGACTGGGTTGGGTCGGTCGAGAACCCACACTGTCTTGCGATGCTCGGCGGCCGCTTCGAGCATGTAGCGCAGCGTCGTGACGAAGGTGTAGATGCGGCAGCCGACGTCCTGCAAATCGACGAGCAGCACATCGAAGCTGTCCATCATTGCCGCCGTCGGGTGGCGCACGGTGCCGTAGAGGCTGAAAACGGGAATCCCATGCACCGGATCGACGAAGTCAGGCGACTCGATCATGTTGTCCTGCTTGTCACCGCGCAGCCCGTGCTGCGGGCCGAAGGCCGCCGCCAGCTTGATGTGGTCGAGGGTCGCCAGCGCGTCGAGCGAGTGAATAAGGTCGCGGGTCACCGAGGCGGGATGTGCGAGCAGCGCCACGCGGCGCCCGGCCAGCGGTTTCCGCAACGCAGGCTCATCGAGCAGGCGATCGATGCCGAAGCGCATGGCCCGCGCTTAGCGCGGATCGACGATGGAGTCCACGCTTGGCACCTCCAGTGTCAGCACGAAGGCGTTGGGGTGATGGAAATCGGGCTTGCCCGGCGGATGCCGCAGCGCCCAGTACGACAGGCTGCCGCTGTTGTCTTCGATCACTGCGGCCAGCGCGAGGCGAAGCGGCGTATCGGCGTGGATGGCTGACAGCCTGTCGAGGCGCACGAGCGCATCGAGTTCGAGTCGATCCGCCGAGCGGCGCACATTCATTTCCGGCGCGAGCCTCGCATCCGGCAGGGGCGCAATTTCGCGGTAGCTGTGAAAGGCATAGAGTGCCCACTCACGCGAAGGCGCGAAGTTGAACTCGTGATATGCGGGCGTCGCGTCCAGCGCGATGAACGCCTCGAAGCAGGTGTGTTCCCAGAGCCCGTGCGTCAGGCACGCCGCCCGTGGCGGCGGGATGCGCAGCCGGCCAAGCTCGCCATCGAGGGCGAACTCAACCGCGAGTGTCCCGCCCGGCGCCCGGCCCACGTGCACGGCGATGCTCCGCACGGCATCCGTGGGCGTCTGTGGATGACAGGTGAGCGTGACGGAAGGTGTGGCGGAGGGCATCGTGGGACCCCTTTCTATCAATTGCTGATTGGGATCAGTGCTGCGATCGCCGCCGGCCTTGGTCAGCATCGCACGCATCTCCTGCACGCGGAGTCTTACACAACGATATGTGTGAGAGAAGCGGCGCGGGGGATGATGCGACCTTCCCGTCAGGAGCTCGGCGGCCGCACGCGGCGGAAGAGTAGGAGCAGCAGCACGTCGTACGTGAGCTTCAGCAGGCCGCCGGCGATCAGTGGCCAGCCGAACGTCGACCGTTGGAGGAGCGCTCCGGCGAACAGCGGCGACAACGCGGTCGCCAGACTGCGCGGGACGTTGGTGACGCTGGCTGCGGCGGCGCGCTCCTCCGGTGGCACGACGGCCATTACGTACGACTGGCGCGCGGGAACGTCCATCTGTGAGAAGGCCATGCGCAACAGCAGAAACGTCACCGCCAGCGGCGCATTCGGCATGAAGGCAGCGAGGATGAGGAACACGTTCGCCGGGATGTGCGTGAAGACCATCGTCTCGATCAATCCGAAGCGCGCGGCGAGTCGCGGGGAGGCGAGCTGAGAGAAGGCGGAGAGCATGCGGGCGCCGAAGAAGACGCTCGCAGCCGCGCGCAACGGCAGATCGAAGCGCAGCAGGAGCCAGAGCGCGAGCATCGAATCCACGGCGAAGCCGCCGCCGAACGAATCGAGTGAGAACAAAGCGGTGAGCCGCAGCACGATGGTGCGCGAGTGTTTGAGCGGAACGTTGGCAATCGTGCCGGCCGCGGGCGTCCTGCCGTGATGCAGGCCCATGTAGAGCGCCCCAACTCCGACCGCGACCGCGCCGTACAGCACGAACCCGGCGCGAAAGGCATCGACGACATTCCACCCGAGGTGGCGGTGCGCCACCTCGGGGAGCGCGCTTGCCAACGCTCCGAATGCACCGAGCAGCGTTCCCGCCAGGCTGTAGCGCGCAAACAGGGCAGTGCGATCGGCCGCAGCGACCTCAGCCGAGAGCACGGACTGCTCCGTCGGCAAGAACACGCTGACGTCACCCGAGCTGGGGTTCAGCGTGCCGGCGAAGCCGACAAGCACCAGTGGCCAGAAGTCGCTGATCAGCGCGAAGCCGATCCCGGTTGCCAGCATCAGGAGCGATGCGCCGAGCAGGACGCGGCGTGGGGGGAGACGGTGCGCGACGAGGCCCACGGCTAGCGTCAGCGCCGCGGACCCGAGCAACGTCGCCGTGACGATCGCTCCGACCTCGAAGGCAGTCAGGCCGAGCAGCCGCAAGTACTCGGCGAGAAACACGCTGACAAAGCCGTCAGCGAGACCTCGCAAGGCGCGCGCGGAGACGAGCCGGGCAGCGTCAGAAGTCGCACTCGCAGGTAGCAGCATCGGACGGAGCATACGTCCGTGTGCCCCGAGAAGTACACGACTACGTGAGGCTCTTTCTGACCGCCCCGCTTCAGCGGCTCAGCACTTCGTAGCCGACGTAGGGGCCGCGCTGGATGAGCAGCAGAACACGGTCGCCGGCATGTGCTAGGGCTTGTTCGCACGTGCGCGCCGAGGTCACCGGCTGGCGGTCGATCTGGCGGATGACGTCGCCCGCCTCGATCCCGGCTTCGTCGGCCGGGCTGCCTGGCTCGATCTCCCGGATCATGGCGCCGCGCACCCCGGCCGGGATGTTGAACTGACGCATCAAGCCGGGGCTGAGATCGGTTACCGTAAGACCCCAACCGCGGGTGTTGCGCGGTCGCTGCGCGCGCGCGGCGCGCCGCGACGGTTGCTCGCCGATCACCGCGGTGATGGTCTTTTCCCGGCCGTTCCGCAGGACCGTCATGACGGCGCGCTCGCCGATCGGTGTGTTGGCCGCCAGCGTCGGCAGCTGATGGCTCTCTTCGATGTGTGTGCGGTTGAACTCCGTGATGATGTCGCCACGTTCGAGCCCTGCCGCATCCGAAGGACCGCCCGGATCGGTGTCCACGACCAGCGCGCCCTGCGGGTGATCGAGCCCGAACGACTGGGCCAGCGCTGGCGTGACATCCTGCACGCTCAGCCCAAGCCAGCCGCGCACAACACGCCCGTGCTGGCGCAGTTCATCGATGATGTGGCGCGCCGTATTGACGGGAATAGCGAAGCCGATGCCGACGCTGCCGCCACTGCGGCTGATGATCGCCGAGTTGATGCCCACGACCTCGCCCTGCGTGTTGAGCAGCGGCCCGCCGGAGTTGCCGGGATTGATGGAGGCATCGGTCTGGATGAAGTCGTCGTACGGCCCGGCGCCGATGACGCGACCCTTGGCGCTGACGATGCCCGCGGTCACCGTCTGCGCGAAGCCGAACGGGTTGCCGATCGCCACCACCCAATCGCCGACGTCGAGCGTCTCGGAGTCGCCGAGCCGCGCCACCGGCAGCTCGTGGTGCGGCGCAATCTTCACGAGTGCGACATCGGTCTTGTCGTCCACCCCCACGAGCTTGGCGTCGTACTCCTCGCGATTCGACAGCTTGACGCGGATCTGATCGGCCATCTGCACGACGTGCGCGTTGGTGACGATGTAGCCGTCCTTGCTGACGATCAAGCCGGAGCCCAGGCTCTGCTGCCGCTGTGGCTGCATTTCACCGAAGAAACGGCGGAAGAACTCGTTGAACGGGTCGTTTGGATCACCCGCCGGCCCCTGCGGGCGCACCGTGCGTGTGGAGAAGATGTTCACGACCGTCGGCTTGGCGGCGCGTGCCACCTCCGAAAAAGACTCCGGCACCATCGCCACCGCCGCGGCGGAGCTGACGCGGAGCAGCGTAGCGAGCCCGATGAGCGGGGTGAAAAGAAAGGGAGACAGCGTGCGCATAGGGAACAACAGGTACTCCGGCCGTCGTCGCGGCGCCGAAGGGTGTCGGCTACTGCGCGTACTTGCGCAGCGGCTTTGCCAGGCGCGACAACGCCCAGCCGCCAATGGCCCCGCCGATTGCCCCAACCAGCGCCCCGAAGATGAGCTGCGGAAAGCCGGGAGTCGCAGCGCTAGAGTTGCGGAAGAGCGCGACGGCAACCAGTGCCGCGACGGTGAGCGTTCCCATGAGGCCCTCGCTGCTGCCCTTCTCCCGCCAGGCGTCGACGCCCAGCGCCGCCGCGACCGCCAGCACGCCGAGCGCGATGAGCACGGCCTTTGGGGCGCCCGGTGGGTAGATGCGTACGGTGACCGAGTCGCGCACGCCTGCCGACAGCTCCTTGAGTTGCAGGGTCAGGTCGCGGCCCTCGGGATCTTCGAGCTCGTCGAGCAGCAAGGTTCGCTCGTGCATCACCGGCACCATGGACGAGCGCCGGCCCGCGCCGACGCGCTGGCTGCCCCACTCCTGGCTGAATGCACCTTCGATCAGGCGGTCGGTGCTGCCGTCATGCCCCAGTGCGATCTGGTAGGTCGCGGTGCGGTTTTCGCGCCCTTGCACGGGGAGGAAGTGGCCTTCGACGAAGAGGCTGTAGTGTCCGGGTCTGTCGTGCAGCGGTACAGTCACAGGCGGGCCGCCATGCTTCAACTCGGCAGTGAACAGCGGGGTGCCGCGATTCACCGCGCGGTAGAACGGGAAAACCGTCGCCACACACCACAGCACAGCAAAACCGGCCAGCAACGCAACCCGGCGGCCTTCTGGGATGTCCTCGAAGAATCCGCGCAGGCCAAAGAACAACACCACCAGCAGCGCCAGTACGCCGGTTACCGTGACGGCGACGCCGACGTCGACGACATCGATGTTGTAGAGGACGTACAGCACGAAGACCACGACCCCGGCCGCCGTCGGAAACACCCAGCTGCGCAGCGCATCGAGGACGACCAGTTGTGTCAGGCGCGCTTTCTGCGTCTGCTTGCCAGCCGATCGCGTGCGGCCCTTGGCGGCTGAACCCTTCATGCGGCGGATTCCTAGCACCGGCCACGGTGCAATTCTAGCGGGCTGCGCCGAGTGTCTTTTCTATGGACCGCTCTCCGAAAATCTTGCAGTCGAGAGCAGACAGTTGAGAGTCAAGAGCGCTGGCTTTCGGATGGCAGGCCATGCCACGTCGCAACTGCATCCGCGTGTCGTTCCGGGAGGAGGCTTCGTCGCTGCGAACCGCCGCTCTCGATCGTGAACTGTCGACTCTCGACCGGTCAGTTATGGAGAGACTCGGCAGGACGCCACAACCACTCTTGTTGCGGCGTCTTGCCGAGTTGCGCAAGCCGCAGCCGTTCTTGATCTGGCCCACTCGCGGGCATGTGGGCCAGATCTACTCTTGCAGTGGCTAGATGTGGCTGGGCGTCGAGCCGGGGCACCATCAGCAAAGGGGAGTTGGGGGACGATGCGAATCGGCGCATCGTCCCCAGGTCTCGCCTGACCGCAATCGAGCTCCGTCAGCCCCGACTGCTTGATGTGTGGCATCGCGCTTTCGAAGATGGGAATCATCACATTGCCCAGGGCGGTGAGCGCCACCTGCTTGTCGACGCCGATGACTCGGGCATCCACCAGCTCCCGCAGCCGATCGGGCCGCGAATCGAGCGCCGCGTAGTCGAGGTGCCAGACGCTACCGCGCCGTTATCACGTGGGCCGAGCGCCAGGATCTGTGGCGGAAGTGGGAGGAGCTGTACACCGACTGGAAGCGCACTGATGACGAGCGCCTGGCTGCGGCGCACGCCTTCTTCACCGCCAACCGCGCCGCCATGCTCGCCGGCACCGAGGTGCTCTGGCCGGAAGGCGAGCCCTACCTCGACCTCATGCGCCAGCGCATCGATGACGACCCGCTCGCGTTCCCAATCCGAGAAGCAGAACGAGCCGCTCGACCCGTCGCAGTGCAAGTTCCCCGAGGCGTGGTTTCAGTGGTTCGACGAAGTCGAAGAGGACGGCGAGG
>Ga0209048_10003369_pt1 | contig 15531 bp, 10 predicted proteins | sample FrelakmetCRP12CR_FD_187146 | JGI IMG/M metagenome (GOLD analysis project Ga0209048, IMG submission 187146) | Freshwater lake sediment microbial communities from the University of Notre Dame, USA, for methane emissions studies - CRP12 CR (SPAdes)... | ecosystem: Environmental > Aquatic >... | reverse complement strand
CTACGTCGACGAACCCTTCGGCGTAGACCTCAAGGAAACCGTCTACACGCTCGATTCCACGATCATCGATTTGTGTCTGTCGGTGTTTCCGTGGGCACCTTTCCGGTCGACCAAGGCGGCGATCAAACTGCACACGCTGACCGACCTGCGCGGCAACATCCCGACCTTCATCCAGATCAGCGACGGCAAACTGCACGATGTCAACGTGTGGGACGATTTGCTGCCCGAACCTGGCGCCTTCTACGTCATGGATCGGGGCCATCTCGATTTCGAGCGCCTGCACCGCTGGCACTTGGCCGGGACCTTCTTCGTCACCCGCGCCAAGTCCAATCTCAAGGCCAAGCGCCGTTATTCCCATCCGGTCGACCGTTCGACTGGACTGATTCTTGCGACAAGGCCATCGTCCTCACCGTGCATTACTCCAAGGCGGGCTATCCCGACACGCTGCGGCGTATTCGCTTCAAGACTGACGAAGGCAAGACACTGGTGTTCCTGACCAACAACTTCACGCTGCCGGCGCTCACCATCACCGAACTCTATCGCTGCCGTTGGCAGGTCGAACTTTTCTTCAAATGGATAAAATTGCATCTGCGGATCAAGTCTTTCTTCGGCACTTCCGAGAATGCGGTCAAGTCGCAAGTGTGGATCGCCGTCAGCGTCTACGTGCTGGTCGCCATCCTGCGCAAACGCCTGCGGCTCGACGCATCGCTGTATGAAACACTACAGATCTTGAGCCTGACCATGTTCGAGACAACCCCATTGCATCAATTTCTTACGCTCGACCCACTCGGCGCGATCCCACCCGAATTTGCCAACCAGCTGAATCTATTCGAAAGTTAACCGGACACTACTGCTCCTGTCCACCAAATCATGGGAAGTCCAAGCCGGCACACTCACAGCGTTTGCCGAGTCGCGTAAACTCGAGGGACGTTCCTGAGTACACGCTTTCCGTGATCGGATTTCCAATCCTTTCTCCTTCCTCATCACCCTCGGTGAATCGAAGCCGGGTCCGCGAGCTCGTCGCTTCTCAAATGCCACGACGAACGATACTGCGGTCCGGTCCCCGTCGCACGCGGTCCTTACGCGGTGCCCGCCGCATGATTTGCCTGAGGGGGCTGACGGTTCCTACACTCTGCCCATTGCCTTGAACTCCCAAATGTCTGGGACGCACCTATTTTCGGCACGCATCGTCGGGTTCATTCTGGCGACTGGCGTGTTGGCGGCGGCGCCCGGCTTCGGCGCCATTGCAGCTGAACCCCAGTCGGTGGACCGCAACCCCGTTCTTGTCAAGGAACGCAGGTTGGCACTGGTAATCGGTAATGGCAACTATCCGAACGCTCCGCTTCGCAATCCAGTGAATGACGCTCGGGATTTTGCGGCAGCGCTCGACGACAGCGGCTTTGATGTCATCCGCCTTGAAAACGCGAACCTGCGCCAGTTGCGCGCAGCGCTGCGCGACTTCGGCGACCGATTGAGGCAGCAGGGTGGCGTCGGGCTGTTCTATTTCGCCGGCCATGGCATGCAGCTCAAAGGCAGGAACTACTTGATACCGGTAGGTGCGCAGATCGAGCGGGAGGATGAAATTGAATTCGAGAGCCTCGACGCCAACTTGGTGCTCGAGAAGCTCGACTCGGCAGGAAACCGCTTCAACATCGTCATTCTCGATGCCTGCCGTAACAACCCTTTCGCACGTGCCTTTCGCTCGTCAGCGCAGGGGCTGGCGCAGATGGATGCGCCATCGGGTACGGTAATTGCTTTCGCCACGTCCCCCGGTTCTGTCGCAAGCGATGGGTCGGGCCGCAACGGACTCTATACTCAATACCTGATCGATTCCGTGCACCGGCCGGGGCTCAAGATCGAGGAAGTTTTCAAGCAAGTGCGAGTCGCGGTGCGGCGTGACTCCGGCGGCATCCAGACGCCCTGGGAATCGACGTCGCTCGAAGGCGATTTCTACTTTCATCCGGTCGATCTGGTCGCGGCGGAGGAGGTTCGCAAGCAACAGGAGCAGGCGCGGCTCGAGGAGTTGGTGCGCGTTGCGATCGCACAGGAGCGCGAGCGGATTCGCAAGGAGCTCGAAGAAGACCGGGTCCAGGCCGAGAGCGCAAAGAAGGCGACCGCCGCCGCCGCCGCCGCCGTCGCAAGACCTGTTCCAGGCACACCGGAAGCGGCCAAGCCTGCCCTGCCGGAATCCTCGCGGCCAGATGCGGCAGGCAATGTCGCCACGAAACCGACTAAGCCCGTGCCGGCAGCAACCGCCAATAGCACGCCGGGACTCGCCGCATCGGACAACGCCGCTGGTACGAAAGAACCAGGCAGCGCAATCGGTGCCTCCGGAAACGTCATCGGAACTCGCCTCGAAGGCAATATTCCCGCGCCACAATTCGCGGTAGGCGACGAATGGGAGTTCCTATCCGTCACATCCGGTTCCGGCCCCGGGGCCGAGCCCACATCCGCGATCGATCGAACAGTGGTTGTCGGCGTTTCCGAGAACCGTTTGCGCCTTTCCCACACGCGGCTCGATAAGCCCGGAGGAAAACCCATCGAATCGGTCACGACGTTCGCTGTGAGTCCGCAACTTGCCACGCTTTTTGACGGGAAAAATGCATTCAATAGCCAGCGCAAGCTCCTGTCCTTTCCGCTGCAGATGGGCGCGACCTGGTCATATTCGTACGAGTATTCGACGAGCGACGGGACAGGCAAGATCCGCGAGGATCTGAAGTGCAAGATCGTCGGCTGGGAGCAGGTCACCGTTCCTGCCGGCACCTACTGGGCGCTTAGAATCGAGGAAAAAGGCTGGAGCAACAACTTGTCGCCAAATGTACCCCTGACGGCCCGGAGCGCCCAATTGGACCGAACGTTCTGGTATTCACCCGAAATCAAGTACCTTGTGAAGTCGATCTTTCAGTGGTCCAGATCCTACTCCGCGCGCAGCGAGTGGCATGCGACCCATCAACTCATCCGGTTCACCGGCGCCGCCACCAAGAGCCCCGCGGAAACGGCCGCGACCAAGTAGCCGATCGCATTTTCCACGTCCCAAGCCGTGATTTCCAGTGTTGGCGGGAACGTGTCGACCTCGCGCAAGCGCGGCCTCGAGTTGATCCGCGTCAAGCCCGACCGGCCAAGGTCGCATCGGGAGCGTCCAAGTTTGGCCGCACCGATGTCCGGCTGTTCCAACAGACAAGTTCCTGCAGCCGTCACAGCGGTGCAAGTACCCAATAGGGCAATTCGTCCTTGGATCCCAAGACCAGCTTGCGCTTGTTCGCCGGCGTGCCGCGCAGAACCTCCGCGAGATCCGAGATCACGCGTTGCTTGCTGGCAAAGTACGTGTGGAACTCGGGCACGCTCCAGGGAGCGACGTCGATGCCCGACGCATCCACGGTATCGATGCCGCGCGATACCGGAAGCGGCAGCCCGAGGCGCCGTGCACTCAGCGCCGCCGCCGCATCGAGGGCTCGGTCGTTGTTAGAGGCATACAGTGTCCATTGTCGTGACAGGCCAACGACACGCGGCGCGAGCTGCTCAAGGAATACCTGCGCATCGAAATCGGGCGCCGCCAGCACCACATTCGCGAACATAGGCGGCGCATTGGGCCCCCGTCGCGTGGCGATGTCGCTCAGCGCGCGAATCAGCGTCTGGTTTCCCATGCTGTGCGCGAGCAGATGGACGCGTCCGCCAGGCACTTCCGCAATCATGTCCTCCAGAAACTGGGCGAGATGCGCCGCGCTCCACTCCGCGCTTTCGCGGTCCGCGAAGTACGCGGTCAGCTTCGCCGCTGACGGCCACGAGTAAAGGATCGGGACTCCGTTGAAATTCAGGTCGTATGCGATCTGGGCCGTACGCCGTGCAGCGCGCGCAAAGGACACGTTGTAGCCGTGCACGAACACGAAGCTGTCCTGGCCGCCTCCCCGGAAACTGCCACGGATTTCGGCAAAGAACCCCCCGCGTTCGAGAGGTCGCATCGACTTCAGCATGAAATGCTTTGTCGGGTCCTCTTCCCACTCCAGCTTGTACCATGCTGGCTCCTCCGCCCCGCCAAGACGATGCGACGCAGGCGGAATCGTGACTTCGCACGTCCCGTAACTCAGGCTGCGGCCGGATTGTCGCTCGCCTCCGAAATACTGGTTGGGTGTCGAGCTGCCGGTCGGAGCACGGTCTGTCACGTAGAACAACGTCCGGGAAACAACCTTTTCCGGCCCGGCACGACCGGCCTCGGGCCGCACCACCCACCCCCGTTGCGCAAGTCCCGGCTCAATCGGAGACGCTGTCTTCAGATAGCCGACGATCGACCCGACGGTGGTCAGGTCGTCCCGCGCAGGGGTGACAACGCCTTGTTCACGGCACAGCATCACGACAACCTCGTACGCCTCCATCGGGTCAGCGTGCAGATCCCGCAGCAGGTCGGTCTGGTCGGTGATTTCGTCAATCACTACGCCAAAGTACGCGGCAACGGCTCGGCGCACCGCCCCGCGCAAATCCTCATCCGGGTTGGAGAGCCCCACTGCCGCACCTGCCGGACCCTCGCGCAATGGCGATGCCGAAGGCTGGGCCGATAGGTTCGCCATATCCACAGCGACCAGGACAAGCAACACAATTGCCGCAACACGTTTCGTTCGCATCAGATCAATGAATCGATGGGGAGCAGCGTGAACATGAAAACTTCGAGTAACGCGGCAGTGCTCGCCTCGGGTTCCCGGCTTGTCGTGCGCAGCTTGCCTTCACCTACCCACGTCCAGACGATCCTGCCGCTATCCGTGGCTCGCGTCACGGACCAGCTATTGCGTGGGTCCATGTCCCGCTCGATCGCCTTGGCAATCTCGGCTGCGAGTTCTCCGCTGTCGACCAGAACACCCATCTCCGTATTGAGATGAGTCGAGCGTGGATCCATGTTGAACGAGCCGATGAACACGATGTGCCTGTCGATAACCATGGTCTTTGCGTGCAATGCGAGGCGGGTCGGCTGCTGCATATGGGGCAGGCGCGTGACGATCTCTTGGAGGTAGTGCGGTCGCGGCATCAATTCGTGCAGTTCGACACCGAGATCAAGCAACTCGTCGCGCTGCATTGCATAGCGCGAAAACGCGAAGGGTTCGTCGGTCGACGCAAGCGAATTCGTCAGGATGCCAACATGGACTCCACTTTCATGCAGGTGCCGAAGTACCGCGAACGTTCCCGGCATCATCGCCAGGTAGGGCGTTTCGGCAAGTACTTCCAGCTTGGCATCGGCGACGGCAGCCGTAAGCTCTCGCCCCATCTCGCCGAATGCGTTCATGCGTCCGGGGTCTTCATTCTTGCCCGGAATGTCATAGATGACGCGGGCCTCCCCCCAAACCAGCATAGCCCGTAGATCGTGCAGGCATTCATGCACGCCATTTAGGGCCTCGTTGAATCGATCGGGAAAATTATTCGGGTCGCTGGCGTAAGCGTGCAGGCGGGCATAGTAGGCGCCCCGCTCTGCCTCCGAAAAGTCAGTCCGAACGTACGCTTCCACCGGCACGGCCCAGATGCTGTTCCAATATTGATCGAAGCCGCGTTCTATCTGGCCGACGATGGGACCGACGGCAAAGAGATCACGGTCGCGGAAATTGTATTCTCGATTCATGTCGTAATACTCGTCAGCGATGTTTCTGCCACCAATCACTGCAACGGCACCGTCAACAATCAGGGCCTTGTTGTGCATTCGCCGGTTCATGCGCTTGAAGTCGGTCGCAAAGGCAAACAACTTCGGCAGATACTTGCGGCCGACGACCCCGGTCGGGTTGTAGATACGGATCTCGATTTGCGGATGCGCATTGAGCATCGCGAGGAATCGTGGATCGGTCGATATGGAGAGATCGTCGACGAGTACGCGGACGCGCACGCCGCGATCGGCAGCGCGCAATAGACGCTCGGCAGCTATCGTGCCGACATTGTCCTCGCTCCAAATGTAATATTGCGCATCGATGGTGCGTTCCGCACGCTCGGTGAGCGCGCCGCGCCAAAGCAGCGCTTCTTCGCCCCGATCCAACACGTAGAAGCCGGATCCCGGCTCGTTCGGTACGGCGGCTTGCGCGATTTCTCGGCCGAGGGAAGTGGATGCGGGTTCGATCGTGGCATACGACGGCGTACGGGGAACGTCCTCGAGCACAATTGGCTGAACCGCGCACCCGCCGACCACAGTCATTAGGACAATCAACACAAGTCGGCACGGCGTCGATGCCAGCTCAACGGAATTCACGTAAGCCTCGCAGTTAGCAAGGATCAGCTTAGGACTTGCGTCACCCGAGGTTCTTGATGAGCGTCAAGAACGCTCGGGAGCGCACCTACGATTGACAATCAACGCGATCAGCATCCCGGGTGGGGACTCTCGGTGGCCGGGAAACCGGTGCAGTGGATGTTGCGGACGGCGTGGCACCTGGCTCGGCAACGAGCCGCCGAAAAATCGCCTGAAAGACCGGAACGACAACTCGCGGAACTGTCACGCAATCGTGGTACGCCCGACAGGATTCGAACCTGTTACCCCCGGCTTAGAAGGCCGGTGCTCTATCCAAATGAGCTACGGGCGCGCAATCTGAAATAGTAGCTGAGTTTTCCCCGGTCGGGACCGGTCGCCAGGGAAAGCGGCGTTCCCCGGAGCATCGATCGACGAAACGTGTCGCGGGCCATACGTGCTGTACGATTCCGCGTACAGCCGTGGAGCCGGAGTACGCCGTGCATGCGATGGTGCTGAAAGAAGCGGGTGCTTCCCTGGAATGGACCGAGCTCGCGGATCGCGAACCGGGGAAGGGCGAGATTCGCGTGCAGGTGACTGCCTGCGGCGTCTGCCGCACCGACCTCCATGTCATGGACGGCGAGTTGCCCAACCCGCACTTTCCGATCATTCCGGGTCACGAGATCGTTGGCCGCATCGATGCGATGGGAGCCGGTGTCGAGGGACTGCGCATCGGTGAGCGCGTAGGAATTCCCTGGCTTGCCCACACGTGTGGCGCCTGCCCCTATTGCCTCGGGCACCGGGAAAATCTCTGCGATCGTCCGGCGTTCACCGGGTACACGCGCGACGGCGGCTTCGCGACGGCCACGATAGCCGATGCGCGCTTTGCGTTCCCGCTGGGAGAAATCGGCAGCGACGTGGAACTCGCCCCGTTACTCTGTGCCGGCCTGATCGGCTGGCGATCACTGGTGAGCGCCGGCGGCGGCAGCCATCTGGGGCTCTACGGCTTTGGCGCAGCGGCACACATCGTAGCGCAGGTCGCGATGTGGCAGGGGCGATCGGTGTCCGCGTTCACGCGGCCGGGCGATGCGGCAACGCAGGCATTCGCCCGACGTCTGGGCGCGACCTGGGCCGGCGGATCCGACCAGATGCCAGTGGAGCCGCTTGACGCAGCAATCATCTTTGCAGCCGTCGGCGATCTCGTGCCGCTGGCATTGAAGGCCGTGCGCAAGGGTGGTCGCGTGGTCTGCGCCGGCATCCATATGAGCGACATTCCGAGCTTCCCCTATCGCCTCCTGTGGGAGGAGCGCCAGCTCGTGTCGGTCGCCAATTTGACGCGCCAGGACGGCATCGAGTTCCTCCGCCTGGCGCCGCAGATCGGCATCGTCACCCATACCACGCGCTATCCGCTCGCACAGGCCAACCAGGCCCTCGCCGACTTGCGCGCCGGACGCTTCGACGGCGCCGCGGTGCTCGTGCCCTGACCACCAACAACATCAATCCGGAGTCGGCGCATGGCGACCACACACACGGGCAAGGACGCACTCTTCGATATCGCGCGCGAGGTGATGCTCCAGCGTGGCTTGCTGCCCGATTTTTCGCCCGCCGTCATCAAGGAAACCAGCCATATCACAAGGGCCGCTGCGGCTTCCGGCGCCGGGGTCCGCGATTTGCGCGGCCTCCTCTGGGCGTCGATCGACAACGACGATTCCCGCGATCTCGACCAGCTGTCGGTCGCCGAACCTATCGCGGGCGGCGCGGCGAGAATATGGGTGGCCATCGCCGACGTCGACGCGCTGGTAAGAAAGAATTCTGCGATCGACGAACACGCGTGGACCAACACCACCTCCGTCTACACGCCCGCAGGAAACTTTCCGATGCTGCCGGAAAGGCTGTCGACCGACCTTACGTCTTTGGGCGAGGGCCAGGAACGGCTGGCCATCGTCGTGGAAATGGTGGTCGCCGGCGATGGCGCCCTGACGGCTTCCGACATCTACCCGGCAGCCGTCCTCAATCGCGCCAAGCTTGCCTACAATGGGCTCGCCGCATGGCTCGAGCAAGGGGCGCCCCCACCGCCAAAGCTTGCGGCTGTGCCCGGACTGGATGAGCAGATTCGCATCCAGGATCGGACCGCGCAAGCATTGAAGCGGGTGCGCCACGCCCACGGTGCGCTGCACCTGGAAACGTTGGAAGCCCGGGCCGTGTTCGACGACGGGGAACTCGCCGACCTGGTGCCCGACGAAAGGAACCGGGCGAAGGAGCTGATCGAGGATTTCATGATCGCGGCCAACGGCGTAACCGCAAAATATCTCGACGCCAAGGGTCTGCCGTCGCTGCGCCGGGTGCTGCGCACGCCGAAGCGCTGGGACCGGATCGTCGCGCTGGCGGCCGAGTCGGGGGAGCGCCTGCCGCTGGCACCGGACGCTGCCGCGCTGGACGCTTTCCTGACCCGGTGCCGCGTGGTTGATCCGGCTGGATTTCCCGATCTATCCCTTGCCATCATCAAGTTGCTGGGCAGAGGCGAATATGCGCTCGACTTGCCTGGCCAGCCCTCCGAAGGGCATTTCGGACTGGCCGTGAAGGACTACACGCATTCGACGGCGCCGAATCGCCGGTTCCCCGACCTCATCGCGCAGCGCCTGTTGAAGGCGGCGCTTGGCCTGCAACCGTCGTTGTACTCGACCGACGAACTTGCGACGCTGGCGCGCCACTGCACGGACCAGGAGGACAATGCGGCCAAAGTGGAACGCCAGGTCCGAAAGTCTGCGGCAGCCATGATTCTTTCCTCGCGGATCGGCGCGCGCTTCGACGCCATCGTGACCGGCGCGTCGGACAAGGGAACGTGGGTGCGCATTTCCGGGCCGACCACCGAAGGCCGCGTCGTCCGGAGGTTCGAAGGCCTCGATGTCGGCGACCGCGTCCGTGTGGAACTGGTGCATACGGATGTCGCCCGCGGCTTCATCGACTTCGCCGCCGTGCGCCCGAAATCATGAATTCAACCGACGTTCCGCGCATACCGGTCGCCTACCGGGACGAGCGATTCCTGGAAAGCGACGATGCACGTCCGCTGCGCGTCCTTGCCGAATATCTGGAGCCGATGCAGGCGTTCCACCGCGAACACGTTTGCGACACGATCGTGTTCTTCGGCTCCGCCCGGCTTGCCGCCGACGGCCCGCTGGGGCGCTACTACGAAGAAGCGCGCGAACTCGCCCGCCTGGTCACCACCTGGTCGCAAAGTCTCCCTGCGCGCGCTCACCGGTACGTCGTGTGCACCGGTGGCGGCGGTGGGCTCATGGAGGCCGCCAACCGCGGTGCTTGCGAGGCTGGCGGCAAGACCATCGGTCTCAACATCGGGCTGCCGCAGGAGCAGCGGCCCAACCGTTACCTCACGCGCGAATTATCGTTCGAGTTTCGCTACTTCTTCATGCGCAAATTCTGGTTTGCGCATCTGGCGCGCGCGCTGGTCGTGTTTCCGGGCGGCTTCGGCACCCTCGATGAGCTGATGGAAGTCCTGACGCTGATGCAGACGCGGAAGATCGAACGCCATGTTCCCATCATTCTCTATGGGTCGAGCTTCTGGAACCAAATCATCAATTTCGAGGCGCTGGTGCGGCACGGCATGATCAGCCGCGAAGATCTTGCGCTGTTCCAGTTCGCCGACGACCCGGCGACCGCGTTTGGTCTCTTGCAGGCGGGGATCGAGGCGGACCTGGGGGAGGCAACGCCGGCCATCGCGCGCTCGCGGGGACCGCACCGCTGAGGCAATTCTTCATTCGGCTTTCGCCTTCGCGGCAAGGCGTCGCCTCTGGATCAGCAGGTACGCCGCCGGAACCACGAACATGGACAGCAGCGGCGCGGTGATCATGCCGCCGATCATTGGAGCCGCTATGCGCTGCACGACCTCGGCGCCGGTGCCGTGGCTCAGCATGATCGGGATCAGGCCGGCGAGTATCACCGCCACCGTCATCGCCTTGGGCCGCACGCGCTGCACCGCGCCCTCCTCGATGGCTGCGTCGAGCGTCGCGACGGACGCCGGTTCGCCGCGGGCGAGCCGCGCTTCCCACGCGTGGCTCAGATAGAGCAGCATCACCACGCCGAATTCGGCAGCCACGCCGGCCAGCGCGATGAAGCCCACGGCGGAGGCAATCGACATGTTGTAGCCAAGCAGGTACATCAACCAGAACCCGCCGACCAGCGCGAACGGCAGCGTGGCCATGATGAGGACCGCCTCCGCGACCCGGCGAAACGTAAGGTAGAGCAGGACAAAGATGATCACCAGCGTTGCCGGCACGACCACCTTGAGCCGGGCCGTGGCCCGCTCGAGGAATTCGAACTGGCCTGACCAGGAAATCGAATAGCCGGCCGGGAGCTTCACGTCCCTGGCGACCGCCTGCTGCATGTCCTGCACCGCCGAACGCAGATCGCGGCCGTGGAGGTCGACATAGACCCAGCCCGACAGCCGCGCGTTCTCGCTTTTCAGCATCGGCGGACCGTCGGTGACGCGGATCGCCGCCACGTCGCCTAACCGCACCTGCGCGCCGCGCTCGGTGAGCACCGGAAGACTGCGCAATTTCTCGACGGAGTCGCGTACTTCGCGCGGATAGCGGACGTTGATCGGGAAGCGCTGCAGGCCCTCGACGGTCTCCCCGATGTTGTCGCCGCCGATCGCCGCGCCCACGATGCTCTGCACGTCCGCCATGTTCATTCCATAGCGAGATGCCGCATCGCGATCGATGGCCACGTCGATGTAGCGGCCGCCGGTCAGTCGTTCGGCGAACACGGAGGTCACGCCCGCCACCGGCTTCAGTGCGCGTTCGATGTCGGCGGTGATCCGGTCGATCTCGGCCAGGCTGGTTCCGGCCACCTTGACGCCGACGGGGCTCTTGATCCCCGTGGCCAGCATGTCGATGCGGTTGCGAATGGGCGGCACCCAGATGTTGGACAGCCCCGGCACGTTGACGATCTTGTCGAGCTCCTCGACCAGCTTGTCGGTCGTCATGCCGGGCCGCCACTCCTCGCGCGGCTTGAACTGGATCGTCGTCTCGAACATTTCGAGCGGCGCCGGATCGGTCGCCGTCTCCGCGCGTCCGGCCTTGCCGAAGACGCGGGCGACTTCGGGCACGGTCTTGATCATCCGGTCGGTCTGCTGCAGCAGCTCGCTCGCCTTGCCCGACGAGATGCCGGGCAGCGCCGATGGCATGTACAGCAGATCGCCTTCGTCGAGCGGCGGCATGAACTCACCACCGAGCCGGCTCGCAGGCCACACCGTCACCACCGCGATGAGCACCGCCACGGCCAGCACCGTCTTGGGCGCCCGCAATGCGCCTTCCAGCAGCGGCCGGTACAGCGCGATGAGGAAGCGGATGATGGGATTCCTCTGCTCTTCCGGAATGCGGCCGCGGATGAGGTAGCCCATCAGCACCGGGATCAGCGTCACGGCCAGCCCGGCCGCCGCGGCCATCGCATAGGTCTTGGTATAGGCGAGCGGCGCGAACATCCGCCCCTCCTGCGCCTCCAGCGTGAACACCGGCACGAACGACAGCGTGATGATGAGCAGCGAAAAGAACAGCGCCGGCCCCACCTCCGTCGCGGCGTCGCCGATCACGCGCCAGTGTTCGGCGCCTGCGAGCTTCTTGCCGGGATGAGCGATGCCCCACGCCTCGATGTGCTTGTGCGCGTTCTCGATCATCACCACCGCTGCATCGACCATTGCGCCGATGGCGATGGCGATCCCGCCCAGCGACATGATGTTGGCGTTTACGCCCTGGTAGTACATGACGATGAAGGCCATCAGGATGCCCAGAGGCAGCGACACGATGGCGACGAGCGACGAGCGCAGGTGGAACAGGAACAGCAGGCATACCAGCGCGACGACGATGAATTCCTCGACCAATTTCTGGCCGAGATTGGCGACGGCACGCTTGATGAGGCTGGACCGGTCGTACGTGGGAACGATCTCGACCCCCGGCGGCAGGCTCGGCTTCAGGCTTTCGAGCCTGGCCTTGACGGCGTCGATGGTCGCAAGAGCATTCTTGCCCGAGCGCATGATGATCACGCCGCCGGCGACCTCGCCTTCGCCGTCCAGTTCCGCGATGCCCCGCCGCATCTCGGGGCCGACCTGCACGCGCGCGACATCGCCCAAGCGCACCGAAACACCGGCCTCGGTCGTCGTCAGCGGAATCTTGCGGAAATCCTCCAGCGAGTGCAGGTAGCCGGACGCGCGAACCATGTACTCGGCCTCGCCCAGCTCGAGCACCGAACCTCCGGTTTCCTGATTGGCCTTCTGCACGGCGTCGATGACCTTCGCATGCGGAATGTTGAACGCCCGCAATCGATCCGGATCGAGCACGATCTGGTACTGGCGCACCATGCCGCCCACGCTCGCCACTTCCGCGACATTGGGCACGGCCTTCAGCTCGTACTTGAGGAACCAGTCCTGCAACGCGCGCAATTGCGACAGATCCATCTTGCCGCTGCGGTCGACGAGCGCGTATTCGTAGACCCAGCCCACGCCCGTCGCGTCCGGCCCAAGCGCGGTCTTGGCCGCAGGCGGCAGGCGTGACTGCACCTGATTCAGGTATTCGAGCACGCGCGAGCGCGCCCAGTACTGATCGGTGCCGTCGTCGAACAGGATGTAGACGAACGAGTCGCCGAACGTCGAGAAGCCGCGCACCGCCTTCGCCCCGGGCACCGACAGCATCGTGGTGGCCAGCGGATAGGTCACCTGGTTCTCGACGATCTGCGGCGCCTGGCCGGGGTAGGTAGTGCGGATGATCACCTGCACGTCGGACAGATCGGGAATGGCGTCGAGCGGCGTCCTGGACATCGCCCACAGGCCCCAGCCCGTGAGCATGAGCGTCGCCAACAGCACCAGAAAGCGGTTGCCTATCGACCAGCGGATGAGCCGGGCAATCATGGCGCCGCCTTGTCCATCTTGCTGTGGTCGTGCGTCATCGTGCCGGCCGGTGCCGCCGGAGTTGCGACCGGTGGGGTGCCCATGCGCGCGGCGATGCCCTTCAAACTCGCTTCGGAGTCGATCAGGAACTGGCCGGAAACCACGACCTGCTGCCCTGCGTCGAGTCCCTTGCGGATTTCCGTCTGCCCGTTGGCTTCCATGCCGATCTCCACATCGACCGGCGCGAACTTGCCGTCGCCTTGCGCGACGATCACGACATTGCGCTTGCCGGTCGTGATCACGGCCTCGGACGGCACCTGCAATGACTCGAAGCGCGACACCGGCTTGAAGACCACGGTCGCGAACATGCCGGGAACGAGCGCACCCGCGGGATTGGCGAGTTCGACCCGAACTTTCAGCGTGCGCGTGGCAGGATTGACCTCGGGCAGGATCGCCGTGACCTTGCCTTTGAACAGGGTTCCCGCCAGCGCCGGCGCGCGCGCCTCGACCGCATTCCCCGGCCTCACCTGCGCGGCCAGATTCTCCGGCACCTCGGCATTGACCCAGACGGTCGACAACCCGTTGATGCGGAACAGGGGCGTGCCGGCGGCCACCGTCATGCCCTCGCGCGCGCCGAGCTCGGCCACCACGCCGCCAATCGGCGCCGGGACCGTGAATCGCGCCTGCACCATGCCGCTGGCGGTCACCGCACGGATCTGCGCGTCGGTCATGCCGACGAGACGCATGCGCTGGCGGGCACCGTCCTGGAGCACGTCTGCGCCTGCCCCCGCCATGCGCGTGACGGCAAGGTATTCCTCCTGCGCTGCCACCCAATCGGGGACGTACAGCTCGGCGAGCGGCTGGCCCTGGCGCACCGGGTCGAGCGGCGCGCGCACGAACAGGTGCTCGACGAAGCCGCTGTTGCGCGCCTGGACCACGGCCACATCGCGCTCGTTGTACGCAACGGTCCCTACCGCTTCGACCGTCGGCACCATTGCGCGCCGCGTGACTTCCGCCGTGCGTACGCCGAGATTCTGCTGCATGCGCGGGCTGATCGCGACGTTGCCCTCGTCGCCGCCGTCCACCGCATAGACCGGCACCAGTTCCATGTCCATGAACGGCGACTTGCCGGGCTTGTCGAACTTCTGGCCGGGCACCATGGGGTCGTGCCAGTACAGCACCTTCCTGCCCGTCGCGGGTTCGCTCTCGCCGGTTCTCGATATGCCCGTCGGCAACGCAGCCGCGGGCGCCGCATTGGACGTCGCGCCGTTCATCTGCGTGGCGTGATCGATCCCAAGCCGGTACAACCCGTAGCCGCCGGCCCCGATGACGGCGGCAAGCACGAGCGCAACAATTGGTCGGTTGATCTTCATTGGAGATCCCTGGTTTGCGATAAGGCCCCGCGCGGCGCGTGGCCGACGTCGGGATAAAGGAAATTCAGTTGCGCCCACGCGCGCGCGGTGTCCATTTCAAGCTGCAGCGACTGCACCCGCACATCGATCTCGCCGCGGCGCGCCTGCAGGACGTCGGCCAGATTCGCCTTCGCACCGCGGTAGGCGGCCAGCGTGGCGTCCGTGCGTTGCGCCGCCAATGGCAGCAGTTCGCGCTCATACCGCGTGAGACGCTCGCGGTCGTTTTCCCACTCGGCGATCATCTGGCGGACCTCGCCGGCATGCGCGCGCAACTTGTCCTCGCGCTCGGCGCGGGCCTGATCGAGCAGCGCGAGCTTGGCCGCAACCTCCCTGTCCTGGCGATCCACGCGATCCCACTGCAACGGCACCGAGACGTTCAGCGAAATCATGTTCGAATAGGCGGAGCCGCGCTGGTTGTACATCAGTGCCACGCTCCAATCCGGCTGCCGGTTGGCCTGCGCCACGCGAACCTCGGCCGCGGCCAGATCTTCCTGCCGGGTGAGCACGGCGAGTTCCGGGTGGTGGATGAGTTCCGCGTCGAGCGCCTGCGCATCGATCGCGAGGGTGTCGATCGCCGGGCGGCCGGCCAACGGCGCGTCCGCCCGATCACCTATCCAGCGCGCCAGCGCGATCCGGGCCGCGCGCGCCTTGCGTCCGATCTCGCTGGCGCGGTCGTCGAGCATCACCAGAGCGCTGCGGGCAGCCAGGATGTCGGCGAGATTGCCGCGGCCTGCGCGATAGCCACCTTCGGCGGCTTCGACTTCCGCACGGGCTTGCCGGCTCTGCTCGGAGATGACGGTCAGCATGGCCTCCGCGTAGTAGCGATCGAGCCACGCGGTTGCGGTGTCACGCTGCAGGGCAGCCACGCCCGCGGCCCTTTCCGCAACCGACTTGTCGGCCTCGCGCCGGTAGCGATCGGCGCGCGCTTCGCGTTTGTCCTTGCCGGTGAATTCCTGCATGACGCCGACGCTCGCCATCGTCATGAAGTCGCGGGTCAGGCTCCAGGCATCCTGGCCGTTGACCGGCAGGTTGTTGAC
>Ga0209048_10003368_pt1 | contig 15532 bp, 9 predicted proteins | sample FrelakmetCRP12CR_FD_187146 | JGI IMG/M metagenome (GOLD analysis project Ga0209048, IMG submission 187146) | Freshwater lake sediment microbial communities from the University of Notre Dame, USA, for methane emissions studies - CRP12 CR (SPAdes)... | ecosystem: Environmental > Aquatic >... | reverse complement strand
GTTCCCAGGAGTTGCGCTGCCTTGCTCTGGTTCCCGCGGGTTTCCTTCAGGACGTCCATGATCAGCGAGCGTTCCTGGGCCGCGATCACCGCACTCAAACGCCCCGCCTCGTTTTTATCCCCCCCCCGGGTTTTTGTCTGTAGGGAGGGCGGAAGATGAATCATTTCAAGCGAGTCTCCCCCCGAAAGCAGGACGGCACGCTCAATACAGTTTTCCAATTCCCGGACATTGCCCGGCCACTGGTGGGACAAGAAAGCCTCAATGACAGCGGTGGATATCCGCTTCACGGGCTTTCCCAATTCTTTTGCGTATTTCAGGACAAAATGGTCGGCCAAAAGGATTATGTCGTTGCCACGTTCACGTAGTGGCGGCAGGTAGATGGGAAAGACGCTGAGGCGGTAATAAAGGTCATTGCGGAACTGACCGGCGATGATGCAGTCCTCCAGGCGGCGGTTGGTCGCGGCAATCACCCGTGCGTTGGTTGTGACGACACGGGAAGACCCCAGCGGCTGGAATTGTTTATCCTGCAAAACACGCAACAACTTTGCCTGGGCCGCGGCAGACAATTCCGATACCTCATCAAGAAAAATGGTTCCCCCGTGAGCCTCTTCGAACCGGCCCCGCCGCTGTCTCAGTGCGCCGGTAAAGGCACCTTTTTCATGGCCGAAGATCTCACTTTCAAGGAGGGTGTCGGGAATGGCGGCACAGTTGACCTGGATAAGGGGCCCCTTGCTGCGGGGGCTGTTCATGTGAATGGCCCGGGCGACGAGTTCTTTCCCAGTTCCAGTTTCCCCGCAGATGAGAACCGTTGTGCTGGAGTCCGCCACGTGACTGATCAGACCGAAAACCTCCTGAATCAGCTTGGAATGACCGATGATATCAGCCGATGGCGGCCTGCCCTGATTGACGATCCTGCGGAGTCGCCGGTTTTCCTCTTCCAGAGAGAGAACATGAACCGCCTTGGCGATCAGTTCCGCCACGGAGGCCAGGAGGGCCAGCTCGCTATCCAGATTTGTAACATTTTTGGCGCCCTTGTCGGCGGAGAGAATACCAACCACCCGGGAGTCATACATTATCGGCACGCACAGGAAAGACAATTCTTCACGGTTCAAAAAACGCCGCGCCCCGGTGCGGTCCAGGAAAAGTGGTTCCTTGCCAAGATTGGGAACAGCCATGGGACGGCCGGTCTGTGCGACCTTGCCGGTAATGCCTTCCCCCGCCTGATAGGAGATTTCCAGCCCCTCCAGATTGACGCCGTGAGCCACCTCCAGCCAGGATTTGCCGCTATCGCGATCCAGCAGCGAGATCATGCCCCGAGACATGCCCAGACGGGAGCTCATTTCTTTCAGAACCTGCTCCAGTTGATCCCGCAGATCCCAGGGTTGGGCCAGGGCCTTCGCGATTGCGTGCAGGACCGCCAGTTCTTCATAGTTATGAATACTCACGATGTTTCCCTTTCATGATTATTTCTTCTCTTACAGCAAACCTTATACCACAAAACAGGTTTTAATTAAGCAATTTTGTACAAAAATGAACAAAAAGTAAATTTAATTAATATTACGTACATTTTGGTGAAATAATTTAAATTGAGATGGCGCCCTCCTTTCTGGTATAGAGCTTGAACGATAGAAAAGAAACAAAATTCCAGGCGAGGTCATATCATGCCGTCTTTCTCACGTGTCAGTAGTGGTATCAAGGGATTGGATGAGATTCTGAATTTTCTGCAGACCGGCGACAATGTGGTCATACAGGTGGATGATATCGAAGAGTACAAGTCCTTCGTCATCCCCTATGTGAACACCGCGCTGGAAAATAACGAGCGTATGGTGTACATGCGCTTTGCCCGTCATGAGCCTCTGCTGGGAGTTAACGGGAACATCACCATTTACAAGCTGAACGCCGATGCCGGTTTTGAATCCTTCTCGACTCAGGTACACAACATCATTCGGCAGGAAGGCAGGGATGTCTTTTATGTTTTTGACTGTCTGTCGGATTTGCTCATGGCCTGGGCGACGGACCTGATGATCGGGAATTTTTTTGTCATCACATGCCCCTATCTGTTTGAATTGAATACTGTCGCCTACTTTGCCATTTTGCGTGGACGTCACTCCTTCAAGACTGTGGCGCGGATCCGCGAAACCACACAGGTTCTGCTGGATGTCTACAACTATCAGGGGAAAATCTGCGTCCATCCGCTGAAGGCCTGGCACCGGTACGCCCCCACCATGTTCCTGCCCCACATTCAGGAAGGGGAAAAGTTCAACCCCATAGTGAGCAGCATCGACGCCTCCAACCTCTTTTCCTTTCTGGCTCAAAAGAGTTCTGTGAGCGCCGAACGGAATCTGGATTATTGGGACCGCATCTTTCTCCAGGCGAAACAATTGCTGGGCTACCCCGAAGAAGCACCAGAGCGTCACGATATGGTCGAACGGCTTTCCCGGATCCTCATCGGCAGGGAGAAGCGCATGCTGTCCCTGGTGCGGAAATATTTTACCCTGAAAGACCTCCTGGAGATCAAGGATCGGCTTATCGGCACAGGATTCGTCGGTGGAAAAACTGTGGGTATGCTTCTGGCGCGGAACATTCTGCGACAGGATACCTCCTTCAATTGGTCGTCTCATCTGGAACACCACGACTCCTATTATGTCGGCTCCGATATCTTCTATTCTTATATAGTACAAAACGGCTGGTGGAAACTGTTCATGGCCCATAAGACCGAAGAGGGGTATTTTGAGGTCGCCAAAGAACTGAAGAGCAAGATGGAGAACGGGGTCTTTCCCATGGAGGTCAAGGAACAGTTTCAGCTCATGCTGGAATATTATGGCCAGGCACCCATTATCGTCCGCTCCAGCAGTCTGCTGGAAGACGCCTTCGGCACTGCCTTCGCCGACAAGTATGAAAGCTTCTTCTGCGCCAATCAGGGCACACCCGAACAGCGATACGAACACTTCGAAGAAGCCGTCCGCAAAATATTCGCCAGTATGATGAACGAAGACGCCCTCACCTACCGCCTTCAGCGAGGCCTGGATAAACAGGACGAGCAGATGGCGCTTCTCGTGCAGCGTGTATCCGGTTCCTACCGGAAACACTACTTCTTCCCCGAACTGGCCGGGGTCGGCCTCTCTTATAACACCTTTGTCTGGAAACAGGGCATGGATCCAAAGGCAGGCATGTTGCGCCTTGTGTTCGGCCTGGGAACCCGGGCAGTGAATCGTATGGAAAATGATTACCCGCGCATTGTCGCCCTGGACGCTCCCCTGGTTAAATCCCATGCCGGAATGAGCGATGCCCGCCGTTTCTCCCAGCATGATGTGGATATGCTGAATCTGGAAGAAAACCGTTTTCAGTCACTGCCCCTATCGCAGGTTCTTGAGGAAGGCCTGGAAGCGCGAATAGAACTCTTAGGGGTGCGCGATATAGAGGCGTCTGACCAGATGCGGGCTATGGGAAGACCGGTGCGGGATTTCTGGATTCTTACCTTCGATGAACTTCTGGCCACTACCGAATTCCCGACAGTCATGTCCAGAATGCTCAAGACTATTGAAGCCGGCTATGAATATCCTGTGGATATTGAGTTTACGGGAAATTTCAACATCGAAGGGAAACTACAGGTGAACCTGCTCCAATGCCGTCCCTTCCAGACGAAGGGACAAAATATCAGGGTGACCATTCCTGAACAGATTCGCGCGGACAGCGTCCTGCTGCGGCAGGAGGGTAATTTCATGGGGGGCAGCGTCTCCCAGCCCATTTCACGGATCATCCATATCGACCCCCAGGGTTATACAAAATTGTCCCTCTCAGAAAAATATGACGTGGCGCGGCTCGTGGGCCGCTTGAACAAGCTAATCGACAACCGCGAGGATACGCCGACGATGCTGCTGGGACCGGGACGCTGGGGCACTACAACGCCGGCTATGGGTGTGCCGGTGACCTTCTCCGAAATCAATAATATCAGCGTTATCGCGGAAATCGCGTACAAGGACGGCAGTCTCATCCCTGATCTGTCGTTCGGGACCCACTTTTTCCAGGACCTCGTGGAGATGGATGTTTTCTATATGGCAGTCTATCCGGATAAGGAAAATGTCTTCTTCAATACGGTATGGCTGGAATCCCTGCCCAACCACCTGGCCGACATGTCCGCACGGGACAGTCATTATGCGGATGTAGTTCGCGTATATGATGTTGAGGCGAAAAACCTGAGGCTTCTGTCCGATGTGGTCACCCAGCAGCTGATCTGCTTTACCCATCCGTAAGAGATTCTGTAGACAAACAGCCGCTGTCCAAAGAGAACACCAACCGTTTGTCTATAATGCTCGTTGATCCTAAGCAGCCTCTGATTAAACGACGCCGTAGGCCAGCATGGCATTGGCTACCTTAATGAACCCGGCGATGTTGGCACCGGTCACGTAGTCACCCTTTTTGCCGTAAGTCTCGGCGGTTTCAATGCAGGCCTTGTGGATGCTCTTCATGATGATCAGGAGGCGCTTATCCACTTCTTCTCTTGTCCATGAGATCTTCATACTGTTCTGGCTCATCTCCAGACCGGAGGTGGCCACGCCGCCGGCGTTTGCGGCCTTACCGGGGGCGTACAGTATATTGTTTTCCTGAAAAATCTTCCCGGCATCCGGAGTGGATGGCATATTCGCCCCTTCGGCAACGCAGATGCAACCATTTTTCACGAGGGCCGCGGCGTGAGAGGCGTCGATTTCATTCTGTGTGGCGCTGGGCATGGCGATGTCCACCTTGATGCCCTGGTCGCGGATCACGTCCCAGACGCTGGCGCCTTCGAAACAAGCAGCGTTGTATTTGTCGGCATATTCCTTGAGCCGCCCGCGTTTGACGTTCTTCAGCTCCATGACATAACGGCACTTCTTATCGTCGATGCCCTGCTCGTCCACGACGGTGGCGCTGGAATCGCACAGTGTGATGACCTTACCACCCAACTGATTGACTTTCTCCACGGCGTACTGGGCCACATTGCCCGCGCCGCTGACGGCGACGATCTTGCCTTTGAAATCAAGACCGCGCGTGGCAAGCATTTCTGCAGCAAAATAGGTCGTTCCATAACCAGTCGCCTCGGGGCGGATCACGCTGCCGCCGTATTCGAGACCTTTGCCGGTTAGAACGCCTGTATGTTCATTACGGATCTTCTTGTAATAGCCGTAAAGATAGCCGATCTCTCGACCGCCCACGCCAATGTCGCCAGCGGGAACGTCCGTTTCCGGGCCGATATGGCGAAATAGTTCACGCATGAAGGCCTGACAGAAACGCATAACCTCGCCGTCCGACTTACCCTTGGGGTCGAAGTCGGAACCTCCCTTGGCGCCTCCCATGGGCAGGGTCGTCAAGGCGTTATTGAAGGTCTGTTCAAAACCTAAAAATTTAATGATCCCCAGATTCACCGAGGCATGGAAACGGAGACCGCCCTTAAAGGGCCCGATGGCGTTGCTGAACTGGATCCGGAATCCTCTGTTTACTCTGACGTTGCCTTTGTCATCCACCCAGGGAACCCGGAATATGACCGACCGTTCCGGCTCCACGATCCGCTCATAAATATTGGCCTTCACGAACTCCGGATGCCTTTTGGTAGTCGGTTCCAGTGTTTGCATAACCTCTTCCACAGCCTGATGGAACTCCGGCTGGTCGGGATCGATCTGTTTGACTTTGGCAATGACCTCTTGAATGACTGGCATAACTGCACCCCTTTTAAGATGGACTTTTATTATCGCTTCTTGCCCCCATGAGAAGAATCCCCACCATGTTCACATAACACGTGCCTTGCACGGCATCCCAACATTTTGGAGCTGAATCACCTCTGACCGCAACTTCAAAATTTCACAGGCTGCTATCAGTAACATAGTTTTTAACGCAAATATAGTGCCAAGAAGGCACTAAAGTACTGATGAATTGAAATCATTGAAGATCAATACTAAGAATTACAGCATGAATTATGAATTGAAGTTACATTATTGTACTTTATTTAGATTAAAAATACAAATTTGTAACTATTAACAAACATGATGACGGCACGCCTGGTGAAATTATCTTGTAATTATAAGCAGTTAAATATTTACGGATCACGTCCTTTGAGGAATGAATTTTGCATTTTCTAATCACACAGGTTTATTAAGGTGACCCATGATTTGAACTTAATTGCATGATTGAGGAGGTGACTTATGGTAATCAATTTGTCTGCTGTCCGTTGGGGTCCTCAATTTCTAGTGCCTACAATTGCTATAAAAAAATATTATGGATGTGTTGTCCTTAGAGAAACTTATGATGATGAATTGTTGAAAAAGGATATTGAAGAGCTTCGCATTTCCGGCTATCCAAGTGGTGTTTCCAATGCTTGGTATATCAGGAAAAAAGGATCTCAGACATGGATAAAAGTTGGAGAATCGTCAAAACGGCAATTAGATTTTGCCGTTCGTTTTGACTCAACAGAATTTGAAAACGGGACATATCAAATACTTGGGTTCATGAGTGTTAAGGTGAAAACAGAAGATAAGGAAATAATTGTTTCAAGGCAAAGTATCGCAGACTTTGAGATTAAGAATTAGATATGTACCGCAGAATACGTCAACTCTACGATTTTGCTTACAGAAGCGACTGCAGATAGGTTGTGAGATTGACGTCACTGTTGTTGATTCTGAGCTTTTTCCGAATGTGCTCTCGGTGCCGGTTTATGGTTGCAACAGCGACGCCCCGGAGCTCCGCGATTTCCTTATTCCTCATTCCGTTCCGAATCAGATTGCATATGCTGACTTCCGTGGGGGTCAGCGACTGAAATTTATATAAAAAACGGTTAATAAAGGGAGATGTGATCTCTTCAAGGTTGTTTCTCAGAATATCTAAGTACTTCCGCTGAGTCTTAGGCACTTCGATGGCGAGGGCATTCAAAATCGGCATGATAACCTTTTCTATGTTCGCATGCATATCTTTGTAGATGCGCTGTTTTTCCTCCTCAATTTTTGCCAGCACGGTTCGTAATGCGGCGTTTGCCTCCTGAAGAGCCGTGCGTTCCACGCTCAACTGTTTATTGATCTCCAGTAGTTCTTTTTCAGCGGACATACGTATGGCAATGGCGCCGATTCTCTGAGCCACCTCGTCAATCAAAATCCGTTCCTCTTTGAGAAATGGGCCCTCATCAGCCGCCTGGCGCTCCTCCAGATAAAATACAGCCACCTCACCTACGGGTTCATTATAGGCAAGAATTTGTGCCGACTGGCGCCACTTTGTAACTTTGAAATTCTTGCTTCTGTAGGTCCGATCCTCGAAGACGATGCGCGCACAAGTAATTTCTGGGAATTGCCAGGAGGGGGGAAGAAAGTCCACAAGATATTTAAGAAAATCATCCATAGAATCGTAATAGCGCTCGGCCAGCCTCGCAATTCCGTAAAGGCAGTTCAACTCCTTGATGCGCTCGCGGAGGGCAATCTCGATCTGTTCCGGTTCCATCTCGGAATTCTGGGGGATTCGCCAGAGGTAGGAAAGCAAATCTCCTGGGTTGAACTGCTCCTGAACGTCTTTTTTGGATGGAAGTATCGGCAATCGCGTCATGGTACGTTACCTCCTATGCCAATATTATATATGTAAAACGTAGGTAATATAGTGGAAATATAACTCCCTATGAATTATTGGCATTATGAGTGCATTTTAACTGTATTTACATTTACTATTTTAACAGATAGTCAGACGCTAATCAATAATAAAAATGAGGGAGGCCCAAATGTCATGACCAAAATAGATCCCATCCTGGAGGGTAGACGAAGCCAGCCCAGCCAGCTCATTGAGGTCCTGCAGGACGTGCAAGAAATCTGCGGATACATCCCGCAGGATGCTATGAAGACAGTTGCGAAAGAGCTTGGTGTGCCTCTTATGGAGGTATATCGAGTAGTCAACTTCTACAAGGCCTTTACCCTGAAACCCCGCGGCAAGAATGTGTTCACGATCTGCACGGGTACGGCCTGTCACGTGAGAGGGTCCGATCTCCTGATCGACCAGGTCAAGGGACAGCTGAAGGTTGATCCCGGCCACACGACCAAGGACGGTCTTTTCACTGTTGAATCAGTGAATTGCCTCGGAGCCTGCGCCCTTGCGCCTATTGTCGTTCAGAACGGATCGTACCTTGACCACATGACCCCGGGTAAGCTTCGCAGGATTATCGATAAAACCAGCGGCGCTAAGAGAAAGGAGGCATCCGATGCGTAAATTAGAACATTTTGAAGAACTGGAAAACCTTCGGAAAAAGATTGTAGCCCGAAGAGAAAACATCCGCTCAACCGTCATTATTTGTGGGGGTACGGGCTGCCAGGCTACGAGATGTCTCTCGGTCGTGGATGCCGTAAAAAAAGAAATTTTTAAACAGAAACTTGATCATGAAGTTCTGCTGCGAACCACAGGCTGCCATGGTTTCTGCGAGCAGGGTCCGTTGATGGTCGTGGAGCCGGGTAACTTTTTCTACTGTCATCTTACGGCAGCCGATGCCCATGAGATTGTTACAAGCACTCTGAAGAACGGCGAGGTCGTCGATCGACTCCTCTACTCCGATCCTCTAACCGGTAAGAAGATCAAAACGGAGGCGGAGATCCCTTTTTACAGCGCACAGGATCGTCAGCTTCTGAAGTACAGCAAACTTCTGGATCCTTGCTCCATCGAGGATTATATTGTCGTCGGTGGATACAAGGCTCTGGTCAAGACCCTCACGGGCATAGCTCCCAAGACGGTCATTGAAGAAATTAAGTCGTCAGGTCTGCGGGGCCGCGGGGGAGGCGGATTCCCCACGGGCCGAAAATGGGCTGAGGCGCGGTCTGTGCCGGAAGAAGAGAAATATGTGGTCTGTAACGCCGATGAAGGAGACCCGGGGGCTTACATGGACCGCTGCGTCCTTGAGGCAAACCCGCACCTGGTTATTGAAGGGATGATGATCGGTGCCTGGGCGGTCGGCGCTCGACAGGGATATATCTATGTCCGGAATGAATACCCTCTTGCCGTGAAGCATGTAAAGATGGCTGTGAAGCAGGCCCGGGAGATGGGACTTCTAGGCGAGAACATTCTTGGCTCTTCCTTTTCCTTCGACGTGGAGGTCGCCCGGGGCGGTGGCGCCTTTGTATGTGGCGAGTCCACGGCGCTCATGACTTCGCTGGAAGGTAAAGTCGGGGAACCACGTCCCAAGGATATCCACACCGTCAAGGAAGGACTTTGGAACAAGCCTACCGTTCTGAACAACGTAGAGACCTGGGCGAATGTCCCTTCTATCATTGTAAACGGGTCCGGCTGGTTTGCCTCCAAGGGAACCAGGGGCAGCAAGGGCACAAAGATCTTCGCCCTCACCGGACAGGTAAAAAACACAGGACTTGTCGAGATTGCCATGGGAACCACGCTGCATGATATCATTTTTAAAATCGGCGGCGGACCCAAGAACGGAAAGGCCATCAAGGCGGTGCAGACCGGTGGTCCATCCGGCGGATGCCTGCCTGTGAGTAAATTTGCAATCCCCGTTGATTTCGATACACTCTATGAGGCGGGCTCGATGATGGGTTCCGGCGGCATGGTCGTCATGGATGAGGGAACCTGCATGGTGGATGTGGCAAAGTATTTTCTGAAATTCCTCCAGGACGAGTCCTGCGGCAAGTGTGTCCCCTGCCGTTTAGGGGTGGATCGGATGCTGGAGATCGTCACCGATATCGCTGAAGGCCGCGGCCGCCGTGAACAGATCAGCCTTCTGCAAGAGCTGGCAGAGACCGTTGCAGAGGCGTCCCTGTGCGGGCTTGGCAAGACGGCGTCCAATCCGGTTTTGTCAACGATGAAATATTTTGCCGATGAATACGCCGCTCACGTGGACGAAAAGCGTTGTCCTGCCGGTGTATGCAAAGAGCTTATTCACTACGACATACTTGCGGAAAAGTGCAACGGCTGCGGGGTCTGCCTGCGGTCCTGTCCTCACGATGCCATCAAGGGGGAAAAGAAGAAAGCCCATGCCATTGAGGAGCAGATATGCCGGAAATGCGGCATTTGTGTAACGGAATGTAAATTTGATGCAATCGCAGTCGGATAATGAGGTGAAAGATGATGCAAACTGTGACATTGAAAATTGACGGCACTCCGGTGAGGGCAGCAAAGGGAACGAGCGTTCTTGACGCGGCCCTTGAAAGCGGGATCTGCATTCCCCATCTGTGCCATGTTCCTATCCTGAATGATACGGGGGCATGCCGTATCTGCATTGTGGAGAATGTGAAAAACGGAGGGTCAAGCGTTACCGCATCCTGCACATTGACGGTGCAGGAAGGCATGGTGATCCGCTCCAACACGGAGAAAATCCAGAAGCTGCGGCGCAGCATCGCGGAATTGCTTGTTTCTCAGGCGCCCAACTCTAAGGCTATCCAGGATGTTGCCGTACGCTGCGGTGTAAGGGAAGTCCGTTACCCCTTCAGAAACGATAATTGCATTCAATGCGGGCGCTGTGTGCGCTACTGCACGGAAATGTGGCGGGCCAATGCCTTGGGCTTCGTCGGACGGGGAAAAAATCGCCGCGTCGAGTTTCCCTTCGCCACGCGACCCGACTTCTGCAAAAACTGCGGTTCCTGCACCCTCTATTGTCCCATGTCAGTCACACCCTGCGGCGGACCTATGAAGCGGGGAGAAGAGTCTCTGTGCGGGAAGTGCGAATCACAGACGGTCATGACGCCCGGAATGATAGGCGCCTGTGTCCGATGCGATCTTGGCAAAGGCTTTCAGTGTACCCGCCACGGATTATAGAATTTATTCAGACGACCAAACAACATAAAGCCGCCCCTTTTTACCCGAAGGAAGAGGAGCGGCTTTATAGTGTTATGTAAGGGCATGTCCGGGCGCCGCATAATACGTAACGGCGCCCGGGAAAAGGTTCTTTACTTCAAAAGGATTCTTTCCGCTTCTTTTCTGTAGGCATCCATCACGTAAGGAATGCCTGAGACCTTCGCGGCTTCCTCCGTCAGCGCCATGATATCCTTGCGACCGACGAGAGAGAGGTTGAAACTCCGGCTTCCCGCCATCAGTTGCTGCAGGCCGGCTTTGAACTTCTGACTGAAAGTGTAAATACCAAGAGCTCCGGTAGGGATATTATTTATTTCCTTGCCGTATTTAGCCTTCAAATCTTCGTACGATACAAAAATTTCCTCGATAGAAGTTCCGAACCTGGAAACGGTCTTGGGCAGTTCCTTGTTTTTAATCCATTCGCCGATATTCTTGCCTACCATACCGGGAATCATAAGCGCCCTTCCCATGCAGACGGCCTTGACATAAGGAGCGCCCATGGCGATGGCTTTGAAAACCCCGTCCTCGGTGGAGAAACCGCCTGCAACTGCGATGTCGGGCACGCGGATTTTCTTTTTCTTCAGCATCTCACAGAATTGATAGGTGAGGCAATGCAGATAGAAGGAGGGGATACCCCATTCGGCCATCATGGGCCAGGGGCTCATACCTGTTCCGCCAGGTGCGCCATCGATAGTAAGAAGGTCTATCTTCGCGTCGGAGCAGTAACGAATGGCCATGGCCAGCTCCATGGCCGAGTAGGCGCCCGTCTTGAGGGTGATTCGCCTGAACCCCACTTTTCGGAGACGTGCCACTTCCTTCATGAAGCCTTCCTGGGTGACAAATCCGAGGCGTGAGTGCCTCTCGAATTCCTTGATGGCTCCGTCCTTGTAGGCCGCCTGGTTTTCTTTGAGGGTCGGATCGGGAAGGACGATATAGCCTCTCTTCTTGAGTTCAAGAGCCCTTTCAAGGGAATTGACCTTGATCTCGCCGCCAATGTTCTTCGCGCCTTGTCCCCATTTTAGCTCGATTGTATCCAGATTGTGCTTATTGAGAACGTATTCCGCAACACCGAATCTCGTGTCTTCAACATTCATCTGGACCAGTATCTCGCCGTAGCCTTCCTGGTAGCGCTTGTATGTCTCGATCCTGCGATCCATCTCAGGGGATTTTTTGACTTTACCATTCTTGTCCAGTTCCAGGGCGGGATCAATGCCGCATACATTCTCACCGCAGACGATGGTGACGCCGGAGATGGCGGCGCCGGCTGCGAAGTGTTCCCAGTTCTTGCGGGCGATTTCCGTTGAACCCAGGGCGCCGGTGAAGATGGGCATTTTCATTTTGACCTTTTTCGTCCAGCCATATTCCATCTCTGTGTCGACGACTGGAAAAAGGGCCGTATCGGGACTGGGCACAACGCCCTTCGGCAGTCCCTCAGCGCCCACGGCGTAGCCCTGGATGCTAAGATGGGAGTAATCGATGGGGTAATTCTTATCGGCGCCAGCGGTCATCTCTCCAAAACCTATGGGATAGAGCACCTCGCGCCCCCTGAAGGTAGATAGCCAGATCTCGCAGCCGCCTCGGCAGCCGTCCACGCAGCGGGTACATATACCCGACAATGGGACCACGCTCTTGGAGCGGTTAAAGGTTCCTGTTGCCTCGTTTGCATTTGGTTGTCTCAAATTCATCCTTTTTTTCCTCCTCTACATTAAGTAAATTCGACTGTTCTCAATAACAGCTAATGGGTTATGCGTACCTGTCGACGGGAGCGCTTACCACTTTTCGCGGCAGACCTCTGAAAATTTCCTCAATTCCTGGTATTCCATTATGCTGGACATGGCACGGGTTTCCCCTTCGATCCCCGCTTCCTGGGCGCAGGCTACGGGATTCAATCCGCCGATAAGAATCATCCCGACCTTATTCACATCCACTGGGACCTGGCAAATCGGTTCGCTTGCTTCGCCCGTGGTCATCACGCCGCTAATCCCTGCACTTTTCAATTTTGGGAGAACTTTTTCCACCACATTGCGGCAGAGGGCGGGGACTTCTCGGAAGTTGGCGAGGATTTTCCCCTCGCCCTTTTCAGCCACTTCCCGGACAGAGGTCATCTTTGCCCGGATAAAGGCTTCCGATGGGTCCAGAGAGGTGCCCGAATAATAGATAATCTCAGCAAAACGCAGGGGCTTGCCGTTCTTCACCTGGAGGATGCCCCCAAATTTGGAATCCATGGGGACACCAGACTTGAGAAGTACACCATTGATCACGATGCTGCAGACGGTCGCAAGCGCGATCTTTCCCTTTGGGATCAGGGTTTCGCCCAGCCTCTCGTTTTCCCTGCTGACAGACACAAGGTCACTAACGCAAATGCCGGCATTAAAGGCAGTCTTCATGGCGTCCAGCGCGTCTCCAAAACGGTCTCTGGGGAAAAGGGTGATGTTCATTGGGAGGAAACCACGGCGCTTTACAGGATCGAAGGTCGTCCGGAAGGCAAGACTCTCTATGCGGGATATCACGAAGCCAATCTTATCCTGGACCCTGGCATCATCAAGTTCGTCGATTCCCATGGCCGTAATAGCCCGCCCGTCCCTTTTACCCACCAGTCTCGTGAGTCCCCTTTCATCCATGAGTTTCAGATGATAGCGAACCGCCCGCTCGCTGGGCATAAAGCCCCTCTCCTGCATCTTCCGAGCGATAAGACGAGAGCCCAGAGGACCTCCGGCTTCATGGAGGATACGCATGATCATCAGGGTTTTTCTCTCAACATCTTCGTCGCTGGTAAAAATGGAACCCATCGGCAATCGGCCATCCTTTGCCGATGGCCTTTACACGGAATGAAATGACCTGTCAATAGAAAATTGCACCTTTTCAAGGGGAAAATAACGGGAACAAAAAATTTTCGTTGTCAACCGCAGGTAATGGATAACAGGCACGGAAACGATTAAGGGGTAATCTCATTTCTTTTCAGCAGGCTGGCTCTTTCCAACTCCACCTTTTTCATCATGATCAAAATGGCCGTGATGGCTGCCTGTGTCATGCCCGGTATCCTTTCCGCTTGCCCGATTGTTGAAGGTTCAATCTTCATCAGCTTCATTTTCAGTTCAGTGGAAAGTCCAGGTATGCAGTCGTAATTCATGCCTCTGGGAATTTTCTTCCCTTCAATCTGTTTCATCCTTTCCACGGCCTCCTGCTGCCGCTTGATGTATCCTTCATATCTGGACTCTATGCAGATTTGCTTCTTGACAAATCTATCCGCGATAGGCTCCCATCCCTCAAAAACCTTCAGATCGTCGTAGGATATTTCGCTTCTCTTTAGAAGCTGATAGAGTGTGACAGGATTCTTTATTGGAGGGGTTCCCATTGTCTGAAGGATCGTATTGACCTTCTCGTTGGGAAAAATCTTTATGGCGGAGAGCCGGTGTATTCTATCGTTTATTTCGCGAACTTTTTTTTGCAGGTGATCGTAGTGATTTCGCGGGATGAGCCCTAGGTCGTATCCCTTCGCCATGAGACGGATCACAGCATTATCCTCGCGAAGGATCAGACGGTATTCTGCCCGAGATGTAAACATCCTGTACGGTTCATCAACACCCCTTGTGACAAGGTCATCGATCATGACTCCCATATATGCCTCCGAGCGATCGAGGATGAAAGGGGCTCTCCTCTGCACGGCAAGCGCCGCGTTTATGCCGGCCCATAACCCTTGCGCGGCCGCTTCTTCATAACCGGATGTGCCATTGATTTGGCCAGCCAGATATAATCCCGCTATTGGCTTTGTTTCCAGGGTCTGCCGAAGTTGTGTCGGTTGCACAAAATCATACTCTATTGCATATGCGGGGCGCATAACTTCCGCATTCTCAAGACCGGGGACGCTGTGGATGATCCTCTCCTGAAGATCCTGAGGCATACTGTTTCCGAGTCCTTTGGCATAAATCTCTTCTGTCTCCAGACCTTCGAATTCTAAAACGACCGGATGCCTTTCCTTATCGGAGAAACGCATCACCTTGTCTTCAAGAGAGGGGCAGTAGCGCGCGCTGATCCCCTTTATGGTGCCGGAATAGAGCGGAGACGACATGATGTTTTCCCTGATGAGGCTGTGTGTTTCTCTTGTCGTATATGAAAAATAGGAAGGAAGCCGTTCTTCACGCAGTTTTTCTGTAGTGAAGGAAAAGGGCTCCGGGTCGGGGTCGCTATCCTGACGTTCCAGCTTCGAAAAATCGATAGTTGACGCACGCAACCTCGGAGGAGTGCCTGTCTTCATACGTCCCATTTCCAAACCCAGAGACCTGAGGGATTCTGCGAGGCGAATGGAGGCTGTTTCTCCTGCCCTCCCTGCATGGTAGTGGACGGTTCCAATATGTATCAAGCCGTTGAGAAATGTCCCGGTTGTAATGATAACAGCACTGCCGCGATAAAAGACATCAATATGATCTTCCACCCCTACAACCCTGCCATCTTCGACAACAATGCGGTCTATAAGTGTCTGCCTGAGATGAAGGTTTTTCTCCTTTTCCACTACGGCTTTCATGGCGAGCCTATAGAGCTGTTTATCGCATTGAAACCGGGAGGATTGAACTGCCGGCCCTTTCGAGGCGTTTAGCAGCCGGAAATGCACCGCTGTCTTATCGGCGATCTTACCCATTTCCCCGCCCAGGGCATCGACTTCCTTGACCAGCTGTCCTTTGGCAAGGCCTCCGATGGCGGGGTTACAGGACATGAGGGCAATAGAATCCAGATTGATATT
>Ga0209048_10003367_pt1 | contig 15532 bp, 10 predicted proteins | sample FrelakmetCRP12CR_FD_187146 | JGI IMG/M metagenome (GOLD analysis project Ga0209048, IMG submission 187146) | Freshwater lake sediment microbial communities from the University of Notre Dame, USA, for methane emissions studies - CRP12 CR (SPAdes)... | ecosystem: Environmental > Aquatic >... | reverse complement strand
CGCGCGCCGCAGCCGACGCCGTATACCTGCTCTTCGTCGACGCGGATACGATCCTGTCGCCGGAGTGCATCGCGTCCGCGCTGGCTCTGCTGCGCGAACGCAAGCTGGACCTGCTCAGCCTGCTCAGCACGCTGATTTACGACTCGTGGTTCACCCGCCTGGTGCAGACGGCTGCGGTCTTCGAACTGCTGCGGCAGTACCCGCTGCTGCGGGCCAACGGCCTGAGACCACGGCGGGCTTTCGCCAACGGGCAGTTCATGCTGTTCACGCGCGCCGCCTACCAGGCGATCGGCGGGCACGCCGCAGTGCAAGGCGTGCTGCTCGAGGACGTCGCTCTCGCCAGACTCATCGCCCGCGCCAAACGCAACGCCGGGGTATTCCTGGCGGCCGGGCTCCTGCATTGCCGCATGTACCCGGACTGGCCGCAGTTCCGTCGCGGCTGGAAGCGGATCTACACCGAGGCGGCGCAGCGCAAGCCGGCCCGGCTGACGTTCGCGGCCTGGCGCGTGCGCCTTCTGGGCACGGTCCTGCCGCTGTTGACGCTAGGCTGCGGGATACTCGGTGCCGCGGTCCTGACACGGGACGCGACGCTGGGCTGGGCGTTGCTGTCCCTTTGGCTGGTCGCAACGCTGGTCTGGCTTGGCGCACAGGTGCGCATTGCCGCCCTGTCGTGCGCGCCCGTGTGGACCGCTCCGTTGCACGCCGTCGGCGCCTGGTTGACTGGTGGCATGCTGGTCGAGGCGGCCAGCGATCTGCGTTCGAGCAAACCCATCAGCTGGGGCGGGAGGGAATACCCGGTCGGCAAGGAGCAGGTCGCCGTACCAGCGCGCGCGAGCGACCGCGTCACGGCGATGAAATCTGCTCCTGGAGAATGACTTTCCGCCAGAGTGGGCGTGGCATCTGCGCGCCGGTTTGCCCCGTGGCCAAGCGGTTGCGACCGACTGCACTCATCCGATCTGCTTGGGCGCCTGGTCCGGAAGACGATAGATCGTCGCGTTCAGGTAGCGGACGACCGCGTCGATGTCCTCGTCGGTCCAGCCCAAACCCGCATTGCCCTGCCAACGGCGAACTTGCGCGGACAGGCTTGCCCAGTCGGTAACCAGCGAACGAGCGCGCCAGTGTATCTGTGTGGCATGGCAAGCAACGCAGTGGGTTTGGTACAGCAGTTCGCCACGCGACACCGGCTGGGCCGGTGCTTGTGCGAACAGCGGTACCGCTGCGGCGAGCAACGCCGCAAGCAACAAAAGATTTGTGTGTCTCATGAACTGTCGCCGTCGCCGTGAGTCGGACGCGCCCGGCATTGCGGCCGCGCCGTCGCGAACCGTATTATCCGCGGAAAACGAAACCCGCTTGCACATGCGGGTTTGCTCTGGATCAAAGGCAGCCCGGACTCCCGGCCGGCCGGGCGCATCGCTGGAGAAAGGTGCGGCACGACTCCATTCTAGCGCGCGCAGCTCTACCGGGCATTCGAGCGTAGGAGCGGATTCATTCCACAAGGTATCGCGCTACCGCATCGTCGTTCCACTCGACACCCGAGCCAGGCCGCTCGTCGAGAACCGCGCAACCATCGACGACGCGCAGCGGTTGCTCGATGATGGGGTTGAACCACTCGGCGTATTCCAGCCAGTGCGCGGTCGGGGTCGCACAAAGAAGATGCGTGCTTACCTCGATGAACAGATGGTTCGAAAGGCGGATGCCGTGCGCCTCGCCCAGCGCCGCCGCGCGCAGCCAGCCGGTGACGCCACCGATTTTCATCACATCAGGCATCATGTAGTCGCTCGCGCCGGCGTCTATTGCCTTGCGCATGTCGTGGGTGCCCCACCAGTTCTCGCCGCACTGAATCGGCGTCCGCGCCGCGGCCGCGATGCGCGCATGCCCGGCGTAGTCGTCGGCGAGCGTGGGCTCCTCGATCCACGTCAGTCCTTCGTCGTCGAGGCGCTGCACCCGCTCGATCGCGTCGGTTGGCGAGAGCGATTGGTTGTAGTCGACCATCAGCGCCGCATCGGCGCCGACTTCACGCCGCATGGCGCGTACCGTCGCGACATCTTCGCGCACCTCGGGGTAGCCGATCTTCGCCTTCACACCCCTGAAGCCCCGCTTTGCCCAGTCGGCGGCGACGCGCGCGGAGCCATCCGCACCATCGTAGCCCGTCGCCCCATACGCCGGAATCGGCCTGGGCGCGCCGCCCAGGAGCCGGGCCAACGGCAAACCGTGCGCGCGCGCGAGCGCATCCCAGAGCGCCATATCGATCGCCGCCATCGCAATTCCGGTTAGTCCTTGCGGTCCGAGCAGGCGGAAACGCTTGGCGAGCAACTGTTCGATGAAAAGTGGGGCGACGGGCTGGCCCGCGACAACCTGCTCCAGCCCCTTGACCAGCAGAGCCACGGGCTTGAGCGCCAGCATCGAATAGCAGAATACGTAACTGTGGCCCACGATGCCCTCCTCGGTGACGACGTCCGTGAGCACCAGCGGCGACTCTACGATCGTGCCGCTCGCGGTCCGGTGCGGTTCCACCATCGGCACCCTGACCGCGCGCACGCGCAATTCACGGATCGTCAACGGACTCTGCGTCATGAACTCTCCCCGGTCGTGTCGAATCGTAATCCGCGGCAGCGTCACCCGGCACCTTCGGCGATGCCAGGCGGGCGCGCCCGTGATGTAAACTCACTTGTCGGTACACCCAAGCCCGTACTATGCCAAGGGATGCCGCCGCGACGCGGTGCCGGATCATCGATTCTGCCTATGGCCTGTCTTACCGGCAAGGTTTCGTGCACGTCGGGGTCGACGCCATTGCCGACGCTGCGGGAGACACCAAGCGCGCACTCTGCCGCAGAGGGGCTCATCCGCGATTCTAGGCCAGTTGATACCCAGCCCCGCCATGACCCACGCCGGTGACACTCCCGACGGCCCATTCGGCCCGTGGAATCCCGGACTGCGGTCGCAGATCCCGCGCGAACTGCTCCATCTCGCGACGATCTTTCGACCGGAGAACGCCTTCACCAGCGTAACCGACGCCGAGGAACTGCGCGACCTCACCGGACTCGAGTTGAGCGAGCTCGCAACCTTTCGCCCTCAGCGATTGGCGTTGCACGAGCTGCTGGTGCGCGTGACGGCCGATTTTTCGGTTCCCGACGGATCGAAGATCGAAGACCTCGGGATCAACTTCCGCCAGATGACGCGCGCGCTGCTGGCGCGCCACGTCGATCCGCGCATGGACACGATCGTCACCACCTACGATACGCAGCGGCGGCGCCTGTCCGAACTGATCCACAGCGAGCTCGCGGACCTGTATTCACCGCAGCGCCCCTCCGCACCGCCACCACCGCGCTCGGAACCGGGATTCTTCGCCGGCCTGTTCCGCGGTCGTGCGCGCCGCGCGGACACCGATGCGGATGCGAATGTGGAAGCGGCCAGCGAGCCGCGAGTTGTAGCGCGCTGGCAGGCCGGCGCCGCCGCCGGCAGCGATCGTGTCCGGCAGTCGGCCTGCCGTGCGCTGGTTAAGGTCGTGTCCGCACTGCTGGTGCGGCACGGCCACGCCTGGGGTGGCCGCGAACTCGTGGCGTCGCTGGCGACCAATATCGCGTGCAACGACGTCGGCAGCGAGGACATCGGCCGCCTGATCGATCCCTGGCTGGTAGAGGCAGCACGCAGCGAAGGGTACACGCGGCTGCCCAGGCAGGAACGCCCGGTGGTCATGAACACCAAGGGCGCATCAGCGTCGGGCAAGAGTACCTTGCGTCCGTTGCAAAAAGCGCTCGCCGGAAACATCGGCGTGCGCTGGAGTGAGTTTGCGCTCATCAGCCCGGACATCTGGCGCAAACAACTGCTCGACTATGGCACTCTTGGCTCAGCGTACAAGTACGGCGGCGCGTTCACTGGCGACGAGGTGCAGATCATCGACGCAAAGCTCGATCGTTACATGGCGCGAAAGGCGCAACGCAGCGAAATGTCACACCTCCTGATCGACCGGTTCCGCTTCGACAGCTTCGCGCCGGACTCGAACGAGGCCGGCAGCAACCTGCTCACGCGCTTCGGTCACACCGTGTATCTGTTCTTCATGGTCACGCCGCCAGAATCGCTGGTCGAGCGGGCGTGGAATCGCGGCCTCGAGGTGGGCCGGTACAAGGCCGTCGACGATACGCTTGCCCACAGCGTCGAAGCGTATGCGGGGATGCCCCAGCTTTTTTTTACGTGGGTGCAGCGGACCGACAAGCTGCTGCACTTCGAATTCCTCGACAACAGCGTGCCGGCGGGAGAGCGACCGCGAACTGTAGCTTTCGGGTCGCACGAGGTGATGAACATCCTGGATGTGCGGCGCCTGCTCGACGTCGAGCGGTTCCGCAGGGTGAACATCGACGCCACGGCGCCCGGCTTCCTCTACAAGGACCGCGGCATGCTCGTCGCTGAAAGGAACACCGCATTCCTCGCGCAGTGCGTCGAGCGGATTCGCGAAATCAATTTCGCGCATCAGGCGACGGGCAGGATCTATCTGCGCATCGTTTCGGGCAAGCCGGTATGGGCCGACCGCGAAACGCTCGCGCAGGCGGCCGTCGACGCCGACACCCGCGCCGGCTTGCTGGCCATCGCGCCGGATGCATTTGATTCCAGCGAAAGCAACGCGGGCGAGCCGCAATATCTGCGGCCGTCGGCAGCGGGCGAACCGTTTCACACCCTCGGCCGCTGGGGGTGCGATGCCTGAATCGAAACAGGATCGACCGACCTCAGGTGCTCAACTCTTCGGCAGGTTGTTCCTTGCTCGGTCCGACTGCTTCTTGAACAGGTCCAGCACGTCGTTCAAGTGCCTGGGGTCCTGCGAAGAACTCACTGCATGCGCGGGATCGACAACGGACGTCACGGCGAGACTGCTCACGCCGTTGGCTTCGCATCCGACGATCGCGCCGGTTCCGCCCTTGGCACCCGCTTCCGCCGATTCGAGGTAGATGCTGCACTTGGCGACCCGTCCCTTCGTGGGCCAGCTATAGGCGACCTCGTCGTCCTGCTTGTACGCCGGCTCGAGCGCCTTCATCGTCGCGAAGAATCGCTGCAGGGCGACGGCGTTGTAGTCGGGGTAATCCGGCCAGATGCGCGTGCCGAGCAGCAACTCGTTCTTGCCCGCATCCCTCATGAAGACGGTAACGCTGATGTAGTTGTCCTTGGCCTTGGGTATCTGGCCCGGGGACAGGGGTTTCTTCGTCTGGGCGAAAGTCCCCGTCACGCCAAAAACGAAAGTTAGCACCAGCAGCACTGCTATCGAACGCCGCATCGAATCCTCCAGTTGAACATCGCCATCCTGCCCCGCAGGTCCACCAGGGAGCCCCTGAACGGCCGCGGTCGTACCGTGTGCCTTGGTCCTTGAATGCGCGCAGAGGCGACGCTGCGGCATGCGCCGCCATAATGCCATCAGAAGCCCGCCAAAGACCAGTTCGCGGGTCGGCGCCGGCTGCACTGGCCACCGAACGACCGTGCGCGCAGGTCCATGACGACCGCCAGGCAGTTCCGTCCCTGCCAGGTGCGGATGCAAGCGCTGTCGCTAACCCACGTGCGAGCGGGTGCAACGGCAGCAATTTGCCACAGTTTTCGTATACGATACGACTCGAACCCCGATCTGACACAGCGCCACACTGACCCATGCGGGCAATCTCATCTGGACCGGGGACCTGATTCAGACGAGCGCCTTTTTGGTTCGTAACCGCGCCGTTTGATCCTGCGATCGCGGCGAGATTCGTGTGTGCCAGCTGCGTTTAAGGTCCAACAGAGGAATCAAGAATGAAGCGACGCAGAACCGGGGCGGTCATCAACCCTTTCCTGATCTGGACCGACCTGGCATGGAAGACAGGCGAGATGATGCTCGCTTCGGCCGAGGTCATCCGCCACCGAACCGGTCGCATGACCATGGCCGGCACGAAGCCGAGCGCCGAGGATCGGCGTGAGTTCTCGCTGATGGGGTGGGAAAAGATCGACGCCGCTGTTGATTCCGCCCAAGCCATGACCGCGCAAATGATGAGGCTGAACTCGCAGCTAGGGGCACGCGCGGTCACGCAAATGTTGACCGGAGCGACAGCCATGATGTCGCTTGCGGCAAGCCGTACCGCCGGCCAGTCCATGGCGCGGCAGGCGCAGCTCTTTCGCAACATGACCAGGTCGGCCACGACGGCCGCGCAACTCTCTGGCTCGGTTGCTCGGCTCGCGCGGAGTGGGCTCGAGCCTATACACACGCGGGCGACGGCAAATGCAAAGCGGCTCGGCAAGCGCTAGCGGCCTGCAAGCCAACGCGATGCAAAGATTCAGCGTCGACGCCTATCACCACGCTGGCGCGTCGCGCCAGGTCGCCCGTGGGGAGTGCCAGCGATGCGAGCGCAAAGCAGTGGGACACGTGCACAGGATCGTGTCGGCCTCGAACCGCCGCGTTGCAAAGGACCTCGTGCCGTGGCGACGGCCGGGTATCGGTGAGTCAGCCAAGTCTTCGGCGCGACGCGAATCCCGCGGCAGCAAGTCCTATGGCGAAGAGGCCCATCGTCAACGGCTCCGGAACGGCAAAGCCCCGGATCTCGCCGCTTGGGAATAAGTTGGTATGAATGTTCAAGTACGTTCGCCCGCTCGTGAGCCCGGCGATGAAGGCAGCCTCGGCGTTCGCCAGTCCGCCCTGGTTCGTCACAAAAGCTGGGTTGTACGATGAAGATTGGGTCAAATCCAGGATGAAATCGTCGGTTCCGCTGCTGACCCCGAGCGGGAACCCTGGGAACGCCGGCAAGAGCGTCGCGACGCCGACGTTGACACCGGATTGGAACGGCGCAGCCAAGCAACAGTGAATGTGCGCAGCTGTCGTTGTGCCGGTCAAGCCAGAAAAATCGATGTGCCCAGTCAGCGTTTGCGCGGTAGTGTCCAGTACCAACGACGCAGCCCCTGTGCCTGCTGATGCAGTCGGCGGAACCTCATTCAACCCGGACAAGCCGACATGGAGCTGTATCAGTGATGCTTGGGCCAACGGAACGGCGGCAAGCGCGACACCGGTCAACACGAGCGACACCAACCAATGTTTGCGTCTCATGGGAACTCCATTTCGTCTACATCATTGCCTGACGGCGCGGCCACTTGGATGAGGCGCCCCGATGACCTGACCAAAAAACCTTTGCAGTGCACAAATTGCAAGCAACAATCATACCTCGTCGTGACAGATGAACATAATCATATGGTTAGCGCTTAGGCTCGAACTGACGTCGAATGAGATGTAAAGATCACCGACAGGCGCTAGCCGCGTGCACATCGGGCATCGCGACCTGGCTGCGGCCGCACCAGCGACGCCATTTGGTTTTCGCATGGAACGGTTGCACACGGACCGTGTTTGCATTGGCAGCGCTCGCTGTCGACGCAGGCGCCCGTGGCCAAGCTGCGCGCTGCGGCGTCCCCGACCAAGATTCATGGGCAGGCGCTGCTCACGAAACCAGGGGAAGTCCATTAATTTAGCTATGATGTCGCACAATATCGACCTTCATGGAGTTACGTTGAGTTTGCCCCTGAGCGTAACCCTCGCCTAACTCCGTGCGCGAAGGTCGACGGCTAGACGTTTCAACGGGACGGAGTGCAACACAGCGGCAAAAAAGGTGGCGCATTTGGCCAGCAACGTATTTCAATAGGCAAAGGGCTTGCCCAAAAAGCACTCAGGCGCGCATCCATCTGAAGTCTGCCATGTCCAATTCGTTCAGCCCGCGACTTTCCGAGGCGAGTATATTTCTGCCGTTGCTTCGCAGGCACCTTGTCGAGGCGGCGGCCGCCTACCCGCTACCTGCCGACCTGGCTCTGGATCTGGTGCCGATCGTTGAAGATGGGCTGTTTGGCTACGAGCTCGTTCCTGATCGCGACAGCCACACCTACTTGACCGTCGGTTGCAATGCGCGCGGTGAACCGCTGGTGCGCAGGACCTTGTACGGCATCGGCGCTCCCAACGCTTTGCAATTGGTGGCCGTCAATGGTCAAGTCCTGTCACACGGCGAGCGCGCGGCTCACTACAGCGTCCAGCAGCGTGACGCATGCTTTGCCGACTTGGCGGCCGCGACTGATTCGGTATGGGCGCAACTCCTAGACCTCTTTCCGCAGCGGCCAAGACGACCTGTCACCCTGCGCCAGCATTGGCACCGCTGTCTAGACGAGGCCCTGACGATCGCTCACTCGCATCTTGCGCACTGGAATCCGTTCATTCAGTTCTGTGGGGTCCCCAACGAAGCGCAGCGGGGTTTTCCATTATCGGGCGCTGACGGTGAACATGGGGAGCTGGTCTTCCAAAGGCCCGACATCTGGATGTTGCGATGGAAGACGCCACCGCACGCGGTCTATGAATCTTGGTCGGTCGTGCTACCTGATCTGGATGCGGCCGGTGCCTCGGCACGGGATGAATTCGCTTCCTAGCCGACCAATTCGGCGAGCGGACGTTGCCCGCGCGGCGGTCGCAGGCTGGCCGAGATTCCTGACGCAGACAACGTGAGTAACCGGCTTGCACCACATGACCTTGATCTTCGTTCGATCATGAACAACGCCCTCTCCCATGGATTGCCAAATGCCGGTCCCGCCACTCGATACACTCCTGCCCGCATCAACGCGGGTTCCTGCCACACTGCATGTCACGCATGAATACCTCGACTCGCTAAACGCCCAGCAGCGCCGCGCCGTAGAGCATGGCATCGGAGCGCGCGCCCAAGGCGTTCCGGGACCCTTGCTGGTCATCGCCGGCGCCGGGTCCGGCAAGACCAACACGCTGGCATGCCGCGTGGCGCAGCTGGTTCGGGCTGGCGCGGACCCGCAGCGCATCCTCCTGCTCACCTTCTCGCGCCGGGCGGCGGCCGAAATGGAGCGGCGGACGGGCCAGTTCCTCAGCCGCGCGCTCGGCACGACCGCCAGGCAGCAACCACCGGCACTTCGTTGGGCGGGTACCTTCCACAGCGTGGGGGCGCGCCTGCTGCGCGAGTACGCCACGCGGATCGGACTGCACGAATCCTTCACCATCCTCGATCGTGGCGATGCAGAAGATCTGCTTGCGCTGGTGCGGCACGATCTCGGACTCTCCACGACAATAAAGCGGTTTCCCGCCAAAGCGACCTGCCTCGCGATCTATTCCCGCGTCGTCAACAGCGAGGCGGCGCTCGGCGAGGTGCTGGCGCATGCGTTCGCTTGGTGCGTGCCGTGGGAGCCGGAGCTCTCGAAGCTGTTCGAGGCGTATGTCTTGGCGAAACAGGCGCAGAACGTGCTCGATTACGACGACCTGCTGCTGTACTGGTCGCAGATGCTGGCCGAGCCCACGCTGGCGTCGGAAATCGGCGAGCGCTTCGACCACGTGCTGGTCGACGAGTACCAGGACACCAACCGCCTGCAGGCATCGATTCTGCTGTCGCTGAAGCCGGACGGCCGAGGCATCACCGTCGTGGGCGACGACGCCCAGTCCATCTATTCGTTTCGCGCCGCGACAGTGCGTAATATCCTCGACTTCCCGCAGCAGTTCCAGCCGGAAGCGTCGGTCGTGACCCTGGATCGCAATTACCGCTCGACCCGCCCGATTCTGGATGCCTCCAACGCCGTCATCGGCCTGGCTAGAGAGCGCTACACGAAGGACCTTTGGACAGACCGGGCCGGGTCACAAAGGCCGCGGCTCGTAACGGTGCGCGACGAAGCCGAACAAGCGCGCTACGTCGCCGAGCGCGTACTCGATCAGCGGGAGAACGGCATGGCGCTGAAATCGCAGGCCGTGCTGTTCAGGAGTTCCAGCCACAGCGCGCAGCTGGAACTCGAACTCGCCCGGCGCGACATCCCGTTCGTGAAGTATGGTGGGCTCAAGTTCCTGGAAGCGGCACATGTCAAAGACGTGCTGAGCGTGCTGCGCTGGGCCGACAATCCCCGCAACCGGATGGCGGGATTTCGGGCGGTGCGGCTCCTGCCGGGCATCGGGCCCGCCACTGCCACGAAGCTCCTCGACGCCCTCGATGGCACGCCGGATCCGGCGGCAATCATGGACAGCTTCAGGATTCCTCCGGGGGCTGCGGCGGACTGGTCGACGTTTCTGCCGATCTTCCGGGGGCTCCGCGCCATCACTTCCGGCTGGCCGGCAGAACTGGACCTCGTGACCCGCTGGTACGAGCCGCAGCTTCATCGCATCTATGACGACGCGTTCGTGCGTGAGGGCGACCTGCTCCAGCTTCAGCAGATCGCCTCCACGTACCCGTCACGCGAGCGGTTCCTCTCCGAAATGGCGCTCGACCCGCCCGACGCCAGCAGCGACGCTGCCGGCATCCCGCACCGCGACGACGATTACCTGATTCTTTCGACGATTCATTCGGCCAAGGGGCAGGAATGGAAGGCCGTGCATGTGCTCAACGTCGTCGACGGCTGCATCCCGTCGGATATGGCAACCGGCACCGCCGAAGAGGTCGAGGAGGAGCGCCGCCTGCTCTACGTGGCAATGACCCGGGCAAAGGAGGAGCTGCACCTGACCGTGCCGCAGCGATTCTTCGTCCGCCAGCAGAGCGTGCACGGCGATCGCCACATCTATGCATTGCGCAGCCGATTCATTCCCAATGAATTGATATCCCTGTTCCAGGTGTCTGCCTGGCCCGAGGCGGCGCATGCGGCAGATACAGCGGATTCAGCACGACGCGACGTCACGCCGCTTGTCGACGTCGCCGCGCGCGTGCGTGCGCGCTGGCACTGAGGCCTCATGCGCTGCGGCCGCAAGACCGACCACCGAGAATGGCGATTTGAGGGCGACCTCGCAGCTGCGTGATGCCGGCCGCCGCGTTGAGCCGTCACCAGACACAGGCCCCTTCGCCCTCCTCGAGGCGACGGGCGCGCACTTCGCCGCATGGATTCCCGCGCGGCGCCGCCGACGACGCTGTCCTGATCGCTCCGGAAGTGGAGCTACCTGTACCATGATGCCGCCCGCAGTGGACGTGCACCCGCCTGCTGCTTGAACGCGGAAACAAAGGGACACGAAATTGGCAAGAGGTCGATACGAGGAAGCGTCGATTCGCGTGCTCAAGGGCCTGCAACCGGTCCGCGAGCGGCCCGGCATGTACACGCGGACCAGCGATCCGACCCACATCATTCACGAGGTCATCGACAACGCCGCCGACGAGGCGCTGGCCGGTTCCGCCACGCGCATCGACGTCCGCGTGCACGCCGACCAGTCGGTCAGCGTCGAGGACGACGGCCGGGGCATTCCGGTCGGCATCCATCCGGTGGAGAAGGTGTCTACCGTCGAGGTGGTGTTCACGCGCCTGCACGCCGGCGGCAAGTTCGACAAGAAGGATGGCGAAGGCGCGTACGCGTTCTCGGGCGGGCTCCACGGTGTCGGTGTCTCGGTGACCAACGCCCTCTCGCGACGCCTGGAAGTGGACGTCAAGCGCGACGGCAAGGTGCACCGCATCGTGTTCGCCGGCGGCGAGGTGGCGGAGAAGCTCAAGGTGATCGGGACCTGCGGGCAACGCGCTTCCGGCACCTTGGTCCGCGCGTATCCGGATCCGAAGTACTTCGATTCGCCGACGGTCTCGGTGCCGGATCTCGAGCGGACGCTGCGCGCCAAGGCGGTGTTGCTGCCCGGCGTGAAGATCACGCTGCACGTCGAGAAAGGCAAGGATTGGAAGACGCAGACCTGGGCCTATCCGGGCGGCCTCGAGGAATACGTGGAGGAACTGGGCGATGGCCTGACTCCGGTGGCGCCCATGTTTGCCGGCGAGACGTATCTGGGCAAGCCCAAGGACGGCGACACTTTTGCCGAGGGCGAAGGTGCTGCCTGGGCATTTGCCTGGTATGACGAGGGGACGGCGATCGTCGAGAGCTACGTGAATCTCATTCCGACGCCCGCGGGTGGTACCCACGAGGCCGGCCTGCGCGCGGCGCTGTTCGAGGCGGTGAAGTCGTTCGTCGACCATCACGGCCTGCTGCCGCGTGGTGCGCGACTGCAAGCCGAGGACGTCGCGGCGAGGCTGCGCTGCGTCCTTGCGGCCCGCATACTCGACCCGCAGTTCCAAGGGCAGGTCAAGGAGAAGCTGACCAGCCGCGATGCACTGAAACTGATCGCGCAGGTCGTCAGAGATCCGCTCGAAGTCTGGCTCAACGCACATGTTGATTACGGCAAGCGGATCGCCGAGCTCGCGATCCAGCAGGCGCTGACCCGGATGAAGTCGGCGCAGAAGGTCGAAAAACGGAAGGGCTCCGGCGTGGCGGTCTTGCCGGGGAAACTCACCGACTGCGAGTCCGACGACGTCTCGCGCCGAGAGGTCTTCCTGGTCGAAGGCGATTCCGCGGGCGGTTCGGCGAAGCTCGCGCGCGACAAGCAGTATCAAGCCATCCTGCCGTTGCGCGGCAAGGTGCTCAACACTTTCGAGGTGGAGCGCGACCGGCTGTTCGCGAACACCGAGATCCACGATATCGCCGTCGCGATCGGCGTCGATCCCCACCGCTCGTCCGCCGAAGCGGAGCTCAAGGGCTTGCGCTATTCGAAAATCATCATCATGGCGGACGCCGACGTGGACGGCAGTCACATCAAGGTCCTGCTGCTGACGCTTTTCTTCCGCCACTTCCCGGCGCTGATCGAACGCGGCCATGTCTGCGTCGCAAGCCCGCCGCTGTATCGCATCGACGTGCCGCCTTCGGGCAAGCGCCCGGCGCGCAAGCTCTATGCGCTCGACGACGGCGAGCTCGAGGTCATCGAGGACCGCCTCACGAAGGAGGGCGTGAAGCCCGGCGCGTGGTCGGTGGGACGTTTCAAGGGTTTGGGAGAAATGAATCCGGAGCAATTGTGGGAAACCACGATGAGCCCGGAAACGCGGCGGGTCCTGCCGGTTCGGATCGCCCCCGACGCGACCGACGACGCGCTGCGCGTTTTCGCCAAGCTGATGGGCAAGGCCGAGGCCGCGAGCCGTCGGGAATGGATGGAGAAGTCGGGAAATTCGGTCGAAGTCGATGTCTGAGCACTGCCGCACCTCAGCCACCCGATCGGAACGTTGAATGTCACGAGCGAAGAAACCCACCCGGGCCGCCGCGCGTCGGGGCGCCGCCGAAGTCGACACGCTGACCGGCGAACTGTTCGCTGCCGACGGCCCCGCGGTGCCGCCCGCGCCGCCGCCCACGAGCAGTCGCAGCGGCGACGGAGCTGCGGGCGAGTCATTGCCGCTCGCGCAGTTCGCCGAGCGCAGTTATCTCGAGTATGCGATGAGCGTGGTGATGGGCCGCGCGCTGCCCGATGTTGCGGACGGGCAGAAACCGGTGCAGCGACGGATTCTCTACGCGATGCACGAGCTGGGCCTGTTCGCGACCACGCGGCACGTCAAATCGGCGCGCGTGGTCGGCGATGTCCTGGGCAAATACCATCCGCACGGTGACACCGCCGCTTACGATGCGCTGGTGCGCCAGGCGCAGGATTTCAGCCTGCGCTACCCGCTCATCGACGGTCAGGGCAATTTTGGCTCGCGCGACGGCGACAACGCGGCGGCGATGCGCTACACCGAGTGTCGCCTGACCCCGATCGCTGACCTGCTTCTGGCCGAAATCGACCGCGACACGGTCGACTTCGCGCCGAATTACGACGGCGCGTTCAAGGAGCCAAAGCTCCTGCCGGCGCGACTGCCCATGTTGCTGCTCAACGGCACCTCGGGCATCGGTGTGGGCATGGCTACCGACATTCCGTCGCACAACCTGGGCGAAGTCGCGCGCGCGGTGATTGCCGCGATCCGCAATCCGGCGATCTCGCTCAATGCGCTGCTCAAGCACATCCCCGGGCCGGACCTGCCTGGCGGCGGCCAGATCACCTCCGAGCCTGAAGCGATCCGCGCCGTCTACGAAACCGGGCGCGGCAGCCTGCGCGTGCGTGCGCGCTGGGCGGTCGAGGATCGCGCGCGGGGACAATGGCAGATTGCAGTGACCGAATTGCCGCTCGGCGTGTCGACCCGCGTGGTGCTGGAAGACATCGAGCGCGCAACCAACCCCAAGCCGAAGGAAGGCAAGAAGTCGCTTTCGCAGGAGCAACTCAACCTCAAGAACCTCATGCTCGCAGCACTCGATACCGTGCGCGACGAATCGGACAAGACGTCGCCGGTGCGCCTTGTACTCGAGCCGAAGTCCAGCCGCCAGGACCCGGCGGAGTTCATGCAGCTGCTGCTCGCCAACACGCGTCTGGAGACGAGCCTGCCGATCAACCTCGTGCTGCTGGGTCGCGATGGGCGGCCGCGGTCGAAGAACCTGAAACAGATCATCGAGGAGTGGATCGCGTTTCGCTTCGAAACGGTGACCCGGCGAACGCGCCATCGGCTGGCCGAAGTCGAGCGCCGCATCCACGTCCTCGAAGGCCGGGCGCTGGCGCTGCTGTCGATCGACAAGGTGATCCGCATCATTCGCAAGGCGGACGAGCCGAAAGCCGACCTGATGGCCGAATTCGGGTTGACCGACGTTCAGGCCGAGGACATCCTCGAGATTCGCCTGCGCCAGTTGGCACGGCTGGAAGGCGTCAAGATCGAAACCGAGCTCAAGGCGCTCAAGGCCGAGCGCAAGGAATTGAAGCACCTCCTTGCGGACGAGAAGACGCTCTCCGCCCTGATCGTGTCGGAGATCGAGGCCGACGCCGCACGCTTCGGCGACAAGCGCCGTACGCTGATCGAGGCGGTCGCGCCTGTCGTCCTGACCCAGACCGTGGCCGACGAGCCGATGACGGTGACGCTGTCGCGCAACGGTTGGATTCGTTCGCGCCAGGGGCACGGGCTCGATGCGACGCAGTTCGCGTGGAAGGCCGGTGACGATCCGCTGGCGATCCTCGAGACGCGCACCGTCCATTCGGTCGTCGTACTCGATTCGACGGGCCGCGCCTATACGATTCGCGCCTCTGAAATTCCCGGAGGTCGCGGTGACGGCGTGCCGGTAACCACGCTCATCGAGCTGCCGCCGGGCGCAAAGGTCGCGCACGCTGTTTCGGGCGTCCCCGAACAGAAGTACCTAGTCGCGGGAACGGGCGGCTACGGCTTCGTTGCAACGCTGGAGGATGTGGTGTCGCGGCAGCGCGCGGGCAAGACTTTCATGACGCTGGAGTCCGACGAGGAGCCTATCGCGCCCGTCGCGCTCGTTCCCGGGCTCGACCACGTCGCCGCGTTGTCCTCGCGCGGCCGACTGCTCGTATTCCCGCTCGCCGAGATGCGCGAAGTCCCGCGCGGTCGCGGCGTCATCATCATCGGTCTCGATGGCGACGAGAAGCTCGTTGCTGTCGGTCTTGCAACGGCGAGCAAGGTCGTCGTGCAAGGCAACAACCGCTTGGGCCGTCCGGTGATGATCGCACTGGAAAACGACACCCTCGCGAAGCATTTGCTCCACCGTGCCCGCAAGGGCTCGCTGGTCGCAGCGAAGCTCAAGGTCACGGGTTTCGCGCCCATCGCCTGAGAGCGTGTGAAGAAATCAAAATCTCGCCTTTCATTTATAGACCGGCGAAAGTGTGCGGTGGCCGGCTTATTTCGACCCTCCAGGACGCTCTAGGATCGATTTTCGTTGAGGTGGTGGGGGGTCAAGG
>Ga0209048_10003366_pt1 | contig 15536 bp, 16 predicted proteins | sample FrelakmetCRP12CR_FD_187146 | JGI IMG/M metagenome (GOLD analysis project Ga0209048, IMG submission 187146) | Freshwater lake sediment microbial communities from the University of Notre Dame, USA, for methane emissions studies - CRP12 CR (SPAdes)... | ecosystem: Environmental > Aquatic >... | reverse complement strand
TTGTGAAACGCCTGCCCGCGATCCAGAACCTCGGCAGCGTCACCGTCCTGTGCACGGACAAGACGGGGACGCTCACCGAGGGACGCCTGCAGTTCGTTCGTTCGGCCGGCATCGACCGCGACGACGCGATCGAAGCCGCCGGTGCCCTCGAGCTCGCCTATCTCAACAGCCACTTCCAGACCGGCTTCACGAATCCCCTCGACGCGGCCATCCTCGCCGGCACGAAGGCGCCGGCCGACCTCGATGGTTACCGCAAGCTTGCCGAACTCCCCTACGACTTCCCCAACCTGCATATCATGTAATGCACTGGTTGCTTCACCCACTTTCTTGACAGCAACCGCAACCATATCGTTACCGTCGCCTTTCATTATGCTCAAAGGGATTTCATCCACGCCTGGAATCCAAAGCATCAGAAACTGGCCGGGTTTAGCCTTTGCACATACCTTATCTTTGAAGGTGAGCGTTTTCACTGTTTTGCTTTCGATTCTTATGTCCAAGATCTGCGTGGTTCTTAGCTGGTTATTTGCGATGTGATAAACCGACAATTTCGCTCACACTCTTGAAACCTTTCCTCTTCAGATAATGGTCTAAGCCCATTGCGATGTTTCTGAATACGGTGGGACCTTTTGTGGCTATTGCAGTGCCAACTTGAACGGCTGAAGCTCCGGCGAGGAAGAATTCAACGGCGTCACGCCAGTTCGCCATACCTCCGCATCCGATTATTGGCACTTTTGCTCGTTCGTAAATGTCGTAGACGCATCGTAGTGCTATGGGTTTTATTGCTTGGCCTGAAAGGCCACCGACCCTGTTGCTTAGAATGGGCATAGTAGTTTCCACGTCTATTGCCATAGCCTTTACTGTGTTTATGGCTGTTAGAGCATCAGCGCCAGCGTGTAAGGCGGATTCGGCGAGTTCGATGATGTCAGTTACATTTGGAGATAGCTTGACTATGACTGGTTTTCCAATAGTTAGCTTAACTTCTCTTACAACTTCTGCCAGTGTTCGTGGATCTTGCCCGATCTCTGAGCCCGTTTCCTTAACATGTGGGCATGAAACATTGAGTTCTACAGCGTCTGCACCAGCAGCTACCGCTTTCTTGGCCACGACCGCATATTCATCTGCTGAATAACCATAGACGCTTGCGACTAAAGGCACCGTTAAGACAGTTTTTGCTTCACGGATTTCTTCGACAAAACTGTCTATGCCAGGATTCGGAAGACCCATGGCATTGATCAAGCCGGACTCCGCTTGAACTACCGTCGGGTTTGCGTAGCCCATGCGGGATTTGAACCCCACTGATTTTGTTACAATAGCGCCCGCTCCTCCTTTGACAATGCCCTGAAACGTCTCGGTAGAGTAACCTAGAATGCCTGAAGCCAGCATCGTCGGGTTGGCAAGTTTCAAACCAGCGACGTTAACTTCCAGTCGAATGCTTTTCAAGGATCCTTCACCGTAAGCTATTCCCAGTAATGGATTTGCTATAAGACTATGCTCTGGCAGTATAAGTCTTAATTGATTTGTGCTTCTCAAACAAGATACTCCGGGTAGTACCGATTCCACGATGTTCTGAGCTAGAGAAACATAAATAGAAGTTCATCAAACTCTAAAGCATTAGCTTGACACTTTCGGGTGAAAAAATGACCAAGCAAGGGTTCGCTACAAGAGCAGTCCATGCAGGACAACATCCGGATCCTTACACGGGCTCCGTTTCTGTTCCCATCTATGAAACTTCAACTTTTGTCTTCAAGAGTGCAGAACAAGGTGCTGCAAGGTTCGCAGGCACAGAAGAGGGGTTCATCTACACGCGGTTGGGGAACCCGACGGTTAAGGCTCTAGAGAGAAACCTTGCTGAGCTGGAAAACGGAGAAGATGCGCGATCGTGTTCCTCCGGAATGGCTGCCATAAACACGACTGTCACAGCACTGGCCAAGAGAGGTGACCACATTGTCTCGACTGACTGCCTCTACGGAGGCACTGCCAAACTGTTTCTTGACATTCTCCCAAAATTTGGGATTGAGTCGACTTTGATTGACTCGTCCGACCCGAAGCAAGTTGAGGCAGCAATCCGAAAAAACACGAGACTGATTTACATAGAAACACCGTCAAACCCAACGCTAAAACTGACTGATATTCGAGCAGTGGCAAAAATAGCTCAGAAACTGAATATCATCACAGTCGTAGACAACACTTTCATGTCTCCTTACTTTCAAAGACCCCTTGAGCTTGGGGCAGACATAGTCGTACACAGCCTAACAAAATATCTGAGCGGACACAGCGACGTCATCGGTGGCATCATCGTCAGCTCCAAGTCTTTGCTCAAGATAATTGACCCAATACTGAAGAATAACGGTTCAACACTTGCCCCTTTTGAAGCTTGGCTCACTCTAAGAGGGATCAAAACCTTACCGCTCAGAATGGAGAAACACAATGATAATGCAATGAAAATAGCCAGATTTTTAGAAAAACACCCCAAAATCGGGAAAGTACACTACCCAGGCTTAAAGTCACATCCGCAGCATGAGCTAGCTAAAACGCAGATGAGCGGATTCGGTGGTGTGATTTGTTTTGAGGTAAAAGGAGGATTAGAAGCCGGGGTAAAACTCATGAACTCGGTTAAGCTTTGCACACTTGCTGTGAGCTTGGGAGCCGTAGAAACACTAATCGAGCACCCTGCCTCAATGACTCATGCCATTGTGTCAAAAGAGGAACGGCTGAAGGCAGGCATAACGGATAGTTTGGTTCGACTCGCTGTGGGAATCGAAGATGCTGAAGATATAGTCCAAGATTTGGAACAAGCCTTAGAAAAAATCTAAGAAGAGCGATTTAGAGGGTCTCAGCAAACATGCCCAACTCAACTGAAGCTCGATTTCATTCACAAAAAAGATTTGCCTCCTTCCTTACAGCGATTGTTTAATAAGATGAAGCCTAGGAATATTGTGAGTGCGAGGTACAAGGAATGAAGGTGACAATACTCGAGTGCACATTTGGAGTTTTGGCTTTCAATAAGGAAAATGAACTTGTGGACAGAGCGTTGTTTCCAAAGAAAGCCCAGTTAGCAGCAAAGACCCTTGCAGGAATTGAGACTGGAAAGATGACAGACGACGTAATCTCGCTGACAAATCGTCTTCAGAAAGACGGGTATGATATCTTCGTTTTCGAAAATGCAGGCTTGGCAAAGGAAGCCCAAACCAAGTTGAGCGTCAACGTTGAGGTTTTGAAGACCTCTCCAGCCGGAGAGCAACTGCGCTCACGCATCGAACGTTTCGCGATTGAGACTGGATTCGTGAAAGATAGCACCGAGTTCAGCGTATGGACACATAACATCGCAATGGAACTTGCAAAGCTACGGGTCAGAGGCGCCATCGAAAAGAGGGATCTTGTGGTCGGACAAGCTATTCAAACGCTTGACGACTTGGACAGGACGATAAACTCGCTTATGAGCCGGATAAGAGAATGGTACGGAGTACATTTCCCAGAATTAGACCGCCTGATCGAGAAACACGAAACATACGTGCGGCTAATCGTTGATCTAGGAGAAAGAAACAATTTCACGTTTAAAAAACTGAAAGATGAGGGCATTCCAGATTCCAAAGCTGAAGGCATAAGCAAAACTGCAGAAAAATCGATGGGAGCTGACATATCCGAAACAGATTTGAAAGAGATTCAAGCCCTCTGTAGAGCCATTCTTATGCTGTATGATTCAAGGCAGAGCTTGGAAAACTATCTGGATAATGCTATGGAGGAAGTTGCGCCAAATACCAAGACAATAGTCGGTTCGCTTCTAGGAGCGCGCTTGATAGCTATTTCAGGTGGCATATCTAACCTTGCCAAAAAGCCAGCAAGCACTATCCAAGTTCTGGGGGCAGAGAAAGCTCTGTTTCGTTCGCTGAAAACAGGAACGAGACCACCGAAACACGGCATGATCTTTCAGCATACTTTGCTTCATGAGGCCAAAAGGTGGCAGAGAGGGAAGATAGCGCGGGCTTTAGCAGGGAAGTTGGCAATAGCTGCCCGCGCGGATGCCTTTGGTCAGAGAAACATTGGAAATCAGTTGAAAGCTAGTCTAGACAAGAGAATTGACGAAATTCACGAGAAATATGCAGAGCCGCCGATCATTGAAGATACGAAACCAACCCAGAGGGAAGACAAAAGAGATAAGAATCGGAGAAAGCACCGACGTGAACGTTAGGGTCAAACCTCATCCTCAGTTTCCCGCGATATATCAGATAATGCTCGAAGATGGATCAAAGAGACTGGCAACAGAAAACTTTGCCCCAGAAAGAAACGTCTATGGTGAACGACTCATCCGTTCTGAGGGCGTTGAATACCGTGTATGGGATGCTTTCAGAAGCAAGTTGGCCGCTGCAATCTTAAAGGGCTTGAGCGACGTTCCAATTAAACCGAACCATCAAGTCCTCTATCTAGGGGCAGCGTCCGGCACAACAGCAAGTCACGTTTCAGACATCATCGGCGAAAAAGGCCACGTTTACTGCGTAGAGTTTGCATCCAGGTCCATACGGGATCTGGTTGAGAACGTATGCTCATACAGAGGCAACATGTCCCCGATCCTAGAAGATGCGCGTTTACCAGAAAAATATGTGATGTTCGTTCCGGGAAAAGTCGATGACATTTACTGTGATATTGCTCAGCCCGAGCAGGCCAGAGTCTTAGCAGACAATGCAGACATGTTTCTAAACAAGAACGGGTGGGTTATGCTTGCTGTAAAAGCTCAAAGCATAGACGTGACTAAGGAACCGTCTGAAGTCTATCAAAGCGAGGCAGGAGTCCTGCAGAAACGGGGTTTTCACGTTAAAGAAGTTGTTCATTTGGAGCCTTACGACAAGGCGCATGCGATGATACTAGCGCAAGCTTAAGCCACGTTTCGAGGTTCGCATAGTTTATATCTCCTGAGTACTGGGTTGTCATGTGGCGCCTAGATGAGTTATGTAGGGACGGAAGGATTGGGAGAAGCGGAAGCTCTGCTCAAGGACGCAGGGTTTGCAGTCTCTAAGACATGTTGGTCAAGACCAAGCTGCTTCGACTTTGCAGCCAGAAAAAATCGGAACCTACTTATCATTAAGATTCAACCCGATGCAGACAATCTCTCAGTTACCGATTCAACCGACCTGAAGAACATCTCCAGCAGTTTTGAAGCGACATCGCTATTGATCAGCGAGAACACTCGCGAAAAACCATTAGAGGACGACACAGTATACTCCAGATACGCCATCTCAGCAGTCACTTTGAAGACTCTTGAGAACATGCTAGTCCAGAGGACACATCCGCTGATTCGGGCAGGGCCAGGGGGATACTACGTTAAAATTGATGGCACATCGATTAGACGAAAGCGACAGGAACTCGAACTATCAGTCGGCCAAATGGCCAAGCTGATCGGCGTATCGCGAAGGACGCTCTACGGTTATGAGAGGGGAATGGCAAAAGCTTCTGTTTCAGTCGCCTACAACCTAATCCATGCACTAGGCACTCCCGTGGCTAAGCCAATGAACATCTTTGAAAGATCAAAGGCCAAACACGAGTGCACGTTTTTTTCAACGGCTCGACGCGTTCTAACTGAGAGTAAGTTGTTGATGCGAATCTTCAACAAAGCTGAACGTTGTAAAGTCATCATAGTCAAGAAGGCCCCGTTTGATTTCGTCATAACTGCTCCAGAAGAGAGAATGAAGATCATAGGCGGCGTTGTGGGTAACAGAGAAAAGGATCTAGATCGTAGAGTGGATGAGATTCTAAGCGTTAGCAGAGTTGTTCAGGCGCGCCCAATAATGATCACAAAAGGCTCGGAATTATCTAGCAAGGACATCTCTTGCATAAGCGGCGATGAACTTTCTAAATTCAAGAACGCAGATGATTTGATCACGAACGTCACATGAGCTTGACTTGCCGAGTATCTTTGTCGCTTTTCAGTTTCTGAGCAGGCTTCCATGAAACTCTAACGAAATCAGGATAGCCTCCTCTTGCCACGCACCGTCTAAGAAAGTCTATGGTTCTAGGATCTGACGGATAGCCAGAACCGAAATCTCCATAATTCTTTGCAAGCTCTGCAATTTCTCTGTCTCTCTCCACCTTAGCGATTATTGAAGCTGCCGAAACGATTGGATAGGTTTGATCCGCCTTATGCTCAGAAACTATAGGAATCTTGATCGATAGGCAGTCCAAGATGTCACGTCCGAATCTGTCTTCCAAAACGTCCGACGCATCCACATAGGCTTTGTCCGGCTTCAGCCTCTGGATGACCTTTGCCATCGTTTGGGCTTCAAGCCAATTCAACTTGTGAAGTTTCCTGCCGTTCAGGACGATATCGTCAATCTGCCTCGGCGTCAGCTTTTCTATGGCGCAATCTACGACAATCTCTCTAATTTTTGGAGCCAAAACTTCTCGTCTGTGAGGAGTCAGAAGCTTGGAGTCTTTAACGCCGATTCCAGCTAGCTTTGATAGGTGTTCTTCTTTCGCCATAACCCCTGCGATAACTAAGGGTCCGATCACTGAACCTCGTCCTGCGTCGTCAACGCCTGCAATCAACATGCTGGGACCAGCTTCCTGCTTTGAAGGGCTATTCTTGTTTCGATGCTATAATACTATCGTAATGGACGCAATTAGGGTCGTACGTAAAAAGCTAAATCTCTGAATGCACATTTCTCCATTTGGCGACTTGCTTGGCTGAAAGAGTCGGAATTGGCAGATTTGTTGAAAACCCTTTCAAGAGAAATGAGAAAGCCTTGGTAAGCAAAGTCAGTTCTGAGGAAGGACATTTGAAAAATGACGTTTTGAGGGCTGTGGACCTAATCGGTGGTTTCGACAAGATCGTCAAAGAGGGTGATGAAATATTGTTGAAGCCTAATTTCAATAGTGGGGATGCTCCACCTGGTTCGACTGATCCGGATTTTGTTGGAGCTATCATCACCTTGCTGTACGACCATGGAGCAGGCAAGGTGGTTGTGGGGGAGTCTTCGATGATGTCGCTTTCCACCCGAAAAGTCTTCGAGGAGACTGGAATGATGCGTAGAGCGGAGCAAGCTGGGGCTGAGGTAGTGTTTTTTGATGAGGGAAAATGGGTTAAGATATCAGCCGGTGGCAAGTATCTCAAACGTGTCAGTCTGCCAGAGAGCGCTTTGACAGCAAACAAAGTTGTTTATGCTTGCGCGATGAAGACTCATAAATGGGCGAAATTTACGTTAAGTCTCAAACTGGCTGTGGGTTTCATGAAGCCTAGCGAAAGGATGCAGTTACATATGAGATACTTGGAGGAGAAGGTAGCTGATTTGAACTTGGTTGTTCATCCCTGCTTAATAGTCATGGATGGGAGAGTTTGCTTCATTTCAGGGGGTCCAGCATGCGGTGAGAGGCGAAATCCCCATCTCGTACTTGCCTCAGGCGACCGCGTAGCTCTAGACGTGGAGGCAATAAAGACGATCCAAGGCTTCGCTGGCAGCAGCCTAATTGATGATCCTTGGAACTATACTCAAATCCAGCGAGCAGTGGAATTGGGTTTGGGTGCCAAGCGAGAGACGGATTATGAGGTCGTCAGTTCAACCAATTGAAATTGCAGTTATGTGTCACGTCATTTCAGCTTCTCGAAGTGGATAATGTAGACTAGTTGGTTCTCGTCCCATTCTTTGTAGACTTCTTGCCATTTTTGCTTGAACTGTTCCAGCGTATCGTAACCCTCATTCCTTGAATCATCTTCGTTGAAGTATCTCAGCCGCTTCCTCTCTATAGATATTATCCTCAAATCTGCAAAGCGAGGTTCTTGTATCACTGCATGAACCGTCGCCCCGATCTTCATTTTAGGGTCAGGAATCGTGGTTCTAGAGGTCTGAGTCTTCTTGCCCTGAAGTATCTTCTGTTTGTCATCGGCCAAGAACTGAAGATCACTAGGCGCTTCAGCCACTTCCTCAATGACTTCTTCGAGGGGTCGTTTTGGCTCAAGAGCAGCTTTTTCAATAACCTGAGACCTTTCTTTCGTTGGAAGCCGCTTTTCCGCCAGTTTCCTTATCACTTCCACCTGTCTTTCTGGTTCCTTGATGATACGCCCAACCTTAACTGCTGTTAGGTAATCAATTTTTCCTTCAGGAACATCGCCTGAGATCGTGGAAGGCGCTACTAGTTTTTGAACTTCTTGAGGAACCACTTCAACAGCCTTTAGCCAAAGAGAGATTGCGTCAGTGCTGACTCCGATTTTCTCAGCGATAGCGGTTCGAGAGGGGTATTTTTCAGGGCATGCTTCCAACAGGTATTTGCATACTTTTCCTTTTTCAACTGCGTTGAGCTCTTCCCTCTGAATGTTCTCAATCAGGTTCAGTTGAACCACTTCGTCATCACTGTATTCTCGCACGATCGCGAGTATCCTTTTGAGGCCAGCTTGTTGTGAGGCTCTGTATCTTCTCTCCCCAACAACCACTTCAAACTCGCCGTTAACGGGTCTAACGATTATTGGCTCTAGCAAACCGACTTCTTTGATGCTTTCAGCAAGTTCGTTTAGGCGCTCTATGTTGACCTCCAATCTAGGGTTGAGCCTGCTGGGACGGATTTTGCCGAGTTCAATTTCCTTTATCGCACCTGTCTCCAATTCCAACACCAGAACTGTTCAATCTTAGTTCAGCCCGTTTCTATTTAAGAATTACAAATATCAATCAAGCGATGTAATCGAGCAGTGTGTCATAGGCCTATTTCTGAAGCCGATTCCTTCAGACTCGACCACGCCAGTTCAAAAAACCTTTCTCTAGGTATCCCTATCTCCTCACACATGAGGATTCTTTCTCGATCAGCACCTCTGGCGAAATCCTTGTCCTTGAACTTTTTAGCGACAGTTTCGAGTTTCACGTCCTGCAGCTTTTTGGATGGCATCACGAGGGCACAAGCCACCAGTAAACCGGATATAGCATCGCAGGCAATCAGGGCTTTTTCCAATCTTGTTTCAGGCAGGGCGCCCGTGTTCTTGGAATTGTGGCTTTTTATAGCCTTTGTGAGTTTCTCAGGGACTAAACCCTTCAGTGTTTCTTCCGTCAAGAGTCCGTGCTTTTCAGGAGTGGCTTCGGTTTTTTCATAATCGAGATCGTGGAGCAAGCCAACGAGACCCCATTCAGGTGTGTCTTCACCTAAATATCCCGCTATTGAGCGCATTATGGCTTCAACGGCAAGCATGTGATAGATGACGTTCCTTTTTGAGACATGCTTCTTGACTAGATCCATTGCTTCTTCTCTTGTTATCATCACTGCCACCTGGTCTCTTTTATGAAAAATCAGCGACCCTTATAACTTCTTCACCTACCTCTGGAGCGCGCATGAATGATGATTCTGAGACGTGGATGCTGGGCACGCGTCATTGCGGATTTGGGCAAAATATATAATTGCGCGCTAGACCCTTTGCATTCGTCGCTGGGTGCAGACCTCAATGGATTCGATCAAACCTAGGATTACTTGGAAGACTTTCGTTTTGCCGGCGATAGGGCTATTGGCGTTCTTAGTGTATCTCATTCTGTTCAGAGTGGATATTCCTGGGATAGTAGAAAAGGCGCGACTCGTTGACCCTCTAACGTACTCGATTGCCATCATTCTCGTAGTAATCGATCCGTTGCTTTTTGCAGCTTCATGGTGGATTATGCTCAATTTTCTCTCCGTCAAAGTGTCGGTCCTCAGAGCATACCTGTACACGTGGTATGGGATATTCATCGACATAATCATCCCAGGAGAGTCCGTAAGCAGCGAGATTTCAAGAGTCTACTTGGTCACAAGAGACGTTCCAGGAACCAGCGGCAAGGCTGTTGCTTCTGTCGTCACTCATCGACTGATGAGCATGGGAATGACTGTTGCCACGATGGTTTTTGGTACAGCAATGCTGCTAAGAGAAGGGCAGACTAGCACAATCCTTTTCAAACTTTCTTTGCTTTCCGCCATCATAACCGTCATTTTTCTAGTGTTCTTGATCTTGCTGTGTTCTAAGGAAACATGGGCAATGAAAATCGTCAACTGGATCTTGGGCTTTGTAGAATACCTAGGTCGTGGGCGCTGGAAACTAGACAAGATCAGAGAAGAAGCACATAAGGCTGCTAGCATTTTTCACGAATCGATGAAAGAAATCGGACGTACCCCTAGAGTCCTCGCTGAATCGACTTTGTTGTTTGTCATGTCATGGATTGCAAGCGCAAGCGTACCATACTTCGTCTTTTTGGCGATCGGGTTCCCAGTGGATTGGAGCGCGATCCTTGTGACATCGGCCATAGTGTCAGCAATAAAATCCATACCTATTGGCGTGCCTTTTGAAGTGGGGCTTCCAGAGATTGTAATGACATTGCTTTACGGATTCGTGTCCCCACTCGTCACGACGCAGATAGCCGCGACCGTGACTGTGTTGACTAGGATTTTGACTTTGTGGCTAAGGTTTTTCATAGGTTTCGTAGCGCAGCAATGGCTTGAATTCAAGGCCATTAAGACTCCCACAGCTGGATTAGAGGAACAGAGAGGGATAACATCTAGTCTCGTTCGCTCTAAAGGAAGACCCTGCAATGCCAGTCACGATTGAAGATGCTTCGATCAGGCATCTGGACAGATTGTATGAAATTGAGACTGAATGTTTTGACAGAGAGGCCTTCACAAAAAAGCAGATTGCGCGTTTACTGGTCGATTACAACTCTGTGGGGCTGGTCGCAAAGGAAGAACAAAAAATTGTAGGCTTCATAATAGGCACGATACAATCTGAAGAAAGCAGCTTGATTGGTCACGTAATAACAATAGACATTTCGAAGTCGCATCGACGAAAAGGTCTAGGCATTAGGCTTCTGCAGGAGATTGAGGAGATACTTAGAGAGAAGGGAGTAAACGAGTGTCGTCTTGAAGCTAGAGAAGACAACACTGCAGCATTAAATCTTTACCGGAAACTGGGATACGTCAAGGCTGGGAGGCTAAAGAACTACTACGGAAACGCTCATGGAACGTTTCTCCGAAAAACCCTAACCCAGCGTTAGCAGCTTCAGGTTTGTCCTCTCGTCAAAACTCCTTACGAGATGAAGGTCGAGGCCCTCAACAATCATGAGTTCAGCGGTGACACCAACATGAGAACCTTCCATCAAGTGACCCCCAAAAGCCTGACCCTTCTCGTTGCAGACAACTATGTGAGCATGAACTACCACGTTATCTTTCTCATCAACAGCAATATTGCCTGAGCACGAAGCGATTTCCAACGGACCCGTGAACTTGAGCTGCTCATAAGTGTCTTTTCTGTAATACCCTAATGTCACGTTCTTCAATGCGCCAATTAAAAGAATAATGCCCGCTTTTATGCCGCTTTCTTCCGCGCGTTTTCTGATGGCAATGGCTAGGTCCTCGTCTTCAGGTATTCGGAAGACGAGCATGCGCCCGATTTGACCTGTGAACATGGTTTTTCACATTTGTATTCTTTGAAATGAGTGGTTTCTAAAGGTTTTGAGCACAAACCCTAAAAGTGTTTCTCCACATATACCTGCTAGGTAGTGAAAACTCCATTGTCCAAGAAAGAAAACAATGAACGAAGGCTGGTCAGAGCAATAGTGATTCTGATAAGGAACACTACCTGGAGATGTGGACGATTAGAGCGATCAATAGTGAAGCACCTTTACAGCAGACATGCAATGTTTGGAAGACCAGAGATGCCCGTAAACGACATGCTTCGGAACTTCAAGTTGACTGGAAAGAAGAAGAACGAGTTCTTGGACGCGATACGTCGATTGGAAAGAAGAAATATAATAAGAATATCGACGGGAATGTAAGAACCTACTACTGCGCACTAAGGATTCTCGGACAATTTTGGTGATTCTGGATCTGTATTTCCATCTGGAGAAGTTGGCAGAATTGCGATGACATCGTCTGCTGGAGCATTCCCCAATTCTTTTGGCTCGCATTTTGTATTAGAGTAAGCCATTTGTTCTTTCCTTTGATTTCTATTCCGCAAGCTTCCGCGGCAAAACAAGCGTGGCGAGAGCATTAAATAGAAAAATGTTCTAAATTATCCTCGCAAACGTAATAAGGGTACTGAATATCGTGAGCTAGCCTATTTCGTAGAGGCTCTCAGGGTTTTTCGATGAGTTCTTTAGCGTTCTGTATCCAATTCTCAGTGAACTTTGGCGAGATTTTCAGTTTCTTGGCCAGCTTGTCTGCCGAAGCTTTTGAGAGTTCCTCGACGTTGTTTATTCCTAGGGCTTTGAGTTGGGCAGCGCGTTTTTCCTTGACGCCCTTCACTGATGTGAGTTCTAAGGTTTTGGGTGGGGTTTCGACCACGACTTCTGTTTCTTTTTTGATGGGGGTTTCAATTGTCGTTGGGGCTTGTGGCGGCGGTGCAGTTGCCATTGTCACTGGTGATGTCTTGGTGCTTGGTCTAAGAGTGTACCCTAGTCCGACAAAGAGAATCCCAAGAATGACAGTTGTTATGATCGAAAGGTTTCTTTCAAACTCTACCAACACTAGGAATGAGAACGCGGTTATGACGAAGAATATTATCGCGACTCCGTACAAAGCGTAGTCTGAACGCATATATGCTCTCTCCTTAGTGGTTCTATTCTTCATAGAAGAGTTTAAATAATTTTCTACTTGGCCTAATGAAAAAGGGAAAGTTTGGGTTTTCTTGGTTCTATTCTACTTGAGCAGTTGCTCTTCTGGCGGTGGCGGTTTTATTAGTCCTTCTTTCATCAGTATTTTCGTGGAATCCCGAGCATTCTGGATTATTGCTTTGGCTCTCTCGTACAGTTCTTGCCTGCTTGGCTTGATCCTTGCGACACCTTGCTCGATTGATTTCAGCGCGCATGCTACTGCTTCGCGTGGATAGACTTCCCACTCTTCCATCCTAGGCAATATGTCCTCCTCGTGCATCCCACGCTCCTCAGCAAATTTCGCCAGTTCCTGGGCTGCTGCAATGCACATATCGTCAGTAATCGTTTTTGCTCTCACGTCCAGGACGCCGCGGAATATTGCTGGAAAACCTAAACTGTTGTTAACTTGGTTCGGAAAATCGCTCCTACCTGTCGCGATGATGCTTGCTCCTGCTTCCTTGGCTTCCCATGGCCAGATTTCCGGAATTGGGTTTGCGCATGCGAACACAATGGACTTGTCTGCCATCATGCCTATCCATTCTTTCTTTATGGTTCCCGGGCCAGGTTTGGAAGCAGCGACCACTGCGTCTACATCCTTGAAGGCTTTAGGGATGTCGCCTGTTCTGCCTTCCGAGTTGGTTTTCTGTGAAAGCTCATATTTCCATGGGTCTTCATCCTTCGTTATGTCTTTTCTACCAGCGTAGATTACGCCTTTGGTGTCTGCCAGAATTATATTTCCAGGTTTGAGCCCCCACCTTATCAGAACGTACGCGGTTCTTAGGTTGGCTGAGCCTGCACCCACTAGAGTTATGAGACTTTTCTTCGGATCTTTTCCGACAAGTTTGAAGGCGTTCATTAGGCCTGCAAGAATTACTGTTGCCGTTCCCTGTTGGTCATCATGCCAAACTGGGATTTTTAGCCGCTTTCTTGCTTCTTCGAGCACTTGGAAGCATTTTGGTTTCTCAATGTCTTCGAGGTTTATTCCCCCGAATGTCGGTTCGATGAGTTCACAGGTTCTGACTATTTCTTCTGGATCTTTCGTTCTCAGGCACAGTGGAAATGCATCAACGCCGCCTAGATACTTGAACAGTAAGCCTTTTCCTTCCATCACTGGCATGCCTGCTTCTGGACCTATGTCGCCTAGGCCTAGCACTCGGGTTCCATCTGATACTACAGCCACGTAGTTCCAGCGGTTGGTGAGTTCGAATGACTTGTCAGTGTTTGCTTGGATTTCCTTGCATACTGCGGCCACGCCTGGTGTGTACCATATGGCGAAGTCGCTGGGGCTTGTTACGGCGCATTTGGGCATTACTTGGAGTTTTCCTCCGTAGAATCTGTGCATGGGTGGTGAGAGTAGTGAGGGTTTCTTGGCTTTAGCCAGTAGTTCGTCGACTGTTGGTTTTCTCTCTTCTTTGTTAGGCTTAACCATTATGATCTTCTCCTTTTGTTGAGAAGGTGATGTCTTGGATATTAGATTTTAAATGTTGCGGTATGCTGAAAGCGATAGTTCCAAAAGGGTGTTGCAGATGCGTTATCAACGATCCATATTGACTCGTACCCAAGCAATGATCATCTGCTGAGCAAAATGGTATAAAAGATTAATGAAATATGTCGTAGAAGAAAATAGAGAAATCTCTAGCTTACGCGCATGTAGCTTTGGCTAGAGTTTAATATCGTCTTGGTCTGTAGCCGCCGCCTCTTCGATCTCGGCCACCGTAGTCTCCCCGACCGCCATATCCGCCACCGCCGACCGCCGTAACCTCCGCCGCCTCTGAATGAGCGTCTAGGTTCATCATACACTTGATTCGACAAGTTGTTCTCAGTGTTCACTTCGCCTGCAATGGCCTTGTCAGAGGTTTCCAACGTGCCGTATCGGCCAATGTTAAGCCTCATATTCCCTTTGAACAAGTTAATGTAGCCATTCTTGACTAGGATCGTGTCGCCGTCTTTCACTTTTTCAATGTTGTCATCCCATAGGGTTAGGTATATGCACCCTGTCTCATCGCCTACCAGTGCATCGCTTACTTTGTGGGCCGCTCCGTCTCTTCCTGCAGCAATGTTTCTTAATTCGCTTCTGGAAACAATTTTTGCCAATACGTTTACTGCCCTAGATTGAGGTGTCAGTTCGCCGACTTTAGCGTCTACTGGCTCTCGGTTTCCGGTAAATCCTTCGACTGCCAATTTTTTCAACACCTTATTTTTAAACAACATAAAACACGGGCATTGCCTCTTAAGGCTTGCGGTAATCGGTTCTGTAAAGTCTTCGGTGAAAACCAGTGATTTCTTTTCCCTGTAAAAATTCGGTGATGCCCGATTGAAGTCTTTGGTTGATGATTCAATCTTACTACTGAGATGGTTTGCCTACATCTTAAAATAATCGTTTTCTCCCTTTATTCTTGGAGGCGAAAAACATGACCAAAGGAAGTCAAGGACGCTCTCCTAATGACCAGCGATCCGATGCCAAGAATCCAACGAGCCAAGAACACAAAGATGCAATGGACAACCGTAGCGATCAAATCCGAGAAAACAAAGAAGCAGAGGAACAAGAAGAGGACGAAGAGGAAGAGGACGAAGAGTAAAGGGCGCTAGGAACCTTAACTGAAAGTTCCTTCTCTTTTTCATTTTTCATGGCTTGCATTTTGAATCAGGGTTAGCCACTTGTTCTTTCCTTTTACTGTTATTCCGCAAGCTTCTGCTGGCGTTTTACCGTCTAACCCTTCATGACCTCTAATGTAGCTGTGGAAAATTTGATAACCAGTGAGGATTGGTGTGTCTTTGGTTTTGAGTACTCTCATCGTCTTTTCTCTGTCTCGAATTTCTCCGTTGAACCTTCCACCTATCGCCCGTTGACACTCACGGGTAGCGCGACATGCTAAACGCTGAGAGGGAATTTCATCCAATGTATGCCACTCTGTTAATTAGTGGATAGAGACCAGTGGAAGTGTTCGTGTTTTTCTTTTT
>Ga0209048_10003365_pt1 | contig 15538 bp, 15 predicted proteins | sample FrelakmetCRP12CR_FD_187146 | JGI IMG/M metagenome (GOLD analysis project Ga0209048, IMG submission 187146) | Freshwater lake sediment microbial communities from the University of Notre Dame, USA, for methane emissions studies - CRP12 CR (SPAdes)... | ecosystem: Environmental > Aquatic >... | reverse complement strand
ACCTGAAGCAGAAATTCGAATTGCTTCCGTGGCTGTTGCGAATCGAAAGTAGTAATGCCGGTGATATTCCCGCCCGGCCGCTCCGCGTTCGTAACTAGGCCGTCTTTCACGGGATCGACCACGACCGCAAAGACAATCGGGATGTCTGGGGCTGCTTTCCTGGTGGCCCGGACGGTAACCGCGCCCTGCACTGCGAGGATCTCCACCTTTTCCCGCACCAGATCCGCAATGAGCTCAGGAAAGCGCTCGTACTGACCTTCCGCAAATCGAGAAATGATCACGACATTTTGACCTTCGACGTACCCGAGATCCGCAAGTCCCTGCCGAAAGGTCTCGAAGAAGGTAGACGTGCGGTCTGCAGCCGATAGATAGCCAACTCGCGGAATATTGGCCCGCTGCTGTGCCTGCGCAGGCACGAACACGGCACCGAGAGCCAGGACGACGGCGAGCAGGATCTTCATCAAGCACCTCCGCATCGGTGAGCAATAGCCGTTTTCGGCAGCAGAGTATCCGATTCCCAAATCGGACATCATGGCGAAGCCATGACCACAGTCAACCTGATGGGCGTCCCTCGCCACATGCACCGGGCGCGCCCTGAGCGGCCCTTCGCCTACTACCGCTCATGGACGACAGCTGCGATTCCCCACGTTCGCTGAAAGCAGCCTTTTGAAGATCAGGCTCCTGCCGCAAACGACAGATCGCGTCCACTGGAACTTGGACACGCGCGTCAGGAGCGCGAAAGTGAAATAGTTGACGAGCCCTGAAGGCGGACCGTGCAGGCGCATCAGGCCCGCCTTCAGAGAACCCGCAAGGTCTTCGCTGCCGGATCGACTTCGACCTCCGCGCCGTGAGGAACGACGGCGGTCACGTCCTCGTCAAACCCGGCCAGCATCGTAATGTCGCCGAGTGCGGCGCCTTGCGCCAGAATCGGGTTGACCGAGTTGAAGACCAGCGCCAGCGGAACCTTGTCGCGCGAACGCATCTCGTGAAGCATCCAGGCGCTGGCCACGCCGCCCTTGGCGGTATCGAGCACCAGGACGCGGCCCACGTAGGATTGCCCGGCCAGCTTGTGTGCCGGCCGCGAGAAGACGCCGGCGATTCGATCGAGGTCGTAGCGCGCGGAGAAACCATCCCTGGCCACCAGTGCCCTGCCGCTCACCTTCGTGCCCATCGCATGGCGGGCGACAAAGACCTTGCCACTCATCGAAGCCTCCCGGTCTGTGCCGCGTCCACGCATTCCTCCATCGACGCGAGGATCGGCACGTAGCCGTAGCCGCCCAGGATGTTGACCATTTTGGCACTGTTGGTCGCCAAGGTCTTCCAACCGTTGGCCTCCGCGATCTCGCGCGCATACGACTGGTAGAAGCACATACCGGAGTAGACGGTTCCACCGGCGGCTTCGATGCGCCCGGTATAGCCGAAACGGTCGGAATCGGGCTTGACCTGCGGGCTCGTGACAGCCAGCAGCGGGATCTTGAATTTGCGGCCATCGCAGAGACCGGCGAGCGCGCGCAACTCGTAGAGGCTCAGCTGAGGCGCGGAGAAAACCACGACGTCCACCTTCGAGTCCACCGCGTAGGACTGCTGCAGCGCCTTCACCTCGGCGCGGCCGACGCGATGCTCCGGCAGACGGTCGCCAGCCACGTCGGAGAGCCTGGAAGCCTCCGGCGTCATGCCGACGATGTGAAACAGCGCGACCGACCCAAAGCTCGCCATGGCCGCGCCGAAATGCTTCAACTCGTCGGAGGTCGGCGCGCGCTCGATCCCCTCAACCACCGGTACGGCCCAGTAGTTGCCGGCGATGCGGCCAATGACCGCACCCAGCGCACCCCAGTCGTTGAGGGACTCGGGTGTCCAGACGACGCGCACCCGTAACGTGGCCTGGCGGTTCCGATCGAGATGGAAGCCGTAGCGCGGCGTGCGCCCGGTGAGCCCCGCCGACAGCGCCGACGGCCCGCCCTCGAAATTGGAGCGCGCGCCGCACACCGAATTTGAATAGATCACGACCCCGGTATCCCCGAAGGCCACGTGTTCGCCACGCGTGGCGGCAAGCACCGTCTGGTAGTTGATGCAGGTGTCGGTCATCGAGACGCCGATCTTCACCAGCGCTGCGACCGCGCGGCGTTCGAGATCGACCATCCAGTCGGCCTGCTTCAGTTGCCTCGCCTTGGTGAAATCCGTTCCGCGGGGATCGGTGATCGTCGGGATGCGCACGGTGCGACTTCCGTCCTTCGTCGCGGCAAGCGACTCCAGCCATCTCACGCCGGCCTCGCCCAGGCTCTCGGTATCGGCCATCACATGTGCCTGCGTCACCGCCACGAAATCCTGCGCCCCGAAGAACTCGCCGACCTTGATCTGATGCGTCAGCGCGAGCTTCGGTACCTCGCCGAGTTTGCCAGCGAGCATGGCCGTCTCTTCATCGTTAAGTCGCACGGTTGCGCCCCCATCGTCAGTCCGCCGTCGCGCCCGAATCACGGACCGCCTTGGCCCATCTCGTCACTTCCCGCTTCTGGAAGTCGGGCAGCGACAGAGGTTCCGTCGACGGTTGCACGCCGAGGTTGCCGAGTTTCTGCTTGAATGCATCGGAGCGCACGATCCGCTCGATCTCGTTGCGCAGCGTAGCGGCGACATCGGCAGGCATGTTGGCCGGCCCGAACACGGCCCACCATGCGGTCGACTCGAAATCCTTGAGGCCCGATTCGTCCAGCGTCGGCACGTCCGGCAGCGCGGGAGAACGATGCCCTCCGCTGACCGCCAGCGCGCGCAGCTTGCCGGAGCGTACGTGCTGGATCACCGACTGCAGCGGATCGAACATCATCGGAATCTGGTTGCCGAGCAGGTCCGTAATCGCGGGGGCGCTGCCCTTGTAAGGCACGTGCTGGAGCGTCACCCCCGCCGCGGTGGCGAACATCTCGCCAGTCAGGTGGCCCGGCGTGCCATTGCCCGCCGATCCGAAGCTCACCTTTCTCGGGTTCGACTTCGCTTGCGCGATCAGGTCCTTGACCGAAGCGATACCAGCCGTCGCGTTCACGACCACGGCAATGGGGGCGCTCGCGACAAGCGCGATCGGCGTGAAGTCACGAACCGGGTCATATGGCAGCTTGCGGTAGAGCGCGCCGTTGATCGCATTCGTGCCGACCGTTCCCATCAGCAGCGTGTAGCCGTCGGGGGGTGACTTGGCGACCACTTCGGCACCGATCGAGCCGCCGGCGCCGCCGCGGTTGTCGACGATCACCGGTTGCTTGAGCGACTCGCCAAGCATCTGCGCGAGCGGGCGCGCGACGATGTCGGTCGGCCCGCCCGGTGGAAACGGAACGACAAGGCGGATGGACTTGTGGGGGAATGGCTGTGCGAACGCCGGATCAAGCCCGGCGCCTGATGCGATGCCCAGGAGGAGGACGGCGAGAACGGCGTGCCGACTGGATCGAACGGCCTCGTTCTTCATGATCGTGTCCTCTCGATTGTTGGGTACCTTGCGGATCTTTCGGATGCACTCACGTCGGTCGCGTCAATCCGGCCACGGAAGACGGCTGGAGCGCGCGGATCGATTCGGCGGGCTTCGTCTGCATATCCCATTTCTTGTGTTCTCATCGCCGCGACTCTCTTCTCTCGGGACCGGCGCTCGCGCGACGACACGCGTGGGGGCCGACAGTGGCAGCCTTAACCGATAACGGCTACCACGCTCCTACGGGATCTACTTGCGAAATCACCAAGGCCCCTCTCGCGAAGACATCTCGCGAAAATCAACCCACCGGCGGAAACGGCCGAGGCGGTGAACGCGTACGCACCAGCGGACCGGCAGGAGATGATGCCGCGCAATTGGGCCCAAGGCCGCCACTGCGGCCGCCGCGGCATGTGGCCAGAGGTTCAGGGTCTGACGGCGTGCATGCAAAACGCAGCGACGAGCGACGTGCCGGCCGGCGCGCAGCGCCAGGCGGCCATGAGCCTGCCGGCAGGGCTCACCTTACGAATGGCTATTGCGCCGCCCCGTTTCGGCGATCCGAATGGCTGCTTCTCGGCTGCCGCTATGTCTGATTCGGGTCGTCGGAAACCTTCGACTGGCGGCTTTCGAGACTTCGTCAAACCATGTGCGACGTTGAGCTACGTCTAGTTCACTTTGTGACCGGTCATTCCCAATGTCGCTTTCGGAGCGCGTGAGTGGCCGGTCCTGGCCGGGTGCTGCCCGTCACAGCCCTGCGCCAATCGTGCTTTCACCGGCTGCAGCGCAGCGCACACCGGTCGTTCGCGTCGCCGATGACTTCAGACATACAGATCGCAGACCGAAGGAACCAGACCGTTCCAGCGGCAGCGGCGATGAGCTGCCGGTCGAGGCCTCCTGGCTGAACGTCAGCAAGAGACTGGCTGCGGTCTTTCGCGCGGCGGCGACCGAAAAGGCGGACCCAACCCTTAGCAGTCCTTAGAAGATCGCGGAAGCGGACGTCTTCAATAGGTGACTCGAGCACTGAACCGCTTGATCCGAACAGCGACGTGCTTGTGCCACGGCGTCCCCGCGATCGGGTCGCGGTCCTTGACGTCCGTGAGTTCGTTGACCGCAATACCCCGCCGATCGACCGACCCGTCCTCGCGGCGGTAGTCGATGCCTTGGCCGTTGGGCAGCGAGACGTGTCCTGGTTGCAACTCGTCGGTGATCTCGATCGCCGCCTCAGCGCTCCCGCGGGCAGTGGTCAGCTGCACCCAGTCACCTTCGACGCACCCGAGGCTCGCCGCGTCGAGCGGATTGATTCGGAGCGTGCCGAACGAGCCTTTGCGATGCCAGCTCGCGTCACGGATCGACGTGTTGCTCGTGTCGCTGCGTCGCTCGCCGGCGGAAAGCACGTAGGGATAGGAAGGCTGTCGCTCGGGCCCGCCAGCGGCGAGCTTCTGGAGCTCCGGCAGCAGCTCCGCCAGATAGAGATTGATCCGGTGGTCCGGCAGGCGCACGGCCCTCCAGCTGTCTTCGTAGTCGCTCACCGCGAAGACGGCACCCGAGGGCGAGCCGATGATCGCCTCGAACAGCGCGTTGCCGGCGCGTACGCCGGCGCCGGTGAATCCGGCGCGGCGTGCCGCATCCGGCTCGCGCCGGACGTACATCTGGCACACACCCCACAGCGACGCCGCGGTCGCCAGACGTGAGGGCAAGACCGTTCCCAGAGTGCGGTAGAGGACGACAGACGCGTAGCGCGCCACGCGCTTGTCGCGCTTCGACTTCCATGCGAATGCCAGCGCGAAGGGCGTGAGGCCGAGGCGGGCCGCGCCGCGGAGAAAGCGGCATTGACGCTCGTCGACTTCTCCCAGCGCTTCGAGCAATCTCGCGTGGATCTCCGCCTCCGTCAGCGTTCCGGGACGCGGCTCGAAGAGTGGCTGTCGCAGATGGAAGCCGTTTCGCGGGAACTCCAGGTTGAAGAACGTCGCCTCGGCCTTCTCGAACTGACTCGTCGCCGGCAGCACGTAGTCGGCTTGCAACGCGGTCTCCGTCATCGCCACGTCGATCACGACACTCAACTCCAACGCGCGGATCGCCTCGCGCATCCGTGTGCTGTCCGCCAATGAGTGCACCGGGTTCGCGCTTTCGATCAGCATCGCACGGAGCCGCCTCGGATGATCGGTGAGGATTTCTTCCGGAATCACGTTGCACGGCACGAGGCCCATGATGATGCGTGACCCGGTGACCGGGCTGCGCGAGTACGGCCGTGGCCCCGCCTCCTTGCGGCCCGTCCTATCGTTCGACAAGGCTGACAGGCTGAGCAGCGGCACGAACGCGTTGTTCGTGCCGCGCCGCGCATAGTGTCCGGTGAGCAACCAGACGAGCCGGTTCAAGTAGCTGTTGAGCGTGGAATGCAGGTTCATCTGCACGCCGAGATCCTCGATCATCGAGACACTCTGCGCGCGGGCGATCCTCTCCGCGACGCGACGCAGCAGCGACAGGTCCACGCCGCAGATGCGCGCGTACTCCGCCACCGGGATCGACTTCAACATCGGCTCGATGTCGACATAGCCCGTGGTGTGCTCGTCGAGCCACTCCCGCGCCACGAACCCCTCCTGCACGATGATCGCGGCCAGTGCCGCCAGGCACCAGGCGTCGGTGCCCGGACGAACCGCCAGGTGAAAGTCCGCCATCGCTGCCGTCTCGCTGCGCCGCGGATCGATGACGATCAGCGAACGCGCTGGATCGTTCTTGATCGCCTGCAACAGCGTCCGCGTGCGCGCGAAGCCGTGCGATTGCCATGGGTTCTTGCCGACGAAGACTGCCACTTCGCAGTGTTCGAAGTCGCCGTGGATGCCGCAGCCCATCATCTTTCCCTGCACCCACGCTTCCCCGGTCTTTTCCTGTGCCAACGCGTTGGAGCGGTACTTGACGTCGAGCGCCTTCAGCGTGCTGTCGGCGTAGGTCGCCCCGAGGTGATTGCCCTGGCTTCCGCCGCCGTAGTACAGGATCGTGTCGCCGCCTTTCCGGTCCCGGATGCTCTTGAGCTTCGCGGCGATCTCGCGGATTGCGGTGGGCCAGTCGATGCGCTCGTAGCTCCCGTCCAGGCGCCTGCGCATGGGCGAATCGATGCGGTCGGCGCCGTTCTGGTAGTAGTCCATCCGCTGGGATTTCTCGCACACGTACCCGTGCGAAACCGGGTTTGCCTTGTCGCCGCGGATGCGCACGATGCGCTGACCGCTGGTCTGGACCTCGAGCCCGCAGTTGAGCGAACAGAGGATGCAGGCTGTCTTCTTCCACGCAGCAGAACTATCGGCATCCATGTGCGTACCTTGCTTTTTAGGAAATCGATCGTTATCCTATCGTTTATCGACATGACCCGTCAACCCATGCGCTACCCCAAGGATCACAAGCAGAAGACTCGCGAGCGGCTGCTCGACGACACCGCGCGCCACGTCAAGAAGCATGGTTTTGCCGGAAGCGGGGTGGATGCCATCGCCGCGTCCGCAGGTGTCACTTCGGGCGCGCTCTACAAGCATTTCGAGGGCAAGTCGGATCTCTTTGCGGCAGTGGTGGCCGCAGAACTCCAACGCACCGCGGACCGCTTCGCGGCTGTGGCCCCCGGTGATGACGCCGCCGCGAAACGCGCGCTGGCCGCCTACCTCAGTCTTGCGCACGTGCGGCACCCCGACGGAGGCTGTCCGCTGCCGACCCTCACACCCGAGATTGCCCGTGGCGACGACACGGTCCGACAGGCTTTCCAGGTTGGCCTGGACGCCGTGCACGCGCAGGTCGAGAAGATGACGGGCTCGAGAACTCGGGCCTGGGCGTTGATCGCCGCGTGCGTAGGAGCCGTCATGCTCGTGCGCGCGATGCCCGACGCTAAAGAGCGCGGCGATCTGCTCGATGCGGTGGCGCAGGAGGCGTCAGCGCTGCTTGCGACGTCCGGCGGCTCCTCGGACGGCCGCAGGCGCGGCGCTCGAACTCGAACAAGAAAACCCGGGACGCAGCCGTAGGCTGTGCGTGCATCCCGGGAGGAACGCGTGTTGAGCGTGCATCACTGGACAGACCGGCTGTTCAGCTTCACGACGACCCGTCACAAGGCCCTTCGCTTCTCGAACGGCCACTTCACAATGATCGGCCTCAAGGGCGACGGCGGGAAGCCGCTGATGCGCGCGTACAGCATCGCGAGCGCGAACTACGAAGAGCATCTCGAGTTCCTGAGCATCAAGGTCCCCGGCGGCCCGTTCACTTCCCGGCTGCAGAACATCCAGCCCGGCGACATGATCATGGTGGGACGCAAGCCCACCGGGACCCTGCTGATCGACCACCTGCTGCCGGGTAAGCGCCTTTACCTCCTCGCGACCGGTACGGGTCTGGCGCCATTCCTCAGCGTGATTCGCGACCCTCACACCTACGAGCGTTTCGAGACCGTAGTTCTCGCGCACGGCGTGCGACACGGCCGCGAGCTGGCGTATCACGACTACCTAAGCAAGGATCTGCAAAGCAACGAGTTCCTGGGCGAGATGGTTTCGAGCCAGTTGCTCTACTACCCCACCGTGACGCGGGAGCCGTACCGAAACCAGGGCCGCCTGACCGGCTTGATCGAAAGCGACAAGCTGTTCACGGACCTCGAGCTGCCCCTGCTGAGCCCGGCGGAGGACCGCGTGATGATCTGCGGTGGTCCCGCGATGCTGCGTGACCTCAAATGCATCTGCGAGCAGCGTGGCCTTTGGGAAGGCAACACCAGTCACTCGGGCGAGTTCGTCATCGAGCGGGCTTTTGTCGAAAGCTGAGCGTCGATCGGGCCGGATAGTCGCACCTGTAGTGCTTCGCCGCGTGGCGAGGCAAAGCTAAAGGCGACAGCTATCGAGCAGTTCGGGCAATGGCGGCTTCTGGCCAACTGCGGCTCTTAGTAGCGCCGAGACTGAGGGACCGCAAACGCTGCATTGCAGCCCTTGGTGGCCTCAACTCGACCGTCAGCAAGGGGGCCGCTGCGCGACTTCGATCCATTGAGCAGCTGCCGCTCAAGCAGTTCTTCGTGCCGGCGGCTATCGCCAATCCTCGAACGTCGGCTTCGGAGATTTCGGCGCCGTGCACGCGACGTTGAGCTACGTCCGCTGCACTTCCTGACCGGTCATTCCCAACGTCGCCTTACGAGCACTTGGATGACCGGACCTCGCCGGTTGCCGCCGGCGGCGACAGTCCGGCGTCGGGCGGCTCGATTCGACCGGCCGGTTTCGGAAACGCTAATCGGCACGCCGTGTACCCGCCGACGACCCGATGCTGTCCTTCGAGTTGGCATGAAGCAGTCATTCAAACGGTTCCCGAAAGGAGACGCTCAACGAATGAGCTCAGCCGGGTGCGAAGGCCGCCGGCCGCAGCGAAAAGTCAGGCCGCTGCAGCAATCCGTACCAGCCAGGCGGCCCACGAAAGGCAGACAACAAAGACCCCGGAAAGCAATGCGGGCAGCAGGAACTACATGAGACTCAAACCAACGCACACCAGTTGCACGTCCGCAAACGCCCAGCCGAGCATTCCGAGGGACTGCGGTGCCGAGGTCGCAACGGTACCAAGATGCCAGAAGAGAACGGCCGAAAACAGCAAGCAGGCAGTGACCATCAGCCCGAAGTTTCAGTAGAAGTTACCGTACGAGTAGTTCGAACCCTTGAACTCGAAATGCACGTTGTTCATCGCGTCGCGCACCGCAATGCCTTCTGCGGACGGCGGCTTGAAGCTCATGAAACCGAGCACGTGGCCAACCGCGAACAAGACCAGCAAGACAGCGGCGCTGCGGTACAGAAGGGTGGCACTCATGTGACCTCTGAGGCGAAATGACGTGGGTGCATGGCAGCGTAACGTTCCGCGTCAGGCGCACGCGAGCGCAGCGCAGCGGGTCGCCTGCACGCGGTGGTTGGGCCGGTACACACTGGCGAGGCTATTCCGGAATCACAATGCCGAGTTCCCGGCCCAGTTCGGTGAATGTTGCCACCACCACATCGGCTCCTGCCCTGTAGAGCTCCTGGACTTGAAAAGCTGTTGTCAGCGCGGCGATTCTGCATTGGGCCAACTTGGCGGACTGAATTCCGTTTGGCGAATCTTCAACCACCAGTGTCTTAGGTCCAGCCACCTCTAGGGCAGCGAGTGTGTTCAAGTACGGCTCAGGATCGGGCTTATGGCGAGACGTGTCTTCGCCTGTGACGACGACATCGAACCAATTTGCGAGTTGATACTTGCGCTCGGCCAATCCAAAGTCTCGACGGGTCGCCGAGGTCGCCAGCCCGAGCTTCCTGAAGCTTCTGCGCGCCGCCGTCAAAAAGCTCTGCGCGCCGGGTATCAAGGATACATTCTGGAAGAGCTGTAGATAGACAGCCCGCTTATAGGTGTCCATTTCCTCGGCCGTCGCGACTCCGGCGGCGAGTCGAAGCGCCACGAACTCGAAAAAGGCCTTGTCGGTCCGCCCCTTGAAGTCCGCGAGGAGTGCACTGGAGTATGGGACGCCGAAATGATCCAGCGTGGCCCGTTTCGCTTCGGCATGCAGTGGTTCCGAGTCAATGATCACGCCGTCAAAGTCGAAAATGCACGCTTCAAAGTCTTGATAACGCATTGGCATTCTTGTGAGTCATTCGGGCTGTGCAATACCGGCCCAACGTCCTTTATCGAAAGTCATGTTCAATTTATCCCGGTTAACGAGATCCTGTTAACAGGACTCTGTGCCGGCATTGCAGCGAATGGGATCAACGGGGTGCTTACGACCGACAGCGTAGCGTCGAATTGAAGAGTGCCTTTCGCCGACCGCTCCTGGCCGATCTCGGTCTGTTCATTGACGACGGCAATTCGGCGTGTGCGGGCCCTTGTTCTGCCATAGAGCCGATACACGCGCGTCGCGGTAACCAGGCTGCCACTGCGTCATTCGCGATGGCGAGGAGGACCGGCGCGCGGAACGAAGGAGTTCCGGGTTCGTGGATGTGCGACTAGATCACCGTAAGCGCCGCACGCGCCACCTCCTCGCCCCACTCTTGAAGGAAGTGGCCACCCTCAGCCACTTCATGCGCAGGCGGGCAGTTGCGGATTGTTCTCGCCATCGCACGCATCACGGCCGGGCCCAGCACTGGGTCCTTCATGCCGACGGCCATGAAGGTCCTGCCGGCCCACTCGGTGCGGAACCACTCGCGGGCGCGTCGCGACAGCGCCGCTCCTTCGGCGTCAGGGTTGTCCGGCACCAAGTTGGGAAAGCGCCGCACCCCGCCCTTGAACGAGGCGTCGGGAAATGGCGCGTCGTAGGCGGCCGCCTCGGCAGGGGTGAGGTGCGGGCAGGAGCGAGCGAGCAGCTTGCCCACCGCCAAGTCGGGGTTCCTGTTGTTGTAGGAACGCCAATCGAGAAAGCCCTGCGTCAGGGGCACGTCGCCGGTAGCGAACGCTGTGTTCATGATGAGGAGGCCGGAAAACCGTTCCGGCATGTCCATCGGCAGCGTCAGCCCAAGCAACCCGCCCCAGTCCTGCACCGTGAGCACGACTTGGCGCAGGTCGAGGCGTGCCACCAGATTCTTCAGCATGCCACGGTGGAACATGAACGTGTAGCGCGCATCGTCAGCCGGCTTATCGCTCCTGCCAAATCCGAGCAGGTCCGGCGCCACCACGCGATGGCCAGCCGCGGTGAACACCGGAATCATGCGCCGGTAGAGATAGCTCCACGTAGGCTGCCCGTGCAGGCAAAGAAACACCTTGGCTGCGTCGCGCGGGCCCTCGTCGACGTAGTGGATGCGCAGGCCCCGGTAGTCCTCGAGGTCGCTGATGTAATGGGGCGCGAACGGGTAACCCGGCAGGTTGGCGAAGCGTTCATCAGGTGTGCGCAGAACGTCGTGCATGGTGTTTGCCTCCCATTGGTCGCAACGGTGCGCCGCCCTGAATTCCTTCGGACTGCCGCGATTTGCGACGTAGCCGTCTCAGGTTATCGGCATTGTCGAACCATGGTCAATCCCGATTTGATCGTTCGCCGCGGGGGCCTTCCAATGAAGCAGGCCACCTGAAATGGCCGCTTTCAAGCAAACTGGAAGGCAGCGACAAGGGACTGCTCGTGGCCGGGACGCGCCGGCCGCCCGCGCGCTCGACAGCAACCATTGGTGATGAGATCGATCAAACGACAGCTGTGACTGCCGCGACGACCGCGGTTCGACCGATTGCAGCCGCTGGGGATCCAGTGAAGCTGACGGCCAACACACACTCTTTCTGAAAGAGGCGTCGGCCACTGCTCGCAGCAACACGTCAGCTAGGTCGAACTCCCGGCCTGACCCGGCCCAAAGCCGAACAGAGTCTCCTTCTCCGATGGATGAGTGATTCCCGGCAGCTTATGACTTGCTGTCAGCCAGGAGAAACCGAAGGAGACCAGGCCGAAGGTCTCGCCCCAGAAAACAAGCCGCTCCTCCTTCGTGACAGCATGGGCCACAAACAGCGCGATCGCAATGACCATGCCGACCCCACAAGCCCTGTAGATGACGATCCGCCGACTGGCCGCTGTCCTGCGATCGTCGTTCAATTTCGTCTTCGCTCGTTCGATGAAGTCCCAACAGAACCAGGCGAGCACCGCGAACAGAATGCCCGCCGACGCGGCGTGCACGCCCTTCACAATTTCGTGCGCATCGTCCCCGCAATTGCACGGGAACATCGAAATGAGCACAGCTGCAAGAGCGGCCACCTTGCCGAGCCACAGCTGCTTCGAACTCGTACCGTTGTAGCCTGCAAGCAGGGCTGCAATCGCGAATAGGGAGCCTACGAATACGTTGCGCGACCAGTGGCTGTCGGGATACCAGTACGACTGGCTTATTGATGTGATAGCGCCACGGGACAGCACCAGCTCGACCACTGGCAACGACAAGGCCACAAAGCCAATCAGGAACTTGATCGTGTACTGATTAATTTCCGGGGGCCAGGTTGTTGGGGTTGTCGCCATATCGTCGCCTCTGTACCCTGCTGGGGTGTTGAATTCACAAAGATGGCAAGTATTCCAGGGCCGGCAATTCATGCCTACTGGGGCGCGCACGCAGCGGCCCTGCTCATCCACTACATCGTGGATCTAGCCACCCGAGTGATGCTCAGCTCAAGCGCTGGGTGTTGTTGAGCCGACAGCGCCTGGATGTTGGCAAGGTTGCAAATCTGACGTCCGCATAGCTGTCGTTCGCGACCTCCCGCTGCTGGCCGCGTGCTGCCGACCAGACCGCAGTTCCGTCCCATGATCGTATGGCTGCTCCCCGCTCGATGCCGGTCGATCAATGGCAGCAAAGTGTTCTGACCGGGCCCAAGGATGTTTCCGTCGACATCCGCCGCTCAGTGGTGGGTGGTCAGACGTCTGCGAATCTACATCGCCGGCTGCCCGCGTCGCCCATCACCTGCCAATGACGTTGATGATGGACCTTGCGAAGGTCAGGCACCCTGCCTCGGCCTTGCGCACCCGCGGCGACGCCAGACGGCCGTGCGGCTCAACGTTGGGAGTGCATCATGGAATGCACGAACACTGCGCACCACCGTGCGCCTTGGAACAAGAACGAGCTTGTAGGGCAGAGTCACCATCTGCCTCTCATGGGCCTCCTGAACATAGATTCATCAGAGCACGAACATCAGCACCGCTGCGATTGCGGGAAGGGAGAAGATCGCGGCGTAGCCAAGCAGCCTGAAAAAGGAGGACTCGGCCGGCCTCGACGGCCAGCCGTCACGCATGAAGGAGAAGATCACGCCGCGCCCGCGCTGCCACTCGAGGTTCCAGAACAATCCGGCCGACAAGTAGATGAGCGGAGAAGCGAACAGGTTGGCAAACCAGGTCGACGGATACTGACCATCCCGCCACACCAGATAGATGTCGTAAGACCAACTGGCCGAGAAGAGCCAGGCGCACAGCACGACGTACGCTTCAGTCCAGGTAGCCTGCCGGCGCGCCGTGAAAAACAGCGTGGCCACCGCCCACGGCGCCGTGGCGAAACAGAAGACCGACATGAACAGGCCGTCAACGTAGTCCCAGGTCGGGTCGCCGGTATAGGGCGCCACCAGCGTGATCAGCGCGGCGCCCGCGAGGAAGGTGGCGACCTTCCACGGCTCGCCGAGAAAATGCCAATAGCTGCGGCGGCCAATGGCAAATGCGGCGGGATCGCGCAAAACCAGGCCGAGAGCGATCAGACAGGCGAGACTCCACGTAGCGATGTAGTACTTGAAAGAGGTTTCCATTGCGGCGACGGGCAGGCGATGGCAAGAAGACTAGTGCATGGGGTCTTTGGTCGATACGAGGGCAAGCAAGGATGGCTTGCATTCCGTGTGGAATGCGCACGTGCCGCAAGTCCGCCGGCGGATAGCGCGTTTGGGCTGCACAGAACCTGCACGGATCGCGACATAGCGCCGGTGCATGGCCACAACCTGCCCACGCGGGAGGAGGCGGACCGGGTGGACGCGACGCTGTCCGGTGGCGCGCAGTTGCGTGAGCACATACCCAATCGACCGAACATTGCCGTGACCGGCCGCCTGCAGCACGACAGCCTGCGCTGAAAGCTCGATGACGTCGCTCTGATAGACGACGTGGCGATTGCGAGTCTTCAGTTCAACGAGTGAAATCTCGCCGCTGGGATGCCGGTACGCGCGATCGACACGCGCGATTGTCGCCGCGCTCGTGCCCCGGCGGCGCGGGCCCCCCCACTGCTCGGACGTCAGGACAGATCGAGCTCCGGATAGCGCCGGAAGATGCCCTGCTCGTTGAAGGCGATGCGCCGCTTGCTGCGCAGGTACGCAGCCACCTTCGGGACCGCGGCGACGCGGTCATGCAGTTGCACGACCAGCGGCGTGCGCGCCAGCGCCTGCCCCGCGGCTCGCGGGAAGGCGTATCGCAAACCCTCGACAAGATGGAACAGCGACAGGTCGGCGTAGCTCAGTCGCGCACCGACCAGGTGCCGTGGACCGGCGGGGTTGTGCTGCAGGATGCGTTCGAACCAAGCCAGGAACTTGGGCAGTCGCTCGCGGCAGAACTCGGCGGCGCGGCGCCGGGCCTCGGGCTTCTGGTCCTCGTAGTACAGGTTGGCGCCGATCGGGTGATGGGTGTCGTGGACCTCGACGACCATGTCGGCGATCGTGAGCTGGATCTGGTGCGTCCACACCCGCGCGCGCTCGGTGCGGCCGACGAGCTTCAGGCGCGGGCCCAGGTATTGCAGGATCGCCGCTGTCTGCCCGATGACCAGGTCGCCGTCCTTCAGGAACGGCGGCGCGAACGGCGGCGTCACCAGCGACTCGTCGTGCAGCACGCGCAGCATCGCGGGCACGCCCTGACCGGCGGCCTTCGGCCCGCGGGCGACGTCGACGTACGACGCGCCGGCCGCCTCGAGCGCCAGGCGCACGAACTCGCCGCGGCCGGGGATGGTTGGCCAGTAGTGCAGCTCGTAGGCCGTGCCGCGCGGTGCGGCGCCCTGGCGACTCGCACCGGACCGAGTCGCAGGCATCAGGGCGCTCTCCACTTTATCGAGCAGCCGATGCTCGCGTGCGGCTCGCCGGGGCCGACGCCGGCACGGGCGATCGGCAGCATCGGCTCGTGCAGCTCGCGCCGCGTTCCGCGCCCCGGCGGCTCGCGGCCGGAGGCGTCGAGCCGGCCGCGGTACCGCAGCGCGCGTTCGCGGTCGAAACCGAAGAAGTCCAGGGTGCACACCGCACCGCAGGCGCGCGCGGCCCGGGGTCCCGGTGATTTCGGTACATCTTTTGACGGCCGGAGATCGAGCATCGGCGCGGGGGTCCGCGTCAAAGGCATTGATACTTCGAACATCTATGTCCTCTGCTCGGTCCGTCGGAAACCGGCGAAAATACGTGCTCGATCTTCCCGCCGTGCGAGCAATGTCGACCTAGGATCCATGCGGGTTTCGGCGCAGTCAACTGGGTAACAGGAACGCTATCGAAATCAGCGCCTTGCAAGCGCACCCCCAAGCGTAGCGCGGATCTACAGGCGTCACTTTTTTGTTTGCGGTAGGGATGCGCATCGCTGCGCACCCCCCACACAGATCCGAGCGAGCGTCACTCACGCACTCGGCTCCCACCTCGGGTACTTGACGTCAAAGCGTTGCGCGGGCCAGGGATGAAGGATGCGCGGCTGTG
>Ga0209048_10003362_pt1 | contig 15543 bp, 12 predicted proteins | sample FrelakmetCRP12CR_FD_187146 | JGI IMG/M metagenome (GOLD analysis project Ga0209048, IMG submission 187146) | Freshwater lake sediment microbial communities from the University of Notre Dame, USA, for methane emissions studies - CRP12 CR (SPAdes)... | ecosystem: Environmental > Aquatic >... | reverse complement strand
AACCGCACCTCCGAGCCCAGCTAGCGTTACTGCGTTCATCGATGCGGTCTCCGTGCAGGCGCACCGATCGCCATCAGCCCAAGGGCGACGGCTATGGAAAGAGTCAGCGCCGCTTCGATGACGAGAATGACAGCCTTGGCGTAGCCCTCGGGGTATGCAAGGAAAGCGCCGGAAAAAGCTATGCCGGCGACGCCAATCGCGAGAAACAAGGCGGGGCCGCCGATGAGCGCGAAACGAAGCCAGGGACGGTCTATGGACGGCGCAGCCACTAATCCGGCGATCATGACGAGGATCCAAACCGTCGCAAGAATGGTGCCTCCCTGGAAGGCGCCGCCCGGCTCTGTCGCGCCAGTCCATACGAGATGGACGCCGACAATAATTCCAAGCGGCGGCAGAAGCTGCGCGAGAAAGACGAGAGGGCCTGCTGAATTCGACACGCGCGACGTCTCGGGCGTGCCTCCCCAATGTCGATCAAGAGCAAAGGACCAGACGCCGACGACTGCGAACACAAGCACAACGGACTCGAGCAAAGTGTCGATCGCACGGTATGCAAGCAAAACAGCTGTGACGGGGTTGCCGAGGCCGGTCGAAGGCTGATGTTTTACCGCGAGGGTCGCAAGCGTCGGCGCCTGCTGCGGCAGCGACAGAAATGCGACCGCGATCCCGATGGTCGTCGCGACGCAAAGTATAGCTGTCAGGGAAGTTCCGACGCGCCATTCCGCAGGGTCCGCGGAGGAGCCGCTATTTCCGACCTTAGCTGCAGCGCCGATCAGCAAAGCGCCGGTGACGCCGCCGCCGATCGCGGCCTCGGTCAATGCAACGTCTACGGCGGAGAGCCGGACCCAAACGAGTGCGAGGAGCAATCCGTAAGAAATGAACGCGGCGACAGCCGCGAAGATCTCGCGCGCAACGACTGCATAGCAAGCAACTGCGATAGTGAGCATAGCAAGACTTGCGTCAAACACGAAGGAAAGCGTCATGGTTTTGGATTCTCGTCCTTAGCGACGCGCGCAATCATCTGGCCGATCGTCGCTCCGCCGATCTGTGCGACCGCCCAAACCAGGAAAAGTTTTGTAGCGGCCAAGAAACTATCGGTCTGCGGCAGCAAACCGAGCACGACCAGCCCTAATCCGAGACTGTCGGCCTTTGTCAGCGCGTGGAGCCTCGTCAATGTGTCGGGAAATCGTAGAAGCGCGACGGATCCCGCCAGGAAAAAGCAGAGCCCAGCGGAAATGCAGAGAATCGTGAACGCTTCAATCGCGATGGTCATCCTTTGACATATCCGATGTAACGTCGCCGCAGCGACCGACCAACCGCGTATTCACGAATGCGACGCCTGAGATTGCGGCGAGTAGTGCGAGAACAAGAGCGACGTCGACAGCTCCTCGAGTCCCTCGGACCTCGGCGAGCAGCAATGCGGCGACGCCACCGGTTCCGAGCAGTTGAGTCGCCATCATCCGATCCGCATCCCTCGGTCCGCGAAGGACTCGGAGAAGACCGACAGCCGTTATGGCGACGATGATCGCTGCTGCAATAAAGAAGAAATCAGCCACGCGTCGTCTCCGGACTAAGCGCCTCCTTCAAGCGAGCCTCTTCTTCTTCAAGCGCGGCGGTCACGGGAAGATTAAGATCGATGCAATGAACCTCGAAACCGCCCTGATCGTTACTGGGAACCGGAATACTCCCCGGCTTCATTGAAGCCAACGCCGTAAAGGCGCTTCGAGCAACGCCTGGAGGGAAGCTCGACGCATATGGGATAATGCCAGGGCAAAGCGGCAGGGCCGGATCGAACGCCCGCCTCGCGACATCCACTCCGGCGGTTATCGACTCGAAAGGGAACCGCAGTGCGAGTCGGATCAGGGGCAAAGGACGAAGTCGCCGATTGGAACTCGGTAGAAGATTTATACTCACCCACGCCGCGCCAATCGCCACGGGAATTCCGACTGCGAGATCCGGCGTGGAGGCTCCCGAGATGACTACCCAAAGGCAAAAAAACACGATTGCCCTCGAAATAGGCATATCGCACCTCTCGTCGAGCAATTGAACGTCCCATGCCGGGACTTCTTTGATCGCAAAGAGGTTGCACTAACAAGGCGGAATGATCAAGGCGGATTCAATTTGAACGGTCGATAGCTTTTCTGCGGCGTGAACAGCCCTGGGAGTTAGGAAAAACATCATAGAGCGTTACGAAGGGGGCCCGAAGATCGATCGCTCCTTGCCAACTACGACATCGATTCTTTCTCACTTGTGCGGTAAGCTTTGGCTCCACACGCAGGCCCAACGTCCCCCGACCTCAAATGAAGACTATCGAAACTCCACCGTTTCTGACATTCACGCTTTCAATAGTCGTGTTCTTTGCCGGGGCTGGCTTGAACAAGCTGATCCCCCCGCTTGGGCGCTGGACTATTCCCGACGCTGTGACGGGCGGCCTTGTCGCCGCAATCGCGACTCTAGTCGCCTTCAAAGCTCTGCACATCGAGATTATATTCGATCTGGACGCCCGGGATACGCTTCTACTCTATTTCTTCACAGGGATTGGCCTCAACGCGAGGTTTAGCGACCTGATTGCCGGAGGCCGCTCGTTGCTCATTTTGCTCGGGCTCACGCTTCTGTACCTGTTGATCCAGAATGTTATCGCCGCAATGAGCGCATCTGGATTGGGCTTGCCACATGGGGTCGCGGTATTACTCGGCTCCGCCTCCCTGATAGGCGGCCATGGCACTGTCATAGCTTGGGCGCCCGTGATCTCGTCACGTTTCGGTTTAACGAACGCGATGGAGATCGGCGTCGCATCCGCAACGCTGGGCCTCGTTATAGCAAGCCTAATCGGCGGCCCTATCGGCCGATTTCTTATTTCGCGCCACCGCCTGTCCGGGCAGTTAGATACGCAGCCAATCATCGGATTGCCTGACGACACGCCTTACGATGACATTAATCACGTCAGTTTGCTGCGCACGATCCTCGTTCTGAACGTCGCAATTCTGATCGGCTTTGGGCTTCACAAAATCTTGACAGGCGCTGGCCTGAAACTGCCGATGTTTGTCGCATGCCTCTTGGCGGCGATCGCGATAACCAACACCGTTCCTCGTCTTTTCCCTCGCCTTCAATGGCCATCCCGCACCCGCGGGCTCGCCCTGATCTCCAACCTATCGCTAAACGTGTTTCTTTCCATGTCGCTTATGAGCATGCAGCTTTGGGCTCTCGGAGGGCTTGGACCCGCACTTGTCGGCGTGTTGGCGCTTCAAACAGCCGCCGCGGTGCTCTACATGGTGTTCGTTGTTTTTCCGGCCATGGGATCTTCTTATGAGGCCGCCGTTATCGCAGCAGGTTTCGGAGGAATCAGCCTTGGCGCGACTCCGACGGCGATCGCCAATATGACTGCAGTCACCAAAGCGCATGGCGCCGCACCGATGGCTTTCATCATTTTACCATTGGTCTCGGCCTTCTTCATAGACTTGGCAAACGCTGCAATGATCGGTTTTCTTACGCACTGAGGCAGCGCCAACTATTGCCTTCAATGGCGAGGTCCTTTCGGCGATTCGTTGACACGAAGTCCTGTTCTGGGCACAAACAGCGCAATACCCGCTTATGGGACAACGTCCGGCGATCACGCTCTCTCAAGCCTCTCGCCTGATCTGCGATGCCCGAGAACGAGAACATGTGTTGCGCCAATAGACGCCTACCGGTCTGCGGCGCTCGCAATCACCTCCAATCAAGCCTATCAAATACTTAGAAGCTTGACTTTAATGGGCTTCCAGATCAAAGATCTCCTGAATTGTGAGAGCTCTATCAAGAGGAGGAAGAAAGTGAATATCGAGAAGCAAGAAGAGAAAAACATTTCACGCCGCTCGCTAATCACGGCGCTGCTTGCAGCGGCCGTTTTGATCCCCGCCGCTTCTCTCGGCAGCTCCGATGCCGACGCTCAGGAATCGCACGAGCGTCAATTTACAGGCGTCCGCCATCAGCCGCGGGTGCAGCGGCCCCGGAGCCACGCCAGAGGATCCCGTCGCCATCGTCGTACCGCACGCGTTCGTCACACCGGACGCCCGCAGCCGGGTCACGACGCACCCCAGCAGTAACTTATTCTCAAGAAACGCACGTCGCTCCCCGAGTTACGTGGTGGGGCGGCGCGCTTTTTTTTGTGTCACTTAATCTCGTTACTATGATCTCGATACGCGGCGCCTCACGCCCCGGTTTTGAGATCCGACACAGCATCCCGCTGCGCCACTCAAGGAGCGTGACAACTCTGTCGACGAGCTTCGACCTTTGAACCTAAGCGGAAGGCGAAAGGTGAGGGAATGACGCGCGACACGATTTCGGTCGATCTCGCTTTGCAGGGCGGCGGCGCACATGGCGCTTTCACTTGGGGCGTTCTCGACCGCCTTCTTGAGGAAAGCTGGCTTAAGATCGAAGGAATCTCGGGCACGTCCGCGGGAGCGATGAACGCCGCGGCGCTCATCAGCGGCCAGGTCGCGGGGGGCGCGCAAGGCGCTCGCGAGACTCTTGAACTTTTCTGGCGGCGCGTCTCGGAAGCGGCCCGACTCAGCCCGTTGCAGCGCAGTCCCGTGGATGTCTTTCTCGGACGTTGGACCCTCGACACGTCCCCTTTCTTCATTGCGACCGACCTGATGTCGCGCCTGTTCTCGCCCTATGATTTCAATCCAAAGGACGTCAATCCGCTTCGACAAATTCTCGCGGAAGTCATCGATTTCGAGAAGGTCGCAGAGGCGCCGATCAAGATATTCGTAACCGCGACGAACGTGGCGACCGGCCGCGCGCGCGTGTTCAGAAATACCGACGTTTCACCCGACGCGCTTCTCGCCTCGGCCTGCCTGCCGACGATGTTTCAGGCGATTGAGCTCGATGGCGAAATCTATTGGGATGGCGGCTATTCAGGGAATCCGACGATCACTCCCCTCGTGCGGGAATGCGTTTCGCGAGACACGATACTCGTCCAGATTAACCCCATCGAGCGCAAGGATCGGCCGCGCTCGGCGACCGATATCACCAACCGTCTTAACGAGGTGTCGTTCAACTCGGTGCTGCTCAAAGAGCTTCGCATGATCGCTCTGCTGCGCCAGACCGCAAACCCCGGTGACAAAGAAGGCGCTCAGTGGGCCGGCATGCGTATTCATCGCATCTCATCCGAGATGATGACCGAACTCAGCGCCTCCTCAAAACTGCTGGCCGAGTGGGATTTTCTTTGCATGTTGCGCGACGAAGGGCGCCGCTCGGCAGAGGCCTTTCTCGACCTTCATGGTCGCGACATCGGCTCCCGCTCCACGCTCGACCTTGACGTTCTGCTCGAAGGAATTTGACGCCATGGGACTGCTGGGAATTCTCGTCTCGCTTTCCGCCCTCATCTGGTTTGCATACCGCGGATGGAGCGTGCTTTTGCTTGCTCCCGCAGCCGCCCTCATTGCGGCTCTTTTTGCGGGCGAGCCCCTGCTCGCGCACTGGACACTGACTTTCATGGGCGGAGCCGCGCGGTTCGTATCGCAGTTTTTTCCGATCTTTCTGCTTGGCGCGCTTTTTGGCAAGTTAATGGACGACAGCGGTTCGGTTACCGCAATCGCGCATTTCATGGCCGAGAAACTTGGTCCTCGTCGCGCCATTCTGTCGGTTGTGCTCGCTGGAGCGTTCGTCACCTATGGCGGAGTAAGCCTCTTTGTCGCGTTCTTTGTCCTCGCGCCGATGGCGCAGGAGCTGTTTCGCAAGGCGGGAACCCCGCGCCGCCTCGCGCCCGCCGCTATCGCACTCGGCACATCGACCTTCACCATGTCAGCGCTGCCTGGCACGCCAGCAATTCAGAATGCGATTCCAATGCCCTTCTTCGGGACGACCGCTTTCGCTGCGCCGGGACTCGGCGTAATTGCGTCAATCATCATGCTCGGCGTTGGTCTTTGGTGGCTGGCGCGGGCGGAAATCTCAGCACGCCGGCGTGGAGAGGGATACGGCGACGAACCGGCAGCGACGGTGAATGCGACCGAGGATCAGACGATCCGTGAGCGGGCGGCGGTTGCACGCGAATTCGATATTGCGGAAATCCCTCACGGCCACCACGGCGACGCGCCGAGCATCTTTGTCGCCGCGCTTCCACTCATCATCGTCGTCGGCGTCAACCTTGCAATGTCCCTGGGCGTTCTGCCGCGGATAGACGACTCGTTCCTCTCGGAAGAGCGGTGGGGCCCGACAACGCTTGCTGCGGTCGGCGGCGTTTGGTCTGTCATCGTAGCGCTCGCAGTAGCGATCATCGCGCTTATCTTTCTCAACTGGCGCCGCCTGACCGAAATCCGCGACAGCGTCGACGCTGGCGTAACAGCTTCGGTGCTGCCGTTGCTAAGCGTCGCAAGTCTTGTCGGGTTCGGCGCCGTCGTTGCAGCCATGCCGGCCTTCGCAGCCGTCCGGACGTGGGTGCTTTCGATCGAGGGCGGGCCACTCGTCTCGCTCGCCATCGCAACCAATGTCCTGGCGTCACTGACCGGCTCCGCCTCGGGTGGACTGACCATCGCGCTGGACACGCTTGGAGAGACCTATCTGCGTCTGGCGGAGCAGCGCGGAATCGATCCCGCGCTTTTGCACCGTGTCGCGGTGATTGGCGCCGGGACCCTGGATAGTCTGCCACACAACGGCGCCATCGTGACATTGCTCGCGGTGTGTGGCTGTACGCACAAGGAAAGTTATTTCGACATCGTCGTCGTCGCTATCATCAGCGCAATCATTGCGCTCGTCGCCGTGATCGCGCTGGGCTCTGCATTCGGCTCATTCTGAGTTGAAAGATTGGAAGCAAATCAAGCGTTTCTTCGGCGGACCACATCGTTAAAAAAAAGTGACATACGCAGGGGCTGAGCGGCGCGAACTAGCGAAGACGACGTTTCCGAAATTCACGTCCAGTTATGGCCAGGGACCTTTATTGGCTTCGTAGGCTTCATTGGCGCGCGCAATCTCCGCCTCGCGCGTCGTGGGAGACCAGCCGCCGCCGAGCGCCTGGTAGAGGCTCACGGCGGATTGATAATAAGCAAGGCGCGCCTGAGTCAGATTAAACTCGTATTGGAAGAAGGTCGTTTGCACCGTTGACAACGTCACGACATCGATTGTGCCTTCGAGCAGTTGCGCCTGAGCGGCGTCGAGCGCGATTTTTGAAGCGGCGAGGGCTTCTTCCCCTAGCTTCACGCCACGAGCAGTCTCTTTCATCGCGATAAGCGCGCTTTCCGTGTCTGCGAGCGCCGAGAGGATCCGTTGACGGTAAAGCGCTCCCGCCTCGGCATATCTCCCCTGTTGGAGCTCGTACTCGCCTTGTAGTCTAAAGCCGTCAAATAAAGGCTGCGCAAGCTGCGAGCCAACCTCCCAGGCGACCGCCTCTGGCCTAAACAGGTTTCTGAGCACGATGCTCTCCAACCCGTATCTGCCGTTTAGTGTAAGGGAGGGGAAAAACGCCGCTCGCGCCTCCAGCACAGAAAATTCCCGCGAAGCGAGAATCGCCTCCGCCTCGGCCACGTCCGGCCTCCGCAACAAAACCTCTGAAGGAAGGCCGGGATCGAGGCGAGGGAAGTGCAGTTTGGTAAGCGCGCCGCCCTTCACATCAAGCGTTTCTGGCGTCTGCCCCAGCAACACGGCCAAAGCGACTTTCGTCTGGCGCAACGTCTGCTCGAGCGGCGGAATTGTCGCCTTCTGACCGGCGAGGACAGCAGCTTGTTGTCCGTAATCGAGCATTGTAGCGGCGCCCTTCTCAAGTCGGGCGTTAATTGCGCCAAGCACTCTCTCCGAGATCTTCACGTTTTCAGCCGCGACCCGAAGTTGATCTTGCGCCGCAAGCACCAAGAAATAGGCGTTCATTACGGCGGCAGCGGTTGCAATCTCTACAACGTCTCGATCGAAACGCGACGCGTCGGCGAGTAGGCGCGCCGCAGTGGAAGCGCTGTAGTTCTTTCCCCAAAGATCGATTTCGTAGCTCGCGTTGAGGCCTAGAACGAATAAATTTCTACGAGTAGCGCTGAATACCGCCTGGTTTTCGACCAGCGTAGCCGCGTCTCGTTGGCCGGCGGCTTGGAGGAGGGCTTGCGCTGGGTTGAAATTAGGAGTCGGGCTGGTGCGCGTTCCGGGAACCTGCGTGCGCTGGGCGAGTGCGCCAAAGTTGATCGATGGCCAGAGAGCGGAGCTAGCGATTCGCGCGTTGGCGTCCGCTTGGTCGATGCGCGCCATCGCCGCCGCAATCGCAAGATTGTCTTGCAGAGCGAGCTCAACGAAATTGGCAAGCTCTTTCGATCCAAACTTCGCGGCGAAGTTCGGTCCGGATGCAATTGGGGGCGCGGATTTTGGTTTAGCCTCGCGAAAGCGCTCAGGCGGCGGCAGCCATGTTTCCGGCTTTTCCCAAGTGAGGTTGCAACTCCCAAGTCCGATGATGGACGCAACGACAGTGGCCGCGGGCCCCGCATTGCGGAGCCCTCTCGCGAATTGCACCAGCAACATTTATCTCCCTAGCGGGACGCGGCGGAGGCAGTTGTCGTCGGCCCGGCATCGCTCGCGCAATCTGGCGTTCGACAAAAGATTCCGAGCGCAAACCTACTGTACAATCTCGCCCTCGCCGAGTCCTGACGATGCCCAAGCAGGCCTTTTCCGCGTCCAATTGGCCGCGAACACGAACCTCCTGGGCCGCCGCAATTAATTTTGACCCCGCGGCCGCCTATTTTCCGCCTTCTATCACTGCGTCTCATTAACTGACATCGTGAGGTTTCTCCGCGATTGGGTTATCTACAGGCGAGCGATGGACTAGACTGGCGCCTCAGAGCTCTTCCGGCTCGTAGGATTTTCGTCTTAACAGTCGCGACGGGTCGAGGCGGAGATTTGGCGCACGCAATGAGATTCAAGGCAGTCGGGATCTTCTGGCTTCTCGTATTTGGTGCGCACTCGGCTCCTTTACTGCTCGCGAGTTGCAGTCGGGATGCGGACGAAAGCGCTAAGAACGCACGGCCAGTCCGCGCTATCGTGATAGAAAAAAGCAAACTTGGCGAAAACGTCGAACTGACCGGCAGTATTCAGCCGGAAAATGAGGTGGCCCTTTCGTTTCGCATCGGCGGCCGCATGGTTGAACGCTTCGTAGGAACCAGCGACGTCGTGCGAGCTGGTCAATTGCTAGCGCGGCTCGATTCGCAGAATGAGATGAACGCCCTGCGCTCGGCGCAAGCGCGGCTTGCGGCAGCCCAGGGCCGCCTGCGCGAGGCGCGCAACAATTTTGTTCGCGAGCAGTCTCTTCTCGCCCGACGTTACACGACGAAAACAAATTTCGACCGGGCGCAGACCGCTGTAGAGACGGCGCGGTCGGACATCGAGGATGCGACCGCGCAGCTCAAAATCGCCCAAGACAACGTCAGCTACACCGAGCTCAAACCGGATTCGCCGGGGACGATCACTGCGCGCGCGGCGGAGGCAGGCGAGGTCGTTCAGCCCGGCCAATTGATTTTTCGACTCGCTCGGGCTGGCGGCTGGGACGCGGTCTTCGACGTTCCCGCACGCCTTTTGCGCGATGCGCCTCGCGACGCTCAGGTCTCTCTGGCCTTGACGGACGATCCGAAGGTGACCGCAGTGGGCCGCGTCCGTCAGGTGGATCCTCAGGCCGACCCCGGAACGCGCACCTTTCGTGTCCGAGTGAGCATCTTGTCGCCGCCTCCCGCCATGCGGCTCGGCGCAACAATTTCTGGTCGCATCCGACTTGATCCCTCGGCAGCAATCGCGATACCGGCGAGCGCCCTGACAGAAATAGACAGACAGCCGAACGTCTGGGTCGTCGATCCTGCGACAATGACTGTATCGCTGCGCCCGATACAAGTATCGCGCTTCTCGAGCGAAGCGGTCATCGTCACGGAAGGACTCAAGCCGGACGATAGAGTCGTCACGGCAGGCGCCCAAGCTCTGCACCCCGGCCAGAAGGTCCGCCTGCTGGACGCACAGCAATGAGTGGTCTCAATCTCTCAGCTTGGGCGCTCCGACACCGCTCCTTCATGATCTACTGCATGATCGCGGTAACTGTCGCAGGCTTGAGCTCCTATTTCAGTCTGGGGCGCGACGAAGATCCCAACTTCACCTTCCGTACAATGGTGGTCCAGGCCTTCTGGCCCGGCGCGACTATTGACGAAACACTCAAACAAGTAACCGAGCGGATCGAGCGCAAGCTGCAGGAAACGAAAAGCCTCGATTTCATCCGCAGTTATACGACCGCGGGCTCCACAACGATTTTCGTCAATCTGAAAGGATCGACTCCGCCATCGGACGTGCCTGACATCTGGTATCAGGTGCGCAAGAATATTGGCGATATTCGCCACACTCTACCGTTGGGAGTTGTCGGGCCGGGCTTTAATGACGATTTCGGCGACACCTACGGGATCATATACGGGTTCACTTCAGACGGCTTCACGCAGCGTGAATTGCGCGACTATGTCGAGAAGGTCCGCTCGCGACTTTTGAATGTCTCGGATGTTTCAAAAATTGAGGTGCTCGGAGCCCAGGAAGAGAGAATTTTTATCGAGTTTTCAACTCGGCACTTAGCCGGACTCGGCATCGACCGTTCACAGTTGATCAGGGCTCTCCAGGAGCAGAATGCGGTCAGTCCTTCCGGCGCTGTGCAAACAAGCGACGAACAGCTCTCTCTGCGCGTTTCGGGCTCGTTTGACTCCGAAAAGGATATTCTCGCTATCAACATATTTGTGAACGGCCGTCATATCCGGCTGCGCGACATTGCGGAGATTCGACGCAGCTTCGTCGACCCTCCGCAGCCGATGTTCCGCGTCAATGGTCATCCGGCGATCGGGCTCGCGATCTCCATGCGGCCCGGCGGCGACGTTCTGGCGCTTGGCGCGAATATCTCGAAAGCAATGAAGGAGGCGACCGCGGATCTGCCGATCGGCATAGAACCCATTCTCGTCGCCAATCAACCCTATATCGTCAAACACGCCATCGGCGATTTCATGACGTCGCTATGGCAGGCCATCGCGATAATTATGGCCATCAGTTTTGTGAGCCTCGGCATGCGCGCTGGCGCAGTCGTCGCGATTTCCATTCCACTCACTCTCGCCATTGTATTCCCGATCATGCAGTTGGTCGGAATTGATCTGCAGAGAATCTCGCTTGGCGCTCTCATCATCGCTCTCGGCCTGCTCGTCGACGACGCCATGACGACGGTGGATGTGATGACCTCGCGGCTTGCGCTTGGCGACGACAAGGAGACGGCGGCAAGCTATGCGTACAACAGTGTCGCAATGGCGATGCTCACCGGATCTTTCGTCTCAGCCGCGGGCTTCGTGCCAATCGGCCTCGCGAAGAGTTCCGCTGGCGAATATACTTTTTCTATCTTCGCGGTGGTGTCGATCGCCCTGATCGTCTCCTGGTTCGTCGCTGTGCTCTTTACGCCCCTGATTGGCGTCTTTCTGCTGTCAAAGCCGGACACGCCGACCGCAGCTCGGGAAGGCGGCGTACTGCAGGCTTTCCGCAAATTACTTGTGGCGGCGATGCGCGCGCGCTGGGTGACAATTGGCGCGACGCTCGTATGTTTCGTCATCTCCCTGCTGGCTTTGCCACTCGTGCCGCGTCAGTTTTTTCCCGCCTCCGATCGTCCCGAACTCGTCGTCGATCTATCGTTGCGTCAGAATGCATCGATTCACGCCAGTCAGGAAGTCGTCGAGAAGTTCGAGAAGTTTCTAAAAGAGGATCCCGACGTGGCGAGTTGGAGCGCCTATGTCGGCCGCGGCGCGATCCGCTTCTATCTACCGCTCAACGTTCAGCTCGCGCATGATTTCTTTTCACAAATTGTGATCATCGCAAAGGATGTCAAGGCGAGGGAGCGGCTTCACAGGAAGTTGGAGACCGTTCTAGCGGAACGCTTTCCAGGACTCGTGACGCGGATCGCGCCGCTCGAACTCGGGCCTCCGGTCGGCTGGCCCGTGCAATATCGCGTGAGCGGTCCGGATATTGAGAAAGTGCGTCAGATCGCGCTCGACCTCGCCGGGAAAATGGGCGAGAATCCGTCGGTCACACGCATTAATTTCGACTGGATCGAGCCTGCCCGCACCGTTCATCTAAAGGTCGACCAGGACCAGGCGCGGTTACTTGGAGTGAGCTCGCAAGCCCTGGCCAGCGCGCTGCAGGGAGTGGCGACGGGCCAAACAATCACGCAGTTGCGCGATGATATTTACCTCGTCGACGTCGTCGCACGCGCGACGGATCAGGAAAGAACGTCGCTTGAGACGTTGCAGTTCCTGCAAATTCCGCTGCCTAATGGCGGTTTTGCGCCTCTGAGCCAGCTTGCTACATTCGAGTTTCGCCAGGAAAGCCCGTTGGTGTGGCGCCGCGACCGCGTGCCGACATTGACGGTGCAAGCGGATCCTTCGGCAGGCCTCACGCCGGAAACCGCTGTCGCCGCGGTCGCCCCTGCCGTAGCCGAGATGAATGCGGGCCTCCCACCGCAATATCACATCGAGACGGGCGGAACCGTTGAGGAAAGCGCCAAGTCACAGGGCTCCGTCTTTGCGCGCGTGCCGCTGATGCTGTTCCTGATGACGACCTTCTTGATGATTCAACTACAGAGCTTCAGCAGGATGTTCCTAGTTCTCGCCATTGTGCCGATGGGACTTATCGGCATTATCACGGCGCTATTGATCTTCGGGAAGCCGCTCGGCTTCGTCGCCATTCTCGGCATTCTCTCGCTTCTTGGCATGATTGCGCGTAACGCCGTCATTCTTGTCGAACAGATCGAGACGGAGCGTAGAGAACAAAGCAACCAATGGGAAGCCGTCGTGGATGCGACCCTCTCGCGATTCCGCCCGATCATGCTGACGGCCGTGTCCACCGTGCTCGGACTCATCCCGATCGCGCCGACCGTTTTCTGGGGTCCGATGGCGTTCGCCGTTATGGGCGGGCTGCTCGTCGCGACAGTTTTGACGCTTATCGTCACACCTGCGCTTTACATCGTTTGGTTCAAGATTTCAGAAACGGCCTAAGGCGCCGCAACCAAACTCTATGTCGTCAGTATCGCTCCGGCACAAAGCGCGACCCTTCCAACGATGCAATATCGTCATATTCGAACTCTTTCGAACGCTTCGGCAAAGCAGCCTTTTTGCGCTCAATTTTTTCGTAGGGAATACTATCGAGAAAATGTCGAATGCAGTTCAATCGGCCGCGACGCTTATCGTCTGATCTGACGATGTGCCACGGAGCATATTTCTTATCCGTCGCCTCGAACATCATGTCTCTGGCGCGGGAATATTCGTACCATCGGCTACGTGAGCACAAGTCGGTGGGGCTAAGCTTCCACTGACGCAACGGATCCTCGATACGCGCTTCGAAACGCCGCTTCTGCTCCTCGTCACCTACCTCGAGCCAATATTTTATTAACAGAATTCCCTCGTCGACGATGAAAAGCTCGAACTCGGGGCATACTTCGAGAAATCGGCTATGTTGGACTTCCGTACAAAATCCCATGACATATTCGACGCCGGCGCGATTGTACCAGCTACGATCGAAGATCACGATTTCTCCTGCTGATGGAAAGCGGGAGACATAACGCTGGAAGTAGAGCTGCGTCTTTTCACGATCAGAGGGCGCTGGTAGCGCAACCACTTGAAACACACGCGGGCTCACTCTCTCAGTAATCGCCTTGATCACCCCACCCTTTCCCGCCGCGTCGCGCCCCTCGAAGACGAGAACGACGCGCAAACCCTTCTCCTTCACCCAGTCCTGAAGCGCGCAAAGCTCCACTTGCAGCTTACGTAGCTCCGACTCATAGTCCTTACGCTTCATAGGCGGCATGTCCTTACTCATCCGGAATCCTCCTCTACGGCATTGCTCCCGGTCGCGCCTCGTTGATTCCGCTCGCGACCATTTGTTTCGCGTTGCGAGTCAGCACCGAACTCGCAATGATAATGATCAGGAGTGCTGCCCGCCAGAAGCCAAACGCAATGAATCGATCATTCGCCAAGCATGGTGGAGCGCGCGATCTCCCCACGAAAGCGTCTCCAGAATATCTTGGCCGTTTGAGGTGGACGTCTGTTGCAAAGCGATGCTTTCAAGGATTTTCTCTCGAGTCGATTTTCGCTCGGCAGCGACCTTCGCCGAGGCGGTCGCTATGGCCTGTAGGACGGTATCGGTGACCGGGGCGGGAGGCTGAATCCGCGTCGAAACCCAGCCGCCGAGCGCCTTCGCACCCTCTCCAAAACCTGACGGCGGCGTCCATCCGGCGCTTACCGGGGGTATCTCTTGCAGATCTTGGTGAAGCTGATTGAGGTGATCAGTGGCGTGACAAAGACGAACAAGCCGCGACTCCATTGTGCCGAGATCCAGCGTTTCTAGCGACAGGGACTCGAGAAAACGCTCGATTTGCTGAACCTGCTCGACTGGCGGATCAAAAGCAACGGTCTCTCCTGCAAGCCGGCGACGAACGGCGTCAACGGCTCCTCTCGCCACCTCCGAAATAGCTCGCCAGACGGCGTCAAGGGCGACCGCGCCGCCCGCCGCCGCAAGGGCGGGCTCCAACCTGCTGACAGCCGTATCGGGGCCCCTTCCGGATAGTTTGACGACGAGCTCCGCAAAGCGGTCGAGCCATGGGTAAAAAACGGTGACGCCCATCAACTTGAATAAGCTGCTGAACGCCGCCAGCGCCAAAACCCCATCATAATCGTCCAAACTAGAGACGGCCCACGTTGCAGCTTTCGTGAGCGGCGATAAAAGCAACATTCCCAAGGCGCCTACAATCAAACTGAAAATCACATGCGCAAGGGCGGCGCGTCTCACCGCAACGCCGCCGCCGACAGAGCCCAGCGCCGCGCTGGTCGCGGCCGTACCAATGCTCTGACCCACGACCATTGCGCAGCCTTGCTCGAAAGTCACTGTACCTGCGTGCAGTGCAACCAACGTGGCCGCCGCCGCGGCGCTCGAACTCTGCATGACGATCGTCATGACGATCCCGATTGCGGCCAGAATCCACTTCGCGCCCCATCCTTCTCCTACGAAGGATTCCAGATTCCAGGAAATGTTCCCCATTCCTGTTTGAAGATAGTCGAGCCCAACGAAAATCAGTCCGAAGCCAGCGAGGATGGCGCCGAAGGCGCGCGTCCTGCCTTTGGCGATTAGCCAGAGAAACGCGCCGATGCCGAGGATCGGCATCGCGACTGAAGAAATCTGTACGCGGAAGCCGAAGAACGCCACCATCCATGGTGTTGTTGTCGTACCGAAGGTGGCGCCGATCAGCACGCCAATAGCTTGAGAAAAGCTGACGAGACCGGCGCTGACGAAGCCGATGACTGTCAGCACAGTTGCACTGGATGACTGGATAAGCGCAGTGAAAACCGCGCCGAACAGGATCGCGCTGAATTTGCCGCGGACGAGAGTCTGAAGGGTGCGGCGCAGCGAGTCGCCGGCGAGCCCCTTTAAGCCTTCTGTAAGGTGATGAATGCCGAGCAAGAATAGGCCCAGGCCGCCAACAATGGTTATTACGGACGAACCATCCATGCGCGCAACTCTTAACTTTTTGCCGGAGACCCACTTTGACTGCGCTAT
>Ga0209048_10003361_pt1 | contig 15546 bp, 10 predicted proteins | sample FrelakmetCRP12CR_FD_187146 | JGI IMG/M metagenome (GOLD analysis project Ga0209048, IMG submission 187146) | Freshwater lake sediment microbial communities from the University of Notre Dame, USA, for methane emissions studies - CRP12 CR (SPAdes)... | ecosystem: Environmental > Aquatic >... | reverse complement strand
GTCGCGGTTCACGTTGTTAGCACGGTCCCGGACTTGGTCGCGGTTCACGTTGTTAGCACGGTCCCGGACTTGGTCGCGGTTCACGTTGTTAGCACGGTCTCGGACTTGGTCGCGGTTCACGTTGTTAGCACGGTCTCGGACTTGGTCGCGGTTTACGTTGTTGGCACGGTCTCGGACTTGGTCGCGGTTCACGTTGTTGGCGCGGTCCCGGACCTGGTTGCGATCCACGTTCGCGGCGCGGTCCCTGACTTGGTTGCGGTCAACATTGCGTAGCGCGCCGCGATCGACGTTCTCCGGGCCTACGCGATTGGAAAGCGTATCGCGCGCCCTATCGCGCCGCTCGTCGCGCCCCGGGGTTTGGTTGCGGACGCGGTCGTTGGTGCGTGGCCTCTGCTGCACTCGATCACGCGCGGCCGCGCCACGATCCCGATTGCGGGGGTCTTGCCGCCAACTCACGTTGCGGTCGCGCGAGTTGATCCGGCGATTGACGTTAATGTTGTTCCAGCGGTTGACGTTGATGTTGACGTCGCGCCTGCGCCAGTTGACGCCGCCCCAGAGCGAGTTCCGCCAGCGGATCCTTGGACCCCACCAGATGCCGGCGTGGAAGGAGGTGCCCCAACTCCAGCCCCAGCCCCAGCGCAGCGGCGGCGGGAAAAAGAACGGCGGAAACCCCGGATGCCACCACCGGCCAAACGCCCAGGAGGGGTTGTAGATGGGTACGAACACGACCTGCGGAGTAGCCGGGGCGATGGTTATGATCCGCGTCGGCGCTGGCGGCGCGTTCGCCACGATTGTTTGTCGCGGTGGCGGCGCGGGCTCGACCGCGACGACCTGCTGTTCGTTGGACACGAGGTTGCCCGAGTCCTTCGCTTTCGAACGGAGGAACTGCACCGAATCCATCACTTCGTCGGGCTGCGCGAGAAACGCATCGCCCATGTCGTGGACCCATGCCGAGTTCTCACCGAGCATCGCCAGCACCTGGGGGAAACCCACGAGCGATTGCACACTCGGATCCCACGGCTTGTCCTGCACCGCTTCCACCGCCGCATCGCCCTCGAACTTGTCGCGGTGCGCGTAGGCCCACTTCGCCGCCGCCGCCACGTCCGAGGGATAGGTGGACGCCATCAGCACCTGCGATAACAGAGGGTCCGGAAGCAGCGCGATCGACGCGAGCATCTGGTCGAGCTCAGCCGCGGTGAACAGCTCGGGTTCGGCGGCGCGGACCGATCCGACGGCCAGCAACCACGCTATGGCGAACGCCCAAAGGAACTGCGCGAACTGTCGTCTGGTTGGCATGGGAGTATTCTTGGATAGAAAAGCGTTCATCTAATCTGGGAGTAAGAGAACATTTCGCGCTACCGGGAGGGAGAGTCAAGGCGTCAAGAATTCTGCTTTCATTTCGCGAACGTCACCTCGATCGGCCGGTGGCCAGATCTGTTCATAATGTTTTTTCGCGATTTGTTTGAGATAAAGGAGGTGGGCGCTGTCGCGCCCGCCCCCCGTCTAAAGATTTTTTCTACTCGGGGGAAGGCGCGCCGACTTCGACCTTGTACCCATCGATCTTCGGCACGTTGGATGTGAGCGCCTTGGTGCCGGGCATGATTTGGAAACGCGGATCGAATTCCACCATGGTCGAGGCTAGTTTCGCCAGAATACTGACATCGCCTTTCACCTTGGCCGTGCCATCCTTGATCTGCGCTTCGAGCGTCTTGGCACCCATCATCGTCTGCTCCAGATCGGTGCGGTTGATGGTGAGAGTGAGGTCGGGCTTATCAGACTGGAAGCCTTGGATGTTGGTCAGCGTCGCGTTCTCCATTTCGATCAGAAATTTCTCGCCGTTGTCCGGCGTGATGAGGTTGACCGTGAAGCGCATCCCCTCGGCCTTGCGGCTGTCCATGCGGATGCCGAGGAAATTGAGAAACAACTCGGTAGACATGGCGCGGATCACGTCGGGGCTGCTGGAGCTGGCCGTTTCTCCCTGCGGAATACCCGTCCGCAGTTCATAGGCCGCGGCGAGGTAACTGTTGCGCAGACCCGGGTTTTCCTGCTGATAGCCGAGCTGCTCGAAGACGTCGGCCAGCAAATCCTTGGCTGCAGTGTTCGCCGGTTCGGCTTGCACGAGCTTGTTGAGGATTTCCTGCGCGAGCAGGTATTTGCCCTCGTTGTGGAGCTGCTGTCCGCGGGCGAGGATTTTTGAGGAGCCACCCATCATCTCGACATAGAGCGGCGCGGAGTCGGCGGGCGACAGCGGGACGAGGGTCGCCGGGTTGCAGTCCCAAAACCCGAGGAAACGCTGGATGACACCGCGGCTGTTGTGTTTCGCCGAGCCATGATAGCCGCGGCAGAACCATTTGTTCTGCAAACCCTGCGGGAGTTCATAGACGTTGTGAATCTCGTTGATGGTCACGCCCTGGTTGGCGTAGTGCAGCACCTGGTTGTTCATGTGCGCGTAGAGGTCGCGCTGGCCGCGGAGCACTTCCTGAATCCGCGCATTGCCCCAGCGCGGCCAGTGATGGGAAGCAAACATGACCTCGGCCTCCAGGCCGAAGCGGTGGAGCGCCTGGGCGATATACTTCGACCAGTTCAGCGCGTTGCGCACCGGAGCGCCGCGCAGCGTGTAGATGTTGTGCAGGGACGCGATGACGTTCTCGGCGATCCACAGCGCTTTCATTCCGGGGATGTAGGTGTTCATCTCCGTGGGAGCCTCGGTGTTGGGCGTGTCCTGGAAGATCATCTTCACGCCATCGACCTCAATTTCCTCGATTTCCTTTTCGACCAGGCGGGTCGGCGCGATCAACCCCGGCGCGCCAGCCGACACGCCCTGACCAAGACCCTGACCGACATAACCGTGCGGAGCGGCGGGCAGCAGCAGGCCGTATTGATAAAACAGCCGCCGGTTCATCGCGTTGCCCGCATAAACGTTCTCGGCAATCGTGTGCTCCATGAAGTTGCGCGGAGCGATGACGGGTATCTTCCCCGACCGCACATCCGCTTCGTTGACGATGCCGCGCACGCCACCCCAGTGGTCGCCGTGGGAGTGGGAGTAAATCACCGCCGAGACCGGCAGACCCTGGCCCACGTGCTTCTGGAACAGCTTCCAGGCCGCGCGCACCGGCTCCGCAGTCACCAATGGATCAATCACGATCCAGCCGGTCTTGCCTCGGACAAAGGAGATGTCGGAAAGATCAAAACCCCGGACCTGATAAATGCCGGGGATTACCTCATAGAGCCCGTAGTTGTTATTCAGTTTGGACTGACGAAGCAGCGAGGGATGAATGCTGTCGAAGTCCTCCTGCTTATCCAGGAACTGGAAGCGCTCCATGTCCCACGCGACATGGCCCGCATCGGCCATGATCTTCATCTCCGTCATCGGAGCGATGAGGCCCTTCTTCTGCTCCTCGAAATCCCGCTTGTCGGCAAAGGGCAGCGTGGTCCTGGCCTGCTTGAGCAGATCGACGGTGAACTTCGACGGCGCCTTGCCCTTCGGATGAAAATGTCCCTTCAATGGCGCGGCCGGTTGCGAACGCCCAGACGCCTCCTCCGCGAGCATACGGACAGGAATTGCAAAGGCCGTCCCGGCCGCTGCCAGCCCTCCGATGAAATTGCGCCGGCTGGTCACAGTGGATTGATTCTTTTTCATGGCTACGTCTTAATTGTTTTGTTTGCTTTACTGAGTGATTCGCCTCCTCTCAGGAGGTCGCGATTTTATCCTGAAGCTGGATTTGGTTTGGCAGCTCGTTCTAATACTTTCTTAACCATTATCAATCTTTATGTCCGTCGATTCAGATGGAACAGAAGGTAACGGAGGATTGGCCGCGGCGGCTTCGGTCCACTTGCCCTGGGAGACGGGACTACAGGTCCCCCAGCGCGCCCAGGATCACGACAACGCCGAGGACGGCCAGTATCGCCGTCATGATGGTGGAGTTGTGGCGGGCGAGGAAGGCCTTCATCCGGTCGAGGGGACCAGTCGCCCGCTCACCCATGAGCAGCCACAGGATCAGGGGTGCGACGACGCCAAGGCTCGCGATGGCGGTGAAGACGAGCAGCGCACCGATCTGGGCGGTGGGGACGTAGGTCTGGGACGCGATGGCGAGCGCGCCGGAGGTGACAAGGACGGCATTTTTCGGGTTCACGACGACCAGGAGGAGGCCAAGCCCCAGCGCACGCGGGGTGCGGATCGTATCGATGGCCGCCATCCAACCGGGAAGTTCGGGGTTCTCTCCGGCCGCCGGTCGGGCGCGCCATTTTTTCCAGGCGAGGCCAAGGAGGGCGAGGCCAAGAAGGAGGCGCAGGCGGACGAGCCAGACCGGTGGGCCTTCGGGGTTCGGCGTCATCAGGTCGGCAGTCAGGATGACCAGGCTGCCGAGGAGAACGAAACCGAGCGCCCACCCGGCGAGGAAACCCAGCAGTATCCCTGACTCGCGTCGCGTCAAAAGGATCAGCGGGATCGCCACCGCCGGCAGGGTGGAGAGCACGATGCCGAGAGCGATGGGCAGGGATTCGGTGATGGCGTTCAGCATCCGCGGGTTACTAGCAGAATGGGCCGCACTCCGAGGAATGCGAGTCACCAGTCTGACAATCGAATTTGGACGGCCTAGAACTTAAAGGTCAAGCCGAGCTCGGGGCCATGAAACCAGCCGCTTATGATAACCTTGGCATTGGAACCATCATCCTGCCATTGCCCGCGAGCGCGATAAGCAAGATCGAGATAGGTGTTGCGCCAGGCTTCCCAGGCGATCCCCGCTTCGAGGTCGCAATCCCAGTTGTTCGCCGTGACCAGGCCGAAGCCGCCGACATCGCCACGGAGGGTGGCTTGGACTTTCTTGCCGAGCGTCCAACTGGTCTTGAAGCCAATCATGGGCTCGATGAAAGCCCGGCCGTTGTCCGAACTGAAATTGATTGTCCGTCCGATCTCGCCCAGGTTCGCGGACGCCCGGATCGTGAGCGAGCCATCCACATCGACGCCGATCCAGTTGACCCGGCCGCCGCCATAGAGCAGAGAGGAGACGCTGGAAGTCGCGCCCAACGGCACGGTGCCGAGCTTGACCTGCGGTCCGAAATTGACCTGACCAAAATCAAAATGAGTGGTCACGCTGGACGATGTGGTGATATCGACTCTGTCGCGCAGCACCAGCCTGGAATCACTGTTGTCGCTCCTAGCCCTGCCGAAGATCCAGTAGCCGTCGATGAATCCGCCCCAGCTTCCTTTCCAGGCCTCGAAGCGGCCACCGGGCGTTAAGACGTAGAAGTTGTCGCTAAACTTGCTCAACGTTTCCCACCACGGCACATCCACGGAAAAGTCACCGCCAATGGTGCGATTGCCTACGGTCACGGTCGGTACCGAAATATCGAGAAGGACCGAAGGAAGCCAGAAATTAGGCCCGAAGGAAAAACTCCACTCGTCTTGGCTGACGGGTTTGGGTTGCTGCTGAACGAGGATGTCTTTTCCATCTTTTGCATCGTGCTGGGCATAGCCTGCGGAGGCTGTCACGAGCCAGAGGGATGCGATAACGAGTGCTTCGAGGAGTGATTTCACAGTCGATTCGGGATGATTGCGGATGTGGGCTTTCTTTGTCTGAAAAGTGAACTTACGGAAGAAGCAGCGGAATGGGCCAGCTTTTTTCACCAGACGCGGCCGGAGGGGATCGACTCTTACTTTTCGGGGGGCGGGAGATCGACGGTATCGGGAGGGGCGGTCAAGACCTAACGGGAACGCTGCCCTGCTCTGCCGCGGGTTCTTGCAGCGTCCGCAGCAGTAACATGCGACAGACCACGAAGCCCGCCGCCGCAGCGGCGAGGTGCTTGAGCGTATGGCCGCTGGTGAGGTGTCCGAGTGACAGAATCTCCCGATCGAACAACTCGAGGAGCTTGGCCAACATATACGCCGCGCCCACCCAGTAGATGTCGTTGCCGCGCGTGTAGCGGGACGCAAGGGTGCCGATCAGGAGCAGAATCACCACCGAGTACCCTTGCAGAACTCCGTACGGCATGACGTTGCCGGCGCCCGCGCGCTCGGTCACCCGCCAATGAATGACCGAAGCCGCCCCCACCAGCAGCATGGGCAGGAGCAGGGTGAGTCCCGTTCTGACGCTGATCCGGTCGCCAACCTGAGCCGCAATCAGTCCCATGAACGCGATCGTCATTGGCAGCCGGTCCCAGAACAGTCGCTCGTTGTCCGGTGCGAGGTGATAATAGGCGGAACCCACCGCGGTCAGCAACATACCCGCGAAGAACACGGCGTAGGGCCAGCGTTCCCGGCCAAACTCGAATTGAGTGCATGGGCGAAGGATGACGGCCAAACCGGCGAGGGCTGCGAGCAGGAAGCCAAGGTTGGAGGCGACATCGAGAAAATTCGCGACTCCGAACATGGCCCGGTGATCGGCGAAATCGTGATACGCGACCGGTTGGGGCATGGCCGGCAACAGCACCGCCGCCAGGAGGCTCAGCACGGTGAACCCAATGAGGTAACTATTTCGATTTTTCATGGTCCCCGGCCGTCTCCACTCCCGGCAGGGAGGCCCTGATGCAGAAGGTAACGGAGGAGGGAGGGAGGCTCATCGAAACCAGACGCCGACCTCGTCACACGCGGAGGGAGCATCAAGGGTGGATCGTCGGCAATCCCGCACGGATGCGCTCGGAAAAATCGGGGGCATCATACTCGTCGTGGACCACGTCGTTGATGCGTGAACGCCGGCGCAGCTCGTCAAACGGCAGATCCGTCTCAATGAGGCCGGTGGCGTAAATGTAGCGATCGATAAACCCGTTGAGAAAGTGCCGGAGGTCAAAGCCGCGCGACGGACCAATGCGATTGGCGTACCGGATGATATTGATTGTACAGCTGTTGCTCAGCAGGTGATACCACTCGGGCTGATCATAGATTTCGTTGACGCGTTCCAGATAAATCAGGAAAAGCAGGCGGGCATTCTCAGGCGTGATGCGGATGCGGTAAAGGAAGATGGCTTCGTTTCGGTGAATCGCGCGCGACCCCACCAAATCGTGTTCGTTCCCGACTAAATAGATCAACTCAAACTGTTTGAAGAGCGAGGCAATGGGATCAAATCCTTCTCCCATTTCCGGCCTGGTTTCGATCGAGATGGAGACCGGAGGCGCGTTGTCGAACCCAAAGCTCAGAAAGGTGTGGCCCACCGGCCCCTCGCGCCAGTAGGAGACGAACAAATCAACCGTCTGCAAATGTGAGAGCAGCACCTCGCGCTCCTCGTAACGGATGTCGAAATCATGACGGGTGCGGTAGGTGAAATTGCGAACAGCGGTGAGGTGCACGCGATCGCCATCGACGATCGCGCGAGGTAGCACCGCGACCTCAAGCCGCCAGGGACGATCGTGGGAAGGTGGAATAAGAAGCCACCAAATAAGCACACCCAGAAACACACCCGCGAACCATCGAAACATTCGTGGTTTTCGCGTCAACCAAAGAGCCCAAATGGCAAAGACCGAAAACGCGATTGCCGTTGCCAGTCGTTGCCGGGGCCCTGGCAGATTTGAATAGTAAAGCGCCAGAGTCGCCCAAGTGATGAGCAATACTCGGCAAAGAAATCCAATCCCCGCGAACAGCCAGCGGCGACAGCGCAACCACCAGCCCGGCCGAGTTTTGCTGGCGGGCGATTCAGCGGACGTCATGGGGCGAACTTCACCGGGTTTATCCTCCTGCCGTGCGCGATGGTTACTGAAGGAACTGCACGCGGCCCGTTTCCAGATTGTAGATGCATCCGGCGATCTGGATTTTACCCTCACGCCCCAGGTCACGCAGGATCGGGCTGAGCGTGCGGATGCGTTTCACCGTCAGCCGGACGTTCGCTTCACTGACAGTCCCGACAAATTTTTCGTTCTTCGAGTTGTGTTTGCCCGGCACGTCACTCATGGCCTCGACGGCGGGTTGAATCTTGTCCAACAAACCAGTGAGGTTGCCCAACTGGTTTTGGGTGCGTTTCATTGCAGTCGGAATCTGGGTGGTCGGGTTTAGCCGGTCAAGACAAGATCGTCGCGGGCAAAAAGACAATTCTGCCCCACGCCAGCCACGCCGGAAACCTCGCTCCCGTGCTGAATCGCGGGGATTGGAGGAACTCGTACGTGGGCGGCGCGAGCTGTTGGCGAGGACGGATGCCAAGGCCTCGTGGCTGCCGCCGTGTCCACCGCCGTGTGCGCGTCCCGGGAATTTCTGCTTGGCCACGCGAGCCGGCGCAACCATGGTTTGCGTGATGCACCGACGGCACTGTTGCGGAAGCTGGAATGCTGCCGAACGAAAGGAGCGAATTTCCAGCAACGCGCCCTTCTCCTCGTTCTTCAGCCGATTCCGATCTGTCGTCCGGTTCGCTATCCCGCTGGTGCTGCTGACCGGGTGCTCCACGCTCGGCGTGAAGATAGATTCCCGCCCCGAGGTGACCCAGCAAAGGCAAACCCGTCACCTGCTGGCCTCGCTTTCCGATTCCTCCCGGGCCGCCGGGTCACTGCGGTTGGCCCAATCACCCGGACTCAATCCCGGGGAACGCCTGGCTCTGTTGCTGACTTCGGCGCAAGCCGCGCTGCCGCAGGCTCTGCAAGGTCGGCGAGATGCGCTGGAGATTTACCATAGTGCGGTGGCGCAGGTAGTGACGGTTTTGATGGCTGATCGCTTCGCCAACCGAACGGCCAGCGGTCCGCTCGGGTCGTGGCAGATGGAGGTCTTGCGAAAGGGAAACGACCTGCTCGATCCGCTGCAGGCCGGCTCCCTGCTGCCGGCCGCCAGCGTGCGCATCACCGGACTAACGAGCCGTAGCGTCCAACCCGGCATCGGCGTGCCGTATGTGTTCTCCTATCCCGAGGATTCTCCCTTCCTCGCAGGTCAGCCCGGGATCTCGGCGATGGGCATTGCCACCCCGGCGACGGCGGTGTTGTCCTTCAAGAACTCCAGGGCGCGTCTCAGTTTTATCGACACTCTGCGGAGCGATCAGGTGCGACTCAACAACGTGCGCACACAGGTGGCGGCCGACTTTTCCGCGCCCATCGCCGTCCTGCTTGCGCGCGGCACGAATCGTTCGATCGATCTGTCCGCGCTGCTCTTCACGCAACGGAGACTCGACGCCGCCGGCCTTTTTCAATTTCAGCCCTACGATCCCACCAAGATCCCCGTGATCTTTGTTCACGGATTATTTTCGCGTCCCGAGGCGTGGACGCAGGCGCTCAACGGCCTCCTGGCCGATCCCGAAATCCGCCAGCATTACCAATTCTGGTTCCTGCTCTATCCCACCGGCCTGCCCATCTGGAAGTCTGCGGCACTCCTGCGCTCGGAGATGGATCGTTTCCATCATGAGCTCGAAAGGGACCGCCACAATCCCCATCTTCGAAGGACAGTGCTCATCGGGCACAGCATGGGAGGGCTGATCGCAAGCCTCGTGGTCCGCCAGGGAGGGGACAAACTCTGGAGCCAGTTTTCCAACACCCAGGTCGAACGGCTGAACATTAGTCCAAAGGCGCGGGAGGTGATCAATCGCCTCATCTATTTCGCCCCGCGCGACGATATCTCTCGCGTCATTTTCGTGGCCACGCCGCACCGTGGAAGCCGCCTCGCCTTCAACCCTGTGGCCGGCCTCCTCGCCCGTCTGATCCAGCTTCCGAGATTACTCGACCGCAATGACCGCCTCCAACTGCAGAACGTCGCCCATGATGGCCTCCGGAACCTTCTTTCCGTGCCGACGAACAGCATCCGTTTTCTCAAGGCCGATTCGCCATTAATCTTATCGATCCAACGACTGCCACTCGCCCGCGATATCCCCTATCACTCCATCATCGGGGACCGCGGCCGCGGGGACTCGCCTCAGAGCAGCGACGGCGTGGTTCCGTACTCGAGTTCTCATCTGGAGAGCGCGCAATCCGAAAAGATCGTGCCCTCCGGCCATGGAGCCCACGAGCACCCTGAGGCCGTCGAGGAAATGCGGAGAATCCTGCTCAAAGCAATCGGGAAAAAAGGGCGCACCTCGCGATAACGGACGGAGGCCGCCGACCATTCGAGAGAGTGAATGCTGCCAACACCGCATTTACCTATGAAAAGCGACATCGCGAAGGGACGCCTCACAAATCTTTGCTGCGCCAGAAATGATGGAACTAAAGCTCCGTCAGATCGCCTTCGTCGACACGCTCATTCTGAACAAGGCGCGCCATCAGCCTGAAAGGCTGTTTCCATCGTAGCTGAGAGCAACCCCCTCGGAAGACGATCGCAAAAAATCACATTACCGTTGGCGCGCCGGAGGCGCCTCCGGCGTCGCATGTGTTTGACCTCCGGAGGGACGCGCTTCCGCGGCGACATCTCTGTTTGGCTATGGTCGGGAGAAGCGCTAATTGGCCCGGACTCCGGGCCCTGGAACAGAACGAGATTGATTCTAAATCTTCACTTTAAGGCCCGACGATCCCGGGTAAGGATGACCGGGTGAAGGCCAAACGACCAAACGAGTTTCGGAGGGAACCCTTCCATGTTTGATTTCCTTTTCGATCTTCCACTGGTGATTGTTGGTCCGTCGATCATTCTTCTGCTCTGCCTGTTCGCGTTAAGCGGCCTGGCGGTCCTGGGCCGTTATCTCCTGCCACGCATGAAGCTCGGACCCGAAGAATCCGTCTTCACCAGTGCCATGATGCAGGCGGTCATGGTCTTCTACGGACTGTCGGTGGCTTTGATCGCCGTGAGCGTCTGGCAGACTCACACCGATGCGGCGCGAATTGTCTCCGAGGAGGCGACGGCTGTCGGTGTGTTGTACCGGGATGTCAGCAGTTATCCGGAGCCAATCCACTCCCAACTGCAGAAGGGTTTGCGGGATTACTTGGACTACGTGATCCATCAAGCCTGGCCGCTGCAGCGGCGTGGACAGGTTCCGAATGGTGGTGTGGAAACGCTAAACCGCTTTCAAACTGTCCTAGCTGCGTTTGAACCAGCCACCGAGGGTCAGAAACTTCTGCATGGCGAGGCGCTCCGGGCCTACAACCACATGATCGAATCCCGGCGCCTGCGCCTGGATGCTGTGCTGACCGGTTTACCCGCCATCCTGTGGTGGGTGGTCATTGTCGGCGCTCTGGTCAGCCTGAGTTCAACTTTCTTTTTCCGGATCGAGGATGCGCGCTTGGAGAAAATCCAGGTCGTGCTTCTGACCATCTTTATCGGATTGGTTATTGTCATGATCTTCGCCTTGGATCGTCCCTTTCGTGGCGACCTGGGACTGGGACCCGATCCGTATCAACTTGTCTACGAGCAATTGATGAAACCGTGACGGCGTCGCGGAACGTTAACTCCGAACCTGGTGAGGGTGTGGTCGCGTGCCGCCTTCGTAGCGCCTTTCACCGAGAATAGCCCAGACTATTGAAGGAATGCATATGGGGGAGCGCTTCTTTCATCCCTGAAGGATTTGAATATTCTTATACCACGAATCCCCCAGCGTTAGAACGCTGGGCTATTCTCAGGAGATGCAATCGGTCGAAGCTCCGACGATGGGCGAGGCTTTAGCGCGGGTCACGTGTTCCGCGCTTGCACCTACATTTTCACTTGCGCCCGCACATGGTGAAGGCGAAGGCAGAGCGCACGACAAAGTGAAAGTGTATGGGCAGGACTTTGTCGCGGCAAGCCTGCTCACCGAACCTCTGGAGCCAACGACCGGCGACGCGACCCTGTCGCGGCGTTCTAAGACCGGCGAAGGATTTCCAAACAACTGAAGAAGCAATCCACATGAAACCAGGACGACTCCACTACGGCTTTTCACTGCTTGTCGCGACGAAGCGAAGCATGGGCGGACTGATGGCTGCGCTGGCGCTCACCGGCGCGGTCGCTTCGGCTCAAGAGGTCCTGCCCAGACCGGAACAACCGTTCGGCGGCAAAATCGGCCGCACCTCCAAGGAATCCACCCCGGATTTCCCGAAGGAAATCAGTGCGCCGAAGAGCGCGCCGAACATCCTGCTCATCCTAACCGATGACGTGGGCTTCGCCGCCTCGTCCACGTTCGGCGGGCCGATTCCGACGCTCACCATGGACCGTCTCGCGAAGAGCGGTCTGCGGTATAATCAGTTTCACACCACGGCGCTCTGCTCGCCCACGCGCGCAGCGCTGTTGTCCGGGCGCAACCACCACTCCGCGTCCACTGGCGTCATCACGGAGCTGGCCACCGGCTACCCCGGTTACAACTCGCTCATGTCAAAAAGCTGCGGGACGTTCGCGGAAATTCTGAAACAGAACGGCTACAACACCGCCTGGTATGGCAAGAACCATAACGTGCCGGACTGGCGGACGAGCCAGGCCGGGCCGTTCGACCTCTGGCCCACTGGGCTGGGCTTCGAGTATTTTTACGGCTTCATCGGCGGCGACACCAGCCAGTGGAATCCCGCCCTGATCGAGAACATCAAGCCGATCGAGCCGCCGCATGACGCGAAGAATTATTTCTTCGACGTGGACATGGCCGATCACGCCATTGATCGCATCCGCATGTTGCATGCGGTCGCACCGGACAGGCCGTGGCTGACCTACTACGCTCCCGGCACGGCGCACGCGCCGCATCACGCGCCGAAGGAGTGGATCGCGAAGTTTAAAGGCCAGTTTGACCAGGGCTGGGACAAAGTGCGGGAAGAAACTTTCGCGCGGCAAAAGGCGCTCGGCATCATTCCGGCGAACACGAAATTGACCGAGCGTTCCGCCGGCATCCCCGCCTGGGACAGCTTGAGCGCCGATCAGAAGAAAGTCTTTGCCCACATGATGGAAGTGTATGCGGCGGCGCTCTCGCACTGCGATTACCAGATGGGCCGCATCCTCGACGCCATCGCGGCGCAGGGCGAACTGGACAACACGCTCGTCATCTACATCCAGGGCGACAACGGTGCGAGCGGCGAGGGCGGCATGCAGGGTTTGCTTAACGAGATGACGGTGTTCAACGCCATTCCCGAGGATCTGAAGGAAGTCGTGCGACGCATGAACGAACTCGGCGGGCCGACCACTTTCAACCACTACCCGGTCGGCTGGGCGCACGCGATGGACACGCCGTTCCAATGGACCAAGCAGATCGCCTCGCACTTTGGCGGGACGCGCAACGGCATGGTCATCTCCTGGCCCGCGCGCATCAAGGACGTGGGCGGCCTCCGCTCGCAGTTTTGCTCGGTCATTGATATCATGCCGACGATCCTTGAAGCGGCTGGCGTCCCCGCGCCGACGAGCATCAACGGTGTCGCGCAAAAGCCCATCGAGGGCACGAGCCTCGTCTATACTTTCGCTGACGCCAAAGCGCCCTCGAAACACACGACGCAATACTTCGAGATGTTCGGCAACCGCGCCCTTTACCACGATGGCTGGGTGGCGGCTACGACCCCGGCGGTCGCTCCGTGGGACTCGGCGGCTGAAATGGAAGGCCGGGTGCCTCCCGTCCTCGACTACAAATGGGAACTCTACAACGTTACTGACGACTTTTCGGAAGCCAAGAACCTCGCAGCGGAAAACCCGGCGAAGCTCAAGGAACTCCAGGAACTTTTCTGGACCGAGGCGGAAAAATACAATGTGTTGCCGGTCGAGAACAGCCGGATTGACCGTTTCGACGTGTCGCTCCGTCCGAGCCTGACCCGTGGCCGTGAAGAGTTCACCTATTATCCCGGCCTGGTGCGCATCCCCGAAGGCGCTGCGCCAGACACCAAGAACAAGTCCTGGCAGATCAAGGCCGAGGTCGCGATTCCCCAGGGTGGCGCGGAAGGAATATTGATCACGCACGGCGGCCGCTTCAGTGGTTGGGGGCTCTACCTGCTCAAAGGCAAGCCGGTCTTCTGCTACAACCTCGCCGGCGTGGCCCGTTACTACGTCGTGGGCAAAGACAAGCTCGCCCCTGGCGCACACACCATTGTATATGATTTCAAATACGACGGCCCCGGCCTCGGCAAAGGGGGCACGGGCAGGTTGCTGGTAGACGGCAAGAAGGTTGGCGAAGGCAAGATCGAGCGCACCCTCGCCTTCCGCCTCTCGCTCGACGAAACCCTCGACTGCGGCGAGGACACCGGCACGCCCGTCACCGAAGACTACCACGTGCCCTTCAGGTTCACCGGCGACCTGAAGAAGGTGGTGATTGACCTGGCTCCGGAGAATCTGAACGCGGAGGACGACAAGAAGTTGAAAGAAGGCAACGCCGCCATTGCCGCGACCGAGTAACACCGAAGGCGGTCGATTCTTTTTCTCACGATCGATCATCGAGCACGAGGACTAGGACGAAACAGATACGCGCTCAGAGAGCGCCGCGGCGGATTCGCGCGGGTCTTGTTAGGCGGATCAAAAACGCAATCGCATAATAAACTCGTTGCGGTCGCGGCTCCGGATTGATAGAACTTTCTTGAACGAGCTGCTGTGGCCGAACGGATGCGTGCCGGGGCCACTTACTTTCCGGATGGAAAAATCATCATGAAAATGAAGCTTCCTCCCAACGTCCTGTTTCATCATGACCTGCGACTCATGGTCTGGAAACCGCGTGGCATTCTTAATGAAACTGTCGTCAGTAAGCTAATAAACTTTATCGGAAAGGAAGAAGAGACCTCCAATAAACCTTTCAATCGATTCAGCGATACGCTGGGGGTCGATGCGATCGATCTAACGCTCAAATATGTTTTTGACGTTGCCCTTTCTCGGCGGCTCTCCTACGCGGGTCGTCCACCCGTGAAATCCGCCATTCTTATCAGCAGTCTGGCCCGCGCTCATTACAGCAAACTGTTCGCAATCCTGACTCAAGGCTCTCCTCTCAAGGTCCGTCTCTTTGAGGAACGGGAGAAAGCGGCGGAATGGCTTGGAGTCTCGAAAGAGAACCTGGAATATTAGGATTGGCCAGGCGCGTGGGGTTCCTTTAGAATGAAATGAAACAAAAATAGAACCGGGTTACGTTCTTTCCATCGATCAAATAAGGTATGTCTATGAAAACACTGCATCTCCGAAATCTCCTGTTGGTAATCATCCTCCTCTCCTCCTCATCCTTTATTCGCGTGGGGCAAGGTGCGACCATCCCATCTGGCGCGACTCTTGTGGTCCGAATGGACCATGGGATCTCTTCAGACGATCGAATCGGCACGACCTTCTCGGCCACGCTCGACCAGAATGTGATGTTGAATGGTAGAGCCATGCTTCGAGCCGGAACCAGGGCTTCGGGCACGGTCACGGCGTCCCGGCAAAATCGCCAGCGGTCGGGTCCGCTTACGGTAACCCTGGCGACGCTTTCGCAGAACGGACGAACACTGCCAATTAGAACGGACGCTGTCCAACCGCGAGGCCGGACTGCCAGAGAATTGCGAAATGGCACCCCGGTTGGGCGAACCATCGTTGCGGTGGGAACGAGGGTGACCTTCCGTCTTGCGCAGCCACTTCATCTGTAGATGAGGCCCGCGAAACGCGGGAGACACTGGAAGAGCTCAACGGATGCAACCCCGGGCTGGAGGTCGATGCCCCGTTGGGGCATCAACGATTTTGGCCCTGCGTTGCGCGAACGCGCAAATCCATGACACGCTCTAGCCTTTAAGATGTGGGCAAGCCCGTGCCGATTTCTGTAGCGGCGGTCTCTGACC